>Ga0179591_1349576_pt1 | contig 10607 bp, 13 predicted proteins | sample CZOMad2_1_08_16f_FD_182891 | JGI IMG/M metagenome (GOLD analysis project Ga0179591, IMG submission 182891) | Vadose zone soil fungal communities from Angelo Coast Range Reserve, California, USA - CZOMad2_1_08_16fungal (PacBio error correction) | ecosystem: Environmental > Terrestrial > Soil >...
CCAGTCGCCGCACCGCACAGACATATCATCGTTGGCTGGAAAAGCGGGGTGAAGAAACAAACTGGAGAAAGAACAACCAAAAAAAAAAAAAAAAAACGATAAAAAAAAGAGTAATCCAGCAAAACCGGAGGAGAAGGAAAGCCGACGGCGCGGCCGTGAGTGTCGACCAAACAACGCGGCCCACCACGGAACAAAAGAAGAGGGGGTGTAGAGGGGAACAGGGTGATAGAGTTTACCCCAAGACGCTGTCTCCAGGAGTGGCTTCAACACCGACCGTACCGGATCGGCGTCGAAGGCTTACGACCCTTTTAGACATCCTGGTGAAAAAACGTTTAAAGGGGGGGGGAGAGTTTTCTGGTGCGGGTTTATCCTAAAAGTTAATCCAGATCCGGAACCTCGGGGGGGGTGTTTTGGCCGAAAAAACATCTAACCCTGTTTAAAACGCGCTGACCATAAGACAACTTGTTTAGAGAAAGGAGAAACATCTCGAACGAGAGGTATAAAAGGAGGGAGTGTTGCCTCTTCCCGATAAACGACGGTTGACTTTGCTAGAGGGGTTTGCTCGGAGCGGATCGTTCCCGCCCGTGACCTTCTCGACAGCGGCCGGAAGAAGTTAAAGGAAGAATTTACTCAGGGTCAAGGAAAGGGGAAACATACAGCTAATGCGCACCACTAGATCATGCCCAGGTGGTTTTGTTCTCCAGAAGACGAAAGCACGGGGAAAAGCCAGGAGGTTTCCAACTAGTCGAAAGTACATACTGGGGTAAGGGGAGAGATAAACTAGAGGCAGAGCTTTGAAGAGTGGGGCAAGGTCGAGGCTGGAGAAAGAATCCTCACACAGAAAGCAAACGCTCTCGACCCGAAGGGATTGATAAATCCGATTGAAGGAGGGAAACGAAGGAAAGGTTTCGGGTCGCTGCAAAAGAAACGATATTAAATCTTCTGACGCAACCCTCAAGGTCACGCCGACGAGCTGTACTCCGATGCTGATCGTTTCTCCGCCTGCGCCCTGTGTCGCCCTCACGAAAGGGTTGAAAATGGAAGACAAGACGGAGTCAAATCAACAAAGGAAAAACCAAGGACTAATCCCTAGAGGCTGGAGGAGGGCGGTCAGGCCGAGCGCGGGATCCTTGGCCGCGGCCGGTTTTTTCACACCTAAGAAGAAAACTGAAGGCGAAAACGGCCAAAAGGATTCATAAGGCGTGGGGGACCATAAACAAAGTAACCCCCCATGCGCCGGGGGGTTATCCATAATACTTCTGCAGGGAGTCATCAATAAGGCCGGGGGGCGAAAACTCAAATGGGGGGGGGGCTTGCTGGGGAGGGGGGAAGGGGAAGGGGGGCACAAGGCTTCCCATTTGCTGAGTCATTAAGTCGTGGCCGACTTCTACGGAGTCGATTGCAACTAGGAAAATGTACAAAAACATGGGAAACGGTCAAGGGAAGAGAGATCCGTAGCTGAAGGGTAACCCCCGCCTGATCGAAAAGGGGTAGCGAGCCCGAGGGGTCGTCCTCGTTCGGGAAAGGTTAACCAAGGAAATCAAAGGGGGGGACGAATAAAGGAGAGGAAAGTGGGAAGTAAACTTGGGGACCTTACCGCGAGAAAAAAAAAAGAGCGCTAATGAAATGATAAAAAAAACGCTGTGGAAGAGGAAAGGGGAGATGGTTAACGTGGACCGGAAGCGAAACCCCTGGGTAGAGGAGGTACAAACGGAACGAAAAAAAGGACCTGATACGGAAAGAAAGGTAACATCTAACTTTTCTAATAAATAACCCCAACGCCTCGTCACCAAAAAAGGACTTCTGCAAAGGGACACAAAGGGGGGGGTTTTCCGAAACTAGGGGGAAGGACGTGCGGACGTCCCTACCGGCCAGCCCGACCTTCCGCTAAGAGAGTTGGGCAGGACAGTTGTAAGAAACCCGACCGTTCCGACTACCGGGGGGAACGAGTTTTAGGAACCAAAAAAAACAACGGAGGGTGACGTGAACTGAGGGGGAAAACAGGTATCCCAAATGATCATGGGGTTTAAAATTCTTCGCTGGGGCGTTCGGTAGGCTGCCAAAAATATCGTAACTAGTCGCGCTGGCGGGGGTGGGAGAAAAAACGCCTCGGGGGATTGGGGGGAGGACGAGTTTAAATCAGCGAAAGAAAAAGGAGTTGGCAGCGCGGGTTCCCGCGTTAACTGGGCATAGAGGTGTGGACTCTAATCAACAATAGGAGAAAGAAAATTCCTGACGTAGGGAGAAAGCCGCCCGGCCAACTTCATGGCCAGCTGTCACGATCAGAGAAAGGTCGGCTCGACGTGGCAAAACGGAAAGAAAAACGCAATGAAGGAGCGCTTTAGAAAAGGAAAAAAAGGCCTGGGGGGAGGGGCGATGGATAAAGAAAAAAACACCAATGCAGAACCGTCCAGCCTCGAGCCTGTTCCAACCACAAACTTCTGCAGTGGGTGCAGTGTTGCCCATGCGGAATTGGGGACAGTGAAGGGAGAGCGGGGGGCCAGAGTAGTGGGAGTAAAAAAAATTAAGACGATGAGCGTGGATCGAACACGGATGCCTGGCTAGGAAACAAAGGACAGGTCGGGGGGACTAAAGAGACTACTGGACGCGCGCTGCCGATGCGGAAACCTGGCGGGTCAGGCAACCTCAGATTTTGCAGAGAGAGCTATTCAATCAAAAAAAAGAGCTAGGCGACACCAACCACCCCCAACCCTGAGGCGGCTTAAAAGAAGAGAAAGACTGCAGATCGGCATGCTAGCTCGTAACAAGATCCGTTGTGGGGGTGCTAAACGCGGCGTGCTCAAAAAGAAAAGCCAGGCCTTACTACGCCTCCTGAAGCGGAATTAGTCTGGTGAACGGAAACTGGACCTGTAAACGCCCCTTGCCTCCGTATATCGATCGGTCGCTACCGAGGAGAAGGGATCGGCGTAAGATGAAAAAGAACGAGGCACCCAGCTAAACAGCGACAGACAACTTTCACTCAGGGCAACCCCCTTCACCACTGGAAGGTGGGTTTTGGGGTACACGTAGGCATAAGGGGAAGTAAGAGGGTCAATAGGAAGGAACGGTAATCTGCTGATGCTGTCTGACGTCTGTTCATTCCTTCGTCTTAATAAAAAAACCAAGGAAAGCAAGAAAGAGGACTACTTAATCTGAAGAGGGGGACCTGGGGGGGACCGCCGAGGGGCTTGAGAACTACCGCTGGAAGGCCGCCGGTTGGGGCGACGACTTCGTCCTTGCGATCCACACCTCTACCCCTACTTGGACGCGGCGAACAAAAAAAAAAGAGATTGTACGCGTACAATAAGGTTAAGGGGCTGCGGACTTGGGGACGCTCACTAAAACCAATCAAACACAGATCTGACAGGTCCATGTTAAATGGCCCGTCGGCCAGAGCGAAGAAACGATTGGGGGGCATCAACAAACAGCCCGGGAAAGGGAGACCACCAGCTTAAGAAACTGCCTAGACCTTCGTTGGTTCTAAAGGGGTTAAGGAATACGTTGCGGGGAAATTTTGTAAAAAAAAAGCCCACACACGAAGAAGGTAGGGGGGAGAAAAAAGCTTCCTTACCACTGAGCAAGGCAGGGCGCCGCGGCAAGGGATTCGACCGCACGCCTCCAGACGTGGCTGAACCGGTTGGTGATAACGCTGAAATGGGGGGAGAGGAGGTGAGGGTAGAACACGGAGTAGGTTGCCAGTTTCACAGGCAAAACCTTGATCTAAGCACTTTTGCATAAGCAAACGGAAAAACGTAAACGTTTTTTCGCGCCAACGCGAAGGTGAAAAAACAGCTCCCATCCCAGGGAAAACATTGACGAGTGAGCAAGAATGGAATGCATCGCATTCGACCCTGGAACCATGTTTACAACTGCGGCGAAGCATTCGAAAAATTGCAACACCCTAACGGTCGCGGGGAAAATAAAGAAAGAGGGGAATACACTGAGGAAAAAAATCAGCTACCTCCTGGTCTTAGGCCAAAGGGTAAGTGGAAGACGATAGCGCATGAATGCTGAAAATGTCTTTAAAAAGAGCGGAACGATAAAAAAAGCAATAACTGTCCTTGGAAGAAAGTGCCGAAGGGCCGGAGCAACTTTGGGCGCAGAAAAGACGGGGCAAAAAGTCGTCGTAGGACACATCTCGGCCGGAGGAAGCAAGACTCGGATCAGGAGAACCACCTTAACTCAGTAGAGAGGTGGCGCAGGGGGGGGTATTTGACCACGCCCGCACTGGAAAGCCTTTAGGAAGGACACTGCAGGTTTTGAAACGGCCTGCAAAGGCTCCAATGCCGCGCAGGAAGACAGAGCGAACGGGACAGAAAGAGAACAGCAGAACAATAACGTCAAACGGGGGGAGACGGTCCTCGATCAGGGGCGTCCAGGAAATAGGCGGCGACACCATGGCGCGCAGGTCGGCGCCCGATCAGCATCGGAGTCCGCCTCGGCGGCATGGTAAAAGTAGAGAAAGGGGGGGGGTGTTCAAAAAATGGTAGAAGCTGAAAGGATCAAGGGGCATCCTCAAAACCGGAGGCTAAAGCGTCGTCCCGCCTTCGCGTCTTTGAGAGACCAGTGCGCTCTATAGCTTGCTCTTTTGCTGGGCGGGTTCCTTTCTCCAGCCTCGCCACCGAAACTAAGCGTAAAAAATCTGCGAAAACGGATCGTGACAAAAGAAAAGAATTTTCAACCTGGAAAAGAAGGGAGTACACGTGAGGGTTCGTCGGAACCCGAAAAAGGGGATCGCGGCCGCATTCGAGATGTTGGCCAGGATTGTTGCCCAGAACGTCCACGGAGGAAAAGAAAAAAGAAACGGCGATCAAGGAAACCTCGCAGGCCGTGGGGCCAATAAACACAGGTGTTTGGAAGGGTACAAAGAAACTCTCCTAATCCGAGAAACCGTCTACAGAGAAAGCTTCAGCAAAACAAAACGAACTCGGCGGAGAGATCAGTAAAGCTACAGGGATAGTTGGCGGAAACCACGTTCTGTCATCGCTTAAACAGGGGAAGAAAGACGGGTCATGGAACCACAATCCCTCTATCAGTAAAAAAAGGGGCCCTGGTAAGAGAAAAAAGAGAAACGCCACCGACAACCACGGGAAACGTGCAAAAAAAAAATGAGTCAAGGTCTTTACAGCCACTCCGGCCGGTACGCGAGTGTCCAATCGACAGTGAGGCTTACTCCTAATGAAAGAGAAAACAGTCCTTGGGGGGAAGGGGGGAAGCGGGGGGTGGGGTCTCCACTCCAAAAACGAAGCCGTCGGCTTGCTTTGCGACGCCGGATCGAAGGATGACACGTCTCTCGGCTCTTTGGCGCGTGGAAAATGACTTAAAACGCAAAGAAACACGGGAGCGGCACGCGGGCATCAAAAACAACCCAAAGGGTCTTTTCGGGGAACGGCGCAGAGAGAAGGAGACAAACCACCAAAAAGGCGTAGTAGTAAAAAGGAGAGATACAGTTCGGGCACCGACACCAAAAAAGAAAAAGCATGGAATGGATGACCGCGGTGACCCTGCGCACGGCCAGCACGCAAAAAGCCAATAAATCCGAGAAGACTGTAAGAAAAAGAAAAGAGAAGCGTACGAAAGACAAGCGACGTGGATGAGACCACCAGCGCAACACAACGTCTGGGGATTATCGAACGGCGAGAAACCAAAAGCGAAAAAGTGGCTTCACACGGAAAAAGAACGGCTAGGAGGGGGAGAAGAGAAAAATTGTGACATCCTGGGGCGGGCCACGTTTCCTTGGTGTGCGGCGGGCCCGTGTTAGCGGGGTTCTCCTACACTTGAATCTAGACTAGCGACATTGTGGTGTTGGGAACGATGTCTGGAGACCAGAAATCTGGGGGACCCAACAAGGTGGGTTGCACAACTTAACCTGGGAGACGATCGACCGAACGACGGGTGCCGCTGAACCCGATACCTCTTGGGGAGAAGGGGGCGGGGAGAAGGAAATCGTGTCCTGCGCGGGGGTACACTGGACTTCGGAACATCGAAGGGGCTCAAGTTGAAAACGGGTCCGAGGGACGCTGTGCAACAATTCCGCAAACACGGGCGAAAAAAATCTGCCGAGGGGGGGTTAGCAGACTAAAAAGAAATAGGACGTTAAAGTGGACCCGAATCGACATAAGTCCATCGAGGCTGCTTCCTGAGCCGTATATCAGAAAAGGGAAGCGCAGTGGCGAGCTTGGATAAGAACTCGCAACGCACAGACCCAAAAAAAGAAGCGAAACGCACCAGGGGACTTCTCATACACGGGAAGGGAAGGGTAACGAAAAAAGAAAAAGGGTGGAGGAGCGCTGCTCCTACCGATTAAATCTGCAACCAAACCTTCCTCTACGCGACAGAAAGCGGTACTCACCGATTCCGGTCACCACATGCGCCCAAAGGTAAAATACGCGGGGTGAAGCAAGGGGGACGCCGATAGGGCCGAGCAGAACCGACTGACGAACGAGTCGAAGCGAGCGAGGATTCGAGTCATCCGAGCCGCAAATGTATGATTGGCCAGGCCGTGGTAAACCTGAAGAAAAAAATGAAGACGGCCAAATACGACGGGACGTGGACCATAAACAGGCGCGCTCCGAAGGCGGCGTTTTGATCCATACGACTTCAGAGGGCTTCATCAAGGGCCGAGATCAGTGTCCGAAAGACGACAATGGTGGCGGCGGGGTTTAGATTTACGCGGCCAAAGTAAGAGAAAGGGGGAGGCCTGTATGGGACAGTTACTCTACGTTAAATCAGGCTACTGAAGAGTTTCCGCTTCAACTGTAAAGAACAGTGAAGTCCTCAAAAGCGCTATCCGTACGGAGGAACCAAAAAAAAAAGGTCTTGAGAGGACGAATAGTCTTACCGCTTTCCCATTGGCACACGCGATCAAGGGAGGGTAAGAAATGACGATGCTAAATGGACACAGGTAAAAAAGCCAGGGCGAGAATCTCTTGCATTAGTGGAAAAAGCGACCGCTAGGGGAAAGATGGGGAAGTTGGAGATGTTGAAATTAGCTTGACGAGCGAACCGTTACGGCCGTGGTGCCTCAAACGTCAAAACGCGAGAAGAAAGGCGTGGTGAGGAAGGGAAACCCGACGGGGGTTGACCTAAATACCAAGACTCGTCACACAACACATTCATGCTTTAGAACTTCAAAACCCGTGCACACAAACAAGCGATAAGCGGTGAAGTCGAAATCAAGCGAAGAAACGCAAAATTTTAAGGAGAGGGGAGTGGGCAGAACGAGTTTTGACACGACCGGCCTGCTCGACGTGGCGGTAACAGTTTTAGACAAAGGAACAGTCCGTGCCTCCTGAAGGAAACCCCTGAGAAAACCAGAGGTCAGGAGGGTAGTATGGGTTGATGGGAAAAAGGAGGAGTTAGGGGGTTTCAGGGGGGACTAAATGTCGTCAAAAAAGGGGCAATGGCATTAAAAGCGTCGACTGGGGGTGAGTATTAAGGGCGTGCCAAGCCGCCAGACCAGGGGTTAGAAGGGCAATCAGGGGAACTACCGCGTCAAGCGGGGGCATAGGTGATCGCACATCGGACGATCAGCGTCGCCAAGCGGCCGGCAGGGTGAGTTCGAGCCTAACGGCAAAATTCAGGGGCCAAGGGACCGAAGATTCCAATCTGCCTCAGAATTGCCCGGAATAACTATCCAAAAGAAGTCTCGCGGTCAGACAGGACCGAAGGCCGGGAAGAACCAGAAAAAATTGCCGGACAAAGGACCACCTCAGAAACACCCAAAAACACCATTCTTCATGGCGGTGGTTGCCCTGCGAATTGACTCGGTCTCTTGGAAGCAAGGAAGATATGGTGGAAAAAAGGGACTACGAGACCTAGAGCGTGGAGCGAAATGCCGACAGGGGCCATGGACGGAGGTCCATGAGGGCAGCATCTGGGAAAGGAAGTGGAGGGACGATTACGGCCTGCGGGCAGATTCGCGAACAAGCCGAGCGTTAGTATTTGGGGAATCATTCCCATATCACAGAATCGAAGGGCATCAAACAAAAAGATGGATGAAGATAGAAGGACGGGAGGATCTGGGGCAGAAAATAGCTAAAGCCAAATCCCGTACCGCGCGGCGCGCGACTCGCGCCACCGTATCGACCGCGCGCGGCAGTAGCTAAAAAGACAATAAAAAAGGAAGGGACCCGGCCTCCGGACTCGCATCGGGGAAATTAACGCTCTACCGTATCGTAAAAGTGTACGAAACAAAAACTGCGCCCCAAGCAAAAGATAAATCAAAAAAAGAAGGGACAACAAAGGAAAGGGGGTGGGGGAACACGTGAATAGAGGGGTGACATGTCAGGGCACGCGTCACCAGCCCGGCCAGAAACTGATCGTCGGAAGCCGTGCTGTAAAGAAGCGTAGAGGGCCAGTCCAGTCGAGCACTCAACCGCGGGACAAAAAGATGACGCTGGCACTGAAGTGGCGCGGAAAGCTACCGCTGAGACGCCGTGTTTGAAAAACGCCGGGGGAAAAGGGGGCTATCCAAATATACCCCCAGACGGGTACTCGGCTAAACCAGATTGGACTCGGCAATGGTCGTAGCGCTGGGCTGCCACGCGCACTAACTCCAAACCCCAAATCTGACAGTAACCTTGGATCAAGGAGGAACGAGGACGAGTAGAGATGGTGGCTCCCACCGATACCGGAACTGCAGCCGCACCATCGGAAGCAAAGGGCCCAAACCGACATTGGCGGGTGATAAAAAGGGGGGGAAATAAAGACGTTGAGGACTTTTGGTCTAAAACTCGTTCCCCCAACGCTAGCCGGAACGGGCCGGTGTAAAAGAGTCCTAAGTAGAGACTGAAAGGTAAAGGGGAGCCTACGTGAAAAGGAGACGACAAGTCCCTCCTCCCCGGATCGAGGTGTCGCACGTTTGAAGTGTCGAAAACTCATGAATGGGTGGTTTGACGAGATTAAAGGGATGGCTGAAATCGAGGTTACGGCGGGAAAAAACTGTAAAGGAAGCGAAGGTTGAAATAAGAAAAATCAGAAATCGGTTCGCTCGTCCACCGCGTTAACCATCTCCAAAACAAAAAACTTTCCCAGAACACGTTAAAAGGCTTTGATCAGCATTCATTACGCAACGCGAAAAAACTGAATGAAAATGTGTACGACACGGCGTGAAGCAGCGCTTCGCCACCCTAACGGGAGCGCGGGAACAATGACGAACGCTGACACTACGAGGGCAGGCCGCTGCAGGCGGGAAGGGGAGTCCTAAGAGCGCATAATGCAAAACTGAAAAAGTGGAAAGGCGGAACTTCGTAAGACGTCCGGAAGGTGCGGCCAAGTAGGCCGTGGGACCTCCACGTCCACCTTGCGGCCGCATTGGCCGCGGCCATCGAACCCGACCCCACCAGTCGTCGGAGACCGATCCCAAAAAAGGTCGGCACGTGATGAAGAACTTAGAGATTAGGGAATAAAAAAGACCTGGACGCGGAGGGGGTGTCATTTATGGATGGTGCCACGCCGCACGCGGACCGGCCTTTAGGAATTGGAAGAATCAGGGTGTGAACCGGCCGGAAGGAATCGCAAAAACTCAAGAACAAGCGGAAAAGCAAAAAAGAATAAGCGAAGTACGTCAATCTCGGGGGTCCTCGCCTCGATCTTGTCGCAAAGGACACCGCTCCTGCGGGCCACACCAGGGCGCTCAGGGCGCCGCAAGCAATCGGTGAGTACCAAACAACGGCTTGGACGCGTAGAAGGGTGGGGTAATCAGGGAAAAGTAGATTAAAGGACAGCGCATCCGACCCAGCGGCGAAGAGCGTCGTCCAACGTCCGTCCTTTTGAGGCAGCCAGGGCAGGCGGTCGTAGAGCGGTTGGCTTTCTTTGCAGCGGGCTCTTTCTCCAGCCCGAAAAAGAAGAAAAAAAAGTCTTCCGTCAGCGAGACAGGGAAGAGTGAAAATGGGAAAGACTTCGGTCTCACAGGCCCTGCGCGTGCGTCAACGGGGGGGGGGAGCTAGACACCCGCACCACCGGGCGCGGTCGCATCTCGGTAAAGAATTGTTTAAACAAAAAAACACGGACACTCACCAAGCCGGAAATTGTCGAGTAACGGGCTCCTTCAAGATCCGCGAAGAAGAGAACATTCCGCCACATTCTCCAACCGCGGATCGGGCAGGAAAAAACGAAATGGGGGTCGGCTCAGAGCGTCGCGAATTAGTATGGAAAAAAAGGGGGGGGATTGGCAGCTCTTTAAAAGGGTCCAGGGCCCGACATTCTCAAACCACAACCAGGAGAAGGCCGGTATTCAGTGTAGTAGAACCCAGCAAAACGCCACCGACGCCCCACGGGAAACGTGGACAGACTAAACCAAGAAAGGTAGGGTGAAAAAGAAGGGAAAAGAACCAGATAAGTAAGTCGCGTGTGTCAGAAGCAGTGCGTCAGTCAAAGGCGTTGGCCTCAGAGAACCGTGATATCCCCCAGATTCTGGTGTTAGGGTGCCGTGGTGGGTCAACAACCGGCAGCAAAACGGCTTGAGTTACAAAAAAGAGAGTGCAATGATTAAAAAGGAGAGCTTTATGGGGCGGTGCGTGACGCTGTTGCCAGCACCAGTCCGGAACTTCACCGCGGTCACCAGAAAAAGGGAGGTCTTGTCGCGGTGCCCGGCGCTACTGGCT
>Ga0179591_1357770_pt1 | contig 10607 bp, 16 predicted proteins | sample CZOMad2_1_08_16f_FD_182891 | JGI IMG/M metagenome (GOLD analysis project Ga0179591, IMG submission 182891) | Vadose zone soil fungal communities from Angelo Coast Range Reserve, California, USA - CZOMad2_1_08_16fungal (PacBio error correction) | ecosystem: Environmental > Terrestrial > Soil >...
TTCGTGAACTCTTAGGAAAAACCTGCAAATAGATTGAGTGAGGCGGGTCTAATCCCTTTGGGGTGGTGTGCGCGAAGAACTTAATTGCGGATGGTTTTTGAACAAAGTGGTTATCTTGGGGAGTAGGAGAGTGGTTGGCTGGCTCCCATTACTACCCAGAAAAAGGGAAATTGTCAGGAGGGGGCGGGCGAAAGGGAGGTACACTCTGAGAGGTCAAGAGCAAGAAATGGGGGTTCTTTCTACGTGAAAGGAAGAAATGGAATGCCAAGTACGAAAGGGGGAAAAAAGAGAGAAAAAACCTAGGGAGGGGGAAAAAGAGATCTTACCGTGGGGGGGCGGAAGGGGCATTCCCTGGCTTAAAAATTACCCGGGGAAAAAGAAACAGTTTTAGAAGAATCCGGACATTTGAAAGAAATGCCTCCTTAAGGAGGCAACCGACGGAAGAAGGGGAAGGATTTGCCTTGGGAAAAAAAAAATTCATTTGGAAAGACGCCTAATAAGTATCACACTTGGGTGGGGGGGCATTGGAAAGGGATTGGCACAACGAAGAGCACAAACCAAAATGTGCGAAAATAAAGAAGAGAAAAGATTGAGTTCCAATTCGGGAATCAAAAAGGTCCGAGAGTTCCCGCAGTCCTCAGTTCAATGTAGCACTGGGGGGAGTAGAGCGACAAGAAGGAGCAGGGAAAGCTCCAAAATAAGGTCATCAGAGTAAAGAAACTGAGAGGGGGATATGAAAGGAAAATGCCTAGAAGAGAACGCAATAGGACGGGACGCAACGCCATTTAACTAAATTCAATCAGGAACGTGGTGGGAGTATTAAATGGGGAAGAATAAATCTGGGAAGGGGGGGAAGTTGGAAGCGAATTCGCAAGAAAAACGAGAGAGGGAGAAAATTGGAGCTATTTTTGTAATTTGAAAGCTCGGGAAGTGCTTGTGTTAAAGTTGAGCATTGTTTTAAATTCACCCCGCGTTTTGTCGCTGACTCTGGAAGGAGAAGAAATGAGGCCGGTTCTAAACTTGGAAGGGGGAAAGGGAAAAACAAGGCCATTAAGGTACTACCGAATTTCACTATGGTAAAGGAGGTGGGGGGAAGGTCGAATTGTTAGAGCTGCCAGAGGAACTGCGATCAGGGGAGTAAGCAGCACAAAACGAAATCGGTCAAAAGAAAATTACACTATGGCTAGAACATCCTTAAAAAAAAACCAGACTAAGTGGTCTGACCCACACTGACCCTTCTTTAAAAGAAACGAGGAAAAGCTTGGGGGGGTAAGACAGTCTTAACGTAAAGATCAGTCTTCGGGAAAGCAGGGGGGAGTTAAGAGGGGGTGGAACGTTCTTAGAAAAGAAGGGACCAAAAAGTCGCTGGTGATATTGGCATGGAGTCTAGAGTGACGGTGTTTAGACAACGGTTTCAAAACTTGGTTTGGGGGGAAAAAAATAAACAGGCCGGGTTACCTGGGGCCAGGAAGACAAGAAGTCGGGGGAAAACCCTGAATAGGAAAGGGCACAGGCAACTCACGTGGGGGAGTTGCCGCCGATAATTGCTATCATTTAGATGCCTTGGGCGCGACATATATTCCCCCAGGGAGGACTGGGGGAGAAAGGGGAAGGGTAAACTAGGCTCTAAGGAAGGGGAGTGTGATTTGGAATGGTGTTTATCTCGTATTACTGGGCCAAAGGACAACCTCTCAGACCAGGACTTCAAGAGTTCTCCTAATGGACGCAACAAAACAACCGAGTTGGGACTGTCGCGCTGTTCATCGTGCCAAAAAAAACCGAGAAAGAAGGTGGAACAACGACTGGCTTGAGTCAGGGGAGAAAAGAACGAGGAGTCGCCCGCTGCAGGAAGTAGCCACTTGAAGAAGAAAATTCATGTGGGAGGCTTGGTTAGGAACGGGAGGCCGGGAAAATCGCAATGTCCCAAAAAAGGGACTAGCGCCACTATAGCAGAAACCGAGGGACATTGAAAGATAATCTATTTGAAATAAAGATGTGTTATTAGGGAAAAAACCGAAGTGAAAAAGAAGGGTGCACTGTCTCCGTGTGACTAACATTTCAAGGGGAAAAAAGGTTAAATCGATCGAATAATAAAGAGTTTGCTATAGGTGGTTGTCCTGGTGCAGTCAACAAACCAGAAAAACATTCAAAAAGGCGGAAAGTAAGCAAGTACTGTCAGAAAGGAGATGAAAAATGTAAAATTAGGATGCCTAACAAAAGAATAAAGGGGTCTCGTCGAGTACATCATCGCGGTGGCTTATTAAGTACTCCTCGGAGTCACATTTTGAAGGTCAAGGAAAATCAATGGAAGGGGCTACTCTCTCATCACGAAGGGGGAGGAGGGTCGTTGGAAGGAAGTTGGGTCGAAGGGGAAACTTCCGTCCCTACAATGCCTGCTAAAAAGTGGACCACACTTTTCGGGTGTGTGAAAATCTTCAATTGGGTCACAATCGAAACAAAAACGACTCCCATCGATCCCCGTAACAAGGCAGATGGTGGTATGAGAGCACAAGAAAAGGTCGTGGGGGGAGAGGGGCAGCTCAACACAGGTGAATGTCATAGACCCAGAAGCTCAATGGGCAAGGGGGGAGGAAAGAGAGATCGACAATATCAAGAAATAAATCTGCGCAAAAAAAGCTCAAAGAGTTAGTCTCAGTTGGAAAAGGCGTAGTGGGGCTAACGAAAAGAGGGCTGAAGTGAGGGAATTCAACTAAGATGCGCTGTTGGTAAAAAAAGAACGTCGGCGGAATGCTTGATATTCTACGGATCCACCAGATCATCTAAAGAACTTGAATGTGTTACCATACAGCAATTTGAGGAAGGCGCAGGTGGAGGAGAATGAAAGAGAGAAATCTAACAAAGAAAAAAGTTTAGACCTTGGGGCAACAGCTAAGGGGCACTATGGAGCGCTAATCGACACACTGGGAAAGGGCTCGAGTGTACAACATTGCGAGCTCCCGCACGGGGTCCTTTAGTGGTTGGGAAATGGCGGGAAGAGGGAAATGAAAAAAATCTAAGAGATAGCCCATAAATTAACACACTCGAATTCGCAGATAGGAGGCGAAAAAGATTAAAAGAGTAACTCTGAGGCCCGGGGTGATGAAAAAGGTGGTCCAACTGGGTCGGTCTCTGCAGGGCCTAATGATTAAGCCTAAGTGCTGAAAGGGGAACAAAGGCAACGGAGGATCAATAAGTCTGAAAAAAGGTTGTCACAGGGGAGAAAGGGAAACAGTTTTCAAAATACACTCCAAAGCTGGAACACTGTTAATTCCGTACATGGTGTGGTTAACAGCCTTGGGGGGGGGAGGGGGGGGGCGCACTCACCCGGTTATTATCGACATTTGTATCGGTACATTACAGAAGGGGTAGCATCTAACACCCGGGCCTATCCCAGGGCACAATCGCAAAAACGAGTATTAAAAGAGGTAAAGGGAGAGGGGGGAAAGACGGAGTTTAACCTACAAGGGACTGTAAAATTAATAAATTTTGGGGGAGGAAAAAACAGAGCTGGGACGGCAGTATTATGAGGGGTAGGACTTATCTGGATGTTAAGTTGGGGGAGGTGAGGAAAAAAGGTGGGAGGGGAGACAGGTGGGGGGGCAAATCTAGGAGAAGTTAGGGTTTGATTGTAACGCGACGGAGGCAAGAAGCCATGGCGGCAGAAAGATGAAATTAAGGAAAAAAAAAGCGGTGTGGAAGGTAAACGAGACAGGTGCGCGTGCAAGAATGTGCAGCAGCGGGTTAGTCTTATCGGGGAGAGAGAGTGGGGCCTCTTTAGTTGGTTCAGAGGAGGCTCTAGAGAAAATGGCCCAGGCAAGCCAACGTTCGGGAGCGCGACAATGGTGCCGTATTCTCGCCAAGGGCAGATACATGAATGCGAGAGGACGCTTCTGAAAAGGTCGTGAACAAGGAATTATGACAAAGGGGAGGTTATCGTCGCGCAGGGGCCAGGAGAAAAAGAAAAGAGACTCAAAGAAATTAACCTCCCCCGAGGGAGGAGTGAATTAAAATTAGGAAAGAGAGACGGTGTTGCCGAAAAAGGCAAGGTCAAGCGCAGAGGGGGGAAGGAATAAGTGGTTAGTCCGAGGACGGTGCAGGAAAAAAGACGGACAAGCTGACGGGCGGGGACAAGAGAGTTGAGCATGAAGGCGGCTATCGGGGGAGATAAGCTCATTTGATTTAGAGTGAGGGGTCTATGACAAAAAATGTGTCTTCTCCGAACAGAAAGACTGTCTGGGAGAGAGAACAAATAAGCCTCAGGTTCACGATAGAGTTGGATTCGCTTGCTGGAAAAGGGAAGATGTGTAAAAATCACGGAAATACAAGGCCAGGTTAGATTGAAAAAATGGGCGCTTGGGTTGATACAAAGCAGGGGAAGTCGCGGGCGGAAGGTCCGACCTTGAGAAGGAGGTACAAGGAAGCTCCACGCAACGCAGAAAAAGGTTAAGGGGGGGGATCGAGTCCCGGTAAGCTCGTCCACTCTGGGGGTGCCTCATCCATCAGAAAGAAGAGCTTCTTGGGGGAGGGAAAGGCATGCCAATCAGGGTTCAACGGGGGGGGTCCGGAAGACGACTAAGGAAATTGAGTGGAACATTGAAATGACTTGGTGGAGCTTTTTTGGGGGAAGGCAAACAAGGGAACAAGAGTTCATGGCTTCTTCGATCGCATAAAATACAGTCACCTTAAACTGGTAAAGGAAAGAGTAACTTTCAACCTTTCAAAAGGAGTATGAAGGAAAGGGGGGGGCAGTGACTCACAAGGGGGGGTCAGGACGAGGAGTCATTCTAATTGAGTATAGGCTCTAAATCTGGGTTGACCTTGGGGGGGCGAGGGGGAATGCGATCACTTCCAAAAAGTTGTATCGTCAAACGACGCCTCAATCAAAAAGGGGAGGGTTAGGCTGATACCGAAGAGGGGAGCGGAAAAGGGAAGAGGAGGGCTACCCACTTAAAAGGGCGGCATCTAATTGCGGATTGGAATCAACAGGTCGGGGTTGGAAGAAGAAGCGACATTCTTCAATCGGGTTGGGTTGTAATTCGTACAAATCAGTGAGGCGGAATGGGGACAAGTGAATTAGAGAAAAGGGGAGCATAGCAAAAATAACTCACAGTGATGGAGTACAGCTCTTTTGATACTTGAAAAAGCGGACGTTGGGGTGTACGCTTCAAGGGACATCTAAAGGGTTGGCGGAGGGGAAGGCAAAAAGGAGGAACACCGTTCCTAGAGTCAGTTAGTAACTCATCGAGGAGTCATGGAAACTTAGTAAGTGGGGGGAAAAAAAAAAGGGGGAAAAAAAAAACGGTGAAGGTTAGGTATTACTCCTTTAAAAATTAGAAGGGATTGACATCTGACTGTCATCCTTTGATCTATTCCTGGCCAAACTGTTTGTTTTGGGGGTTTGTTTAGAATGGGGGAGGGTTTAGGTAGGGGGGGGAAGAAGTTGAGGGGGAGGGGGGAGCGGGGGTAGGGGGGCGAGTTAAAGGGGAGGGTGGGGAGGTTGGATAGACGATGGGGATGAGAGGGCGAGCGGGAGGGGGTGGGTGGGAGGGGGGACGGGGAAGGGGATGGGGGGGGTAGGGTGGAGGGGAGAGGTAAAGAGATTGAAGGAGGATGGGGGGAGTGTCGGGGTGGTGGTTTGGGCGGGAAGGGAGGGGTATGGGGGGTGTAGCAGTGATTGGATTGGGGAGTAGAAAAGGGACGGGGGCGGGAGAGATGGGGGTGGGAGAGTGTGGGGACTGGCGGGAGAGGGGGGGTGAGGTGACGGGTAGGGTGGACTTGTGAAGGGGGTGGAAGTGGTGGACATATGATGGCGAGGTGATGATCGTGGGAGGGAGAGGATGGTGGGGAGAGGGTGGGGGGGAGGGGGGTGGGAGGTGGTGGGCGGAGGGTAGAGTGGAGGTGGAAACGGGGGCGAAAAGACAGGGGTTTAGGAGGGGACAGGTGGGGAGGGGGGAAATTGAAAAAAGGGTACAGTTCCGGGGGCGGGGTGGGGGGGGGGGATGGTCGGAGAGATGGCGGGAGAGGGGGAAAGGTCGACGGAGGTTGGTGGTTGGTAAGGGAGTGGTGGGGGGTTGGGGGGGGGGGTGGGGGAGGGGAGGGGAGAGGGGGGGTGTGGGGGGGGGTATTGTTGAGTGTGGGGGGGTGGGGTGGGCAGGAGGGGGTGGGGGGGGTGGGCGGGGGGGTTTTGTGTTGGGTGGGGGGTTGGGGGGGGGGTTCCTCGAAAGTTGAAGTTACGCTTTGGGTCCGGGGATGAACAAGGCCTGAACTACCTCATGAACAGCCAGGTCGGTAACGACCTACGTTCTAGGGTGGGGGGACATACCACCGTTCTTCTTTAGTGGCGTGCGGATGGCCTAGCCAAAACCAGCTGGGGAAATTTAAAAGAAATGAAAAGAACTTGGCGGGTTGGGGGGGTGGCTCAGCCATCTTCCTGAGAAGTTCAAAAAAAAGGGAAAAAAAAAAAAAAAAAACAAAGAGTTTTAGCGAGAGAACTATAACCTACAAGCTAAAGGACAATCTAAGGCTAGTCAAAAAGGAAGGGAAGCCTCACGGACGAAAATAAAGTGAGGGGAAAATTAGCGCTTGGGAAGGAAAGGAAAGAATCAAAACCAATTGAGTGGAAGAACATGAACATACGAGAAAGAGGAAGGGAAAAAAATTTCCCCATTCATTAAAAAAGGGGGGAGCAATCTAGAGTTTGTGAGGGAGGAACAAAAAAAAAAAAAAAAAAAGGACACCGTTTGCAAAATAAACTTGAAAAGGGAGGATTCAAAGTTTAAATGTGTGATTGACTGGTTACTGAGGAATGCTTGTGGGGAAAAAAATATAAGAGAGGTTGTTAGATTTGGGAAAATCAACGAGCGGGGGGGAGGAGAAGAATTATTATTTCTGGCCCTGCTGTTAAAGGAAAAAAAGGGGTTCCAGGCAAAAAGTGAGGACTTGAGGAAACGGATCGGGAAAGATGGGGAAGGGGAAGGAGAAGGGGGAGATTTTAGGAGCTTTGGTTGTCAGGGGGTGGGCTCTTAGGAATTAATAAATCAGAAAGGGATGTTACAATTTTGGAATGTAGGGGGGGGGGGGTAGTTCGGAAAAGGAAATCAGTGAAGTCTTCGGGATTTATTGTTCGTCTAAAGGGGGGGGGGGAAGGGTGAGTCAGGGAAGGGAAAGGGTGCGAAGAAATGCAGGTCATGGTTCTTAAAGAATAAAAAAAGACCAAAGACGGATATCAAGATCCTCCAAAAAAACCGAGTATAACTTTACCAGACGGGGGCATTATTTGCTTTCCCTCTTGGTCACTTTTGAGGGAAAAGAACCGGGTGCAAAAAAAACAACGAACTGCATTTCCCGAAATACTGACAGAGACTGAAAAGTTCTTTGATAATTAATTCAGGTAACACAGGAAAAAGAAAGTCACTAGAAAAAAGCGTAATGATGTTAGTAATTTTCCGAAAAGAAAAAAAACCACAAGCATAAATACCAGTAAATAAGAAGTTTCTCTTCGGAAGGCTGGTTTCAAGGAGAAAGGGGAAGCATCCCAGTGCCTGGCGAGCATTACATTCGCGAACGAGGTAGACACGCAGCTCCAAAATATATCCATTAAACAAAATGTCATCGAACTGAGCAAGGGTGGAGAGGGGAGATATAAAAAGAGACAGAGCTTAGAAGGGTTCAAGCATCATAAATTAAAAAAAGGCGTTGTAATTAATAATTGAAAATAAAATGCATTGTGAGGGTTCTCACAAAAGCGAGGGAAAAGAAAAAAAAGACGGTTCAAAAAAATGGCGAATTGTGAATTTAAAGGCAGTTTGCGCAGGGGCCCCTCTCGGTGGCACTTGATCAGGGGGGGGGGTTAACCCAAGAGGGGGTGATTGTCTCTTCAGAGGAAGCGCTAATCTGGAGAGACTTAACTTTTGGAATACGCTGCTTCCCATCTTAAAAAGGAAAAGGGGATAGCCTAGAGGGAGGATTTAGGTCGGTGGAGGTCCTATTAGTGTAGCAAACGGCAAGGGGGGAGCGTTCAGTCTCTTCGCACCACAAAAACGAAGATTCGCGTCTTGGGTCATCAGAGGGGAAGGAAAAAGAGGGTGAGAGGGGACAAACCAAATACGAGACAGCGACTGTGGCGGAAACACAACAAGTTCTTTCAAGAAGTCCGTCGACAGGCTTGTAAGTAAACCTGAAAAGATAACAGTCGAGAGTCAAAAGGGGGCGTAGGGGGGGGAGGGAACTGGTTTTTTGAATTAAAGTAAGCGAAAAGATGACAAACAGGAGTAATAATGTCATTGGGAGGACGGGGGGTGAAAGGAGAAATAGAGGGCCTTGTTGAAAAAAGGAATGGAAACAGGGGAAATGCGGGAAAATGGGGGAGGGAAGGTGGAGGGAGGGGGGGGGGGGGATAGTGGACGGGAAGGGGGCGTGACGTATGTTCGGGAGGGGAAGGGGAGGGTATCGGCGAGGGGGGGGAGAGGGGAGGGGCTTGGAAGGAGAGGGAGGTGGGGTAGGAGGGGATGGAGGTGGAGTGGTGCAAAGAGGGGGGGGATGTGGATCGGGGGGGGAGTGTTAAAAGGAGAGTAGGAAGGGGTGGGGGGGAGGATAGAGGAGTAGGGTGGGAGTAGATTCAGGTAAGTAGTGGACTCTACGGGCGTGAGGGGGGGTCTATGGGAAACTCATCGGCCAGGAAGAGAGTTTCTGAACGGGGACGCGAGGGCAATTGTGTCTGTAACTCGGGGGGGCAGTGGTACACCGATAAAACATCAAGGGTGAAAGCGCTACATAGAAATACTCTGCCTTGGATAGCCAGTTGAAACAAAAAAGAATATAATTGGGGGGGGAGGGCATTTTGTGTCTATAGGCATTGGAAAAGGAAATCTCCCAACTTCGGATGTTTGGTCCGCCTTGACCACCCCACACTGGGATGGAAGGGAAACTGTCGGCTTGAAAGGGGGGACACCAGCCAAGGGGGAACGTATAAAAATCAGAAGGGGGGCCAAATTTTTACAGGCTGTTAGCCAGGCTTTCGGGCGGCGGAGCAGCTAGAGGCAAATTATCGTAAAGGGGCCATTCTTTTGATGAGGCGAGGTGAAACGATAACTGTCTGGAGCGTTGAACCAAAGAGGCAATGGACCGAAAAGAGGAAAAAGAGATAATAAGATTAACTAAAAAGGCGGAAATTGACATACTCCTATGTGAAAGGAAACAGTGTTATGTCCAGGCTGGCCTCAGGCATCGACTTTGGGGGGGGTGAATAAAAGAGGAAATAAGTTCAACAGGACAGGAAGATCTGAAGATGCAAAGTGAGCTTTTTAGGTTGTCCGTGGTGGTGCAGGCAAAAAGGACATCAAAGAAAGACATTCATCAACCAGGAGCCACGAAAAGGAGAGTCAGATGATAGTTTAACAGGAAAAGGAGGGGGGGGAATGCCTCAAGGTCCAAGAGGCAAAGCCTCAAAAAAAGGGGATGAGGCAGACATGCGCTTACTAGATTCAGTGCGGACAAAAGGACACATGGGGGGGAGACCCGTTAAGACGCTCACAATTCCCGGGCTACTAGATAAGGGAAGACTAGATGAAGCCGCGATAGGCGGTTTAGGGACAAAAGTCAAAAAGGAAATGGCAACTGCGAAGGGTCCACACTTGAAGGGGTGGACTTAGTTTCTAAACTCTTCAACTTGTCAAGCCAAAAAAGGAAAAAAAACGCCCTGCAAGATATCAAGTTACCAAGCTTAGGGGAGGTGGAGCGAGAACAATCAAGGTTATGAGGAGTTGGATGTCAGACGCACACAAGGGCAGTTAAGAGAATAAATCACTGGGATCGGAAAGAAGTATCGACGATATCCCCGTGAAGAAGGGCATCAAAACCTTAACAAGACTGATCAAGGAACGATAGACTTCTGAAGTTGAGAAAACCCCACTGAAAACTCAAAAAAATCTTGGAATACTGGGTGAGATACCAACTAAGCGTCGCGACCCGGGGTCAAAAGGAAACTCGTCTCTGAGGAAAGCAAGAATCCGCAAATGAAGAATCCGTCAATGCGGGGAGCCTTTAATCCCTGGGAGTACTTTTCGGGGGGAAATGGCCAAGACGGAGGGGAGCAACCAAGGAAAGGGGAAGAAAATGAAAGTTTCACCTACTAGGGCAAGAGAGGGACAGCAAGCGTGAATGACCTTGTCGCTAATAGGACGCCAACGGGGGAAAAAGGGGACTAGCTAACTGAGGTTAAAATGGGGAGTCAATTACGCAATGGAACAGAAAGAGGACCCCCTCAATAAAAACTAAGATTCGGAGAAGACTTCATCTATGGAGGAGAAAGGGGGGACAAGGGAAAAAAAAAAGGAGAATCCAGTCCTACGTCGCAAAAAATTGTGGCCTTCAGCTCGTGGAGGGAAGTCCTCCAGGAGGGGAATTGAAACCTGCCTAAGTGCGGTCCCTGGCAGGCAAAAGGATTACAATAATCAAGAGCCTTGCCCCTCCATGCAGAAGAGAATGGAAACCGTTTTACTAACACTTAAAAAGCTTAACAAGGGATTCTTCCTAATGAAGAGGTTCCCTAATAATTATCGTTAACCAGAATGGGTGTTGAGCAGGAAATTAAACTGTGACGTATACTT
>Ga0179591_1489992_pt1 | contig 10607 bp, 16 predicted proteins | sample CZOMad2_1_08_16f_FD_182891 | JGI IMG/M metagenome (GOLD analysis project Ga0179591, IMG submission 182891) | Vadose zone soil fungal communities from Angelo Coast Range Reserve, California, USA - CZOMad2_1_08_16fungal (PacBio error correction) | ecosystem: Environmental > Terrestrial > Soil >...
ATAGCCTCGTAGTCCAGCAGTCTACAGGTTCGCGGCCGGTGGCCTGCCATGCGCCCCCAGCAGCGCCTTCCTTGTATGCCTTGCTCGGTGAGCGCGGATCATCAGAGATCAAGAGGCGCGAGCGGAAGTGCCCCCTGCCTTTCCCGGCCGCGTGCCATAGCGAGCCCGGAGCGGGTGACGGGGTAGATGAAACCCCCACGTTTGACTCCGAGGGGGGGGGTGCCGGCGAGCCGTTGTTGTCTGTCCCAGGCAAGTCTTGCTTGTTTTCTTTTTTATCTTTTTTATTTTTTTTATTTTTTCTTTTTTCTTTTTTTTCCCCGAATTTCGTCATGTTTTGCCAAGAATCGGCCCGCGTCCGATCCGGACCGCCCGAAAACCGCTCGAAGGTCCGTTTCGCTGGGCCCATTGCCTTCAAAGGGGAAATCAGGCCCGCCGCCCCCGACCGTCGTGCCAATGCCTTGGCCCGTGGTCGATAGCCTTCGTCCCCATTCCGGCAAACGTGGTGCGGCGGTCGGTTGCGGGCCGCGAGGAACGAACGCCGGGTCGCGGCCTGGCCGGCCGACCGGGCCCGAGGCCTTGATCCGCTTCAAAAACATCGCGGGTGTCGCCCGGGTCCACGACGTCTTTTGGTTGCCGTTCCAGAAGTGCCCCGCAGCCGTTTGTGGGTTGAACCCTGGTCCTTCGATGGTGCATCGCCGGCCCCACTGACGGCCTTGCCCTCTCGAGGTATTTCTGGGCTGCACGGTGCTGGCCACGTTCAATCGGTCGCCGAACCCGGTGGTTCCGCGTCGACCAGCGGATTGTGCAAGGTGGAGTTGCGGTGTACCCCGGGCATCTGGCTTGCCCCGGCTGGCCACCTCCCTCGCTCAAAGTTGATTCGAGCTCCGATATCCTGCCAGAACCCCAGATCCGCGAGAAAATCCAACCGGCCACCGGATACATACAACGGGGGGGACCGTGCGAAGCCATGCTCCGCGGCATCAGCAATGGCCGACAGCGTTGAAAACGCGCACCGGGTAACCGGAGCCATCTTTCCCGAGGCATCCCCACCGCCGGCCCGAACAGCCGCCCCTTCTTTCTTCTCTTCTTATCCGGCCGCGGTTGCCCGTCGTTCAGCGATCATAAAATTTCCCCCCACGTTTTTTTTTCTTTTCTTTTTCCGGCTGTTCCGGGGTCGTCCTGCTTCGAATAAGAACGGGCAAGGCCGAGGCGGCCCCATTTCCACCGGCGTCCAAGGTCGCGGGCAGCCGGTCCACACCTCCCGCGCCACCAGGACCGGTTTTTCTTTGTCTTTCTGCGAACGTTCCTTCCGCCGGCCTGATGTAGAACGGCCGTCGCGCAGGGGTGCGGAAATTTTCGCGCAACAGTTACTGGCCGCGGGTGTGAATGGATGTGCCCCGGCCGGATTGGCCGTCGTGCCACCGCAATCTTCGTTCGCTGATATACCGTTCCCCCATCGGCCATGGTGATTTCGGCCCGGGCCCGACCGAACGCCCTCACCGTGCCTGGGGGGTCCGGGGAGTTGTAGTACCTGGCGGGTCCATTCCTTCCGGGCCCTCCTCGGCTGTGTGATCTTCCCGCCCACAGTTTTCCACCGTGGGGTGCCGGGCGCTTGGGCCCGATCCAAGTCCCGCGTTTTCGTAGGACCGGACGTGTGTGCCAGCCCCTGCCGTCCTGCAGCGCTAAACCAGAACCCGCGAAGATGTAGGGCCCCAGTGAGTGGATCCCAGGGTTCCGGGAGGCATCCGGTTCTTAGTTTCGTCTGCGGGTTCCCCCGAACCCGTAGCCGATCACGCTGTTAGTTGTTGGTGACCTCGGTGCAGATCACCACCACGTTTCGATCCTTTGCCCGTGTTCGGCGGATCCGGGGACTGAGGGGCGCCGCTGCCAGGGTTCGTATCAGCGCCTGGGCTGGTACCGGCGGCCGAAATGCTCTCTTGTGTAGGTTCCCCTCTCCAGGACGCCCGCTTTTTCGTGCTCGCCCCGGGCCCGGCACGGCACCGTTAACCACAGATCCGGGCCCGCCCCAAACAGCCCAGGCTATCCCTACCCCGTCCTCACCCTCATAAATTACGGGCCCCCGGTTACCCCCCTGCCCCTCGCATTCGCCCCCGGGCATAAGACAGGTTCCCCCCGCTTCCAACTTCCCCCCCAATCCTTCCCTCCCCACCTTTCCCCCCTCGTCCCTCCATCCAACCCGCCGAACCCTTCCCGTCGAACGAACATGCCGTGCGCGTAGCCTTCCCAGCTGGGAGGATCTCCGTGCCCCCTTTAACCTGCGACTTAACTTTTGTCGCGGTGGTTTGGTCGTGGTGTGCAGCGGCCCTGCCGGAATCGCCTGATTACAACACTATCCCCGGTGTCCAAGCCCGAGCCGCGCCCCGATTCCCCTGGCCGCCTCCCCGACGTACCCAGTGTGCGCGATGTGATCGTAATCCGGGGCTCGTGCCAGGCAAAGATGCCCTTTTCACCCAGATCGACTGAACCGGCACCTTCGTAAACGCCTGGCGCGATCCCCCACACCCCCAATGCCCTCCCCCCCCAAAGCACCCCTCCACCACAAACATCCTCGCCTGTACCCGTGGTTCTCTGGGCGATCGCCAGCCACACCGGCTTCTAAGTTTCCCCCGTTATTTGTGAGTAGTTCGGGCGGCCCAGGAATGTGGTCATGGAAATCCAGCTCGCGGCCGCGCGACAAACCATTTGCCCCCCACGCCGGGCCCCCACACAATCCTCCCCGACACCCGCCAATCTCCCGCGCAAGCCGAACCAAACGCCCGCGCCCCGGCGTCTTCGCTGGGGTGCGCAAGCGTCCTGCCCCTCCTCCCAGGCCGCCCCATCTGATTCGGCCGCCACGGCGGCGTCATCGATCAACCCGTTGATCACCTATCTCGGGTCACCCCCCTCCCCAAGCCCGCTCGTCGGGGACCTCCCACTGGGTTTCGGTGGCCACCGCCGGCAGCCTTCCCACGCCAGCTGATCCACATTTCCGCGGCCAGCCGCGCCCAACGGACGGATAGTGCCGTTTACCTCGTGAATCGATCATCGCCTTATTCCCGAATCCTCCCTCTGCGCAGCTGGTGTGGTTACGACTGTGAACAGGTCGCCGAACCTCGCCCGAAGTTCCAGCCAAGGCCGCGAACATGGGCGCCTTTCGGGGTCCTTGTTGCCAGGCCGACGATCGTCCTTGGGGAGGTTCTTCCATGCCGGGCGCCGGGTTCGGGATGGCCCGCCCGGTAGATGTCCGGATCTCCATATAAAGCTGGGGGGGAAGACCTTAACTGGCCGGTTCTGTGTGTGGTCCGACCTGGGACAATTATGGGGTATGGTTCGGTACCATCCCGCATCGGTCAACCAGCGCGGGGACGGCCGCCCCCACCAACCGGCGTCCCTCCCATCCGCGTCGGCCAGCTTTCTTTCGATCAGGTGGAACAACCCGTCCCGCAGACACCCGAACCTCTCCGTCAGCCGAGACCACAATCGCCGCCTCGGCCAGCTCGGCCCGCTCGTCCCGCGCTCCTGCAACCCACCTCGCCCGCTGTCCCGTGATCCCTCCCGCGCCCTGGTGCCTCCTCATCCCAGGCCTGACCGTCGCACCGTTGTGTTGATCCTCCCCGCCGCGGCGGGCCGCGCGGCAACCGGCGCCGAATCATGAGTTTCGGAGCCGCATGACCTCTGATGATTCGGCGTGCCCCCCTGGCCGCAACCGCGGAGGTTACACGATCGGTGGCCCGCCCGTAAACCCACCGAACTTGCTGGGCGACCGATCTTTCTTTCCAGTCCCTGGCGCCCAGGGCGGCCGACCCGCTTCGGCCATAACGCCCGGAAGTTCGTCTTTGTGACCAGCGAAAGCCGCGCCCGCGACCCAGCAGCTCCATTGGTTCTGGTTCTGGGCCCGGTGGGCGGCCAGCAGCACCGCCGCCGGGGACCTTTGTCCCGGACCACCTGCCGCCAGCAGCAAGCTTTACCGCCTCGGGAGCGCTGTCACATAATCTGGACGGCGGGGGAGGGGATGCCCGCGCCGTGTCCGGTCCACCCATACAATCCAACAGAGGCACAAAGACTACACACCTTTTCCGCTCCTACTTCTCTCCCCAATCCCCTCCCCTTCCCTTTTCCTCTAATCCCATTGTATTCCCGTCCCACGTCCACGTCCGTGTGCCCTCGTCCTAACCTAACTGCCCGCTCTATCGTTCAAGCAAGCTCGAGGTGACCTTCTTCCTTCCGTTCTCACTTGCCTCCGGGTTGCTCGGCGAGTGTTTTACCAGAACCCTCAGCCAAATGGATGACCCGCCCCTGTCCATATGAGACTTGTTTCGCGCCCGAGGAATCCGGCATCTTCGCCCTCGCCGGGCCCGTCCGGCCCTCGTCCTTTGAACGAATCGTGGCCGGCCTGGCCGCCCCCGCGGCCAGTTTTTGCCCGCCTAAAATTCAACCACCCCCACTCGGTCGCTGGCGTCTTTTCGCCATCCTCCCACCATCGGACGGGGACTGGGTCCCGAATCAGCCCCTCGTCGGCCAGCTCATCGTGGTTAAAACCAACCGGCTTTCTTCTTCTTTCCGGATCCGCCTGATGGCCCTTGAAGGAGGGGGTACCGCGGCTCGTTGATCTTCCCCCCCCTCCACCCGCCTATCACCCGGCCAGACAATAACCCTCCACTGTCACAGCCAACCTGGTACCGAAGCTGCACGTCTTGTTTGTTTGGGAACGATTCCACCGCTGGCTCGATACGCTTTTTCGGCCAGATCCCAGGAAAAATCCTAGTAACACGATTTCAAGCCCTCGTTCCCCGACAAGACCGGTTACATGAATCGACTGGAAAATCATGTAAACCGCCATCGATCAGCCCCTATCCCCGTCGCCGTTGAGCTGAACTCAGACTCCGCTGCGAGCGCCGAAACGTGGAATCAACAATCGGCTCCACCTGTTTATTAAAGCGGCACCGGCCCCTAACCGTCCGGCCCTCACGCTCGGCCCCTGTCAACGAGGTAAACGGGAACCCTAACGCGCCGAGGCCTTGCCCCCCCCGGTGTTGCTGTTCAATTCAAGGATTCTGCCGCTGCCACTCCTCCGGTAGACCCTGAAAGCTCACCCCCAGCCCTGCGATCCTATTTTCGGCGACTCCACCAAACGACCAAACGTTTTTTTGTGAACAAACTCGACCCAGGAGTTTTCTACTACCCGCCGCGGTGGACGCGAACGTGGTTTTTCGGCACGTCAGCGGTAAGGGGGCGGGGGTGTTGCCCGGGTGGGCGGCGTGTTTTTCGCAGACCAGCAGGCCATGCTGTTCGCCATTCCTATTTTCCGGGGCTCGGCCCGACACGTTTCTTCTCCATCCGCCGAACCTTTCACCGCCACCAGCGCCCGTTGCCTGATGTATCGGTGCTCATCGACGGGCGGTTGAACAGCCAAATCGGCCCCGTTTTGCCTCAACGTATGACTTCGGATCCGTGATCCCTTTGCGAATTTTTCCCCCCGGGGGCCCTGATTCTGGGTTCAGGAACGCCTACACGATCCACCCAGCTCTCATCCGTAATTCCCACCGCGACCGAGTGCGGGCTCATCAAACACTTACCACTCCGCAGTGTATTTCCGGTGACTGTTCACGATCCGAATGCCTACGAGACGACGCACGACGCGCCCTTCACCCCCCTGATCGACACACGGAAGGATCCGGGTGGCCGCGGGACGATCGCGAAAAAAAGAAGTCTTCCCGGGCCCTGTTCGAGCCGCTCGCCGGCCCGATTCCGTAAAGACATGCCCACTCGGGCCTGCGCTAAAACTAATCCCCGCAGGGCCCATCTGTCTCGCTGCAGGCCGGCGATGGTTCGCCACTAGTTCCACATGACGAACCGCCGTCGAACGTTCTACAAACCGTGAGATTTTCAATGGAACGGTGCCCTTGGCTGGCCATCACGGCAAGGGCGCCGGGGCGCGGCGATGGTTGCCGTACTAACACCATCATGAGCCTGGCCGGGCGAGAAGGATTGCCGAAGTACAAAATCCAGATTGTACTGCCGGCCTTACATTAAACACAAACCGAACACGCGCCCGCGCCCAGAAAGACCAAACCTTTGGGCAAAGCGGGTGGATGGTCCGCGCCGCAAGCGACGAGGCAATAACTACGGTCAGCTATGGTTGGTTTCCAAAGTTTCCGAAACAGAACCGTGGTTCTTTCGGTCCCGCCGCAGGGATTGGCGGGCCCTCATCAGCCAGGGAGCAAGGTTGAATCGCCCCGCAGATCCACGCTGTTGGAAACCAGCAGGGCTCATAGTTGATACAACGGGCACCTGCTCCGTTCATTGTCCATCAGAAGAATCGTTTTGCTTCTATCTAGCAAAAAACAAATAACAAATCCCGGGTCCCCGATGTTACCTGCGCGCCGCGGGCCGGGCTGAATTCCCGAGCTGAAGCGGGTGGTCGTCGGCGTACCATAAACCACATCTCATGGAAGCGACAATTGGGATGAAGCGGTCGAGCAGGCTTCTTTCCCGAAACGAAATGGCAACGAGCGCCCCGTGCAAGGGGCGGGCCGCAAGCCAGGCTCAATCATCTCGGGCGCTTTCGAATCCGGTTTCACGTCCGGCTGCGGCGGCCCTTCCAGTGGGCGCGGCTTTTCCGAAGGCGCAGCAGCACTTACCACCAGCGTGCCTCATGGAGGCTGCAAACGCGCGGGCGATTGGTCGCGCTTAACGGGGAAGAGATTTCGCTTTTGCTGCGAAGTGTTGAACAACTGCGTGCCCCCTCAACGCCAGCGGGCCACCAGCGGGCGGCTGCTTCCGTGAGCCCGGCCTTTCAGCAGCCGCACCCTGGGTGTAACGGTCGAGTGGAAGCCCCGGGTGTTCGCACCTCGAGGGGGCCGGAAATCGCGTCGATGGGCCGTCCCGCCGGAAAGCGAGTTGAGCATGGGCTGTCGATCAGGCCTCGATGGGGGGGGGCCGCTTGCGTCCCCGCGGGACTGATCACGCCGAGTGTCCTGGATCCGTGCGGAGGGGCTATCCCTTGCCGTTTCCGGTCGGTTAAAAGACCTGCCGACAGTCCAGCATTTCCGACAGATCCCATAGACCAGACCTGGAATACAGAAAAACAACCGTGGAGCTTGCTACGCCAGCCACGGCCGGCGTTGAACGGACTCTCTCCCGGAATCGCTCCCGTTGATCAAGTGCGTGATCTTTTCGCGCAGCAGAAAAGTCCCTCCGATCAGCGTGGGCCCCGCGTGGGCCCGCCTTCGCAAGTTCTGCATCGTCGGCCCGATCGCCGGACGGGCCCTGATCCGCCGGACATCGTCTTGCCCGCGCGCCCCCGGTCACGCTGCAAGGTCCGTGGTCTGGCATTGTTCCACGATCTGCGGAACGCGGCGCCAGTTCAAGCGCCCGAGATTGTCCGTAAGTACGGGCCTTGGCGCTCGCGGCCCCGCGGCGAGCAGGGGATTTGGGGCATTGAAGACGCCCGGCATCGAGGCGGGAAGGAGGGCGGGCGACTGCTGCGCGGCTTTCAAATTCGGCCAACGGCAGAGCCCTGGGGATCATTCCCCCTATTGCCCACTGCTTCTCTTTTTCACGGAGACATTTCCCCCTGCGGGGTTCGTACGTCCCACGCCGCCCAACCTCCTTTAAACAAAACCGATCTGACCACACCGCGTGAATGCGGCAACCGTTTACCCGCTGACACAACTATTTACCGAGCCCGCCAGGCCCAAGCGGCTGCTATGGTCCTGGAATCCGGGCCTTCCAGTGCAAGGCCGTGCACCCCAGGGGAACGCAACCACCTTTGATCGCCTTTCCATTTTCGTCGGCCGGCCTTCAAAGAGTATCACTGGATCACCATACTTCTTTCTTCTTCCTCGTGGGCGTGTCCATGGCCGGCGCGATTTTTGCCGCGCTCCCCTCCTTTTTCCTTTCTCCACTGGCATGGCCTCAAAATCCGGCGCTGGATCGGTGGTGGTCACCCGGCAGCCTCGGAATCGGCATGTCTACCACCCGCTTGCTGACGACACCGTCCCTACATGCGCCCGATGGGTGGAATACCTGTTTTTCACGAATCTTTTTGCCAGACCATGGTCGCTCCGCAAAAGGCGCTCGATTTTTCTCCCGTTGGTTGCGACCACCCTCGCATCCATACCGCCAAATCAACAGACCAGCCCGGCCGAGCCCCCGCATTCCCCCTCTCCCACGCGCTAACGGCAAATGGTGGTCTCACACATGGGGTGGAAATTCAACGAGCCGGCAAGGCCATGCATTCAATCCACGAAGAGCTTCGCAAACTTACTACGGCGTTTACGTAAAACGGGAAGACGTGAGCGATACGCGCCCGCGACCTGTAGCGAAACGCCCGCTTTCCCCCCCCCCTGTCTGGATCAGTCAAGTGCATTGGGGTGCCGCCCTGAACGGTTTGTCTCAGGTTTTCCTGATCCCGCGGTGTTCGGCTGGCAAGGTGAACCCTGTTGGCCCGTTTCCGTGCGCGTGGACGCTGGGGCCCCCCTGCCAACTTTCCACTGGCTCGTGAACTCGGCGACCCCACTTTGGGGACCTCGGCGGCGCTTTGACACACGGCGGACGAATTTTCGCGCAAACAGCTTCTTCTGGTTCGCCGATCCGCACGTGTTTCGGCGGAGGAGCCTGGCACACTAACCAACCCACCAATGCTCCACATGCATTCGGCTCGGCAGGGCTGCGCCTGGGTGGAATCGACATGAACTGGTACGCAATACCCTGGCGCTGGCGCGTTGCCCGGTCCTGGCACGGGACATCAAGCTGCCCGCGCGGTCCCCGGGCGCGGCGCAAAGGCCGGCCATGATAGCGCCCTTGAGGGCAAGCCCGGCGCGGCGGAGCTTATCTGATTTCCGGCTCCTTACTGCCGGCACAAGCCGCCGGCGCAGTTTTAACTCCGCCTGCCTTCCAATGGAGATCACCACTCGCAGCGGAGCCGTAGCCCTTCCTTCATTGCGCTGGGCTGCTGGCTGGGTTTGCGAAATTTTTTTTGCCTCCCGTCGCGGCCCCTGGAACGTCCAACCTTGGATCATTCACTGGCGCAACGTCGTGCCCGGCCCCGCCCGATCCATTGTCGTCGGGGGGGTTTCTGTTCCGCTCTGAGGGGGGGGCGGGGGATCATTGCCGGGCCCTCCATCGTGAACGAACCATTTTTCGGTCGTGCGTGAGATTTCGGCGGAAACGATCAGTACGACACAGCGTTTCCTCATGCGGTAACGAACGCAACGAGTGAGCTTGCGAACGCCCGTGGCCTCCATTATCGCCTGTTTACCTGTAAAAGCCTTGCAGGCCCCGCGAAGCGTCCCACCGACCGCGCAGCGCGTCTAGTTTTAATTGAAAAAAATACCTGCCACATCTGTCCCGGACCACCGACCGTTTGACGCGAACCGTGGACTCATGTGCTGCGCGCCCCGATGAGCACGCAAGAAAACGGGGCGAGCCCGCAACTGGTCCCGCGTGGAATTATAGCTAGTTTGCTGCAGGAGTGCGCCGAGCTTTTTTGCGCGTTGCCCCGGCAACCCAGCCTTCCGAAAAAGAGCGTTGACCTGGGATAATGACGGCCCCACGGCAAGGGCGTCGACCACGGGTTTTTCCCTCGGCGATCCCGAGGAGCGGCGCATGCGCCTTTCCGGCACACCGTCTGGATAACGCCGTCGAGTAATTTTCGCGCGAGCTCCAGTTGTTGCGCATCAGTCGAACAATGACCGCGCGAATCGGGAGTCCGTCCTGGGCCGTATTCGGGATTGGAAAGGCGTCGGCAAAAATCCCGCCCCGCCCGGCACCTCAAAGGAACTTCAAGCGCTTGCTTGTTTTCTTCTCGCCCGGGCGGGGGGCGCGCGACTACCAAGGTCAAAGGCACCTGTCCTCGGCCCCCTTTTCATCGTCCGCGACAAATTCTTTCTGTCGGCTGGCAGCCACGGTGGCGGGGTGGGTGGTGGCCGGAGAGCGAAGAAAAAAAAGGCGATGCAAGGGCGCGACGTTTTTTTAACCCTGGCGGCTCCCGCATTCAAACCGCGATGAGCGCCAATCCGTCGTAGTCGAGGAACGAGGCGCATTCTTCTGCCGCAGGGGCTGCGTTTTTCAATCTCGAGCCCGACCCACCGGACGTGAACTTGTTCGACAACGGGAAGCCCGCTCGAAGCTTGTGGTCAACGGCCGGAACGCGGGGACGTCCGTGATCCTCGATGTCATGCTTCCGGGCCGTCGACAGGCTTCGACGTGCCCGCGAGTTGCGCATGGCGGGCCGGTTCATGCCCAGTACCTGGATCTGAGACCTCGCCTCAACCGCCCGGAGGGACGTTCCTGGGCACGCTGTTCTGTTACTGCGGGGGTTCGAAAGCGGAGCGGAATGCGACTTCTGCCCCCACGCCCACGTCGATCTTGCATCCCTGAATGGCACGCATCAACAGCCTGCTACGGACGCGGACCGGAGCGCGTGGGTCCGACGTTCTCGAACTGTCGCGGCCAAAACCGATAATACCCGAAAAATGAACGAGCCGCGCCTTTCACGGTTTCGAACGAGGGGCAAGGGACGGTGGGACTTTTTCGGCACTCGAGTTACGCACCGGCAGCGGCAGTCTTTCAACTGACGTTGAATGACACGGACCTATCACCTA
>Ga0179591_1267100_pt1 | contig 10606 bp, 10 predicted proteins | sample CZOMad2_1_08_16f_FD_182891 | JGI IMG/M metagenome (GOLD analysis project Ga0179591, IMG submission 182891) | Vadose zone soil fungal communities from Angelo Coast Range Reserve, California, USA - CZOMad2_1_08_16fungal (PacBio error correction) | ecosystem: Environmental > Terrestrial > Soil >...
GTTAAAAAAAAGAATGGCCGACATTCGTCATATACGGGAGTTCCCTGGGAAAGAGGAAGTCATCCAACTTTTGTTCGTTAACGAGATGCGTACGGGGGTTTATGGGGGAAGTGAATTGGGACTGACCGATGAAGTGAAAAAGGAGATATGAAGAAGAAAGAAAAGCTCCCGCATACCGAAAAAATAGCTGTGCGTGAAATGATTCAGCGTTCACCGTGCCATTTCTTAAAATCAGGAAAGGGTACTGCCACATAGGGAGGGGCGGAGAGGGGGACAGTGAAAGGACTAACCATACAATTCGGGGCACGGAACTGGTGCCTGAATACAAGTAACTCACATTCTGGACCAGGATTCACGCGAGGGCAGTAATGAAATAAGGAAGTCAGGAAGAGGTGGAAAACGAAATCTCTTAGGTAATCGGTAAACGAGGCTGAGGAAGGACCAGATGACGCGTTCCTGGTTTTTCCTTGAACATCAATCCGACCAAGGAAGGGGATTGTGGCATTTGGCCGACACAAAGTGCTGGGAATAGTACCACAAGGGAAAAATCGTTGTAGCCAGGGAGTGTGTGGCGAAGATTGGACACTTCCTTGGGGGCGGACGGGGGGACTGACAGTTTCTCTTACATGGGGAGAGGAATCGTTTGCACGCTGTCATATTAAAAAAGGTGGCGGCAACATCCAGAAAGGGGAAAAATGCGCGAAGACTCCATGCGTGGGGGGGATAACTATTATCACTCCTCGCCATTCAAGAAGATTGGACTGCAAAATGGATGGCGCCGGTCGAAGGAATAGAAAGAGCCTACTATACGTGAACACCTGCAATCCCCTCGAAACCGGAAAGGGAAGGAATTACTAAAAAAAAGGGGTAAGGAGTTATTCCTCTACTGGACAAGCCATGGGGGGACCGGTTGATGTGGAAAAATGACATGAGAGCTTGGTCAGCTGTCCCAAAATGATAAAAAAACACCTGATGACCAAAAGGATTTATCCTGGACATTTTCGGACAATTAGCGCCTTCACTAAGCGGGCACTGACGACGCCCAGTTGCAAGGAGGTTTCTTAAAGGGAAATTTCCGTGTCCTCAAGAAACGTTCAAGAGCGGGGGAGGAGCCTGTGTGTTGGTGTGAGGGTTACACAACAAGGGGGCCACGGGGACAGGGAGCGAAATCTATCATTGCTACTTGGAAGGAGAAAACAACACTGGCGGAGTGGGGGGAAAGGTGAGAGATGGGAAAAGGCGACAATGAGGAGGGGGGGAAGGGGCAAAGACGGAACGGCAGAAAGCTGTCTCAAAGTGACAATTGTCAGAAAAGAAGAGCATCTGAACTGAAAGGAGGGTGGGTATGGTGATGTCCTCGAAACTAACATTGTTTTACCTAGAACCAAGGAAAGCGCATAGACCAGAGGACCTACGCAAGTCGGACGTTCCGAGAATAATCAAACAACGGCGCTTGTGGGGAACAGGCCAAAACCCTTCAACGGAAAAGGACAGGTTCGTGGGGAACGACAACTCATATATGAATGGGTATCCCTCTTACAGATCGAGGTTGGAGGGGACACTGATTCCCATACAATGGGCTGGGGGTTCAGCGTCGCTGAGAGGGGGGTCGCTGGGTACTCCGACAGAAGGGGGAGGGAGTTGCGTGAAAGGAACCTTTGGGTGGGGGGGGAGGCAGAGGCTAATGAGGAAAAAAACGCGCAAAGGATCTCCATCCTGGAAAAGAAAAGGGGAACCCCTGGAGCTAAAATGTTCGAGTAGTAAGTTATTTATTGGAACGACAGATGGAGGAATCCGCGTGCAAAGGCTAGAAAGAAAAAAAAGTCAAAGAAGCAGCCGTAAAGGGACGGAGAAGAAAAGAATTTGGTCCTTATCCATTGGAGGACGATTGTGACAAAGGCGAAAAAAATGTCCAGTTTTGGGGCAGTGACGACGTGGGGGAACAGAAAAAAAAGTGGCTTAATTTCAAAGTGCGGCAGAGAGAAGGGGAGGGTCAAGCCAGGGGTTAAACACAAACGGGAAACCAACCGCATACGAAGACGGGGGCTTGATTAGTAGGCACGACTACTATCTGAAATGGGAGCTGTCCCTTCCGAGCAGGTTGAGCGGAAAAAGTCACTGAACGCTATTAGCAGGGTCGAGAGAAAAAAAAAAAGGGGGAGGGGGCGGAAAAGAAAATTGCCAAAGCCGAAATTTCAGGAGAATTGGGTGAAGAAGAACAAAAAAGGGGAAAAATAGACGGGTCCAACGGGGCAATATCATGGAAAGAATGCAAGCCCAAAAGGCTGGTGTGACCAAAAACGTCGTAAAAAAGGGCTTTGAAAGACTTAGCCGAAAGGGGCAAAAGCAAAGAGGGATACTGAAACCTTGTTCGGGGTCTGCACAGAGGACTATTGACGGGGACAAAGTGAAAGCTACACTGGAGGTAAGGTGGAAAAGGAGGGAATGTCCGCAAAGGGACAAGGTAAAGGAAAAGGGGTAGGGGGGGGGGGTGGGGGGGGGGGGATAAGGAAAAATGAATATCGGTCCCACCTCCCAGCAGGGACATCTCACGAACGGGGGATCCCGGGGTCTAAAGTTGAGAAAGAATGAGGAGGTAGGAATTGGCGTCATTTCGCATTAAGGAAGCGCAGCAATCCAACTAGTGTGAACAGTACAGCCAAGGAGTGGAGGCGTCAAGATTTCTGCGCTACAATTGCAAAAACATAAATGCGTCAAATGGGGAGCCTCCTGAAGGTTGAGTTCAAACCCGGAAGCTCAGGTACCCTGTCGGGGGAAAAAGCTATAGGTGTTAGGAATCAAGAACACTTTCTCAGGATCCGGGGAAGGAAAAGGGGGCCTGAAAAAAAGCTTTATAGGTTGAAGGGGGAGGGGCTGGAAAAATTAGAAGGAAAAGGGGGGAGGTAGAGGATCTTGGCGACGAAAAAAACTGGGGTTAGGGAAGTTTAAACATCGTCGATCCTCACATAAACGCCTACACAGTTCTCTAGCTGGAAACGGTGGGGAAAAAAGATTCCTGGGTGATCAAGATGGGCGAGCTTCCTATCAACGAGGGAAATCCTCTATGCGCAAGACACATCTTCCGGGAAAAAAAACTAAGAAAAACATTTGAGTCAGAACAAATGGGGAAAAGGGGGGGAAAACCTAACGACCCTAGAAGGGGCCCGTTTGGGACACAGCACAATACATAGTAAGGGGGAGAACAGGAAAGGACAAAGAATTCGGAGAAAATGGGGAACTTTTACGAAGTCGGAAGGGAGTGCCAGGAAGTTGGGAAGAAGGGGCAACTAACTTATAGGATAACACTAAAAACGTTTATGGGTTAAGCTCCTTCTCAAAAAAAGCTATACTAAAGGCAACACCTAATTTTTTTCCTTTGGGAATAAGATGGGTCACGACGTGGTAGAAAAGATACGGGCTTTGGGCAACTTGCGGGGCTGTTAAAAAGCGGTATTAGAGTTGGCAAAAGGGTGGGAAACTGGCAAATGATCTCCCAATTTGGGGGGGAAGGAATCGGCGGGATGGCGAGGGGGCCGACAGCTTTCGCTCAAAAGACAACCCTCTGAATGCGCTGTACGGGGAAAGGGGGCATGAGGGCGGAAGTTCCACGCCGCGTGTGATGGCGAGGAACCTAAGAGAAGACTTTCGCAAGGGGTGTGGCAGCAAAATGACGTTGAGAAAGCACGATACACCCAGGACCCGATGGACATGGGAGGGGGGGACATGAGGGGGGCAAGCACGTCAGTGGGTGGACAAGAGGAAAAACACATTCCGCTGGGAGGTGTAGAGAGACAAAGAAATATTTAAAGCTCTTGATGGGCGCTCTGAGCCGCAGAAGAAAAAGGAAAGAGGAGGAGGGTAGAGGGAAGGAATTATTGGCGCAAACTCGGACCTGTTAAGAACTGGGAGTCACTTCGGGTAGGGGAAAGGGGTTCAAGTAGTTCCAAGAAAAAGGGACAGACTTTCTTTTTGTGTCTACTACCGCGGACCAGGAATCCTAATAACAAGGGGGACAGCCGTATAGGGGGGAATGGGAAACTTTTCACTGTAAAACGCGGAAGGGGAAAGCAAAGTGAGGCCGCCTGTGGGGGGAGGAGAGTCGGGGGAATCAAAGCTTTGTCCCTTCATCACAGCGGGGTCCTAGAATGTTATGGAGGGGTAGACAACATCTGGATAGCTTCGAGTACGAAGACAAGGCTTACATTTGAAGACAATGAGGAAAGTGAATAAGTATTAGGACGGGATAGTTGTTAATAAAACTCTACAAAAAACACACGGGAGAGAATTGCCATAATGGCAGAACCAAGATAAGCCATAAATGGCATTCCCGCAGTCTCAGGAACAGTCGCATTTTGTCGGGGAGGGTACTCGAAACTGAGGGGACATAAGGAATAGGCCTTGAATAACTTCGCCCTTGAAGTGGAACACATGAGGGAGAGACTACCTAGTAACGACCAGCGGAATACAACACCGAGGGGGGCGTGCATTATGTCAGGGCAACCGGTGCCATAGGTTAGGGAAAAAATAAGGGACACATTTTTCGGGGAAGGGCGGAAAAGAAAGTAAAGCCAAAAACCAATCAAAAACTAGGTGGGGAAAGGGAAAAACCTTCTTGCCCGGATCGAGTCCTCAAAAAAGGAGGGTGTTAACTTCGGCTGCAAGAATTTCCTTAACTTAATCACGGCTGCTCACTATGGTATGCGTCGAAAAAAGGGGAAAGCGGGGGGGAGGCGGACCAAAGAACGAGCGGGGACCTATGTCGTCCGTAAAGGGGACCAGCGAGCCAATCAATCGTATTGTGGCGAACGGCTGGGAAAGGTGCGGTCCCGGGATGGTCACCCCATGGGCAAGAGGGGTGGAACAGGGGGTCTGGTGGAGATAGTGAATTGCAGTCCGATTAGGGGGGGAGCTAGGAGATCTAAAAATTTTAGGGGCCTCAAAACCAGACCAGGGGGAAGGGAGGGTAGGAAACGTCAAAGATGTTGTCAGGGTCCTCAGGGACAGACATGACGAAATTCTCGCAGCGATCGAGTTTGAGCGCAGAGAAAGGGAAAGGGCCGAATGAAACAATTGAGGGAAAAGGAGCATGGCTCCGAATAGAGCTCCTAGCAGGTGCCCCACCAGCCCCAGAAAAAGTACAAAACGGGAGAGAGAGGGACGTCTGGTAACCAACTTTATAAACCACAGGAACGGACAACTTGGAGGTCTGTTGGGACACTGAGGGGTGAACGTAGAGTAACAGTCAAGTTAAAAAGTACTGTAGTAAAGGGGAGACGCACGTTGGACGGCAACAGTAGATCCTTCAGTAATCAGGGGGGCACTCAGGAAGAAGCCAAGCAGAAGACAGTGAGGTCTGGAGCAGCCGGGAAGGGTTTCTCATCCGTTCATACATGAAAGGCGGGGATTGGGGGTTGCAAACTGGGGGAACCCGGGGCCAAGGAGTAGGGAAGCAAAGGGATATCAGAATGATCCACAACTTCGGCGTTAGTGGGGGAAAAAAATAACAGAACGATGAGTTTGTCAAAGGGAGGACAATCTAATCAGGGAGACGTAGTCGGAAGAAGCTGTCCTGTTCAAAAGTGCCAAAAAAGCAGATCTGAGGAGGAGGGGTGAATGTCGAGGGAGAAACACGTTCAAACTAAAATAGCGACATGCGCCAAGTCTCGAATGGTAAAGTGCCGATAAGAGAAGCAAAAAATCGTTCCGAGGAACGAAAAAAAATACCGGAGCAAGCAATTGGCTGGTTCCTGACCACGAGATAAGGAGTTAACCGCCAAGGTAATCCCCACTGAGAATCAACGACCAATTGAACAAAGGCATTTTCGCGTACAGAATTTAGTCGGTCAAAGGGGAAAAAAGGGACAAGGACGGTGATCCCGGGACAGCTCTTTGGATTGGGGGATGGGAAAGAAAGAGGAGGGTAGGAGGGAGGGGGCCAAGGGGAGGAAGTAGTTCTGAAGGGTCTGCTCACCGAAAAGAAACATTACGAAACCCTCAAAGGAAAAATGAGCCCACCGGGATTCAAGTCCGCAACCGCGAGTGAGGGGGAATGAGGGGTGTGGACGAAGGTTCGCGAATTTGGGGTATGTCTTATCATAAACCGGACTGGCAGCGCATTCACGGGACGTTCATACCGGACTTTCGGCAATGAACGGGGTCGATCCCGATTTTCACCAAGGACCAAAAAAAAAAAAAACAGTTTGGGAAGGAAGAGTGCAGACAACAAGTTAAGGTTATAGGGCCAATCGAGCCTGATATTTAAAAAAGGCCGGGGGGGGGGTGCAAAAGGAAGGGAAAAGTACCAAAACCGCAGGGAAAAACTGTGATTCAGACGGGAAAGGACCCTATCAGGAAAAAGGTGGGAGCTGGTGAAAACCTGACGAGCGCGAATGGGTTATCCAGGCCACTGAAAAAGGGCGGCGAGGAGGCAATAGGGGGGGAAGGGAGAGGATCAAAACCCAACGTTAACGAGGGGAAGCGGACCGCACGAAATGTCAATGAGAGGGTGTGACGCTCATTTCACGGCCAGAGGCATGTTCTAGAGAATAAAACAGGGCTGGGGGGGACAGACCCAAGTTCGGTAGACGAGGTGGGGGGGGAAGACCGGGGGCCGTAAACAATTTCCTTGAAGACTTCGACCTCAAAAGGGAGAACACTGGGAAACTGGATTTGGCAAGGGATCTTCCCTCAAATGAATAGGTTTAAAGGGAAAAAAAAAGTTGGAAATGGGAAAAAAGAGTACCAAGAAAAGGGGGATGGTTTAAATCCTTCAGGAAAAGCGGATGAAAAGGGGGGTTATGATAAGAATAATCGACGCGAATCAGACGGAAAAAAAAGTGAAAAAAAAAGAAAGAGAATCTTTCAACAGAAAGGGAAACAGGAAGCCTTGTCACTTGTCGGAAAAGGGACGGAGGCCGTTGACCAGAAGGACGATCAAAACCAGTCTGGAACGCAAATACAGCAAAAAGGCTTGTGTCGCGGAACGCTTAAAAGTCAGGCAAAGAATGCGCATATTAGGACGTTCTAGTTTGTGAGAAAACCGGAAGAGGAAGAAGCAGGGAAAATAAAATAGTGGGCATATATTAGGGTGAAGGAACCCACGAAATTGAGGGACTCGGGACGCGTCCTCGGAACCGGCGAGTGTGTAAGGGCAATTTCTTGAGTCTAAGTCCCGAAAGGTTTCTACGAAGGGGCTAGGGAGGCTCGGGGGTGAGATGGGGTAAATGTTGTTCTGGAGAATAAAAAAGGGGAAACCCGCCCTCAGAGGAAGCTTCGCTGTTAAAAGTTGGGGGGGAAATAAGGACGGTTTAGGTGTGCGCGCCGGCGATAAAAAGTGGAAGATGGGCCATCAAGACCTGTGAGCTCTTGACATTCAGGGAAAGCATTGAAGCACTGACTCTTTGTTGAGCATAACGCGAAAAGATATTTGCACTAAGACCACTGAAAAGTACGGGGTGGTTGTACACCAAAACATACAAGCAGAACTGAGACTCGGCAAAAAGCTCAGGATCAAAAGAATTGCCCCGTCGAAGCAGGGCGGGCGAATAGTGGCCCAGGGGGATTGAAGTAAAGAATGGTCCGAAGGGGCAGTATATATAAGGGGGGTGGAAGAATGCGTTGAATCTCCCGCGGAGAAAAAAGAGAGCCTGTCAGAGGAAAAAAAAAGCATGGGGAAACGGGGTATGAGTAAAGAATTGTTACAAAACTTTGGAACTGGACGGGGTGGGGGGATGTCTTGGGGACCAACTGACAGATAAAAGGCGATTAGGAGTTTGGGGGGGGGCTAGGAGCCAAGACGCATCCGCAAATTTGCAGTACAATCCCTAATGCCTGATATGCTCATGGTCAGCGCGAAATCCCGTCTTCAGGGAATGGAGCATGGCTGAGGATGGTACAACTCGGGTAGGAAGGTTCGCAAGACAGACGGCAAAATGGCTAGGCCCAGCGGGCGAGAAAATGGCCGCAAAAGAGCAAGGAGGGACGCAACGAAGAAAAGCAACAAAAGCATACCTATGGCCCCATGACTGGGGGGGAAAAAGCGGGAAAACGGGGATATTGTGGAAACCGGAGCACAATCCCGGGGGAAATGCCTGTTCGGAGGCCCAAAGTAACGCTCGGGGAAAATGTTTCTAAGCAGCCTCCACCATAGTATCTTCAGGAAAAAGAGGGGAGGAAGGATTGGAGTACTTACCAACGGATCAAATGGCCCGCAGGAGCAGTCGAGGTCACAAGTTCCGTTCCAAAAGGAAGGCAGGGGAATGGGGGGGGTCTATTGTACCATAACAGGGAGCCCCTTACTAAAATGGTTCATCCAGAGAAACACGGGTTGAAATTAAACGGGTGAAACTCGGAATAAGGGAAGAAAGAAGGTGTAGTATCCTCACGCTAGGGGCGTACAGAGTGTCACGTCCATGAGAAGGCAGGGACAATTCACGAAAGAAAAGGGGGCAATTTAGGAAAAACCGACGAGCTTCGAGTGAAGACCAATTTTGAAGCAAGAGCGAAAGTGGGGGAGGGTGGGCGTATCTTTCAATGGGGGGGAAAAATCTCTCTCAGAAACATTAAAAGGATATGTTCCCCAAAGTGGCCGAACCACGAAAGGAGCATAAACTATTCCATGGACTCTTGAGGAAAAGTCAGCATTGTTGCTGAGGGGGAGAAAAGAACTCGTCCAGGGGTAAGTAATTGCATCGGACCTGGAATGCAGACGCTGAAGGACAACTTCGGATATTGTTCGGAAGAAGAGCGCCAGCGGCATAAGCAAATAGTTGACAGGATACGTTTGAAATACAGTCAAGTGACAGTAAAGGATGCCCAAGGGGTTGGGATTTCGGCGCGTTCCCGGACCTGCCCATAGAAACACAAGAAAGACGTTGGCAGGGAACTACCTTCACCTTGCCCTCGAATTCACGAAAAGTGGGTACCGGAGGTCGCGGGGTTAAGGTACAGACGTCCTTAGGGGTCGACGATCAGATTGAGGCAGAAAAAGGAAGAGAGGGCAGATGACCCATAGAAACCATATTGAAATTGTGCCTGAAAAGAAGATCTCAGGCTGTTTTGTCCACATAGAATGCTTGGGCAAAGAAAAGAAGGGAACAAAATCTGTGTAGGAAATAACTGGGGGTAAAAGATGTGAGGAACGGTCCTTTTCAGACTAGGTCAGGCTAAAGTCAGGTCTCCGGTAAAGTCCGACAAAGAGGTGCAAGGGCGAAAAACAACTTAAAATCAGAAGGGGGGGAAGTCACATGAAAACGAACATCTAAAGGCGCGTCAGAGCACGGGGGCTTTGAGCGATGAGCAATCCTCACCATGAACACCGTGTGAGGAAAAAAGTGAGTCGTCAAAAAAGTGGCAATGAAATAGAGAGCCGAAGGTTCCAAAGCCCATCCTCCTCAGAAAAAGTAAACTTCTCTAGAAGGGCGTCAGTAAACAATGTCTCATGAAACCATTGCGGGGCTAAAGAGGGGAAAGGTGCTTGTGAGCAGCTTTGAAGCCAGACCAGACGCCAACGGCGTCACACATCGGTCTATCAAGGATAAAAGGGCGGTCCATGGTTTCAAGGGATCGGGAAATCAGAAGGAGAGAAAGAAAGCAGTGTTTCAAATGGGACGGGATCACCTGGAGAGGTGTCCATTCCAAACATGAAGGCTGTTATTTTGGCTTGTGGACAAAAACGTCACGGATAAAGGGGAGGGTAAGGCAAAGCGGATTCTTTATACTACAAACACCTGGGGAGGCTTAACGCTTGAAGAGGAATGTGCAAAAAAAAAACTCTGATCAAATCGCAAATGATAAGAGGGCGCAAGAACGGGGGCTCGAATTGGGACAAAAGTTGAAGCAAGCGATCATCTGCCTGAGGCTGGAGTCCCTACAAAAGTCACCACTAAAAACCTCTCCAGCGAAAGAGGAAGCGACGACGAAAAAGGCTGTACTAGATAATCGAAAATGAAACTCTACAACGTCGATGGTGGGGTCGGGAGAGGGGCTAGCCAAGCCAGGCTCAATGGGTGTAGTGTTTCCTTACCACTTGGATCAGTCTGTAAAAAAGGTATACCTCTTGAGAGCTCGAGTGTCACTTCACGGAGATACAGGTCGCGCTCAAATCTTTTCCGCGTGGCACGGGAAAAAAGTCTGGATGGGTCGCTTTAAAAAGTACTGGAATGGCCTTAATTATGAACTGAAAGAATCAAACAGTAAACGAAGACAGGAAAAACTTGGAACCAGGGATACTCGGGACTGTTCGAAGAGTTGGAGTATTTTGGAAACTACGTAGCGAAGAGAGATGTGGAGAAAACCGGGAGGACATCGCGGGATCGGAATACCGACTGGGAGCCCTGAAAAAGGGTACGAGTCACTGAATTCCAAAAGGGGGGAAACCTATCGTGGGGGGGGGCAGAGGACGGAAGGTACATAAACCATAAGTTTAGCGGGTTCCCATATGATCAAAGAGGCCGACGTTTGAGGGTCTTCCTTTGGGAACACTTCTAGGACCATCCAATCTGCCCGACGGAGGGGTATCAGCGAATTCTCTAAATTTGTCGAGGGAGATGGTGACTCCTGAAGATCCATGGGGGCTCTCAAAAACAAATTTCGGAGAAAAATGGAA
>Ga0179591_1352464_pt1 | contig 10606 bp, 11 predicted proteins | sample CZOMad2_1_08_16f_FD_182891 | JGI IMG/M metagenome (GOLD analysis project Ga0179591, IMG submission 182891) | Vadose zone soil fungal communities from Angelo Coast Range Reserve, California, USA - CZOMad2_1_08_16fungal (PacBio error correction) | ecosystem: Environmental > Terrestrial > Soil >...
ACTGTTCGAAAGTCTAAACGGAAGTTGACGCGGTATATCACGCCCGGAGTTCTTCGGGAATAGGCTCACTTCAACCCATTTGGGAAGACGTGCGCGAAGATCTCATCGGAAAAAAAGGAGATAATCAGAGGGGTGGGGGGGGGGGCAAAAAACCATTGCTAGAGCCGACCGATCTAAAAACGGTTGCGGTTTCGTATATCAATATACGGTTAGGACGCAGATGGCGGCTTCAAAATGGGGGAAACGTCTCAAAAAAAAGGGGGAGGACAAGATTCAGATGGCGCAGGATCGAGAGACTGTCTATGGACTTCCCGGAGGGGATAAGAAAAGGGCTCCGTGGGAAGAGAAATCCACCATGGCTTGGTCCGTTTGGGAAAGAGTCTAGAATCGAAGGAAAGACGTATTAAAAAAAGGGTTAAGACTTATCGGGAGAATCAGTATCTCTGAATTCTAATCTCCGGATGGGAGAAAGAGTGAGAGGTAAGGAAGGACGTGTCGGGCCTTTATTACTAAGACAACGTGAAGAATTGGACAATCAATGAGAAATGGCTCAAAAAAAACGAAACGTTGGGGCACTCATGAAGGGAAGAAATTTGAGGGAGGAGTCAAAAGGAAAAGAAGTTCTCTTCCAGATCTTTAAAAAAAAAGGTACGGCGGCGTCTGCGAGGAGGGGGGTGGGAGGGGGGGGAGGTCAAATCTCGGCGGCGTATTTCCAAAGGCGCTAAGATAGTTTATCGTTCTAGGAAAAATAAAGAAAAATCATGCTGGTATAATCTTCTGGTGGGGGGGAAATGAAAAATTTTGATGTAGACCAGGAAGGCGGGTGGAACTTGTCGCGGTAAAAAGGCGATTGGCTTCACATCCTTAAGACATTTCTTGGGGAGAGTGTCTGCAAAGAATGGGCACACCAAATGGACATCCTTAACTCAGGGTTCAAGGGTCATGGAAAGTGAGGCGAGTTCCGTTTGCCAAAATCCGTAGAAAAGAAAGAGGGCGGCGGAGTCAGGTACTTGTCGCAGGGGGGTCGAGTCAAGTTGCAAGGCAGGCGGTTAAAAGAAAGTCTCTAACATCTGAAGTTTTGGGGCGTCCAAGATGGAGAGACCGGGGATGAGCAAGGCACAGAAGGGACTTAATCATCAACGCGTAACGTGGGAACACGGCTAATTTTTCTCAACGCCGGAGGGCCGGCTCCCAAAAAACCCAGAAGAGTTCTCGTCGGGAAGGCGGAGAGAAAAAAAAGGGGGAAGTATTGGGGAGGGACGAGAAGGAGACGACTATCATTATAACGCCTGGAACCTGGTGGGAGAAAGATTGTCTGATTCACGACGGGCATTCTGCGGACCTTGGTTAATTCTGGACGAGGGGGTGAGCTGCTCTTCTGTGGCCAGGCAGAGGCGGCGGAGGAAAGGATAAAAAGAACGCGGCAGCATGGTTTCCGTTTCAGCCTTGGTGAGGGAAAAAAAAGATTGCTAGAATTCCCAATCGACACTTAAAAAAAAAGGCAGGATCGGAAGGGGGGAAACAGACGGGAGACGCGTCAGTCGGTCCCGATAGTTTTCCTGGAGGTACGATACGAAAGAAGGAAAAAGGAGGAGAAGTCAAAGGGGGGGGGTAACTAACAGCATTTATGAAAGATCCGGGCGGTATGAAGAATTCCCGAGTCAGAGGAGGTTGTGGACGGCGGTGGTAAAAGGTGTATTGGCGTCATAGAAACTGGGAGATTGGGTTAATGAAAAAAAAGAAGGCAGGTTACTTATCCGTACTACTAGGACAGAGGGTGGGCTTCGTTGGGACAAATGCGGCGTGGCATTGGGTCTAATGCGTATGTACTCAGGAATTTGGGTCCCACGGGAGAGCAACGAGGGGGCACGGAAAGAGGCCCGCGGGGAAACGAGGGTCGCGGTGAGGGTGGTTCTATTTGGATGAGACTTAGTATAGAGGATCAAAAGCTGGGATGTGGGTTGATACAACTCCGAGCTTCTACCGGGGTCAGATATGCGGGGGCTACTTAGAACTGGAAACAAAAAATAGAACATAGAAGAGGCGACGATCGGTCGCCAAGATCTCGGTGGAGTCCCACCCTTCAACCTTTCGCCTAGGGGGGAAAAGAGACGCCCGAAGCCAACACATCACTGACGTGAACAGCAAAGAACTCATCTCCGGGACGCAGCAGAGGACATCTACCACCAAACCCCTTAACCCAACTCGTGTGCCAGCAGTAGTTCAACGCCGGAACGTTTCTACCTATGAATGGGGAAAAGACCAAGGAGAGTAAATCCAGAGTCAACACGCCTATGTCTGGAAGGAAGAACCCCTATCAGGTCCCCTGGGGGAAGAAGACAACAGGGACCTTCCAAATGTGTTTCACAATTGCAAAACATCCTGTTTCCTGCGAATCAACGCGAAGCCCACGTGTCAACACCGAACTAGAAAGGATTCAAGAAAGCCTGATCTGAAAAGAATTCGAAATGTGAAAGTCGCGCCAGCGCCTCGTCGTACGTAGGACTCACCGAGATCGGAAATTGCCTCCAAGAATTCAAAAGTAGGGGGCGGTCCGATCCGCCGAAGGGGTGCCAGGGAAGTCTACCGCCTCCACAGTAGTACGGAAAATGATGGCGCGATTGAGGGATTCGCAATACAAGCCCTTCGAGAAGCCTCAAATATACAAAGCTCCGAAGGTAAAAAAATCAGGGTTGCCGATCAAGCATAAAAAAAAGGGAATTCTGGAACAAAATCATCTTCACACGAATGGATTGACCGATAAAACAGGGTGGCCTGCGTATATTGACCAGCCCTAGCAAGAAGTGCTCGGAAAGGTCACTCGGGAATGGGAAGAGGTTGCAAGAACGATGATATTTTTGCAGGTGGTAAGGAACTGACGAAAGCCCCCGGACGCACAAACTCAGAATGTCCGAAAAATAGCTGTTGAGGCTTTCACGAGGGGGGGAAGAAGGGGGAAGAAAGGAGGAGCAGCATCGCTCCATCTCGGGGAGGACTCCTCAAACAGAAGGGTGAGAATTTAAGAAATAAAAAAAAAAAAACAGTGAAACTGCGCAACGAAAGGCGAGAAAAAGAACGTAAACGGCGACCGAGACCCGGAAAAAGGCTGGAGAGCACATGGAGGTCAAGGCGGTCCTGGGAAACTCTGGGAGTGCGAGAGCGTTTTTTTGGGCAAAGAAGTCACAAGAAAGGAAAGGGAAGGGCAAATCGCATTTGGGAGGACGCTACAAAAGGAAAACTTTTTCGCCATCTGGATTGGAAGGGGCCGTTCAGGAGGATAAAGCCGCCTGTCGAAAAGAGAAGGGAAAAGGCTAACGCAAAACTCTCTCTTATAAAGGGAAAAAAGGGTCCCGCCGGCGCTTGTCTGCTGGACCCCGATCGAAAAAATCCTCCCTGGTGACGCGAAAAAACGAAAGGCAGTCATTCATAGAACAAGAAAGAGAAACAGCCGCTGCTGTGTTAGAAAGGTTCTCAAGTGAATGCGGGATCACCCTCGCTAAAAGGCGCTCCACGAGGCGCCGAAAGCGCAAGAAGGTGAAGCTTTTTAAAAAGCCCTGTTGAAAAAAGGGGAAACTAAAGAGATTCACCCTCAGTACACAAGGAGACGTAATTCTCTCGCCTGCTCGCCAAAAGAACGCAAAGTGCGCGCGGAAAATGAAGAAAAAGAAAATCTGGGAAAAGAAAAAGCCATGTGGCTTTTCTGTCCCACGGCGCCAAAAAGGGGTCCAGAAGAAAAACAAGGCAATACCAGCTAAAGTGGGAGCGCAAAAGGCCTAGAGATAAATAGAAAAAAGAGGGAGGAAGGGAGTGGGGAAAAATCTATTTTTCAAAAGGGGGGGAGTAAGGAAATAGAAAAGAAAGCCTGATGAGCAAAAAAAAAAAAAAGGATGTCCAACGAAATATACTCATAGTAATCGGGCCCAAAAGAAAAAAAAAAGGGAACGGAGATTCGTGAAAAGGACTAAAAATGGGAGAGGGGATTAGGCGGAACCTTGGAAGACCGAATGTGTTCGAACATCGCCGACGACCTCAGAAGAAGCGGGAGAGGCAACGCCATACGGACCAGGCAGTTATAGGCCATACCGAAAAGAAGGAAAGAGAGCAAGACCAAAAGGGGAGGATGCAAAAGAGAGATGTTGAAGGGGGGGGGAACTGATTCAGTCAGCCTATGAACTGCGGCCCAGTACGTGACGGGGGGGGGCGATCACGGGCTTCTCAGAACTTCTGCAACCGATCAAGGGAAAAGGGAGGGAGAAGAACGATCCTAAAAGTCCATGAGGGAAGATCAGATGGGCCAGGGCTGGGCCGATCCCGGGCGAAAAAAAACTTGGCGGGGTTGGCGCTTTGGGGACAAATACGGTGGTGACTGACTCATGGCAGGGACATTGAGGAAACCTACGGAAAAGATTCCAGGAGAAGGGAGTCTTCGGAAAGAAGTTCGGGGGATGCCTTTCCAAGGACGTTATCTGACGAAGGCTTATCAGAAATCCACCATGGCTTGGGTCAGAAAGAGGGGGCAGATCCGATCTGCTTATTTGGACAGAAGTTGAGTCCAGTCGGCGGCAGGCAGGAGCTTAATTCGAAGGTAGCAGGATACTTGGGAGGGTTTAGGCACTCAAGTGAAAGGAGAAAGGCTTGGTTGGGTCCAAAAAGGGGGACGGACATGAGGAGCTGCTGAGGAGCAGTCCGCAGAGGGGGGGGGGGGTAATCAGCATCACTTGAGAAAATTGTGAGAAGGAGATGCGTCCTGTGGGCCGAAGGGAGACTTACCATATTCAAGGGACCAAGCCAGAGGCGGCACAGGAGAGTTCAAAGTCGGAGGGGAAGGGGAAGGGGGTTAGGGGGACCCTAGTACGAGATGTGCCAAAAGGGGGCGGCTTCTGAGAGAGCGTTTGGTCCGTTCGCGGTCAAAATGCACTAGGAGGGGGGAGTATAGGTTAGGTATAGCTGGAGTATGCGAATATTCTGGGAAGGGGGGGCCAAAAGAAGAGTTTTTTTATGCAAGAAGTTTCGTCTGGTTGAAACGGAAAGGTTCCGGCTTTGCTGCCAGATACCGGCTTTAATTTAGGGACTTCAGGTTTCGAAAACAAACCGTCTTCTTGGACCGCAGAAGGTCGGGGTGATCAGGGAAGGTGCGAATCAAAAAGGCGGCCCGCTAGTGTCCGGGGTTGCCGTCTTAGGGAAGGAAGAGTCCATTGGCGCGGAACTGAATTGCAGGGGGAGGCCTTCAGTTGTGGTGGAAAGAAGAAAAAGTAAAAGAAGGTTTAGAGACCAGCGATATGGGGGGGAGAAGGGGAGCTTACGAGGTCACGCAGCCGGATAAAACTGGCGGAAAGGATGCATCCCAGCTAGGAAAAAATTACTACCTGAGAGGTGGTGCGATGGGGGGGAGCCCGTCTACAAAAGGAAGAAAGAGGTGCCTGGGACGAAGGCAAATAAGGATTACCGGAAGGGCTCAATGCTAAGGAATATCGGCTGCAGAACTTCCTGCCACAAGGGGGAGAATTGACCGTGAGTAATAGAAATTACGAAGAGAACATTCCGGTGGGGTTGCAGGCCGGTTGAGGGGCAAAAACTTCTTTTGGGGGGGGCGTGAAAGAAAATTTTGAATAATCAATGAAACGAAAAAGGAGGAAAACATCGACGGGAGTAAGCATTGGATCATCATACGAGAAAGGGATTGTTCCGTTACACGGCGAGATCGGAGAGCGGGAGAAAAATTCCCATCGGCACCAAAGTCGGAAGGGGATCGTGGACCCTTTGTCTAACCGGGCATTAGTCGCCTGAGTGTAAGTTGGGAAATGAATTGGGGGGCGATGGAAGCCTCGCGTAAAGCGCTTCGGTCGGAAAGGAAGGGGGCACTACACATGGTGATCCGGTAATGAAGAAAGTGCAAGACTCATGAATTCCGCTGGGGTGGGGACAGTGAAGGACTCGAATGGCGCCGGATTTTGGGGGGAAACGCGCAGGAGAATAGCTGGACGTATCAGGAGTTACTGGAGGGGTGCTACTGGGGGAGTCCGGGGAGGGATCTGGGGGTGAAGAACAAAAGAGAAGCTTGAGTGTATTTCGAATGAGGGGGTCGTGGGGGAAATTTCGAGCCGATGCCAGGGGAGGAGAACTACTTCTGCTGCGAGGTAAAGGGGCGGGTCAATTGTCATAAGAGGATTGCTGGGTGGGAACGGGCTGCGTCCCGGCATGGGTCATATAAGGCTTATCACGAAGCCGGAGAATTGGTTTGATTCAGGCGTAGATGAGAAACGTCTAAGGGGAAGGTTGCGTGTCAAAAGAAGACGGACGCCCTCTCTCTAAACGGAAGGAGGAAAGAAAAGAAGGTAGGGGCGCGAGCCGATGGGGACTCCGCCAGGCAAACCTGTAAGCCCGGCATAACCTAAGAAAAAAAATAAACACAATCGCAGTGTCAGAAAGAAAAATTAAAAACTCCTTTTAAGCCTCGCAAAAGAACCAACAGCAGCCAACTCTCAAAACTATGGGACCAACTCGCGCCTCAGGGTTAAGAAATCCGGCATGGATCTCTTAAGGACAAAAAACGAGTAGAGAAGAGGGGGAAAAGGTCCAAGAAAAACGTCGATCTTTGGAAAGGGCACGCCCTTCCCGATCTCATCAACTCCGCCCGTAGAAAGAAGGATACGTCCAATGTATCCACGTCAGCAGGGTGATTGCGCGCAATGAACAAAAAAATCCGTTTAAACCGGCGCAAAAAAATAGAAAAAGGACGCACACCCATCGGGCCGGATGCTCTCGGAATACCTAAAGAAGATGGCATAATCAGGAGGTAGTGCAATGTAAAGTCTCCGAAAAAAGCCTTCGGGTGTCGGCGATAGCTCGTACATAACAAAACAAGGCAAAAAAAATGCGCGCAAAAAGGGGGTCTTGTCTTCGTAACAAGGAAATGATCCCGCGCGGTGACGGACTCCCGAGACGTACAGACAAATCACACCAGCCGGTGAAACAAAATCACAGTGAAAAAAATTGCTATGAACAAGGGGGAGGGACTTACGTTAAAGGGAGCATGAAAACATCTCATCACTGAAAGAAAAAGGCCACAAAATAAGTAAGTCCGCGTAGTCACCAAAGGATCGATCTTCATCGAAACGAGGGCCCAGAAGTGGAGGCGTTATAAGAACCTGATATGCCGAATGAACGAGTGCCAGAAGGACAGGGACATACTTGCCTTTAATTAGGGAGGAGCGCAAGAGGTTGCATGGAGGAATGAGGGAGAACGCTCCGAGGAACTTGAAGGGGACTTTACAAGGAGGTGGATCTCTGTATCTAAATGGGGGGGTGAAGATGTGCCAGGTCATTGAGAGAAAGAGTTCTCGAAAAGATGGGCCTTCCGAAGGCGGCCTGACCACCTTCCTTTTCAAAAATGCGGAAAAAACCCGAGGCGCAATGAAGCAGGGAAGAAAAAGCATACCTGTCAACGGCCAGACGAAATCTTCTTAGAGAGGAAAAATGTATGGACAAAGCTGGCATGGAAATAAGTGGTGCGAAAGACACGTAGCCATACCTGAAGGGCGGGAAGACCTGTAAAGGAAGCGAAAGACCCGCCTCCTTCTGAAGAAGACAACAGAGGGGGAAAGGGGATAAAAAAATGAGAGAAGGCCGCGAGAAGGATAAGAAACTTTAGAAAGGACTCTCAAGATCGTAGCAGCTGATCCCCGTGGCAAAGTGGAAAGAACCGCTATGGGAGGAAAAAAGGAAAATCTAGACTGACCGCGATCGCTCAAACCGTAAGGAAAAGGGGCGCGACATCTTGAAATCGAAGGAAGCCACCTGAAGGTGAAGGGGCGCAAGTGAAGGGGGGAGGGCCCCCACGCCCCCACGGGCGAACGCCGAAAAAAGAGAGAAGCCGGGAATAAAACTGTGAAAGACAAAGGGGAAATGAACGCCCGTTCGGGGGGAGGACATCAAAAAAAGTAAGCGGCGAGGATTCGGCAGACCATTCTCGCCGATAGAGCTGGAAGGAAAAGGGAGAAAACTAAATCATCAGAAAACCTCTAGAAGAGACTCGAAAGGCCAAGGACGCCCAAAGGTTCCAGAAGGTAGGCCGTCAGCTCACCATCGGGAGGAAGACTCTAACATTAAAGGAGAGAGATAGAAAGGCCTCATGAAAGAAGAATATTGGTCGCCCGTAGGTTTGGAGGGTCGAAATGTTTCCCCCTTGAAAAACCGTGTTCCGCGAGGTCCCAAGGAAAACACAGCCCAGGTTTTTTCTCTATCGGAATCGGAAGCAATGGGAAAACCAAAAAAAAGGAAGTAAGGGGGAACGCGGCTAAACCGGAGAGGAGGAAAGTCCCCAAATTGAACTCGGGAAAGCCGGCTAGCATCGCCTCCGGAAGGAGAAAGCCGGGCGTGAAAAGAGAAAAAAGAAGTAGTTTACTGGCGCATACGAAAGAAAAGGGCAAAAAAAAGAGGAGTCGCAACACAACTTAGTAGGAGGAAACAGGATGTTTTCAAATGTAAAAAGGGCCTTCGGATACCAAGAGGAACTAAGGAGGAAGTGACGGAGGCGTCACGCTCAAGGTAGCTTTCGGAGGGAGGAGGAGAAACACTTCGGGGAACAGGGGGAGGAAGGAGAGAATAACAAACCTTTACCTAGCCGAATTAAAAAAACTCGTTTTGGAAAAGGGGCTCTGTGAAGGACCTATTATCGAAAACTTGTGAGGGGAAATTTGGGTCGAGGATGAATACGGTTTGAAGAAGAAGGGCCGGGGAAAGGTTTAGGAGAAAACCAAGGCTCCAAGATTTCCTGGTGGCTGAGAAGGAAAGAACTCAAAAAAACTGTCGAAAGGGAGAATGCCCAGTACGGGCTTGCGCCGTACCAGAAAATACAAGTCTTGGCGGGCAGATCGAGAAAGTGAATTCTTATTGGGAAGGCGCTCACGGGAAGAAAATCCGAGTTTCGAGAAGTGAGAGAGAAAGGACGTATGGAAGGATGGGGAATCCGCCTTTTCTTGCTTTTTCAGTGCGGGAGCGGTGAAAGGTAGGGCAAAGGGAACTTCGCGCGCTTCTTCTGATGGTCATCAAGGGAGTGGTGTGCTCAAGAAAGTGTCGAAGAAAAATGCGAGGTTTGCGTTGAAGGTGCGCGGACAAGATGCGTTGAACCATACAGGGTCAGTCACAGGTAAGAGGAGAGAGGTTGTCCCGGGGGTCGAAAGTAACATCACTAAGGGAAGGATCCAGCTGCTAAGAGCGGGGGGAGGGCGTTATCACCGGCTAGCTTAGTAAGGATGGTAGGCCAATAAGGAGAGGAGGGGGAAACTGACCAAGCCATATGGGGATGGGGAAAAAAATGGCGGCGTGAAACGGGGAGGAGGGAATGGGAAAAACTTCCACAAGTTCCGGTATGAGGGTCGGTGGCTTTCGCAAAAAACAAGGAACAGAGTGAAGCAGGACTCTTACAATTTCCGGGAGGAAAATAATGCGTGGCGCGGGTCCGTAATAGCCTTCTTCCAGAAAGAGACTGAAAAAGGTCGGGAAGGGGGAACAATTTTGTTCAAAGGGGGGAGGTTGGAAGAAGAACTGGTGAGGCGTCAAGAGATTGAGCGAATCTGGGGCCGAAAGAGGGAGATGTCCGGAACTCTGCAAGCTATGGGGGACGTACACTGATTAATGAGAAAAAATTTGGGGAGATCTGATACACTCATGATAACAAATATAATAGGGAACAGACTGGGCTCAATGGAGAGGAAAAGGTCAATTGGGACCTCGTCGAGGAATGAGAGTAGCTCTCTATAAGGGGCATAACGGACACAAAGGGGGGTATAGGGGAAACAGTAGTTTCTTAATTGATGGCCGTAGATGCATTCAGGAGTGGATCGTTTCGGAAAACGAGGCTTGGTGGGGGCGGAGATTCAATGTATTTCATGAGCGTCGCAAGAGACGACTTAAGAATGGGAGCAGAAAAAAGCGCGCGCATTGTTTACGGGGAAACGGGGGGGTTGAAGGGGGAAGCGAAGGGAAAAGCCTCCCCAGGGTAACCACTTGTCGGAAATGGCCGTTTAAAGACAAGAAAGGGGTCTGGAGGGGTGTGCCAAGAGAATCCCGGAGTGAAGGGTGATTACGATCGCGAAGGAATACAACGTCGAGGGAAAGGGGGGAAGAAAGAAGGGATGTAAAGATCCTGGCTTGGAGAATTCGAAAAAAGCCGGGCCGGTTGTAGACTTCTTGAAAGAAAGTCTGGCGCAGGAGAATGTTTGTTTAAAGGCCATTAGAAGGGGGGGGAATCATGGGACGTAATCCTTTCGTGTAGCTTCTTAAGGGGGGGAGAGCGGAGATTCGGATGAGGTTCAGGGCAGACAAGATCGAACGGAGATTTGAATTTTATTACTGAAAGGGGGAGGGTCCGTTCCTACTGAAGAAGAAACTGTTCAAGGAAACATAAAGAGAGTGAACCTAGGGGGCAGTAAGCTCTGTGGGGGGGTGTTTCGATGTGCCGCTATCGTTAAACGGTTTAGGATAAGAACGAGAGGGACCCTAATCTTTATTGTGGGGTATTCGCGGGACTGAAGGGAATGTATGACCGGCTAAAAGGGGGGAAATTGAAGGGGGAGGGACACCGAATCCGTCTACGTGAAGCGTC
>Ga0179591_1262730_pt1 | contig 10605 bp, 11 predicted proteins | sample CZOMad2_1_08_16f_FD_182891 | JGI IMG/M metagenome (GOLD analysis project Ga0179591, IMG submission 182891) | Vadose zone soil fungal communities from Angelo Coast Range Reserve, California, USA - CZOMad2_1_08_16fungal (PacBio error correction) | ecosystem: Environmental > Terrestrial > Soil >...
CAAAGACGCCCGGGAAGAGAGAGACACAGGAAAAAAGACGTCACCACTAGGGACTCATCCAAAAACAAAAAAACTGAGTGTTGAGCGGGCACCAGTAGGTCCTTAACCTCCATCGTAGAACTACAAAGCAAATCAAAAGAAACTACCGGGATAACACAAATGTCTTGGAAAAAAAAAAAAAACGTGGGGGGGGGGCAACCCACCCATAAAACAAAACGGGAACTAACAGAAAAAAAAAAAAAGAAAACTTAACATTAATTTGAAAACAGGGGGTAGGTGCAAGAAAGGTGAATCATAAAAAGGGGGGTGCTCACAGATAAGTTTTGCAGTAATGAAAAACAAGGTAAGGAGAATAAAAAGAAAAGGGGAGGTTGTTCAGTCATGAGATACTACATAGGTTCAGTACGGCATGCTAAAAAGCGGGGGGCCTCACCTGTTCGGCTAACTGGTGGGAAGCAAGGGGAACAAGGCTTGAAAAACTATTTGGGTTCTTTAGAAAATCGAGTGACGATCAAAAGAGGATTAACTTCCAAAAGGTGGGGGGGAGGGGGATTCTGTTCATTTGGATATCATACTAAAAAGGAGTTTTTGCACTTGGTTAAAACCTACTGTCTGGGTAGCATACCAGCGGGTTAGAAGGGGAAAAGAAAAGGTCATAGGGGGGGGGGTCTGTATCTGCCATCCCAGACCCCTTAGGAGCAAGAATAAGTTACGCCTTTTGCGGTTCAGCGACGTCTATTGTGGGAACCACGCCGAGGAAAAAACTGGCATAGTGGGGAACACCTGGGGGGGGGGGGGGGAAAAGGATACAAGTCGCGGTCGGGAATAGCGAGAATGACGCTTGGGAGAAGGCGGGCGCGAAGAGGGGGTGTCGATATGGAGAAAAGACAAAGGGACACCTCAAGACAAACTACAAGTCGAAAAGGGGGGGGGAAAAAGGGGGGAAAAACAAGAACTCCAAGAAGGGTGATAGTTCATAAAGAACTACAGAAAGCCTAAATCGGGGAAAAATGGGGGAATTTCGAAGACTGAAAAAACTGACAACCGGAAAGAAGGAGACGGGGAAATCACTGGGAAGAGAACAGAAAGGAGACTGCGTGGTCCGAACGAGGAAAAGGTTCCACTGTGGTGGAGCAGCAGGGGACTCACTTTGAGCGCAGGAGGACAGGGGGTAAGTAAAACGTTTGGAAGCTTCGGGGGCCGGCAAAGGGGAAGAAGGTGGGGGTCCCTGCCAGATCAATCAGGGAGGGGGAACAGAGGGGTGCATAATATCTCAGGGGGTACCACGTCGACAATCTGGAAACAGGCCGGTGTTGTCACTAGTTGTCGACTAAGGGGCGACAGAGAGATTTCCAGATCCAAGGAGCCAAGGTAAAAGAAGGGGAAGGGTGGTGCTCCTGTCCTGTAATCGTTTAGGAGGCGAGGCTAGAAAAGAACCGAAATACAATACCATTGGTGGGAAAATCACTTTTCAGGACCACGAGAGAGTGCGAGGAAGAGTGGAGAAAAAAACCCTCCATGATAGGCAATCTTTAACAACTAGACCCTAAGGGTGATTTATTCCATGCCTGGACGGGGGTGAAAGGGCAGGGTCCGACGGAAAGGCACTTGGGGTTCCGGCTAAAGAAAAAACGGTCAGGGAAAGGGTAACACAAGGCCAAAGAATCTTCATGCAAATCTCTTGGGTGCAAGACTTTTGGGGGTGAATCGTGTAGGGACTTAGGAACCAGGCGGGGGACCCAAAAGAACGAAAGAAACAGATGAAGACCTGCAAAAAAAGGCACCTGGGGAAAAAACGTCGTCCACCAGGGGTAATAAAAAATTAAGAATTGGAGAAAAACTGAGGGGGAAAAAGAAGTCATGGGCAGTGTTTGGGCCGAGGAGGGTAGAAGTCTCGGGAATTTTAATTAGGGGGGGGGGGAAATAGAACCCTACCCAAACATACGCGGGACAAAACCATTGGTTGCGCTAAGAACGAGAGCAACGGGGGGGGGGGAACGTTGAACAGTGGTCTCGAACGACGACAACACTGACACAGGGGGAAAGGAGACGAGACAAAAACAACAACTGAAGGGAGTATTAAAAAGAAAGGAGAGGCCACTCTCTGCGTTCTTAAAAGTGAAAAATTCATGACCAAGAGGACAGTCGGGGAAGTCCCACCTTTTTACCGGGAGGAGTTCTGTGCGAAAAGGTTGGGGGTAAAAGGGCCTATGTGGAAAAGCGGGCAGCTCGCCGCCTCTTCCACAAATGACGATTTCCAAAAAGGTTCTTCACAGATGGAAGGAAGGGGGGCGGCAAACGTGGGAGGTCGCTTTTTGTAGGGAATTGGGGGTGGAGGGGGTCGTTCGATGGACACCAGCCTTTTGCTCCTGCGACGATAAAAACCAAGGACCGGTGGGGACAGCGTCTGGTGGGGTGGTGGGAAGGGGGCTTGACAAGTTTTTTTAAAAATGGAAAAGGGGGGGGACAAGGGTGCAGGTAATCGCCAAGGTCCGTGAAGGCGGAAAGGCGCATCTTCCAGTCATTTGAAAACAAGCAGATCGGTGGGTTTCGGAAGGATATCTTCAACTGTGCACAGGGATGATTACCCAAGAGCAGCGGGAAGAAACTCGAGGGGCAAAACAACACCAGGGGTTTGTGGTTTCCACCCAAGTATGGAGGGGGGGGGATGACAAAAAAGCGACTCCTATGACATCCCAAGAGCCCTGGGGCCCCAACTGCCTAGTGATGTTCGAATTTTATCGGGAACGCGCAAGGAGGACCCATGAGTCGAAGAGAAGCCCGAGAAGAGATGTTCCAATGGAGCGTTGGGGACGAGAAAAGGGATCAGTTCAAGTGGAATCTTCACACTATACCCCAAAAAATTCCGGGGGGGGGGAAAGGCACCGAAGATAAACACCTGCGGGGTCCTTCATCGGTGATGAAGAGGAAAGTCACAGTATTGAACGGGGAGCCATCAAAAAATGCCAAAACGAACAAGTCCTTCGGTGAAAAAAGAAAAGGAAATACCAGTTAGCGCGCAACAGTGCCAGGGGGCCAAGTCTTAGAAAAAAGGACACCATAGGCAGGGGGGGGGAACAGAAGATAAGAGGGAGGAGAGGGTAGGTTCGGATGACGCGTCATACGAACCTCAGGGGATTAGTTATTTCTTGTGGAAAACCAAGGGGTCGGTGAGTAGCAGTCCGGGACATTTAACATAACGACAAGGGCGATGTGAACACGGATCGGGGGTGACGCTCCACGGCGGGGTGTATAAGAGGGTCAAAGGAAAAGGAAGCTGGATGAAGGGGGGGTCACCCACAGTCAATGGACCTCGCAGCTGGGAAAAGATCAAAATCACAGGCAGTCCGGGGACTAGGGGAAATAAGGATTCGGCATCTTTAGGCAGGGGAGTCAGATTGGCCCAAGCAGCAAACGAGAAAGAGGGGGAAAGTGTCACTTGAGCTCTGAGACGCCCTACCCGCAGTTCGTTTAAAGACCCTGTCAACTTAGGGGAGAAGAAAAGGGGGGCCAATCAGCACCGAGGGGCAGGGAAGAAATGAGAAAGGGAAGCATCATTGAGAGCAAAAAAACTAGGGGGTAAAGTAAAGCGGGCCCACGGTTTCGCCGGGGCCAAGGGTACACGCCGAGGGAGCAAAGGCCTGTAAGAAAACCACCGGCGCAGGGGCCAAAAGTGAACGTAACCCCCAGGGGCTCTGGAAAGGGGGGTCATCTCACGGAACTGTGGCAAAACTTGGGGTCCAGGAAGTGGTGTCAAACTCTAGATATTGAAAGCAAGGATGGGGGAACAATGTTGGGGTCTGGGGGAGTCGGGGGTTGGTGGTAGGGGGGGGGGGGGGGGGGGGAGGGGTGGGGGGGTTATAGTCCAGTCGTGGGCTTTGTGGGCGGTGTCACGGGGGGGCTTAATGATTTGGTGCGAGGGGAGTCGTCTAGTGTCCATAGTTGTTTTTAAGCCAAAAAGGAGGGTGGTTGGGGGGGGGGGAAAAAGGGTGGCGGAGTGTGCGCAGTGTCAGGGGAAAGAGGGGGTAAGGGGGAAGGACCAGGCGGAGTGAGAGAATCTCACCAACCACACCTTAGGGATTAAGTAAATAGGGGTCCTTAACTGGGTAAAGAAAAAATAAGAACAACAGGAACAACAAAAAAAAAATCATAAGACCCGAAAGCAAGAAAAAACAAAGAACGATGGGGCTAACTATTCACAATCTACGGGGAACCTCCCTCGCTCACGCACCCTCAACCGACACCGCCAACTACGATACCACTCGAGGCAACCCAAAGGGAAGAATACCACCCAAAAAACAAAGAGTACCGAAAAATTGGGGGGGGGGGGGGGGGGGGAAAAAGTGATGGGGACTCACAAAAGATAGGACAATGACATTTGGAAAAACATTAAAACAAGGGGGGAAAGATAACTGCCTAGCATTTCGTCCGGGTGGGGAATCATGCAGGGATCTCCGAACCGAGTGGTGAGGGAAAAGGGACAAGAAAACGGGGCTGCTAACAGGTTATCAGAAAGGGATAACCTGGGTAAGGGGGGAAGTTTTATGCGTAGGAAAAAACATTTGCTCGCAATACTAAATTTTCTCTATAGTCAAGTAAACCGGCCACAGGGGGAGGATTTCAGGTGGTCTCGGGAGAGAGGAAAAGAAGTGGTGGATCCAAAATCTTGATCAAGGTTCATTGGGGGAATCGGGCCAGCCGGGGGCTGTTCCGTGGGGAAATCGAGAAATATGAAGAAAATTCCCGAATCGGTTTGGAAGAAAATTTTTCTATGGGACCCTCCGACTGAAATGGTGCAAAACAAAGAGAGCCCTGGGTCCATAGGTGAAATGGGGTGGGAAAAGGGGGAAGAAAGATAGCGGGAGGGGAAACTAGCGCTATAAAAAGGGGCCTTCTGCGGGAGAGGTAGACCCCTTCGGAGGTTTCCCTCCTTTATGGGGTCGGCACGACAACGAAACTCCTCAAAGAACCTTCTACTGGGGAAAAAAGGGGGGGGAAAGACCCGACGCAGGGCAGGGCTGATTATGAGAGTTAAGTCCCTAAAAAAAGAATCTTACGTCTGTTGCGTGCCATGTGGCACCGGTCATCTTTTCCGTGAGGGGGGAAGGCCTTCTGTACGCCACGCAGCCATCAAGTTATGCCGGAAGGGGGGGGAAGTGGGTTCAAATACACAGGGCCAAGTGCACAAGGGTGCGCGGTGGGGGGGGCACTCTTTCTCCTTTTTGATTTCAGATGGATACTTTTGGGTGGGGGAAAAGGACTTGGAAGTGTCTTGCTTCCACACGCCGGGATTTTTGACAAAAAGAAAGCTACCGAGGGGGTGAGAGGTCTCCAAACGTGGATAAAAAGTCCTCAAATCTGGACAGCTCAAGGGAGATTGGGCGAGGGAAAACATGGGGTTCGACTGCCCTCGGAATTGGCCATAGAAAACTTCTAAACCCATGAAGGGTTGACAGTACGCCTGCGTTTTAGTCGAGTCTGGTCAAAGGGAAGCAAAGGGAAGAAGGTGGGGGGGGGGCACCGCAACGGGTGGAAAGGAGAGTGGAAAAAAGAGGAAGGGTATTACAGAAGGGAGGAGTGTCATCATCCACGCAACTTCCAAGTGCCTCAAGGGCAAAAAAAAGAATACCTCATATGAAATGCCTAGAAGGCTGACCTGGGTGCCCGAGGAAAAAAAGTCACTTGGCTCTAAAAAGGGGGGGGACGGTCCGGCCCCGTGTAAAAAACTGGGCACAAAAACATCAGGAGGGGAATCCAACAACGCACACTGGGCAGGGGGAAGCTTCTAACCAGGCGTGGAAAAGTAGGGAGCACAAGAGGCCAAAGAACTTGGCCAAAAAGGAGAACAACCGCCACACATTTGGCCCATGCTGCAAAGGATTTTATCCCTGGACGGGGATATCGTGTTGGGTTGACGGAGGCTAAAATTCGAAAAGCCGGTTCGAGGACTGGAGGGGTTCACAATAGAAAAGACCAACGGGGGCAGGCAAAAAAAAAAAAAAGAGCGGGAAAACATTGGGGTCAACGAGCCGAAAAAAAAGGGGTCCCGGGAGGGGCAAAACAGTGGGACCCTTCCACCGAGCTTGGAAACGAGACAGCGAGAAAAAACAAAAAACGTATTAGGTGGGGAACGGAAGTGAGAGCGGGTATTTTGCATTGTCTGGTCCGCCGAACGGGGTGAAAAGAAAATGTCGTTGTCACATGAGGGCGTATGTTATTCACAACAACCTTGTGGGGTGTCAACTTGTCCAACGTGGGGGGGCGGGTGGATATTTGTGTGCCCGCCGGGGGGGGGAACTCGACGAAAATCTACGTAAGAAAGGCCCTAGGGGGGGGGAAAACAAAAAAAAGACGATTAACAGGTTCTTCACCTCTGTCAGGATGGGGATGCAAAATTAGACGGGTTGGGCCAAGGATTTTTACTGGTCCGAGCAATCTATTTCAAAAAGCCATTTCTCCGGCCAAAGATCAACAACCAAGCCCCCGAGAAACGGGGGGAAAACAGAGGGAGGGGGGAGGAAAAAACCGATGCTGTAATCGTTAAGGGGTTGGGGAAAAGGGTCCGAACGGGGGGGGGCCGTCCTTTCAGTCGTACCAAAGGAAAAATGAGGGTCCTGGGTCTAAAATCTTAATGGGAATCGAAAATATCAAGGACTTGACGGTGATGAGGCAGAGGGAAGAGGAAAACTAAAAGAGGACAAACTGCGCCCGTTAAATGGTTTAGGGGTCACAAAAAGGGTTTACCCATAGTGATCAGCCGTATCAAGAACCAATTGGAGTAATGAACTGCGGAAAGTGGGGGAGAGTGATCTTGGTCCTCGGGACGTCCATGTCACGGAAGAAGGAACAAGAGGAGGGAGAGGGAAGATGATAAGTTAAGGACCAGAAAGTTGGGCGACACTTCTCCACCCTCTTCGGCGGATGGTGTCTTCAGATAAACAAATCCCGCGGTGAACGGGCAAAAAGTACTATTACCACAGTCTTTTCCTGAAACGTATTGACGAGGGAAAAAGGAAAAAGGGGGCAAGAAGCCATCAAAAAAAAAACCTATCCGGGTGGAACTTCACTGGGTCAGGTTGGAAATAAATCCGGACGAGGGGAATCAAAAGTTCACCGATGGCGTCTGGACCGTTTGAAGTACAGAAAAGCTTCGGGGGGAGGACAACAGTGGGACCATAAATAATAGTGGGGGGCTATTTAGTCTGGATGACTGAGTCCAGATCAACTACACTGCGGGCGCAGGGGGGAGGGCAGGGTTCCACCAGTAGGGGCATTCTGCTCTTTGCTGAAACAAAGCGAACAGAGAGTAGCGAAAGGGGGATCTGTGCCGCCTACCAACTTCGGTGTAGAGCGGCTAAGGTGGAAAAGGGAAAAGCGAGAGGGGGAGCGTTCACACCACATTCAAAGAGGACCCAAGAGGGGGATCACTTCTTATTTCACACTATCATAATCGGATGAGGGGGGGGGGCCTACCAGTATCAAAGGATTATTCGATCTAAAAGAATTTGATTAGATTGGAAAGAGAAAGAAAACGATGGCAAAGAGGTGTACACTGATAACCGCTTAAAAATTGTCCTCCCCTACCTTGCTGTGGTACCCCACTGGAGAATGAGCTCATATCACCAAGAATAAAGCCCCCTGGAGGATAGGAGCGGAAGCCAGATGGGTCGAAGGACAAATCGGGTGGTGGAAAGCCTTGGGAGGACGGCAACCAGCACGGTTCGCCTTCTGCAAAAGGGGTTATCACCAGGCCTAGGGGGTTAGCCTGTCCAGACCCTCACCACTTCGGCGCCGCATGACCCCAAATGATTTAGCGCGAAGTTGTTCGCGCAAACAGGGTTAATGGACACGGTTTTCAGGAGGTTAACCAGGGAAGGGGGGAAGAAGTAACAATTTGTTTGTACAAAAGGTGGGGAAAAGGTTCGGCGGTGTTGCATGGTGGGTTATGAGGGGGTTTGTTGGTGGGGGGAAATAAACAGGCGGTGTATCGGGAGGGGGGGGGGCAGTTTTTGTGGGGTTTTGGGTTTGTGGGTGAGTGGTTGAAAAGGGGAGGTTTCGGAAGTTAGTTTGCGGGCAGGATGCGGGGAGGGTGACCGTCGAGGGGGGACAAAGAAGTGGGAAAACATCCTTGCGGTGGTTTGGGGGGGTGGGGAGAGGGGGGGGGAGCTCCTTTGTGGGACTTATCGCCACGAGTTTTCTCTCGAAAAAAACCCACTGATTAAAAGAGAGATCACTCCGGGGCAGGGGGAGAGAAAACAAATGAGGTAAAGAATATCAAAAGAGACACCCGCAATAAACAAAACCACAGGGACAAAAGAAGTGGGGGGCGAAAGCCTCTACTGTAACAGACCGGAGGAAAAGGAAAGAAAGTCAAGGAACCCCAGCAAACAACTCCTACTAGGGACCACAACAAAACAAGGGGGAATAACCAAACCAGAAAAAACCAGGGGCCAGGGAAAGAAACATGGGTACAAAAATAATTTTCAATAAAAATAAATGTGAATCATTGTTTTCCATAACGGTGGTGGTGAAAGGGACTATCCTAAGTCAGGGAGGAGTGGTTAATAAGGCCGGAAAGAAGGCTACCGGTTTTCTACATTCACTGGCCCAAAGAATTATGGTGATCACGTTGATAGGGGACGGGGGCCGGTAAGTCAAGTCCAACCGATTTGACGAAAGCTCCGTATTCGATAATCGGGCATTAACCGACACAGTGCTTTTGAAAAAAGGGGGCCCTGAGATTGGTTCAGGGGGTTTTCATCACACGCCGGTAGGGGGGGAGTCAATTAACAGAAGGGGGGTTGGAAGCCAGTGAAAAAGAACCGCGGCAGCGGGGGGAGGGGTATCGGGAAGGACTCAAGGAGATCAGGGAAGGACGAAGGGGGGTATAACGGGCTCGTTACCAAAACTTCCGAAGAATCTTGATTGCAAAGGTACGCCCGAGGGCAGCCAGGGGTCAGAGGGGAAACTGTTTAACGTTAAGAAAAGAGGGGGGGGGAGGGGGCTTTACAACTCCTAAACCTGCGGGCACTTCCCTTCCTCGCGGCTCTTTGGTCCCGCTGGGGGAATGGACAGGGGGAAAAGTGGGGGGGCCTATTCATCGAAACTCCAAGGGCTATTTGGTAAAACCTCCAGCGCCGCCGCTGCCTTATATTCAAGCGGGAAAAAGGTGGTCCAAAAAGAGGTCGGCTGTTACAAAAAGAAGGCGATGGTGAATGGGGAGGAAGAAGGAGGGGAAAGCGCTTCTCGCACAAGAAGGTAAGAGGAGTAGGGTCTTATGAAAGTCAGGTCAAAGAACTTTCAATTGCAAACGTCGGTGCCAGCAGGAAGACTTTTTTAAGGGGGAAGAGGCAATACCGGGGTTGAGGACCAAAGTGGTAATCCTTCTGTTCAGGGGGGGAAAAAGGCTTATGGGTTGTCAGCCGCTATGTTTGAAAAGCGTGCCGTGATAGCAAAGAAAGAAACAATCCCCGGACCTCTCACCCGGCGATGGGGTTGGCAGCGTGAGGAGAGAAAAAGGAATAACTGGGGCGATTTCCATCGCCCTTAGGGAAAAGAAAAAAAAAAGAATGCGGTTTTAGCCGCCAATCTGGTGTCATTGAGGCGATTTTGGAAACAAGACCATCCGGGTTTTGGGGCAACGGCAAGGGGCACGGAGATTTTTTTGACCAGGGGCGATTGAGGCTAGGGAAGCAGCAACCCGCATTAAAACTTATGGTCCGCTTTCCAACCAAAAAATCGCTGTATGGTTGAAGGGATGGAGGGCGAATGGTCCCGGTCCTTTCAGGTGTCCAAATGCTTTTTCGGCCCCGGCACCGGGACAACGGGGAACCAAAAGAAAAACCAGCTACAGAAGTTTCAGGCAAAACACAGCGAGTGTGCACCAAACAGGACAGTGCTTGGGGATAGTAAACCAGGCAGGGAAAAAAGTGTGGTAAAAAGTGCTCCAGCGTAATTGCAAAAATCATACAATTTCAAACCAGCACCGGGGGAACGCAAGGGTAGGAAGGTGAATAGAAACCATGGCAGGCAAATATGGAAGGTGGGGGGGATCTTGAGAATAGACTATGGCTATTACGGAGGGTGTCAAATAAAGCCCAGGACAACTTGAGCAGGAAAGATAGGGAAACATTTTTGTGACCCTGAAAAGAAAAGTACGAAAAAAAAGTCCGGTACATAGCTCCACCCCTGCACAGAGTTTACAACTTCTACTCACACAGGGGGGGGATTAAAATATAGATGACTGTGCCACGATGGTGTCATGGTGATTAGGGGGGGAACCGGGACACTTTAAAAACCGGCGGGGGGGGTCAGCTTCTTGTCTTGGGAACAAATTGCGCGTGGCTGGGGCTCACGTGGGGTTCTATTTTGTAACTCAGGGACGACTGCCGCCGAAAGTAAAAAATCACCTCGGAACCACGGGAAAGGGCCAGAAGGTCCTTCAACTGTCATATGGGGGAGGGGGGTTGGGACGTGGTGCTGTCCAAAATATGTTGCCATCTGGGGGGGGGGGGGGGGTCATCGCGTGACGAGCACTGAGAGGTGGGGAAACCGCCGGGGGGGGGATACTTCTGATCACCAAAACATAAGGACAAACAGCTCTTG
>Ga0179591_1272479_pt1 | contig 10605 bp, 12 predicted proteins | sample CZOMad2_1_08_16f_FD_182891 | JGI IMG/M metagenome (GOLD analysis project Ga0179591, IMG submission 182891) | Vadose zone soil fungal communities from Angelo Coast Range Reserve, California, USA - CZOMad2_1_08_16fungal (PacBio error correction) | ecosystem: Environmental > Terrestrial > Soil >...
GTCAAAGGAGTGTCGAACTTCTAAGTACGGGCTTCCTCACGGTCCTCCTCAGAAAGAGGGGGCGCCGGGCGCACGAGGTCTCGCAAGTCGACAAGGCCGTCATCAATCGAGGGGAACAAAAGGAGTCTGCAAACTGGTGCTTAGGGTGAACACGGGTGTGAGGGGGGGGGCGAACCAGGGGGGCCGGGGCAAACTTAGCGTATCAGTGGGGCCTGGGCTAAAAATTAGAGGGCGCCCCGCATAACTAACGGAGAAAGTGAAAAAACACAGAACTAGATGGGCCTAGTCAACAGCATACCATACCACGTAGAAATCAAAGAGCCATCATGCCCGGTGAGGACATAAACAGCTGGGTTGTTGGTGGACTTTAGGCGATGGCGAGCAGGAAAAATCGAGAATGATGTCTCACAACAACTACAGTCACAAGAAGCTACAGGCGCTATTGACTGAAAGAAAAAACGCCAATCGCCACGACAATAGGGCGAGCCCGATCGTCAGCTGATTAGCGGCGTGAAGCGGGTCACGATCTGTAGGGACAGTACAGCACCATAGATTAGGCGAAAACCAGGAACTCCGCGAAGAAAAAAAAAGGGGGAGTAGAGCTAAGAATGGCCTGGATAACAAAATTGGCCCTTCGCAGGGAGCATAAGTAGACCCTTAACATGCAACAAGACAGGGAACCCAATCACAAAAGGATAACGAGAGGAAAAGGAGGACTTGTTATGTGCCACAGATCACAGATACGCTGATCCTTGATCGCTCATAGACAAAAAACTTGGGAGAATTGGCCTAAGAAGGATCCGGGGATTTCTTGCTAAACAAAGATCATGCAATAATGTAAAGGGAAAAACTGGGGTCGCTGTTGACGGGCACGAGCCAGTCCTTTTAATGAAAGGCGGGCGCTCCAGGGCGATCGAGACATTGCGAATAGATGGGAATTGGGTGTTTGAAACTCCACGGTGGAATCAATAGTGTCGGAATGAAGGTGACGTGACAATGCTCTCCTTTAATTGGCAGGCGTGTGCAGGAGAATTGCGGGACGCTGTCCGGCAGAGGCGTCACGGTCAGCGATCGTGTAACGTGTAAACCAAGGATTAGAGTTTTCGAAATCGGGGGAAATGAAAGACCAATCTTGAATGCGAGGAGGCGGGTATCTAAAACGCTATCCGGGCCCGGAGGGCTAGGGGAATTGCGTTTCATGCGCGACCGAGTTGCATCGGAATCGGTGTATGCACGATGAAGGGGGCACGACATGATGATCAGTAAAGAAATCCGAATCCGCGGGCGCGACGAAATATTCGCGCGGCAAGGAGGAAAGTACGTCATCGCATCTGGCGAGCGCACTGCCAAGCCGCCGAATGGCGATTTAGCTTCCGAAATTCACTTATCAAGGGTAGACGTGAACTCATCACATGTGAGCAGTTCAAAATGAAGAGTCAGAACACACGTGGATTATCTTCGGAAAAAATACCATTCGGAGGGGTGATCTTTTCGGGCGGGGAACGTATATATGTCTCACGGCAAGCGCTTCATGTATTCTATACCAAGTCGCAAAGCAGCAAATGGGAGCGGGAAAACTCTAAAACCACAATGCCGTGCGGTCAAGCGAGGGAGAGATGTGGGGGACGGCCGATCCGGCAGGAACGAGGAGGCAGTCCACATCAAGACAAGATGCGGGCGGTGGTTAGTCATACGGTATCGATAAAAAGCTCGGCGGGGCATAAGCAGGCGGAATCTATTTTTGTTTAGGGGTGACTAGGCGGAAGTGCCTTTTAGACAGGGAAAAAGGGCGCTAGTCGCCCGGGAGCACAAAAACTGGGGTGGCGCGCTCGTGGCGCCTTTGCATTAAGATGGGGTGTTGGGAAGGCGGCGCGCTTTCTGGGTATAGTCAGACTTCGGTTAGTTGGGGCGATGTGGACACCCCGGGCTGCTTCGTTAGTTGAATTCTCTATTGGGAAAGAAGTGTAGGAGTTCGATGAATGTTTTGGTACGTTTCGAGGCCCGTAGGGAAGAGGGTTAGGTGTCATAGTTTCAACAACTCCCCGCTTGACCAGCAGCTTGGAGCCAAGCGCCCATTCGTCGTCAACCCCAACGCGTCTCGCGGGGCGGGGGGGCACACAATAGCCCCCCCCCCCCCCCCGCCCTTTGTTACGGAACAAACCCCACCCGGCGTGCATCAGATGTGGTACACACCATTGGGGGCGGGCCGCGCAAGGGAGAGGCGCCGCATTATCCAGGCTCTGTACCAAGAAAACCCCCCCGGGGGGGATTGCCCGCACACACAGCCGCGACGATTATGCTCAGACCCCCCCCCCCCCGTTGATCCTAACCCCATGCCCCCCCCCCGACGCCAGGATGGGGAACTGCACCCCGCGACCCCATCCCAAAAAGTAACACCGGAGTACAACCCCGCCCGTGACTGGAGACACGACTGTGCCAGGGCACACCAACCCCCCAGGTCTTTTCGAAACGCCAGCGAAGAACGCAAAGGGAGCCCAGCCCCCACCCCCCACCACCCACAGAACGACGGGGAGACCCCCCACCATTTCGCGTCGACCCCACCCGGGTTCCGCACGTCACCTCAATTCAACTATTCCCCTTGCAGAGGGCCAACCAAGAAGGATTGACATTATAACAGCCCGGCTAACAACGCGCGACCCCCCCACCCCCCCCCCAGTCGCCAAAAAACCCCCGCCCCCCCCCCCAGCGACAACCGAGTCCGCCGCCCGAAAGAAACCACGATCACCCTACACGCTACCCACACTACTCTATACATACCTTACGAGTCCAGAATAGTCTTCTATAACACGCGGCCACCGCACCCGCGACGGGAACCCTAAGCACCCCGGACCAACACCGGGGAACCACCAACAAAATTGCACACCCCCCCCCACCGGGGATCGTTTGACTCAAAGTAATTTTATCGCGACCGCCACCATTCGCTACCAACCCCTCCAAACTTCAATTGCGATACGACATGCAGGTGTCGGGGGGGGGATGAAGAACTGATTGGGGGGGCAGCGGGGGAGGTGGGGTTGGGGGGGGGGGGGCCTTGCACTCGAGAAGGGGGGTGGGGGGGCTGCCGGGGGGGCGGGGACTGTCATGGGTTGTGGGGGGTGGGGAGCGGCGCATGTAAGCTGAGTGTTGGTGCCGGATTGGCAAGACCGACACCTTTCGTTGTGGGCGCCGCAACGCTCGAGCGTCTGGAGAAGGGGAAAGGCGCCGAGGATCACTCTGGCGGACGCACGCACCAAGATCGACTGATTTTAAGGACAGGTGAAGCAACGGGACGGCGAAAGCAAGGGACAACGAGGGGGAGGAACTAGAAAAAAGGGACACAGGGAAGACTCTGGTCGCGGATGACAGTAAACGAACAGAAAGCTAATGGCGCGAAGGGGAGCGCGCGTAGCCACGGGGAAAATCCACATCCCGGGTCCGCCGGCCGAGGAGTGCACGGAACGGGACGTACGCTGCAAGTAGGGGAGAAATATCATCAGGAAGTGCGTTCATCCGATACGGCCGCGGGGTGAATGAGCAGGACAAGAAAGAGCGAACGAGCCCGCGTGTCCTGGGTTTGCACTAGTCCCTGGCCGAAAAATGAGTTGTTTTAAATACGAGCGTGGCGTCGGTATTTCTGCAGGGGTGCGCAAAACCAGAAAGGGGGGAAAGAAAGAGGAAGGGAAATTTGGGGAAAAAAAGTGAGAAACAGCCAGCCCACGGGTGCCCCGATGCAATTCCGCGATCCTAAAAGCGAAGGACTCTGGCGGCGATCCGATCATTTCCTCTCCCATGTGACGGGAGTGCGTAACTTCTGCTCTTAGAGTCTGACAGCATACGAAAGTGATGAGGTTTGTGATGTTATGGCGTACGGACTCTAATCGGGCTAGTAAATGGCTAAAGGAAGACACAGGACATGGATCAGGGCTAGGACGTCGGTGCGGCAGGGTGGCTCACCTTCTAAGGGTGAAAACTGGCGGTTGAAAATTAGCTCATAATAACGAAATGGCACGGATGCCAGAGATGTGTCCTGCAACCGTCTACCCTGAATAAAGAAAGGAAGGACCAACCGGGTCCAGCTAGTCGGCATCACAGCCATACAGCAATGGGGAGTGAGGAAATAGGATAGACATCGACAGGATATGTATGTTGGGCGGGAATCAAACACTCTGCTCGAATCAACCCAGAACTGAGCGAGTATTGCTCAATGAGACAGGTCTCAGCAACGTAATCAAAAAGGGTCACGATACGGCCACGGGGGAAACGACTTGCGAATAAAAAAACTAAGTGCAATGGGATGTGCACGAAAAAAAACACCATAAAGAAAAAATGGGGGTCGCCTTGGCGAAAGCAGCTCGGTTCTCGCATCTCATTCTGTCGAGGTACTGGGGGGGACTCAGGGGCAGCCTCCCGGGCAGTCAGTGGAGGACAATGTCGCATGCGGCCAGATCCGGCTTCAACGCGAACCTTTTTCGAGGGGGCTGCTAACCGTCGTTCGATTCAACGTGAAGAGGAACACCGCGCGTATTTCAAGAGGGGAAAGCAGTAGCTAGGAAGCGCTCAAAAGAGGGACGGCCGTGATCAGACACGGAAGGGGGGACGCGCGGGACACAAGTAGCCAGGTGCCACGCTAGTTCACACGTATGGGGAGGAAGGGACGCTTTCAAGTACGTTTCAAAAAGTCAGCAGTAAAAAATAAAAGCAAAAGGTGCGCCGCCTTCACCGTCAATGGAGTAGTATTCCTTCGTCATGCAAGGGAAGCTCCTTCTTCGGTCAGCCGCGAGCAGAAAACTCAGGGGGAGGCCGGAAAATGTCGGAACTAAGAAAGTCCAGGGAAAAACTTTCTCAAGGCCGAGGAAAGGGTCGTGACGGCGGGATCGATAGAGGCCAATTCCTCTCGGGGGGAAAAAAACGGTGTAGCCCGAAAGGGAGGAACAAAAGGAAACACAAAAAAAAGGTGTTGCACCAGAAAGATCCCCCGTCAAGAAAGAATGAAAAAATCGTCCTTGAGAAGGACTCGAAAAAGGGGAACTTGGACGGATGGAAAGAGAGGTGCGGAAAACATGTCGAACGGGGGAACTCAAGGCAGTCCAACTGGGGGGGGCGGTGAAGAGGAGAGACAGGAGGAGGGTTTACCTGCTGACGATCATGGGAAACAACGAAAAGCTCTGGAGAGAACAGGGGTCTTTCGCAAGAAGCTAGCTAGGCCATAGACAACGGAAGCCTGGGGGGGGCGTCAGGTTTACGTCAGCTCCAAACGCTGAACTGAGTCGAAAAGGAGGGCCCGGAAAGCGACGAGGGAAAAGCGAAAGGAACTCAGATCCAGGAAGAAAACGGCCTCAGAAAAAAAGCACTTGTACTCGTCCGGTAGCTGAAATGGCAGACGGGGAAACTGATTACGTCGCGCAACCAGAGAACCGGGTATAAAAAACGCGGGAAAAGAAAAGGTTCAGCGGTGCCACAGGAGAGGGGGACGACGAAAAAAAAGCACTTCGGCAGGAAAAAAGGGGCCCGCAATGAAAGAATGGCCTTCTGCGTTCTGCCGTTCATTGAAAAAAAAATTTCCCAAGCGGCACGCGAAGAAGGATCTCACCAATGGGAGAAAAAAAGCCACGGAAAACCTGCGGGGGGGAAGGAGATCGTCTTTCTGACAAAGGGGAAAAAGTCCACCCGCCCCCGCCGGGGGCTCGCGATTTGGTGCGTGAAGGAAACCGCCGTTAAAAAGGTTATCCACATCGGTCCACCAGGATGGCTATACTTGATGGCTCAGACAATTACGCGTAAATTGGTCCGGGGAAATGACGAACGGGAAGAAGACGGACGGGAGGAAGCCTTAAAAGTGGCTAAAACCCATCGACCCAGAGAAAGGGGGGAAAAGAGGACTGGAAGATTCAAAGCGACCATTCTCAGAGGGGAATAGAACGGGAGGGAAGACTGTCAGAATGAGACGCAAACCCTCCTGAGGACTAGGCATGGAGGGGGAAGAAACTATTAGGGGCCCAAATCGGAGACGCGCGAATCCGTTAGAGACGTATTCCGACCATTGGAGAAATCGCCTCAGTGGTAGGAAGGAAAGAATCTCATACGATAGAGGGAGGTAAGCGCTTTAGGAGATATGCGAGGGTAGGATTCGGAGAATGAGAAAAAACCACCAAAACGGGACTTGGAGATTCATCTCCACATCGAACAGGGAGAGGCCCGCAAACGCATGTCGCACGAGGAGGAAGTTTAAACCGAGCGCAACTCGATCAAGAATAATCCTGCACGATGTAATGAAGCTCCGCAAGGTGAGAGAACACCTAGGTCAAACTCAGGGTATGAGGACATGACGAGAATCATGAGAAGCTCATGATGGTGAAAAAAAGGAAGGGGCTACGACCGTGAAAAAAAAAAAGTTCCGCAACCGACGAAGGAGAAGAAATGAACGAGAAACGTTCCTCCGGGCACCGAAGGCTCCTTAAAAATACCCCTATAAGACGCCTTCAGAATACCACGAAAAAAGATGCTCACAATGAAGGAAAAGCAAAAAAGGCTTCAGAAGAGGGGGACATCTTTTTCCTGGCGAGCCTTGGAAGATGATTGCACGATGGAAAAAAGTTTGATTGGGACCTCCCATTCTGGGCTTTATCTAAGGATTGCCGCAAGAAAAGGGAGGACGTCAGACCTCTAGATAATTGGACGGCAAGTGCCAATAATCGAGGGTTTCAGGCTAATGTTCTGAAAACAGAAAGGAAACTAAACAAACGCCAGAGGAAAAAAAAGTGATCGTCAAAGCCACTGCCGTTTAACAAAGACGCCGGTTACAGGGAAGAAATGAGGGGAGACCTCGTCGCGGAGGAGGAGAAAGCGCCAACCAAAAGAAGCCTAACAGGAAAAGGACAGATAGAAAAGGAAAATTGAGCTTCCTCATTGTGGCGGATTCTTCCTTTTAACAACCAAGAGCTGCGACCGAACAGCAAAAAGGATTAGCACGAAAGGGGGGTTCGTTTTAAGGGGAATAGGTTGAAAAGACCAGAGAATAATTTTCGCCGAGAAGAAGATCTTCGCCAAAAGGCCTCGTTAACAACACACCAAGAGAATGAGTCAAAGGGTGGGAGATCTAAAAAGATTCTTAGTAAGAAATAAATAAAACCACTTGCCTTCATCGGGAGAGAGGTTACGCGGAAGACGCGAAGGTAGTCAAGGGATTCTAACTCCTGGCGAGGGAAGGAATCATTACTCTTAGGCGGTGCATGCGTTCTAACCTCCCGTAGGAAATCTATCTGATAAAAGGGCTCCGGCTCTCTAGGTTTTTGGGGCACCGGCCTCATCGAAGTTCGCCACGCAAGAAGGAAGTAGAGGCTTGGCAGAGAAAAGCATCTTTTTGTTGGCAGGCTTAGGGGCGATTCTCACTCCTAAGCGGTCGCCAATACGGAATATCGCGGAAGGGGGGGAAGTCTAAAATCTGGAGAAAGAACGGGAGAGAAAGGTCTTTGGAATCCTTTTCCGGTATCGGAGAGGGGGAGGAAACTCAGCCTTAAAATCGTAAGCATTATTGGCCCTCGCAGGTATGACAAGAACCGCCCTATCCTGTACAGGAAGGGGGAGGGGAGTACAGGGAGGGAAAGACTGAAAACGGGAGAGAAAAATTATCTAGCTAGACAGGATTGTATCTCCGTCAGACAACCGCGTCGAAATAACTATTTAGAGAGTTCATTAGGAGGGCTGACGCGGCTTTCCGGACAGGGAAAAGGGGGTTTTCTTCCTGACAGGAACAGCTCGGGGTCTTTTCAAAGAAAAAAAGGCCCTGGCAGGAGGGGAGGGATGTGATGGAAAGAGGGAAAGGGAAGTATCCGATAGAAGCGCACGGAAATCATGAAAGTCGATCGACGAATAAAATCAGCCGAATGGCGGAAAAAAGTACACGGACCAGGGGAGAGGGGAAGGAGCCTGGCCGGAAAATTGATTCTCTTGGGTCAGGATCGAGGCGCTCGGGGACGCGCCGGCAGGACGCAAATTCTCTACATGCGAAAAAAAAGGCTCTTTCCTCTGACCTCTAGGAATTACGAGAAAACGGCCGAGGGGTTAGGGGGTGTGTAGCCCAAAGGATTCCCTCTTCCGAAGGAAGACAACTCTTTCCTACGACGATCCGTTCTCGAGGAACGAGAGCCTGTAAATTCGGTTGAGGGTCCTGGGAGGATCTAAAAAAAACCTTATGAGGGAAAGAGAAATGTGGGTGCGCCGCAACGAGTAGTCGCGTCAGCTGCCAGGAAAAGGTTGGAGGAACCAAAAAAGAATCAGGCTCGAAAAGGAAAGAGGCCTGCGCGCAAGACTAACTGGAGGATCTTCAATTAATCAGAACGATCAAAAAAAAAAAAAAAAAAATCGAAAAAGAAAGGATTGGGGGGTTGGGGGGAGTCGAGAACCACTTTTAAAGAGTCCCCGTCCCGCGTAGTCCCGGGGCGGTCACCATTCTCAGAGGAGCGTCCTTTGTGGGATGCATCAAAAGGAAGAAAAAATTAAGGTTGAAAAATTTGGAGACAGAGGGGAAGAAAAAAGGAACCCCCGGATTAAGGGCCATCCCCAGAGCGCGATAAGCCGAGGGGACGGGGGAACCTCCGGACCAAAAAAGGGAAGGGAAGGAAGTCGAAGAAAAAGACGGGAAAAAAGAGGGGATTCTTGAAACATCCATTTTTGGAAAGAGAAAAGTCTCGATTCGATCTGAAAAAAGCAGTCTTTTTGGGAGAGGAACGGAAGTGGTAAAGGAGAGAAAAAAGAGCGGCCGGACATTTGTTTGAGTGCGGTTTTCCGTACGCGAACCATCGGAAAAGTGGTCACCGAAGCCGGGGGCCTGGCACCAGGGGAAACTGAGAAAGCCAGCAATTGAAAGGTGATGCGACGAAAGGAAAGGGGAGGCGGGCGGAACCCTTCTGCCAGAGTGGAACACCGGAGAGGATGATCGGTATGGAGGTAAAAAGTACATAAGAGTTACCGGAGAAAGCTTTAAAAAAAAAAAATTGCGCCCGGCCGAAAGGGAGAGAAAGTTCGGCGACGTGAAGGCAGGGGTGACTCATAGGAGAGGAAGTGTCGTCCGGGGAAGAAATAGAGCCGGAGTTGCAAAAGAATAGGAGGAAAAAGGGCTACCGCAAGTGAGTCAAAGAGCTTTTCCGTGGTGGAGAGATAGGGATCGTCACATTAAACCCTTCCGAAAGCACGACTTCAAAAAAGAAGTCGTCAGCAAGTGAAAAGAGGGACGGTGAACGCTTCCGAAGAGGGGTGAGAAACGGATACGAACTGAAGAAGGAAGGTCCTATTCCTTGATAAAAAAGGAAGAGGTCGTACGCCATTTTCGTGACTGCGGGAAGAACGGCCAAGGAACATCTCTGGGAAAGGAAGTTTTCTCCCTCTCTGAAAAAAAAAAAACTGAGGGAGGAGGGAGATGGGTAAAAAACGCCAATACCGTGAAGAAGTCTATATCTATCCGAAGGAAAGGGGGGCGTACGACCACCTCTCCTTTAAAGGTAGAGGATGGAAAGGTTACGGAAAAAAGGCGTTGCCGGACAAGAAAAAAAGGGCTTGAACAAAAAACACTTGCGAAAACACACGAGGCTTTGAAGGCGGGCAGAAGTCGGACGGGTTAAGAAGAATCAGAAGGAGAGAAAGGAAGAGCCCCATACAAGGGAAAGGGGGAGAAGGGCGAAGATCAGAAAACTGCCGAAGACAGGGGGAGGCTCTATTCTTCCAAAGTGAAAGTAGAAGAACTTAGGGAAAAAGACCGGCACAGAAAATTGAGCGCACGTCTTGCCCTGAAGAAAGGATGTACCGACCATGGAAAGAAAGATCAATACGCTCCTGGGAAAAGGGGCATACTTGGCAACGCCGAGGTCGCGGAACGTTTTTTCCCACTTGAGGAAGAGCGAACCTCTTCATCTGAAAAGGGGGAAGGCACACGGGGGGGAGAAAAAACGGTCTGGGAGAGGGTTAAGACGCGAAAGAATCTTCTCTCAAACCTTGAAAAAGCCGAACACGCAAAGGAGATTATTCGAAGGAGGAATCGCAAGTGAAAGTCACAGGGGAGGTCCCCAAAAAACTAAAAAGGGGATCCTTCCGATCTAAAGAAGAGTGTGGGAGCGAAAAAAAGCAACGAATCAAAAACTGGGAGGGCTTAATTTGTGCCGAAAATTGGAAGGGCGTTTTCCCCAGATAAAAGAGAAAAACCCGCCGTCCATCGGAGGCTCGGCGTGGGATGGCGAAAGGCGGAGCCAACGATATTTGTTATCAGCGGTTCCGAAAAAAGAAGAAACGCGGGGGTCTGCTTCAGAAAGGCCGCAAGGCAACAAAAGAAGACAAGTGTCCCGAATGTGAAAACTCCGCTGAAGGAGAAGGAGAATGAACGTCTACGAAAGGAGCCCAGAAAATCCAGAGGAAGGGACTATCGAGGAGGGGGGGTAGAAAAAACGCGACAAGTTGAAGGAAAGAACTCAGGACATAGAAAAAAGCGGATCAAATAAGAAAGGAGGGGTACGGGAGAGGAAGGGATCTTCGATCCAATACAGATTCTTTGCAGGAAAAAAAAAGTACTCACTCAAAGTAGAAAGACTGTAGTACAGGACAGATCCACTCGGAAGG
>Ga0179591_1240712_pt1 | contig 10604 bp, 10 predicted proteins | sample CZOMad2_1_08_16f_FD_182891 | JGI IMG/M metagenome (GOLD analysis project Ga0179591, IMG submission 182891) | Vadose zone soil fungal communities from Angelo Coast Range Reserve, California, USA - CZOMad2_1_08_16fungal (PacBio error correction) | ecosystem: Environmental > Terrestrial > Soil >...
CAGCTACCGTGGAAGTGGCAGTGAACGTGAAAAAGAGAACGGGGAAGGGAGGAAGAAGTTGATTTGACAGGGATGTTGCTATAGTCCTGTCCCTTCTAGGTGATCCTGTCCCTTCCGAGATTCCTCCTCACCACATGGGCGTCAGGAACATAATCGCAAAAACTAAAAGAAAAGGGTCAGGGAGAAAAGAAGAGACATCTGATTAGACTATCCAATCTGGAAATCAAAGATATTTGCAAAGAAGTCCAAGGTCAAAGGAGCCTCAAACAACTACAACTGGTTTACACCCACAACAGCTCGGAAAAGGAACTGCGGGAGCCCCTCAGAAAAGGGGCAAAATGACCACGGGTCTAGGCGAACTTTTTGAGTAGGGGGGAAGCCGAAGAAAGAAACCATAACTCTGGTCAGGAAGGGGAGGGAAAAGAGAGAGACGGTTCTGGATGGAAAGCCTCGGGTTTAGACCTGGGGAAAGGGCGAAAAAACTGACTGTCTGACGGGGCCGGACCCGGTCTCAGTAATAGAGGGGGAATGGGGTTTGAGGCGATGGTCAACCGTATTTCGAATCGCTAAATTCCCGTCTTTACCGAAGAGGAAAGAAGAAGGGAGAAAAAACAACAAATATTAGTGGAAAGAGTAAGTGGGGGTAAGGACATGTACGAAAGGAGATCGTAGACTGCCACTGAAAGAAGACTACTCAAACCTGGAAACAGTGCAAGCAAAAAGACATTGATGTAGTGACTGAAGTGACGGAAACTATGGGAGAAGAGTAAAACTCCTATATCATAGTATATATAAGGATTCTCAAAGGAAGAAAACGAACAGAAAGTGGGTGCTCGTAAACGGACGTCGCAAGGGGGATCAAAGGAATGTCATGGAAGTGGGGGGTCTATGTGAGCAGCAGGTTTAGTTTCGCTACTCCTGGAAATGGGGGGCCAGAACGTTCTGCCATCGCGGGATATCCAAGCGGGGAAAAACCTGAAAGAAAGGATAGGTTCGGGAGGAAGTCACTCGATGAAAGGGAGTCCCTCTGACTTGCTCTTCTTATCGAACTGGGTCAAAAATCAGGGCTCCAGTGACCGAAGGGAAGGAGATCTCCTGACCTCCCCCGCTTTTTAAAAACAAACGTAATGCAGAGGGGGCACAGAGAAAAGGAGAAACCGCAGGCAGGGGAGGACGTTGCTCTCATTTATCTAGTCTCTGGAAAAACCAGTTTGACTTGTGGTATGGGGTCCGAAAACAGTTACCAACCGTAGAGGAATAGGGGAAAGGAGGAGAGACAATCTGGGGAGATGATAAGGGAAGGTCCAACTTTAAACACACAGGGGGGTCCGGTCCGACAAGGTCAGAGGGACCTTGTCGTTTAAAAGAAAAGAAACGTCGGGGAAATTGAGAGCCAGTTTTTCAAAGGAAGGTCGAAAGCCAAACATCTCTGAAGAGGAAGAGAAAGGGGAGACTTGGAGCCAATTGTAAAAAGGTCACAATGAGGCGAGGTAAAGAAAGTGACCTGAAGTTGTCCCGGGGACTGTCGTTTTTCCAATTGGTGAGTGTGTGAAAAATTTTCAAAAAATCAACTCTCTATCAGAGAGAGGGGAAGGAAACACGATATAGCGAGGGTCTTGCTCAACTAAAAGGGGAAAAGCCTCTTAGTTTCCATTATATTTAAATCTCAGGAGACGAGAAGAACACTGAAGAAGAAACTGATAAGGGAGACAACACGGAATAGAAAACGACCGTAGGGGGGGGGCGCCCGAAACTAAAATCATTTTTCGATTATCAAGGGAGTGTGCAGCCAATCGGGAAGACTATCAATGAACTTCACCTCGGGCTGAGGAGGAAAAAGAAGGGACCTGAAACACAGATGAAACAAAAGAAAATAACTCGGGTGAGCTTCAAGTGCAGACCATCGGTAGGGACCACTGGGAAGGGGGGGAAAAAGGAGGAAACGTATAGAAGTGGTACAAGAGAGGAAGAAAGTGTCTTACTAACCGAAGGGGTGGGGCGTGCCCAGAAGCGAACCGCCTGAGAGAGGGGACATTCCTTAAAAATCCTAGAGGAAAATGGTACGAGGTAGGTCGAACGTGTTCAGCGTTAGTGAAAGCCCATTCATTTGATAAAGGGAAATAAGGGGGACACAGTTAGAACTAAAGGGAAGAAGGCGAGAAAAGAGGGAAAACTCATTCAAGCCGTCTCCGAATAGGGTCAGGAACAGCGGATTAAACAAATCTCTTGCACGAGGGGTATAAAACCCCTCGGGGGTGCGAAAATTAAACCTAGAACTTAGGGGTCTGTACCAGAAAATTCAAAATGTAAAAGGGGGAATGTGTTCCGTAACGGGGGTTCATAAGATAATGAGAAGGTAGCCCGCTTCAATAAAGGAACATATGAAAGCTTTGGTGGGCTGCCGGAATAGACTCCCTTTGTTTCGTGGATTAAGGAGAAGACAGAAGAGCAACCTGCAGAGGAAAAGTAAAGAAAAGCAAACCGGCGAGCGACAGGTGTTAAGTCAACGACAAGGTTCGGCTTTAACGGGGGAAGCAGTGGAAGGAAGGAAGGAATGAGACAACGCATGGTAAGGGGGTACGAAAAGGGGGGGAAGAAGAAGAACTATGTAGGGGATTCTAAAAGTCTTGAAGGGAGAACGCTCTGAAATTGCCGTAAGAGTCTTCATGAATAGGGGGAGGGGAAGAGGGGTCAGGCAGCGAACCAAAACCGAGAGAATATGTTAAATGCGAAGGCAAGGAGATAAATCACTAATATTCCACTTCAGAAGTACTCACTTAAAGACTTCATGTTTTATAAGGGGAGGGAATGTACGGTGAGGAGGTCAGTGGGCACACAAAGGGATAGACAAAATGTAGGACCTCAGTATCAAAAATCAACTGGAATGAGAGAGAGCGAAAAAAAAAGGGTTAGAAAGAAGTAGCATGTTCAACGGATTTGGGGGGGAGAAGAGAAGGGGGCTTCATGGTTGGCTACTCCTGGGGGGGGGGGGGGGGGCCGCGTACCTCTGAAGGGCTGAAACTCTGAGAAGGGGAGAAAAGCTGAACACCCTCTTCTGTTGCGTCAGGGGTGAGCTGGTGGCTTGGTGTTAAGGAACGGTCAGCGGAGATCTTGCGAGGGAAGGAATTGCCGAGTGCACGAGGCGCCGAAGAGAGCAAGATTGAACTGCATCCAGCTGGTACTTCATAAGCTCGACAACGGAAGAAGGACCTGACCGGCGTATACTTCACTGACTATTTCTTAAAACAGTGTAAATCCAGCTTATCTGCGTAAAAGTCGAGAAGGAGGAAAGACGACTGCTTTGGAACAAAAAAAGGCAAACAGGTAAAACCTGTAAGAAGAAGGAAAAAAAGGCGGGTTGATCTCCTGGAAAGTGGTGAAGGTCGTCGTATTGCTGCCCATTAAGAACGACAAAAAGGGAGAGGGGGGGAAAATTCGAGACGAAGAATATAGGGGAGGAAAACGGGAGAAGGAGAAGAGACCATATGAACAATCTCACCGTTAAAGGGAAATTTCACGAGCTTAAAAGAGCTCAGGTGAACAGGATCCTACCACGAGGAGGGGGGGGGAGGTAACTGTTGTCTGTAAATCAGGGTAGAGAAAGGAGGATAAAGGCAGCAAGCAGGATGCTACATAAAATAAGGAAAAAACAGTAATAAGGGGGGGGAAGAGGAGGAAATTAAGGGTGATACCGAGAACACTAACGGCCCTCCAAGAAAGGTTGGCGTTACAAATTCACTGGTCACCAGACAAAGTGTCCTTCGAGAAGGCGGGGTTGAAAAGGGGCAACTAGAGCAGTACAAACATTCAAAGTCGGCTAAAAGACATTCATTGCGACTGGACTTTCCGTATTTGGCCAGAAGGGTCCAGAAAGAAGGGACTAGCAAGTGGCGGGGAGAAAGGATTGGTTAAAAGTTTCTGGCATAAGAAGTCTCTCAAATGTTAAGATGAACTTTTGAAAAGAGGGTAAATGTTTTTGGGGGGGGGGTTTTTGGGGGGGGTGGGGGAAAAACAAAAGACTTTTGCGCAACCGGGAGGGGACCTACCGAAAGTCGTCTAACGACAATCGGGGACCTTCTCGACAAGGTGATAGCATCAAGAGGATCTTCGGTACAAAATCTTAAAGGTGGAGTCTCAAAAAGCTGAAGGAAAAAGGAGAGGGGGGACTCACTACTCAAAGCCGAGACGAGAGGGGGAGAGACACTTCCGTCCAGGAGAGAGCTCAGCGGTAACATTACGAGCAAACACCCTTCAAGAAAGCCCGCCGGCCCTTCATCCCAGAAGACTTAGGGCGTAAAAAGAGTCTCCGACATAAAGGAGAGGAGTAATAAGAGATAAGGAAAGGGAAAAGCTCTAGAGATCAAACCGTAGCGAAAAAGCTCACGGCAAACTATTATACCAGGAACTCAAGTTGCTAAAGGCGCCGGAAAAAAAAAGGGTGGGTTTAAGGATCACTCCGGGGATAAGGGGAAAGACACGCGGGGAAGGAACTTGTGCCTCAACTATACGAAAAGTCAAAGAAGGAACGCTGCATACACAATTAAACTTGGTCTCCTCACATTAGAAAAAAGGAAGAGGGGGATTAATCATAAACTGAAAGATCAGGTAAGAGTCACGGCGTTAAGAAAAGAGATAGGAACGGGGCAGGTCGGACGATAGCAAGTAAAGGGGGAAAAACTGGAGCGGCAAAGAAACTACTTAATCGATCAGAAGACGGGAGGGAAGGTCAGCGTGGCATAAGAAAAAGATAAGAGGACGCAATGCTCGAAGCTAATGTTTAATTTGAGGACGAAGGCCTGCCGGGGAAACTCTTCCAAGCTACATGAGCCCCTCCCAAATTAAAACAGGGTAGATATGAGGTCAATCGCAGGGAAAAAAGGAGGAACAATCAAAAAAAACTCAAAGGCACTGTAGCTGAGATAGGATAGACGATTCACATTCTCGTCTCAAAGGGGCCTTCAGAAACTGGAGAAGTAAGATGGTGACGTGTGCTAGAACGGTGGAAGTAAGGAAAAAGAGTGAACCGAGAATTCCTCTGACGTTACCTAATTCTGGACAAAGAGCTATAAAACAACACACACTAGGAGGAAGGATCCAGAAGATCTTGGAGGAAGAACTGAGAAGAGGGAAAGAAATTTTGGCACAATGAAGAAAGAGGAGAAAAAAAAAAAATGGTAATGCCGCTTTCGATGTCCCTGAAATTGCAAGAGAACCCAGTGCAGGGGAAAAGCTGTAAAGGGTCTTAGATGCTGCTTAAAGCTCCAAGCGAAAACCTGACTTTCGCAAGAGGAGAAAAGTCGGAAAGAAGGTAAGACCGATGGGGGGATCCGATGGACTTAGTTGGTTCGAGAAGTCGTTTGGGCAAGTCTCGAAATGAGCGGAAAGGAAAAAGGTCCCTCAGAAAAAAGGGAAATGTAAACAGAGGGGGTAGGGAAAAGACAAACGTAAAGGCCGAGAGTGAAGATCCTTCCCTCGGTGGAGATGGGAAGATGACGCAGTGGGATAAAGGGGAATCTCAGTATCACGGGAAGGAAATACCGGAAGGACTAGAAAAAGGAGGGGTTTCAAATTACCTCACTAAGTAGAGAGTCCCTTACAAGGAAGTTGAACTTCTGCATCAGGGAAGTAGATCATGCTACACGGGGAGTCTGAGAGGACCACGGAAGGGTTTCCCGTGGAGAAATTTACAAACAGATAGCACGGACGATCTACAATCAGCGGAAGAGAAAAAACCTGGTCACCAAAAAACAGGGACTTAGGCGAATGCAAAGGAGAGGGAGGGTTAACCTGTGCGACGCGGATCCCTTTATCTTTATTAGCCCGGTGGCTAGAGCAGAAGGGGGAATAGGAACGAGAGGAAAGTAGATATAAAACCTCCAATGGGGGGTAAGAAGGGAAAAAGGACTGACGGATTTTCCGTCTTTGGGAAGGGGGAAAGGACGGCTGGGCAAAGCTTTATGTTTTGGGTGGATCTTGAAAGATCGAGATAGAGAAGGGAAGGGCAACCGGAACCCAAGCTCAAAAAGGGTATGAAAAGTTAAATGGGATATCAGCTGCTGCGAATTCACGAAAGGAGCGGTAGAGAGAACGAGAATTGACAAGAATCGCTCAAGAGGAAGTAAAGGGAAGAAGTCCAAACTGCCCCCTAAACAAGAGAGGGGGGAGGCAAAAGAAATAATAGAAAGGACAGGGGCTGTGGAAAAATCGCGGAGACTCTTGTTCACAACGGCGTACTTCTCCTATAAAGGTCCGCAGCTCGGAGTCAAAGGAACCTTTTCCAACGCAAGGGTACTTTACATTTAAGTGGGGAAAAATAGAAAGTCGTACAGGGACAGACTGTGGCCGGGTCAAAGGACTGAATCGTTAAAGATAATTGGTCCAAATCGCTAGAAAAGGTCACCCGGGTCAAGGGGGGGAAAAAAAGGTACAATCAGAAGGGCTCGCGGGCACAAGTGCTTGTAATAAACACAATGGGAATGGATGGATGCGGAAAGGGTGGGCGAGAGGTAAATAAAGAAAGGTAGGAGAAGGGGGGACACATAACACTTGCAGTCCTCCCAGTAGTAAATTTCGAGCATATCTTTCAATGCAAGAAGATCTGAGAGGGAAACTACCCCAAGGTATATCAACCTAAACCACGTTGAAGAACACCAAAGTAGGGGGAAGGTTTACATCGTAAACTCCGTAGTGGAATGGTTGTCAATCTGGAAATTGTTGTGAAAAGTTCTTGTTGAAAGTCTTCGGGGTTCCTGAACTAAGTGAAGGGGGTGAGAGGATCAAGAAAGTTTTTTAGGGGTAACTTCCAAGGAAGGAAAGGTGTGAAAGTTACTCCGACGACGGACCTAATCCTGACCAAAGTGAAAGGAGAGAATCAAAAGCCTTCCCTGGGAAACTTCTCGATCCCTGGTTTTATTCCCGGAGAAGAAACTGAAAAGCTGTAAAAGGAGAGGGGGAAGAAATTCGAAAACCCGCAATTGAATGGGTAAGAAGAAAAGGAGAGGCCGGGTAGGGTTCTAATCGGAGTTAAAAAGCTACCCGAGGAGGGAAGGAGGAAGGACTAAAAAATCAAGCTCGGAAGAGGGAGGAAAAAGGAAAACAAGAGGTCTGATGCTGACAAAGAATTGGGACCTTACTAAAATAAAAAAAGACAGATTCCCCTTAGAAAAAGAAAAGTTCACTCCTGCCTGTAGCGGGGGAATTAGCGGGGGGTAAAAAGAATGAGAGGTAAGGCAAGAACAAAAAAGGGGAGAAATGAATAAACAAGAGACTTACAAAAAGCCTGTTGCCAATAATCTCAACAAACAAAGAGGAGGGAAAAGTTAACAGCAATTTGGCTCAGAGGAGAGAGGGAGAGTGAGTCTTTTGTTGGGGGCAAGGGACAGAGTAGAAACATGCTTAAAATAAGGAAATGTATCTGACAGGGGGAAATGACGTGAAAGTGAGAGGAGGGGGGTGGAGGTTCATCAGTTCATCTTAGGTCGCTCATGACATAAGGGTCGGTAATCATTCCTCTAGAAAAAGAGAGCCCGAAACAGTTACGAAGATCAGGGGAAGGACAAATCCAGGCACAAAAGGGCCGCCGGAACGGAACTTCTACAGACTAGGGCGGAAAAAAGTGTCAACTTTCGAGGAGCAAAGTCAGCTTCAGAAAGATCAAAGGGAGGACACGGAATCGCCCACGTGCAGGAATAAAAAAGGGGTCCAGGAAGACCTTTATAATTGACTAGGGTTGTAGATCAAATTTCAAGTTTCTTCTGGGAGGAAAGAAGGGAGGGGAAAAAAATCTCCACCAGGTTCGGAAAGGAAGAGGGAAAGAAAAGGAGTGTGTATACTGGAGGCAATCTTTCTTAGAGACGCTATTAAAAAGAGTGAAAAGAACTTTGAACAGATTGCAACTGGGAGGAAACATAATGAGGAGCCAAAAGGAGGAGAAAAAAGAGGGTGGATTCAATTCCTCTGGCCCGACGCTTGTACAATGATTAAGGTAAAAAAAATAATAGCCTCAGCCTGACTGAAGGCATTAGAGAAGGGGACGAGGTAAAAGAAGTTCGGGATTTACAGGGAAGACAAGGCTCTGGGGCCAGACTCAAAAAAGAGAACACCACTCAATACCTTCCAAAGGCAGGAAGCCGAGCAGGAGGGTCGTCGAATAAGACAGTACCCGTACGCACGGTCCATCATAAAGGGGACAACGTCGCGGCTAAAGCTTGTAAAGTTCTCCGTTAGAAAGCAGGGAAAAGTAGAACATTTAAAGAAGACATGAAAAAGGAGGGGGGAAGGGAGGGTGGAAGTTCGTTTGAGAACTTATCTTGGAATACATTTAGAGAAATTAAAACCAGATGAAAGTAAATCGCATAAAGAGAGATTGGGGAGGAAACAGAACTTCCTGAGGGGTTATGGAGGGCCGCAAAAGAACTGTATGGAAGAGGCAGAGTGTTATACATTCCGAGCTTTGGCTCGAAACGACATCAGATAGGATGGGGCGCGCAAAGGAAAAAATTCTCAGGCCTAAATGGACAGAACCGAACATGAGTGTCGCATACAAGCAAAATGAATGAGTGGAAGAGAGACCAAGGGAAAAAATATATCTAGAGAGGGAAAGTAATGAAACCAACCTTAATCATTAAAGTCCGGAAAAGGAAGAAAAGAACAAAGGGAACTCCAGTCTCGCGAATACCTGACTTGCTGAGAGGTTGGCTCAAAACTCAGAATATGGACGAGGACAATTCGTCAAAAAGACGATATGCCCTGTCGCGCTCCACAGAAAGAAAAAACTGAGCTGTGGGAACTTATCAGTCAGAGGAGAGGCCGGAGTCATCCAAAAATTGGGTGGAAGCAAACCCTTTCGAAAGATAAAAAGGGACCTACGGCATCCGACATCATTTGTAAACCTGGGCGAAAGGGGAAAAAGGCAGAAACTACTCATACACCACATCTTGAGCCACTTGTCTCCTAAAGACAGTCAAGAACATATCATCTCGGACAGGAAAAAGGGGGCTTACCGGCTAAGGGCCTCTCCGACAGGGAGTGTAAGGGAAAAAAAAAAAGACAAGGGTCTTTAGAAAGACGGCCTGTTAGGCTAAGGGGGGGAATTAACGCCACGGTACTGCCACACTTAAGAAGATTCATACTAGGATCAGCAGGATAACAACAAAACCCAACCCCAACCGCAGGAAAGGGGTTTCATGCTTAAAGCGGAGGGGAGGAAGTCGCTCAGGTCAGAACTCGGAACCAGCGAAAAAGCGGCCGGGAGGGGGGGGAATGGGAGCTCTACGTCCTGGAACGTCTTGCCAGGAGAAAGATCAAAATCTCTCACAGGGGAAGGCAAAGACCCGACATAAATATTCTCAAAAACTTTCAAGACGGAAAAGAGGGTCTGGTACCGAATCCTAAAGAAGAAAAAAATAAGGGCGCTGTCGAATTAAGAGTAGAAGAACCTAAGGAAATCACGTCTTCTTCGCAATACTAGTTTGTTTCAATTCATCAGCTCTGAAAACTGAGGGAAGGGTGCAGGACTGAAGAGGGGAAGAGAAGTTTTGGGAAAACGAAAAGAGATCAGGAGAGTTACCGAAGGGGGAAAGAGAGAAAAACAAAAAAAGATGAATGGATAAGGGGGGGGGGGACCAAAGCCGTAACGCTCAGGACGGCGCACTAAATCAATTTGTACCAGCTAACAGAGTGGAGAAGAGGAAAATAGAAAGAGGAACGGAGGGGATCCGGGTTCAAACCCACTCGGAGAAGCGATTAAGCAGAGGAGAAGGAAGCAAGCTCCATCGCCGCGGTTTCAGTAAGGTCGGAAAAGTAGAACAGGCAAAAAAAGGGGGTCTAAACCGGGGCGATGCGGAAAAAAATAAGCAAGTCGGGGAAAAAAGGGCCCGCAAGCTCGTGCATAGGCCGGAGCTGGCCATGAAAATCGCGAGAAACCTTTTGGGGGTCATCTGTCGACAAAATCGGAAGAGGGGAAAAAGGGCAAACGACTCTAGAGCGAGGAAGAGAGAAAAGGGCTTACTCGGAATGTGCAGCTCCAGTTGCGGGGAAATTGTACCATTGGAAGAACTCGCCGGGAAAGGAAGAAATAGGTTTAAACTTAAGGGGAGCGCACCGTAGCCACTAGGAGCCACTACCGAGAACGAGAAAGGAACGGGGGAGCATAAATGAGAAGAGAAACATTGATGGCGGGTGCAAAAACCCAAACCTCCGTGTTTCATTTAGGGGGAGAGAATTCGTATCCGGTTTAAGAGGAAAAGAGGGAGGAACAATCAGGGGGATCGTCTATTGGAAGAAGTTCCACGAAACACAAGAATCAGTGAGAATAGGAGGGGTTCTGAAGTGGAACTCAGACGGGGAAATGAAAGATGAGTCGGGAAAAGGGGGGGGGGGCTAAGAAGGCTAGTTACCGAGGTCCGGCTTCCTCTAGCACGAGACAAAGGAAGAGGGAATAAATTCTTTGCTGAAGTGAGGAAAATACTTAAAAAAACAATTTGGGATCGTAGGGGTAGTTCATCACCCGGTTGGGAGCAGGAGATTCCCCTATATATCAGGGAAAGGACCTGAAATATAAAGGGTATTCTCCCAGGAGCTCATTAGGGGGGGGGCTTCGCCAG
>Ga0179591_1256055_pt1 | contig 10604 bp, 31 predicted proteins | sample CZOMad2_1_08_16f_FD_182891 | JGI IMG/M metagenome (GOLD analysis project Ga0179591, IMG submission 182891) | Vadose zone soil fungal communities from Angelo Coast Range Reserve, California, USA - CZOMad2_1_08_16fungal (PacBio error correction) | ecosystem: Environmental > Terrestrial > Soil >...
GTATACAGGGACCGGGCTAGGGGGTCGGGGGGGGGTCCTCCTGGTGGCGGGTATCAAGAAGAAATCTCAAAAAAGAACCCCTGAATAGCTCTCCACAGTCAAATGCTCGGTCCTCAAAAAAAACACCACTCTCCCAAGGCCGCTGGAAATAAAACCCACCAACTCGCCAAGAACCCGACAAGAACCCCTCCACGACAGGAAGGAACCCAACCAGTCCCTCTCTTCCTCAAAAGCACCAACGAACCCAAGCGTCACAAGCCACAAACCCCCGTGGGGTCCAAAGTCATCACCACCAAAAAAACTGGGAAACCAGATGCCCCATAACCCAAAAACCCACCCCAAGACGCCCACAAACAAACTCCCCCCCCAATCACCCCAACCATACCCCCACAAACCACCCAAACCCTCACCAAAACCTTCTTAAAGTAAGCGCCGACCAGACCCCCCAAAAAAATTTCCACCCCCCCCCCCAGTTCCCCCCCGTGAAAAAAGAGTCTTCCCTCGGCCCCACCAAGGCCTCCTCTCAAAAAGACCCCCTTGGACTTTCTCCCAAAAACCCCCCACACCCCTCAACACACTCAAACCACGGAGAACTTCCAACCTCCAACATTCTAAAAAAAACCCCCTGCCCCCCCCCATAAACCATACGGTCAAAAAGAACATTGGTCCTCGCCCCCTTCCCCGAAACTTTGCCAACCCACCCCTCCCCAAAAAATAATGGTCCCATCCCCAACCATCCCCCGGTCCCCTCCATCTCCACACACCACACCCTCTAAACGCAATTTCCCCAAACAAACCCCTCCTGCAAAATCAACACGACACTCCTCCCACCAAAAAAATACCCCCCCCCTAAAAACACCAAAAAAACGAAACCTCCCCCCATGACATAACCCCTCCCCAACAAACCCCCCTACCCCAACCCCAGACCAGAAAAAACACCCCCCTGAAACCCCCCCAGAGACCCAGCCCCCATGAGCCCCCCCGGCCCACCCGACGTACAAACCCCACCAAAAAAAACAAGTCCATCCCAGACTAAAAAACAGCCCAAGCCCACCCCTCCTCTAACCCAAACCCCGTGGCCCCGATGGAGAAAAAACCCCTTATCAAACCCCACCCACAGGATTGTCCTCGGCGCGAAGAAGGACGTCACCGGCCCGTAACCCCTCACTAAGCCCAATAACACTCAAGTCTCCCCCAAAACCACCAAAACTGACACCCCCCACGTCGAACAAAAACAATCCCCCCTACGAAACTCAAAACCAACCTCCCCCTTCACAAACCATCGTCCCCCCCAAAAAACCCCCCCCCCCCCCCCCCTTCGGGGCCCCAAAACACAAAAAAATCCCAACCCCAAATCGGGAACGACAAAATCCCCCCCCCCGAAGCCCGGAAACAAGCCCGTCAACGACACTCCCCCCCCACAAAACCGTCCCTGCCCAAGTTCTCCGGTCCCCGAACCCGGAGCCAACCCTCGACCAACACAAAGCGGGGCCCCAGCTCCGCTCACGGGAACCCCTCACCGCCGAAAAAACTCAAACGAAAATCCAGTACCCCCCGAACAAATCACCCAAATCAAAAAAAAAGAATCCAGGCCCCAACCCAACAACACCCCCTAAAGGTGAAAAATAAAAAAAATCCCCCCAAAAACCAAAAACACGCTCATCACCCCGACCATATACAACTTACCCAAAAAAAACCATCCCCGATTCCCAACACCCCCCAACCAATAGACCCAAAATACAGAAAATGGAACGGTCCCCCCAAACCAAACTCCAAAATTCCCAGTCACTCAACCCCCTCCCAGTATCCACCGCCCTAAAAAAAAAGCAAAACCTCCATACCCAAAAAACCTCACCCTCCCCCCACCCATCCCGTTCGCCCCATACCCCATAAATCAAACCCCACAAACTACAGTCATCCTCATCCCACCCCCCACAACCAACAACCCCCACTATCCACAACCCAAGCCCCCAAAAAAACCCACAAAACAAAGGAACCAACACAGAAAACCCCCCCAAGGGCAAAAAAAAATCAACTGAGCACTCAAACATACACCCCCCGCTTGAAACCATCACTCTCCCTACCCTCCACCCCCAAATGCCAATAAACAAAGACATAGCCTGTAAAAAAAAATAAAAATCAGAAGCAAATTCAAGGATAAAAGTAGACCCATAACCGTCAATAATCAAAACCCATATAACAGGTCAAACGGAAATCGGGAAACGAAATAGAGTCCACACTAATAGGACGTTGCCCTACAACCAAACGCCAAGCAATCCCCCTCCTACTACCAGAAAAACGTGACCAAACCCAGACCAGAAAACCCTTAAAAACAAACCGAAAACAAGCTGTTCAAAAAACCGCACCTTCAACACTTCCGCACCCCACCCCAAAAAAACCCCCGCAATCAACCAAAAGTCCAATCCACCCCCCCCTCCCCAAAAAGAACGAACCACCGACCCCGGACCCCACACTCTCCCAAGAGCCAAAACAAGAGCACAAAAAAAAACCACCACACCCCACCTCCCCGAGACATTAGGTCTGCCCGCCAGTCACAAACGTCCAAGTCCTAACAAGCCCTCCAAAAAACCCAAAACCCAAACATTTCACAAAAAAACACCCATGCCCCAAAAATGCCAAAAAAACAACAGCCCGTCAACCTACTCCCACTCCACTAATATAATACCGGAAAGACAAAACCGCTACAAAATCAAACTCACCCCTATTTTAAAAGGTCAGCCGGATCGTAACCCAGGATGTCGACCAGAGCCTAGAAAAAGAGCAGTAGAAAGATATCTAGGGGGGCTCGCGTCACAGATAAACCGAATACTCCCTGCTGAATCAACCCCCCCCAAAAACAACCAGACCGGCCTGTGACCGCCAAGATTCCCCCCCTCAACAGCCCCCGACCCTTGTCACCCCTCAACAGCCCCCACCTCGCCCCACCCCCCCGGGATCATACCCGGCCACCCCCCCCATTCCCCCCATCCCCCCACTGGCCCCCAAAGAGAACTCACCAGCCGAGAAACACCAACTCCGCCTAGACCCAGAACACCGGGCCCCCTTACAAACCCCCCCTCCGGTCCCACCCCAAAACTCCACACCCAAAATATACACCACTAAAAACCCCCACCCTCCCACACCAGGCGGTTGTCCGCTCCCTCAAACAAACCCCTCCTTTACAAGCTATGGCGCCAACCCATCCAAATCACCACTCTAGACGTTCTTCCCAACATCCACAGTAAAAACCACCCAAGAAAATCCCTATTCCCCCAAGCAGCCCCACCCCCAACCCCAAAAAAAAAATAATCCCACCACAGGAATGTAAACATCGGGTCTACTCCCCCAAAAACTCGGGCAATCCAACCCAGCTCAAAAAAAACCCATAGAACTACAACCCCTGTGCCTCCCTACCACAACAAACCACACCCCCCCCTTCCAAACCACCCTCCAACCTGCCGCCAAACCCCAGCCACCCCCTGGGCAGAACCTATCAACGTAAAAACATCCCAAAACGCCACACTTTCTAAACCCCCCCTCTAAAATAAACCCACATACCCCCGGGACCCCCCAAAATTTCCGTCCACTCCCCCTCCCTCCACTCCCAAAAAATCCCCACCTAATCAACTATAAAAACCCCCGCCCAACCCTATAGTACCAAACTTAACTGGACCCCTCTGAAAAAAACACCCTCAGCTCTCAACATCCCCCCCCAACTCCATAACGGGGGATCTCCCTCTAAACAAATTCAGGGGGAGACACCGTCCCCTTTCAACCCACACCGTTCCAACAAACCCACTCCACCGCCCGGCCCCAAAGAGCAACCCTACCCCAACCCTCCCCTCCCCCTCAAACCCCACTCTGTCCATCCCCCCCAACCATCCCATCCAAGAGATTCCCTGAAAATCGCAAGCCCCCCCCGCCACTGTAAAACACCACAAATCCCCACTCACCCCTAAACCAGGGGGCTTCTCACGGCCCAATCCATCCCCCAGCCCAATCCCCAACCAATTCCTCCAAGTCAAAAACCAAAACCTCACACACCCCAAAGCCAAAAACTCGCGAGCTCCCCTCAACTGAATCAGAAAACCCCCACCTCCCCAATCCCCCGGCCACGCAAAAAAAACAACCCGGTTTCCCGGGGGACCCCCCCCACCGGCCCCCCCACTCAACAAGGGAAACAAAGTAAATAACGGACGGCCCCCAAGACTGTCCCAAAAACCTAATTTCACTCAAAAAAGATCATGGACACAACAAAAACCAGAGCCCCAACCACGCATCAACCTCCCCAACTGTCACCCCCACTCAACCCCAAATAACCATCCCACCCCCCCCCACGGAGTGGAAGAAACCACCCACCCCCAATTAACCACAGTCCCTGAAACAACGCCCCATCACGAAAAATCCCAATCGACAGAACCCCCCTCAGATCCAAGCATGGCCCCCACAAGCCCACAAATCAACCAAAAACCAAACTACCCACACCCCCTAATACCCAACAAAGCCTCCTCCTACCCCGACCCAAGAACAAAAACATAGAAAAGTCCACCTCCCTCGAGGCCCCTCAACGTACCCAAAAAAAAATCCACAGTCCCCAAGACCCCAAACCTAAAACAAACCACCACTCCCCCAAACCCCCCCCAAAAAAACCAGGGGTCAAATCCCCACCCAAGGTACAGAACCAGCATCAGCCAAGTCCCTCCCCCACAGGCCAAAATACACGAATATCCCTACCCCCCAAAAAGAAAAACCACACCCCCAAATTCAGCGTGCAGCAACTCTTCAATAACCCCTTCACAGCCCGGAATTGCCCCACCACCCAAGCAAAACCCCCTCACTCAACTCAAGTACCCCCCAAACTAAACCCTTCCTCCGTAAAACCCGCCAAATCCCCCAAACCCAACCAAATCCAACCCCAAACTCCACATCACCCCTAGCCCCCAACACTCTAAGAAGTCCACCCAAAATCTCCAATCCGCCCCCCCCTACCAACATATGCACCCACAACCATTTTTACGCGCCCCCCCACCAATTGAACAACCTAATATGCAAACGACACCCACCTCCAGGGAACCACCCCCTGCAAAAAAATCATCAAAAAACCAAAACCCTCTCTCCCACACCCTTACCCGACTGGCCACCCTACATCAACCCCCCAAGTCCCACCAACCCCCCCTCACCCAAGAAAAAACAAACCCCCCACCCCCGACCTCCCCACCATTAACCCCCCGACCCCCAAACGGGGAGGAGCTGCCAAGCGCAAAAAGAAAACACAGCCGCAACCAAAATTAATATCCAACCATCAAGCTCCAACGAACCCCCAACCCCCCCCTCCCCCCACAACAGAAACCAAATTCTTAAATGTAAAACCCAGACAAACCACAATCACAAAAACCCCATCTGATCTAAAACTCCCACCCATCCACCACCAAACTCAAAACCCAACCAATAAACAATCCCCGCAAATCTCCGACACCCGGTCTCCCCCCTCAACCCAGAACCCAAGTCTCATTAGGAAGCCTGACCCCAACTCCCGGGTCCCCACCCCCAGAAACTGCCAAAAGCCCGTCCCATATCCCAAAAGCACTAACCTCACACACACAAAATCAGAATACACCCAAAAACCCCAATAAAGTTTCAAAACCGAGCGCTTCACCCCCGGTCCCCCAACCTCCCCTCCCAACCCCCCCCATTCCCCCAAAACGCCGCCCATTCCCAATCATCTAAGGCCCACCCAATAAGAATGCAAAGGCCCCCCCTGAGAACGAGCAAATACCCCCAATGGGCATGGACCCAACCGAAGCCCCAGGCAACCGGGTCGGAAACAAAAACCACACCGACCCCAACTCCGGCCACCCATCCTGGGGGACGATTGCCTCCCAAAACCCAACCACCCCTACCCCACCTTCCACCCGAACAACAAAACTTCCTTTCCAGACACAAAAACCCCCCCACAACCCCCTGCTGCCCAAACACTACCCCGGACCACCCCATTGTACCCCAACCGTCCCCCACATGTCCTGAAACCCCCCCAGCCTCCCATCCCGACAAAAAAACCCCCCCCCCACCAGACATACCCCCTCCTGCGAAAAAAAACCCTACCAATTAGAACCACCCCCCAAAGGGTCCGTCCTTCCGGTAATCCCCCCGAGACTCCCCTCCCATCCGATCCCACAACCGAACCCACCCCCCACACTCACCAACTCGACCTAAAACAATAATCAAAGACTAAACAAAAAAAGCCCTGAGAAAACCCCCAAAACCCCTTCCCCCAAAACACACCCCCCCCCAACTCAAAATACAAACTCCAATCCTCTCCCGCCCTCGGGTGAAACCCCCCCCCGTCTCCCCAACAACCTTAACACCACCCCGGGTCTGTACCGCACCCCGCCTCAAAAAACCCCCCGCCAACATCCCCCCAAAGTTCTGCCCCTCCTGACCACCTAGTCCGCTCAACACAACACAAATATACGAAACCCTGTGTCTACCCCCGCCCAACTTCCCAAACCCCAATCGGGAAGATACAATGCCAGAAACAGGCCCATAGCGTCCACCAGAAAAAAACCAAATCGTTTTAGAGCACCCCCCCCCACCACCGGGGTCCTACCCCCCTCGTCAAAAAACCCACTCGCGAGAGACTCCCAGAGGCCGGACCCTCGAACCCGACGCGCTCACAGTCTGGCGTTCCCCCATCCCCCCCCACGGGGGCGCATCCAAGAAAAAGAGAACCCAATCCAGAGGAGGTAACGCTGGCGCCCCCGCTTGCTCCCGAGGCCCAAACCCAACGCCAACGTCCCGTATCCCAGGGGATGCCAACACGGAGAGAAGAAACCGCGAATTAGGCCCTGGCCCCTTCAAAAGCCGCACTTATGGAAAGAGACACCAAACCCCACACCACATCCCAAGGACAAAAGACCTCCCCCAAAAACAAGAAAACTCAGCTCACCCAACGTCCAACAACCCACAACCGTCCACCCGAGAAACCCTACACCAAAGTCTTATCCAAAAATACCATCCCCCACCCCCCCCAAACGAGTGCCCTCAATCCCCAAACCGAAGAGAAAAAAAAACGCCGGCCCAACAACATCAACTCAGGAAACTGACAAATGGAACACCCCCCATACAGGGGAAATCCCCACCTCCAACCCCCCACCCCCCACACTGAACCTCTGAAACCGCCCGAATCAACTCGCCACCACACCCCAAGTACCCACCAATCCCCCTCACCAAACCACACCAAAAACCCACCACCCCACCTCCCAACCCAACCAAATTCACACCAAAAAACCCCGCACTCCCCGCCACCCGGTGCTGACACACCCGCACCCTGAGAAACCCCAAGTCCCGCCCACAACCGGGGCACCCAGAAACCGGATGGGCCCAATAGAGTCACCAACACCCCCCCCCCCGCGATAGCCACCAACTCTCCTCCCAACCCCCAGACCCAAGCCCCACAAAAACCCCAAGAAAACAACACGCCGAAGGGGTATAGGAAGATGGGGAATCAAAAACCCAAATCCCCTCCACCCAAAAATCCCTACCACAACCCTCAACCGCAAAAAATAAAACACGTCCCTGCCCGGGGGACTGGGGGAAAAACCCCACCAAAAACGTCCCCCCTCCTAACCCAACATCCCAACCACCCCACCCCACTCCCCCAACTCCCCACAGAATAAACACCTCACCCTCACCAACAAACCCACGCCAATCCACCACCAAAAAACAACAAAGAGGGTCCAAAATGAACCATAACTAAACGTCCAGAACAGGTCCGATCCTCTCAACCAAAAACCGGACAACGCAGCTCAGCAACTCCCTCCTTCGAAATCCCCCCAACACCTCACACCCCAGCAAGAAAAAGGGGGGTCCTTCGAGAACCTACCAAACCCCCCCACCATCCAGAACTCAGGTCCCACCCCAGAACAAAAACAAAAAACTGTTGTCGCAAACAACCCCTCCCAACCCCCCCCTCCGACCAAACCCAGACAATCCCCCCCCCCTGGAGAGCCCCCCACCTCACCCACAACCTTCCCCCCCATCCCCCCGTCGGGCCAACTCCGTCCCTTCTTCTGGGGGTCCCAGAATACACCCGCCCCACAGCCGAAGGCCCCCCCAAAAAAGACAACCCCCAGACCCAAGTCCATTCCCCCCCACATTCCCGTCCCAACCCACCCCGAACCCCCCCATCCCCAAGAAAGTTTCACCCAACTCCGCCATCCCCACCACCCTACGCGAAGATCCCCCCCGCCCCAAGAAAAAAAAAACTGGCACCTCCTCAGATCCCCCCCACTCCTCCAGCCCAACCCCCGGCCCCCCGAACCCTACTGCAAAACCGAACCCCCCCGCGTCCTCTCACCCCGCACCCCCCTCCTCCCCCCCTGGCGTGGTTCCAGAACGCAAAGTCCCCTCTCCCCCAAACACCTCCCTGAAAATCCCAAAAACTCACCCACAGGATCCCTCCACCTCAGCCCCCCACCCCCCCGCACAACACCTCAACCCACCAAAAAACAACCTGAACCTCAAAAAAAAAGACCACCACCTACCCTTCCTCCCCCCAAAATCATCCCCACCCTTCCGTAGCCCCCCCCCCATACTCCTAGGACTTGACCCCACTCCAAAAAGTAAAACACCCCTCCCCAAATGGTCTTCCAACCCTTCCAAAAAAAAACCCCACCCAACCCACCCCCACCCCAAGCCACCCCAAGACAAGAGTAATGCCTGAAAAAACAAAAAAAACCCGCAAAGCAGAAAGGTCCCCCCCTGAAGAAATCACCCCCGACTTAACCCCCCAACCCCCACGACTCCAAACCACCAGTCTTTACCAAATCATAAACGAAAACAGAGTCAAAACGCCCCCAAATCCCCCCCTCGACAGCCACCGGCAGCCAAAAACACCAAAAAAACCCCATCCCACTAACTAACAACCCCACGGTTCCAAAAACGGGAACCCGAGGACACGAAACCTCACACCCAACACCCCACGGACAGGAATCCACCCAGAACGAATCCATAACCCCTGCCGCCCCCCCCACCCCAAAAAATCCCCCCCGCCCAAAGAATACCCCCCTCCAACCCCCCCCTGCTTCATTCCCACCCCCGGTCAGCCCCTGGGCCTCCTCCCACCAACCGAAACCCACATCAAAAACCCCCCCTCAAGAGACTGTCGACCCAAAACAAACCATTCACCCCCCCTACACGACACACTATCCCAACCCCCTGGACACCCAGTCTGCCAAAAGACCTAAAAAAACCCCCCTTCAAACCCAATAAAAATAGGATAACCCCGCTTACCCAAAAACCCCCCCGGTCCCGAAATACCCCCCGCCACCCCCACCAGACAGTCCAGGGAAAAAAAAACCCCCCCAACCCTCCCCCCCAAGAACCTATACCCCTATCTCAAAAAAACCCACAAGCCCCCTCCCCAGGGAACTCAGAAACCCAAGCACCCTTCCCTCCAACTCCCCAAAATCACAACAACCCCCCTCGGAACCAAGAAGGCCACCCCCCCTAAAAAAAACGCAAAAGTCCAAAAAGAAACCCCCCACCCCCCCCCGTAAACGCGAGCCACCCCCGCCAACGGGCAAAAAAAAAACTCTCCGCACCCCCCAAAAAAGCCGAACGACAACCCACCCTCCCACCAAAGAATCAATCCCTACCACCGCAGCCAACAACCCGGCCCCACGCACGGAACCCACCACCCCCCAAATCCCCAATCGTGAAGCCCCCAGAGCCCCCTCTGAACTCCCCCGCCAACCAAAACCCCCCCGTCATATGCCCCCAAAGCCCATCCCCCCACATCCACGAAAGCAAAATCCTAAAACCATCACTAACACTCCTCCGAAGTGCGTCCCCCCTCCCCTGAGTAAAAAAAACACCCCCAAAAACAAAAAAAGCACCAAAACAAAACCCTCACCAGGCCTGGGCGACTCACATCCCGGTGTCATCAACCGAGCAACCCGGGCTCAAACCAACCCCCGACAAACACCCGAGTCAACCTTCCTGGAACCCTCCCGACCCCCCCCCGTCCCCCCCACAGGAAAAAGACCCAAAAACCACTGAAAGACTCTCTCCAACCCACCTCAACCGAAAACCCCCCGGACAAGGGAGTCCCCCCCACCCACCCAGAAAAAAAACTCCCTCCACTCCACCCCAAAAAAAGCCACCACCTCCCGACAATCCCCCATCCCCTCCCGCGGACAACAAGTCCTCGGCCCCCCCTACCCACCTCCACCCCCCACTCCCACCCTTGACACAATCACTCTGCCCCCTACCGTGTAAAGACCATCCACACCCCAACCCCAGAGCTAATCAAAAATTCCCCCGTACCAGGGGCCCCCCCCTCCCCCCACAGGGTCCAACGCCCACCCTCACACCTCCCAAACACACATCCCATTCCTACACCTCCCTCAAAATTCAACAAAACTTAAAAAGGGGCAATCTTCAACACCCCCCACAAAAAAGTGTACATCATTCCATTCAAAAAAACGAACCCACAGACAACAAAAACAACCCCCAACTCCTCACATTAATACAGTAACCCCGATCCATAAAAACCCCTTTCCAGTAACCCCCCTGGGCCCCAACCAATCGCCGTCCACGCAACA
>Ga0179591_1293253_pt1 | contig 10604 bp, 12 predicted proteins | sample CZOMad2_1_08_16f_FD_182891 | JGI IMG/M metagenome (GOLD analysis project Ga0179591, IMG submission 182891) | Vadose zone soil fungal communities from Angelo Coast Range Reserve, California, USA - CZOMad2_1_08_16fungal (PacBio error correction) | ecosystem: Environmental > Terrestrial > Soil >...
CGAACAAAACAAAAAAAAAAAAGTCCGGTCAGCAACCTTCGCGCCAAATCGGGGAAACCGGCGGATGTGAGGTGACAGCACGCGGAAACAACCCTCCCGTCACGGCACAACACCGGTTGCGGATAATTCGCCGCGGTGAAAGAAGCTGACGGCTACTAGGCCAAAATCCCAAAAGGACAAGGGGTTAACCTGTGAACCCCGGCGAGAAGAAAAAAAAAAGATCCTACGAATCCCCTTCCCAAAGATTCGCCGGAGGGGGGAGATGGCGGGGTCGCACACTACCACCAAAACCCCAACACGAACCCACCACGAAGAGCGGCCTGAGTGGTCTGGAAAAAAAAGAGTGGTGGTGGGGGGAACGGGGCATAGGACCGGTGCCAGCCTGTATCCCGACCCCGCTGGGGTTGGGAAGAGAGAGGGTCGGTGGGGACCCTCAGGGGGAAGAGTCGCGGGCGGTGGAAGGGGAAACACGGTAAATGCTTCGCGGGGCAAACGTGGTCAGCACAAACGGACGGTTCCGGGCACCGGGTCCCCAGGGTGTAGGGGAAATAAACCGTCCGGGGGGAGGGACTTAAACGTTTTCATGAAAAATCAGCCTGTTCAATCGAAAAAATTGAAGGGGTAGAAAAAAAGCTCGGGAAGTCGACAAGAATACTACAGACTCGGGGAACCCGTAGAGGGAAAACGAAACGGCCATCTGCAAGGAAGAAACATGCACCAGGACCGACCGGGGTTGAGAAACTGGGGGTACAGGGGCGTGGGAGCAAGCACAAAAATCAAGCAGACGCCCCTGTTCAGCACCGGAATGTCGTAAAGAGGGGGGAAAAGTCTGCATGTGATGAAAACTTCTATCAGAACAAAAAAAAGAACACCTGCCCGGCGAAAAGGAATAGGGAAGGTTAAACTCAAAACATAAGCCCAGGTCTCGTCACGGGGGAGAGCAATCTGCCAACGCGGAGTTTGAAAAAAGAAAGAAATTCGAAGAGAAAGAAACACAAAGGAGGGGAGTAAAATAGGAATGTCTCAGCAAGCCGGCATGTGTGTGGGGGTCGAAGAGGAAGGGGAACAGAAAAAAATGGTCCTTCCGGAACAAAGGAGGGATCAGGAGCCGAAGGGGTAGGAGGAAGGGGTCAGCCAACCCACGCCCTCGGAAGTAGGGGAAAAAATCCACTCAGAAAATTCATAGGGGGAGCAAACATGCGGGCGCTGGGGGGGGCTGGTGGAAAAAAAAAAAACAAAAAAAGAAAAACGGACGGGAAGAACACCCTGACGGGTCGCGTGAAGGTACTGCAAGTGGCAAAAAGAGGGACCCGGGGGAAGGGCTCTCCAGCTATCAGAGCGTCCCGGGTAGGGGCGCGCGAAACACGAAAGTCACAAAAAGAATTTCAGAAAGACGCATCGCGAAGGCTTGAGGAAAAAGAAAAACTCCAGACCTTCCAAGGAACCGACAGTGAGCAGGGGAGACAAAAGAAAAATGGAAAGGGAAAAATCTACCGGGAGGCGAACTTATCTCACTCCAACGCCGGGGAAACCATAGACCACAGTGCCAGGACCCCAAACAAGCCAACTGCAGATCAATCCATCACCCCGCCTTAGACGATTAACCGTCGGACGAAAAAAAAAGAGGGATGACAGCTTGTCCCATGACTAGGAATGTAAAACCCGCAGTAAACCGGGTTCCAGAACACAGCTCACACACGGGAGGCGGGGAGTGAAGAACCCGCCAGAGGGAGGAGGGAGAAAGAGCCGAGACGCCTTCCCAAAATAAGAGTCTTGGGGGTGGAGAGAAAACAGGCCGTGACACATCGCGAACTGTCTTGTCACCGCCCGTGGGGACCTAGTCCAGAAGGCATACGGCAGGTTTCACCGCGGCGAATTTAAGAGGTGAAGGTCCAGGGTGAAGAAAGGACGTTTGGTTCACGCGGCTAGGTCGCACGTAAGCAGTACGGGTGGAAGTCTGGGAAACATGAAAGTCAAGGGCGACGTTGGCCGGATCTATCGTCTCTTGAGAAAAAATCGGAGGGGGGGGGATGGGGAAACATCGATGGACTCTGTCGGCCTTGTTTATAAAAGAGAAAGAGGGACGAAAGAGAGGAAAGGAAAGACCTTCGAGGGACTTAAGAAAAGACCCTTGGCGAGACTGAGCTTCTGAGTAATTGATGTAAAGAAGGACGAAAGCTGTGGTTTGCGGATCAAAGCTCATGGCTAGAATTGGACACATCGACGGAAAAAAACGTTTGCGCATCTGCCCTTCGAGAAGACTTGGTTGTTGCCAGGGGCAAGTCCAGGGCGAAGCCACTCACGGGCCAGGCCCGCAAAGACCGAAGCGGAAAAAAAGGAGGGAAGGGGCACAAAGGATTTCTTAAAAGGAGAAAAAAGGCGGGTGGTTCCAGGGGGAGTCCAACGATAAAAGACGAAAGGGAGACCAAATCTCGAAACGCGCACAGGAAGGCAGGACCCACGAAGAGTGACACACGAGGTTGGGGGCGTCGACGGATGTAAAGGCCAAAGTGGGATCGGAGTGAACAAAAAAACGACAGAGTTCCAATGACAGAAAAAAACAAGGCGGCGCCAAAACGAGACCTGTAAGGTAGGATTATACGAATAATCCGGAGGGGGGAGGGACCCGCGGGAAACTGGTCATTTCGATAAGCAAAAAAAAACGGGCGGGGGGGGGGAGGGGGAGAGACGGGGGGTAACGTTCACTGGGCAGCCAGCGCCCTCGAAGAGTTTCACCGAAAAAAGGGGAGGGCGGTCAAACAAAAACCCTTTCGTCGAAGGAAAGGACGGTGAAAAAAAAGGGCAAGCCCAATCGCTTTGCCGTGGGGAGGGGCACCGCAATAAAAAAAAGGTCACCTCAGAAGAGAGGAAGGGCGGCGGGATCGGCGGTAAACAGTTCAACAACAAAATCGGAAATGTGGTAAAAAAACGTTAAAAAAAAAGTGGGGAACACGCTGGTACCAGAGATCTTCGTGGGCGAACACGAGGACCAGGCAGCGTCTTCGCTTCAGCCTTTGCTTACTGGGCGGCGAAAAAAAAGACAAGTCAAGAAAGTCAGAGAAGCAATACCAACCTTGAAAAGTAAACGAGCGGCACGGTGCCTATAAACGCGGGAACCAAAAAAAAAGCACAATCCGGCAGGAGCGAACCGACCGGTCACAGACGGCAGAGGAGCAAAAACAAATTTGAGAAAACTGCAGCACCGCAAAAACGTTCATAAAACTTTGGGGGGAAAGGGGTGAGCAACAAAGAGAGGTGCGCGGGTAAAAACGGGTGTAAGCGCGGCAATGCATCGCTCACCAGGAGGAGCAAACCGGGTCTAGCAACACGCCCGGCCGGGTGGAGAGGGTACGCCGCGACTTCCGTTCAAGCAGCCAAAACCGAAGCCCCAATACGAGGAGGGCCAAGAAGACGTCGGTGCACCAGGCGGAGAAGCATTCATCGGGAGGGGATGAAAAGACGTCCCCCAGTCCTAGAAAAATGGCCGCGGGACGGGTGAACGGCATGAACCAGACCAATACAGAAAAACGGTCAAACGACCAGCGAGGTTGCCTGCACGCAAAAAAGCGGTCAGAGGCCAAGCGGCAAGGACAGAGTCGTCCACTACGCACAAAGGGAGTCGCAAGGACTTACCCCTGCAGAGAAAAAAATGGACGGTGTGAACACGGCAAGCAGAGCGCAGATCTCTGGAAATGCCCTAGGAGACGTAGAAAAAGAGACACGAAGCATAAAAAAAAAAAAAAGGGGGGGGGTGGTTGCGCCCCGAGGAGTTCAAAACGAAAGGAATTCAGGCGAATCCAGGGAGAGAAACATCATCATCTAAACACCTCGGAGACCAATGGGCCTTGGGAAGCCAGGGGCGAGTCCTGAACGCTGAAAACTCGTAAAGAAGGGAGGAGGTTGGAGGAAAACCAGGGGCAGGAGGGTGACCACCTCCAGAACGAGGGCAGGTTTGGAATACTCCGCACATCAAATGAAAAACGGCAAGCTTGGGACGTCTCGAAGTGCCCAGGCAGAGAGAAAACGGGCACAGGGATGGCCCGCAGGCGGGTGAGAGGGAAACAGCGTCAAACGCAGGGGATTCGTTGAGGGGACAAAAAAAGGGGGGAAAAGGTGCGGCTGAATCTGGCCCTGACTTAAAACGGGACCAGGTGGGGGGGGAGAAAGGTAAAGCAGCAAACCCTTTTGTGAGCGCAAGTTTGAAGCGCCCAAGGAGCGCGGACGTTAGCTGAAGTCAAGTGGGTACAGCCTTCAAAAAAAGGAAGAAAAAAGCATCGGGGGAACCTTCCGACCGGGCAATGAGCAGGGGGGCGGCGCGGAGAAAATCACGGGGGTGCAAAAACGGCCTTGAAAAAAAAACCAAACTGAGCATAGGTGACTTCTAGCGTCGAAAAAAAAAAAAAAAACACACGTTAAAAGAAGCGAGCAAACAAATGGAGAAGAGTGTGGTGGCAAGATCAGAACTAAATCAAGGAGAAGCGAAGAAGCTCGCCGCCAATTGCCCCCAAAAAGTTAAGTGGGAAAAAAAAAAAAACTATGCTTGTTGAAAAAAACAAGTGTGTCAATAAACAAAGGAAAGAGGGCAATTGACAAAACCTCAGCTCACGTAACTACTAGGAAAAGAAGCGTCAAACAACACATCCTCAAAAAAAGTGGGGGAGGGGCGCACTCAAACAAAGGGGGGAAGGAAACCGGGTGGACATGAGAATCCGCTCAGAAATCGGACCGACGGGTTGGGGGGGAAAAAAAAACGAAAAAACAAACAATCACCAATCAGCTGATAAACGCTGTTCAATCACACAAAGGAACCCCCACCATTGGAAGACACAAAGGGTTGATCTTCAGATCTCGGCTGGCAAGTCCAACCCGACAACCGTGGGGACGGGGTGAAGCCAGGAGAGAGCACGGAAAGGGGGGAAAAAACCCGAGCAAGGTGGGGGCACCACACAGGGGTAGAGACAAAAAAAAACACCTCGCCTCGTGTCCCGATTACCGGAGGGGCAGATAGCAAAAAAAAAAACAGGGGACCGAAAGTGGTGAAAAGAGATGGTCAATTTAATCTGGGGAGACTGAGTGTGAAAACCGCTATGGGGGGCGCAAAAACTTCCCAAGGGCGGCGTCCTTTTCACATAAGAAGGGGACATTCCAGCAACCAATAAACGGGATTTGCGCCTGCTTTAGTGAAAAGATAGACCAAAATCGCCTTCTATGCAGGGACCACAGGAAAAAAAAGGAGGAGCCCGTGGTGCAAAAGTCGGAAGGGATTCGGACCGCCCCTTACGGCCTACGGTCCATTGGACGAAACCGGGCCATCCTCGGAAAAGGGGGGGGGGCAACAGCGGAAAAAAGATATAACCTTGTAAAGGGTGGGCTCCGTTCACAAGGGCCGAAAAAAACCATAAAAGTGGGACGCGCGACTTCAAGGAAAGGAAAAGTCAAGATTAAAACGAAGACTTGGAAAGACGAAAAAAAAAAAAAAAAAAAAGCGGGACGTCGGTCAAAAACAAACGGCCGAGGGGCGGCTTACGGGGGCCGCTGGAAAGAAGGGGGAGGGCAAGCTGAACAAACCGCCTGAAAAAAACTTCAAAAAACGAGCCGGCAAGGGACAATCAGGTTCACAACCAACCGGACCACGGGGACCTAAATGCAGGAATAAAAAAAAAAGGAACGAAAAAAGGGACTGCGGCGTGCTCCATGAGGGCAAGGGACCTGGCCAAACCCCCGCGCGGGCTTTCCCAACCCGGGGCAACGAGGCTTAATGGGAGCCAACCGAAAAGTTGCGAACACGTCAAGGGAGGGGAAAGGAAAACAGGGTGGTATTTACGCGCGCTCCCGCCTGTGGCCCGGGGGCCAACGGAGGGGGGGGGCAAGAGGCACTTCTGACCAAAACAAGGCGAGATGAAGAACACAACTCCGAATAATGGAGGCACCGTGTTAAAAAAGAACGGGCCACACCACCTGATTGGGAAGTAGAACGGAAGACAAGACCCAAACATCAAAGACCGCGGGGGGGAAGGCCGGGCCAGGCAAAAAAAGGCGGGATGCATTTTTCAAAAAAACCTCCCCCACGGCCCAAAAAGTCGCCGACACAGCAAAGGGATTGACCCGCAACGCAGGTCACTCGGGAACGGAAAAAACCGTGGGCGAAAAGGATGCCGAAAACGATGCACAAGCGCGCGGTCGAACTGTCCAAAGCATCAAAGGGCCTTGCACCATCCTAACCCCTCGAAAAAAATCAAACAAAGGGGGCAAAGAGGTTGGCAGGGAAGAAGCAGGTTGAAGCGGGGGTATGGGAGCACCAGGGGTGGGGCCACGGGCACTCCCAATCTCAAACTGGTTGGAATAGGAAGACGCGTGGGGAGGGAGGGCCTGCCCCGGAATGGGCATATGTGCCAATGCAGCTAGGGGCCTAAACCCACACCGACCAGCCCCAGAAGAAGCGAACAAAGAAAACGAATCGGTGAGATTCTGGGAAAGTTCTAAACGGCACAGGGTCCGTTTTCTCCTAAGTAAGGCAAAAAACCAAGTAAATGAAAGGGCTAAAAAGCGAACCGGGATCAGAACCATATCAAAAACAACCCTCGATCAAAACAAAAAAGGAAATGTGGGGGGGGGGAATACACCAAAACTTGACGCCTACCGCCGAAGGGGAAAAAAGAAAAAAGGGTAACTCAGCAGGCCGTGAAAAGCGCTGGTTCAACGCTGGAACTCGTGAACACTCGACTGGATATCTCACGCATTACAAAAAAAGCCACTAGAAGACCTCGAAGCAAGGAAACACCGAGTCCGGCCATTCGCGCCCAAGCTTGGAAACAGCAACGCTTTCGGGAACCAAAAACCTCCCAACCTCTGGCCCGCTCAAGTCCGGAAAAATGGGCAAAACCGCTTCCTTTGCGCGCGGGTGAAGACGGAATAAAAGCGACCGTCACACCATACATTGTCTGCAGGGGGGGAAAACGCAATGGCAGCAGAACGACGATGAGTGGACGGGGGACGGGGGGGACGGAAGGTACAATGGGCACGCAGGAAGACCCCAAAGACTCGCGGTAAGCGGTGTGGGCAAAGCGGTGGTTCACCGGCGACCGGGGTGACAGCAAAAAAATCCGTTCTCCCCGAAGGAAAAAAATCTTGTGACGTCAAACACTCTTGTGTGAAGCCCAATCCTGGTGCTAGGGGGCCGGAAAAATGCGGTTGTTAAAAAACGAAGGCAGTTGGACCTACGGTAAGCAGGCGGGTAACGGGAGAACATATGGGGGGTCGAAAACAAAGGAGGAAACCGGAAGCGACGCGGCTCTTTTGCTGGGGGCTCAGAAGCTCGAGAGGCTGTGGGTGGATAAGGGTGACCCACCCACTACCTTTAGAGAGGATGGGCTGGGGTGAGGGCTGCGAGGTGGTTATAGGAGAGCTCGGTGTGAACGTCTCACCCCCCCCCGCCAGCGTCCCACTGGGAGGAAGGTGGGGGGTTGAGATTTGTGGGAGGGTCGAGGAGCGCGTGGGGGAGTTTGGGGGAGGGAGAGTGGGAGATCGCGAAACGCGGGGGGGTGGTGGGGTGTGGGTAGGGGATGGTGGGGTGTTCCAGCCCCTGCCCCCCCACAGTCGGAAAATTCTGCCAAGTGAAGAGCGACCAGTCTGGTGATCGGCGTGCACGGAACCGCCATCCATTAACTGCACGCAAAAACGGGGTGGGTATCCCCATAATGCAGAAACGTGGGGAGCCCAAAAACCCGCGCCCGAAGCGACCCCGAAACGGCCCGTGTCAAACCGAGATTTCAAAGGACGAAAGGGGAAGCCCGCTCAAAACATACAAAAACCAAAAAAAAAACGCACGATAAGACCCTTGTAAGAGCACACGCGGCAAAAAGAAAACCACTCGCAACAAGAGTGCAAAAAAAACGTCTCAACCTCGAAAAAACAAAAGGAGGAAAAAGGAGAGGACGTCACAAAAGGAGGGGCCTGGAAAAAAAAAAAGACAAATTGGGGCTCATGATCCCAAGGGATCCGAAGGCCGGCGGTGTGAGAAAAATAAGCAAAGACCCAACTCTTGAGCCTCGAAACAAAGAGAAAGCCGGGCGGCGCGCGGGCTCGCCACAGACGCCACCAGAGAAAAAAAGAAAAACACAACTCGACAGGTAGCTAAACGCCAAATGAAAGGACGTGAAAAGTCTGGGCGTGCAACGCCGCTGGTAGGGCGTCCCCGACCATGCAGAAGGTCAGATGCATCGGCAAAATGAGCAAAAAAAACCTGCAAGGGTCAAGCGCCGGGGAAAGGGTTTCGACAATTGATGGAAAAAAAAACGAAAGCTGCACGAACCAAAGTAGGCGCAAACAATCAACGAACGGGCAACTTCCCCTGAAAAAACACAGCAAGGGCCCAGTTCGACGGCCGAACCGGAGAAACCCGCTGACGCGCACTAAAAAAAGGCCGGGGTGCCCAGTGATGCAACGGGGGCAACGCAAAAGATCACTGGAAACACACGCTCGCGCAGCGGGGTAGTGCCCGACTAGCTCGGCTAGACAAAGACGCAAAGGGACAAAGCATCCAACAAAATCGGTGGGGCGCCGTCAGCGGCGAACTGGCTTGCCCCACCCCGCGCGCACGGGGACTCACAGCGGCAGGATGGAATCGAAAGGTGCTTGCCGGAGGGGGGTCCTAGCGCGGGCGTGGAAACGAAAAAAAATGTTCCACAAAACTTGGAAGAGGAAGCGGCGAGAATCATCGAGGTCGAAAGAAGGGCAAAAAGGTGCTGTGTCACGAGGGACCTCGTGAAGCTGGTGTAAAGCACACAGCAAACGAATTTAGGCCGCCACAGACCGCGCTGAGATAAATGGCCGCTGCTGCGCGCGGGAAAGGGCGGGGGGGCCGAACGGAACGGTTGTTTGGGATCAGGCGGTGGGGAGGGAAAATCTGAAAAAAAAACGAAAAAAACCAGGTTCACTGCAAATTCGAGATCGGGGGTGGGGGAAACAAGGACCTTCCGAACCGACAATGAAGGCGCATAAACGATCGGAAAAGGCGCACTGAGTTCGGATCGACGTGCTGGATGTGGGGAAGGGGGTGGACCGGGGTCAGAGCGCATGCCACAAACGACGCACGGACGGCCCCAGAATCATTTCCACGTGCCAGGGAGTTCCCACGGGGGAGAACATGACCACTCGGAGGGGTGCCTTAACCCGGCGAGGGCCGCGGATGGGAGAAAAAAAACGTGCTGGTCCACGCGGGCATTCAAAGCGCAGGGGGGGAGAAATGAAGGGTTGCGGCAGCCAGATTCCACGATGGTCGCGGGCCAAAGCGTTCGGCGGCGGGGAGCGGTGAAAGAATGTAAGGGGCGCGTCCCCCTCAAAAAAAGGGGGAGAGAGTGGAATGCGGGGTTGTGAATCGAAAACGTCAACGGTACCGTGCCGGAGGGGGAACCTGTGCAACTGGCAGGGAATCGGCGGTGTGGGGAGGAAATCAAGAAAACCCCAGCGCCGGCGCAGTAGGCTGGATAAGAGGGGCCGGCCGCCCGCAGGCGCGGTGAAAGCGCCCCAGCAGAGCAACGCTCCCATAAAAATGGGCGGGCAGGAGCGGCGAGAAAACGCACCATAAGCAGCGGGGGACCAGCCGCCGGCAAAAAGATGAACACAACAAACCGGCCCTTTGCAAAAAAAGGATGGCCACCACACCGGGGGGCGGGTGGGTGATCACAACCTAAGCAACCGTGCAGGGCTGGCGCAGATGCTCAACGCGGCACGAGAGGGGGGTCGACTCACCGGTGTCTGGGCGCGAAGGGGCAAGAAAAAAAAAAGGCAACCGAGAGCCGCCCCTCGGCGGACGCACGCCACAGCCAATCGTCCCCATGGGCGTCGGGAATCGAACGCAGAAAAGCGCGCCCGGGGGGGGGAGCCACGCCGGCGCGGTCAAGCAAACCGTGCGGCACACCACCAGGACCGAGGGACAGCCGGCGAGGGGAAGGCGGCGGAAAAAAAAAAAAAAAACGGGGGTTCGCGGGGGCGACACCCCTTGGGCCCTTCGCTGCCAGGCCCCCCGCCGAACTGCTGAAAGCAGGGCAGCACGAATGTCTCTGAAAAGATGCAGCAGGAAATCCGAAGCCCCAGGTGGTGGGCGCCCCCCCAAACGGGGGGACCAGTCTCGGCAAATAATGACGAAGGGGACACTGCTCGGACTATGGGCATTGACCCGGGCGATCATGAACGCGACAGCGGACCGAAACAAGTTTGGGGAAACAGCCAGTGCGTGGAAACAACCATATCGGGGGGGTCCATAATCAACGCAGGGATGAACGGACACACGCCTGTCGGGGGGGGTCCGTCCGCCAGAGTCCGAAAAAAATCCAATGTTTGTCGGAGGGGCCGAATGGGAAAAAGGAAAAGGACGGCAAGAGGGCAGGTGAGGGGGTCACAGGGCGACCGCGCGAAGGGATCAGGGGAAACCGGTAAAGAAACCCGCGGGGCCTCCTAAAAAAGCGTAGTGGGACGCTCAGGAAAAGAAGGCGGGGGACTTTGACAAGGGTCGCGTTTCGCGCCAATGAAAACGGGAAGGAAATGGCAATCGCGGGGCGCACGAGATGCTAGACCGGCCTTGGCCAACCGCTAGCAAAGGTCGC
>Ga0179591_1315641_pt1 | contig 10604 bp, 12 predicted proteins | sample CZOMad2_1_08_16f_FD_182891 | JGI IMG/M metagenome (GOLD analysis project Ga0179591, IMG submission 182891) | Vadose zone soil fungal communities from Angelo Coast Range Reserve, California, USA - CZOMad2_1_08_16fungal (PacBio error correction) | ecosystem: Environmental > Terrestrial > Soil >...
GAATCCGAGGGAGATCTGGATCCAATTTAGTGGGCTATTCGAGAAAGTACTTATGGTTAAAAACTCGGAAAAAAAAGGAGGAGGATACCTTTTTAGCAGGTGAAATAAAAACTGATTGGTTAAAAATAGGTGTCGGGGGGAGCAGGGCCGACGCAGGAACGCTCCGACGATAGAGTCGAGGGGCCTTTGACGGGAACGCTGCTTCCAATCAAAACGGTGGTGGCCTATTTGCCTATATCATAGAGGCGACGAAAGAGCGGATGAAGATGGTGAGGAAAAAAGTGGAAGCCTAATCGGAGGGGTATCAAATTTAATCGGGAAAAGACTGGAGGGGGGGCCAAGTCCTCTATTGGATTTCAAAAGAGGACTTCACGTTACTTTTCTGCGGGGCGGCGGCACGGACCATTTCAAAAAAAAAGCCAGAGGGAGGGGTTCCCGCCGTTCAAAGAAATCCCCCCGATGCCCAGGAAAAAAGAATAGGGGAGAAGGGACGGGAGACTCAAATGGCCCTTTCGGGGAAGAGAAAAAAAACCTGCAATACTCTCTCAACCACGGTTAGGAGGAGGGAGGAAAGGATCCGGCCCGTGACCCGAAAGAGGTCGTTTGCGGGGGGGACCGCTGGAGAGGACCTACAAAGGAAGGGCATCGGTGTGGAAAGACATTGTTTCTTCACAACTACTGAAAGGGGGTGTTGAAATGGAGAAGAAGGGACAATAAGAAATGAAGTGGAGAAGGGAAAGTCCAGAAATAGGGCAGAGGGGGGGGTGGACATCGATTAGAAGAACAGGGAACCAGATCAATCAAAAAAGGAGGCATAACAGCGCATAGTCGCAGTGGGAGTCACGCCGAAAAAATAAAAGTCGAGGGACAGTTAATAAGTCACAGAAGAAATAATCTGCGTCAATCTTAGAACAATTAACCAGGAGTATGAAACAACCCTTCCTAAAAAGGATCGACGTTCGAAAATCAGGAAAGATAACGCGTGTAGAAGAACATCAGTCGCGAACTTCCTCCAACACAGATATGAGGAGGCTATCGAGAGACAGGTGTAACTATTGGTGTTTTAAAAAAGGGTGTGACGATTCAAGAGAAAAAGAGAGAAGGAAACTATCAGACGGAGTTCTTCTACAGCACCACCAAAACGAAGGAAAAGGGAGGGGTCGGGCCTGAGGGGGAATTTCACGGACGGAGGGGAAGCAGAGCGTTAAAGGGGGAGGGGTGGACAATTCAGAAGACTGCTATGCTCCTAGATTGGGGGAGGGGCAGCAGGGTAGTAATTCGGCCGAATCGAGCGAAATAGGGGGGACGAAGAGTCGAAGATGGAAGAACACCTCTTTTCTTATAATAGCCTTGGGATCGGAGGGCGCAGCCCACAGGGGTCTTCAAAATCTTACTCTGACAGAAGGTCCCTAAAGGGAAGATAGCGAGATATCCGGGAGAGTGTATTTTTTCGCAAGAATGACCAAGGACGAAGAGGAGTCTCTTCGCAAATTCTACCTAGCACATTGACAAAAAGCACGAAAAAAAACGGTATCTCATTCGGATGGACTGGCACGGATAGCGACCCAAAACCATACAAAAAGGCGGCAGGAGCCATAGATTGATCGAACAAGACAAGGCACCTGGATTTAACGAGGAAGAAAGGTGAACAAATCGGTCGAAAAAGAAAACAAGTTTCTACAAATCCCCTCTAATCTTGCGAGCGGAAGAAAAAGGGGAAAGGCTGATACCCGAACAGAAGGTCCTGCCAAGAAGCACGATAGGGTAGGCGCCCGGCATTCAGGGGAAGAATCAGTAAATAGGGGACCTTTTTCTTCGGGATCGTCGCAAACCCGACAGGAGATCAAAGACGCCAGTTCAAAAGCTCGGTAAGCAGGCTAAAAAAGAAATTAAGAGGACCCAGCAAGGGGGGGATAGCAAAAGAACTCCCTACTCTCAAGACAATCGTCAGGGGGGCAGTCGATCAGCCGAAAAAAAAACTCAAAGATCAAGGCTCCTTTTGGAGAGGCGTTAAAAAGCCGCGCGGCAGTCAAAAAGGAACTATTTCGGAAGGAGGTGAATCTCTCTAACAAACGAAAGTACCAGTATAAGAAGGGAAGAGAGAACGTCTGCCAGAATTCGAAAAGGAGTTAAGGTGGTGTAAAGTGAAGCTTTTGACGCCCGCTCAAAAAAAGGCGCAAAGTAAGGGGAAAGGACCCTTCAACCCGGGAAACAGAGCCTTCGCATCTACTATTGGAGGCCGTTCACTGGAAGAAAAGGGGAAGGGGGAGGCGACAATCGAATTAGAGCCCTATTGGGCCACTGGGAGAAAAGCTTTGGGTGGAAAAGGTCGGCCATGAAGGGAGTTCAATTTCTGGCGACGAAGCCGACGTCAGGAAAAAAGTGACCTAATAGGGGCCCAATCAGGACGATCCAGTTCTAGCAGTTCCGAAAGGATCGGCAAGGAAAGAAAATGGTAACGGCGAAAATCCTGCGTCCCGAAAGAAGGAGTTTGGAACACCGGGGGGAGAGACGACCGGGCGACCTTGGTCAATCGTTCCTACACAATAAAGTCTTGTAAAAAAAAAAAAAAGGAATTAGAAAAAAACAGCGATGCCTTGGTTGTCGAGCCGCGTGTCAGCAATGGGAAGCACTTTGACGAAGTGCAGAAGACCGAGTTGGCCATCCTGTGAAAGTTTCGTAAAAGGGGCAGGTTCCTGGCCGAAAAAGTGTCGACATCTTTCTCGATCTCAGATTCGGCAAAATGCGGGAGAAGTGAACCTTACAGCATCAAATCTCTGGGAGATCGAGAGTAGGGGAAAAGGGGACAATGCCGTGGAAAGCCACTCTTTCAAGCTGGAAGAGTTTTAGGGGGGGAAGGAAGGGAAAAAAAAATCTTAACGCGGGGAGCGAAATAGGGGAAGGAAATGTCAACGGGGTTACCTGGCGGAGGGAAAGCATAGAGAATGCTCCAAAAGGACAAAGACGAACGTCTATCATTGCCGAAGGGGGGAAAAATTGCACGGGGAAGGAAGTAAAAGAAACCGGGGAAATCTCCGCGGCTTAAAGGCGCTTGAGACTATCTCGGAGGGGGGGGGGGGGGGGGGAGGGGGAAGCCAGCTCGATCGGGCGGACTATTGTGCGTTGGGATGAAAGAAAAGGGGGGGACAAAAACATCGTCCACATTGTTGCGAAGAGCCTCTTACGGGATAAGGGGGGGAGGGGGGGGGGGGGGGGATTGAGGAAGTTGTGCGGATTGGAAAAAACGAGCCTTTTAGCAGGCTGAGGGAGAACGGCAAAAAGAGGAAAGGAGTTAACTATTATCATACTCCTTTTCCTTTGGGGGAACTTCCGGAGGGGGAAAGGAGGGGAAAAGAGAGGGAGTCTGTCCTGAGGGAAGAATCGCGTCTTTTCCCTCGGATTTAGGGAGGTAGGTCAGGAGGGGAGATGCTCTAAGGACTGCCTCGTGGGGGGGGGGGGTCTGGGTTCGGCCGTTCGGGCGCAAAGAATAGGAGGCGAGGTGAGACCTGCTTAACAAATGGGTAATTACTTCATTCGTTTAACTTTGAATGACTGAAAGGGGAAAGGTTAAAATCACCGCCCCTCGGATATGGGAAAGGAAGAAAAAAACGTCGTTGAAAAGAACACTTAAATCAGGGAGGAAAGCGTAGGTAATTCTCGCGTTTCCAGAAAAGGGCAAGAGGACGGGTCACTGTGGAAGGGAGGGTACAAGGCGAATATAGGAGAAAAGAATTGCAGTGCGCAGCCACACTTGGAACCGCCTCGTACATTTGAAGAAACTCGGGAGAAGACCTACCTCGGAGATGGCATCGTTTTTAGTCTTTAAAAAAAGGGGAGGAATCACACAAAAAGGTTCTTTAGGAGGAAGGACAGAACAGAGTACGCCTTAATCCTCGGAAAAAAATAGGAAAAATAAAAGGGAGGGGGGGAAGACAGGCAAGGGCATAATTACAGTTTGAGCCGCGCAGAGGGGAGGAGGCCTCACGGGATGCCCAGAGGCATCCATCTCGCTATGCAAGACGTAGTCAAGGGAAAGGAAGGAAGAGCGCCCTTAGGTCACTGAAGCAGATTCCAAAAACCTGCAAAAATATCGAGGGCGTTCATTCGAAGCACTGGATAAAAAAGGGCTTAGGAGAAAAGAAGGGTAATAACTATGCCCTGTGAAAAAAAAAAGCCTGTCTCATCCTAACGCTAACGGAGAGGTGGGAAATCCAAATCAAATCCATCCACCTAATCATGAAGTCAGAAGGAGACTAGAGAGGTGGGGGGAAGAACACTTTTTTAGGGCAACTCGCTTCCTCAAAGATAAACAGGAGCGAGATGGAAAGGACACAAAAGACAAGAAGAAAGGATGAAGAACCGCGCGAAAAACGCCTGCGGGGGTTCACACTGGGTAAGGAGGATAAGAAAGGAACCTTTGAGAAATTCCGTCCATGCTAAGTAAGAGGGGGCCGGAAGGTGCAGCTGCAGAAGCAGGACGCCTTCCCAGTCTAGTCGCGGAATCCCGAAGGGAAAGAGGAGGGAGCAAGAAACGTGCCAGAGATCATTGGTATCAAATTCAAAGGGAAGGAGAACGGGGGAAGAAAACTAGGACTCGGAAAGGGACGGGGGGCACACGCTCAAGTCCATTCAGAAGAGGAAAAAAAAAAGAGAAACCAATGGTGGGGTAGTTGCGCAAGAATGGGACCTCTGACAAGGGAAGAGAAAGATCAGAAAGAATCGCGGCCGAGAGCCATGCCGCCGCCGCCAGCCACGGCAGATTACCAAAAAGAAAGGAAATGACGTCAAGGGTAGCGACACACTGACCCCCCTAGACTATAAGAAGGCGAGGAAACAGAGGCAAGGATGAAAAAGAGCCGGAAATGTCATGGTGTATTGAGTGACTCACCGAAAACCCCGAAGGATGAGAAACCCGACTTCTTGAGGAGCTCCAGCATTACTTCCTCTCGGGAAAAGGCTGGAAAGCAAATCCCCGAAGGAGGGACGAGAACGAGATTGTCTGGGCCCGGCAAGGAAGCATTATTGGGAAAATAAGCACATGGGCGGAGGAAAAAACGGGAGAGGATCGTAGGGGAAGAACAGTTACCATAAGCACGGGAGGGAGAAAAAAAGGAACGTCCAGCAATCAAAAAGCCTCCGAGGACAAAATCGGGTCGCTCTCATCCGATTGTGGGGGGCTCTCCAAGGCCATTTGTAAAAAAAAGGGGACCTCAAAGAAGAAGGCAAGTACAATCGTCGCTGCTCAGAGATCATTGGCCCGAGCAGGGGAAAGAAAACCAGTAAATTGAGACGTGAGAGGTAAGCAAAAGTCCTCTCCTGGTCACTAAAAAAAAAAAAAAGGAAAAAGAAACTGTCCTGAAATCCTATTGGGTCATTTGGCATCCTTTCAAGGAAGAATCTCTCAGAACAAGACATATTGGGAAAAAGAGAAGGGAGTATTCCCCTCCGGAGGAAATAGATGTTCACCAACGGTTGACAAATGCAAAAAAGGGTAACCCGCTCAAAAATTCTTCACTTTATGGGAGGAGGGGTAGAAGTTCGGGAAAATGAGACGCATCTACGATTTTCCGGAGTCGTCGTGATTAGGGGAAAGGAACCAAGAAAGAGGGGTTTGGGGAAAAAATGACCCCGATTTGTACTGGGCGGCGGCCGGACAAATGTGGGGGGGAACGGGAGGAACTTTTCATGGAGTGAAATGGAGAAGAGGACCAGCCGAAACCGGTCAAAAAACAAAATTGCCGAAGGGAAAAAAAAAAATAGGACTCTCAAGTGAAGGGTCTCTACACTAGAGGAGAGGCGCCGAGGGAGGAAAAGAGGAGGGGGATACCAAAGCAAGTCCTTCTGTAGCGCGAAGAAGGATCTTGGGGGGGGGTCTCACCGGGGGGGAGGAAAAGGTTTAGGGAGATGGTTTGAGTAAAAAGTTTAAATAAAAAGTAAAATTAAGTTGGACGTGCCCTAGATGGAGAGCAACGTTCGGGGCTATTGTGAACCGTTTGGAGAGTTGGTTTTCTCCAATTGACATCAACACTTGTTACGGCATATAAGTTGATCCCTGTAAGGGGTCGGGGGTTGGGGAGCGAGAAGGGTAAATTTCTACTCTATGAATCTCCGCTGGAGGGGGGCATTGTATAGAGGAATTCTAGAACGCCTACAACATTTCAGTATGGCGATTCTGGCACGATGGAGAACCTGGACGTTTGGTCCTGGAAATCTGTCAAGGGGGGGGGAATTTTGGGGAAAGGTGGAATCATGCCTGCAGACCGATACCACTATCGCCAGGGGACCGAAATCTTTCTCACACGGAACGATATTAGCCTGGAGTTCAGGTACACTCATGGGAAAGCAACAGCCTACAAACAAGAGGGAAAAGAAGAATGGTCGGCACGAATGGACTCCACCAGAAAAAGTTCCCCGAAGGGTTGTCTAAAAATACTGTCCCCTTTGACTCTATGGGAAGGGGGCTTACGCCTCTCGGGGAGTCCAATTGGGTAAAAACGTGATGGGGTCTGTAATGCAAAAAGGACACTAGGTAGGGGAGGAGTTCGTCAGATGGAAAGGGGGGACTAGTTGACGGGCAAGGTTTTTTTCAACCACAAAAGCCAAATGGTGGAAGAAGAAGCGGGGGGCAAAGGATGGGGGGGAGGGGGTATCAATTCTTGTTTGGAACAAGAGACCTGTTAGAGGGAGGGGATTCAGAGGGGAATGCCCGGGAGGTTCTGGGAGGGACATAAAGGGGAAGTTAGCCCCTTTCCGAAAAAACATTCCACTCGGGAAGGAAACGTAGGGGGAAAGGCGGTTTAAGAAGGCTTTGTCCCGAGCCGTGGGGTGGGGACATATAGAAAAGACTGAAGCGATGGGGGGGGGATGAGGAGGGGGCTTGTGAAGGACAGAAAGCGATTGGGGGAAAACTGTAATCTTCATGGCCAGGAAAAGTGGAATTAGTAAAATCTCGGTACCGAGGTACTTCAGACGGTACTTTTAGCGGAAGGCTAAATGGCCAGGTCAAAAAATAGTGTGACGAGAAAACCTTCTGGGAGAAAAAAGAACCCCTGAACTAGGCGAGCGTGAAGAGGCGGGAAGAGCAGGCGACCGCTTCTTTTCACGGAAGGCAGACTGGGGGAAAGAGCTCTCAACAAAAGGGAGGAAGAAGAGAAGTCATGGATAAAGGGAAACACGTGAAAAAAGGGTAAGATGGGAGGCGGCGATAATTCTCTACTCGAAAGAGGATGGGGCATCGGGGGAGGGGGGAAACTAGGGGGGGATTAGTCAAACTAAAGTTCAGCGGGCGGTGAGGCCGGAGGAAGTAAAATGGAGCAATTATGGAATAGAATGGAATATTATAGATTTAGTCGGTCATGAGGAGAAGGGGGGGGACGACCCTAATATAACTACTAACACTAGAAAATCACCAATCTTCATCCTCTCGACTAGCAAAGAGGGAATGCTAGAAGAAAGCTACAAGACGGGAAAACGCGAGACTTTAATACCAAGAAAGGAAAGTCAGAGAAGCGAGGTGAGTAGTGGTATAAACCCGGAACGTATAACCAATAAGCCCGAATTTCAGATCACCCAAAGGGGACAATCAGGAAAAAAGGACGGGAGAGTTGGGTGTCAAAATAAAAACAAGGGATCCGTCCGCCATCAACGTCGATACCTCTCTTCTTCTCGGGCGCAAACCTGGACGGTGTGGTTGAAAAAACAAGGGGGGCCCGAAAAAGTGACAAAAAGGGACGCGGGAAATATCGGGGGATCTGGAGAAGCTTCACACTGAGCGATTGCCAAAAAAAGGGGGGAACGCCAAGGAGAGTTCAAAGGAACGTAGGGGAGCAGAGGCCTCAAGGGCCAATGTTATGTGGACAATTCAAACCATTAGAGAGAGGATTAGGCTAGGGGGGTCTTCAGGGTTGGGCCTCCACATGTCAGAGGACCGCAGAGGCAAGAGGCGGAAAATCCACGTGATAGGGAAAAATCAAGTAGTGCATTGGTTCAAGGAAGGCAGACGCAATCTGAACCACCCAGGGGGGCGGAAAAACGGGGGCCAGAGGCAGAAAAAGAGAGAAAAATTGGAAAGTAACTCGGGGGGCATCCGGGGGGAGAAAAATCAACGAAGGGTGTGAGAAAGAATGCCATAGATAAGACGGCCGAATCGGGAAAAAGAGCGGGGAGTAAATAAGGAAAACGCAAAGTTCCCCTCAAAGCCAGCAGGGGGGCACAGATGCAAACCAAGGAAGAATAGGGATTCGTCAGTTGCCTGAACGGAGGCTACCCACCTAAAAAGGGCTAGAACCCACGCATTACTAGACATCGGAGGATCTAAAAGCAGAAGGGCATGGGGTGTAATGGAAAGAGTTACCACCAAAAAGGTCTAAAACCGAACGGGGAAGAAGAGCCAAGGAGAACAAATCCGCCTCTACTTCTGGAAGCGCGAACAATCATGCGGCTCTAAAACTCCCCGGAATACCCAAGGAAGGCGCCGCACGAATTTGTTCGTTCTAAAAAGCTATAACGGGAGAAAGAAGTCATGAGTGGGGGGAGGGGGGAGACAAAATTTACTCTTTTATGGGCGGTATCGCAGGGGACGGGCAAGTGAGGATCGAAAAGAACAGTGAAAAAAATCTCTTCCGAAGAAGAAATCTTCAAAGAGGGCTCTCTTCAAGCGAGGGGGCAAAGGAAAGAGGAAAGTAAGAAAGAGACAATAAAAGTACTTTATGAAATGCTAGCATGTAGGGCATCAGGGGGACAAGTGAGCCGTTGATCGGCATGAAAAGCCTCGCGGCAGTCATCTTCTTTCTGAAAGAAAAGAGAAAGAAGTTTCTAATGAAGGGGGGAATCTTAAAAAAAATCCACACCAACAACTTGGCTTCCCCTATCTCTGATGGAAGTTTGAACGTCTCCTATTCGAGGATTTCAGATCCTTGTGACGAGGGGAGGGGTTTCAGATCAAGATCCGCAATGATTGCTCTATGAAGAACCTTTTAGGAATGCAAGTCTTGCGAGTCAGGAAGTGTAATATGCTACCCTGTTTGGGCGCAAAGGGGAATGAGAGAGAAACGAATTAGGATTAGAAAATTGTGTGGAGGTCTTTGCGCGACAAGAGGGACTGGGTAGGGGGGCCAGGAAAAAAGGAAATCAAGTGCCTATCTTTGGAAAAAACTCATTCAAAACTGGGAAGCCCACTAGGAAAAAGGAGCTCGAAGGAGGGGGATCGGGGCTGAAGCCTTTGTGAATCGAGTCATCCAGGAGGAAAAGAAAGGGATGGGGGGGGTCGAAAAAAAAGGGGCTGAACTTTTCTGGGGACGTACCTGGGGGGGGCGTATACACCGGAAAAAAAAGGTGGTGAGGACGTATGGGGGTGAAGGACCTCCGATGAAATCTCCGGAGAAAAGGAATGGGGTTTAAAGATTGGGGTCGGAAAGAGACTGGGAAATCAAAGAACAAAGGGGTACGAATTGCCAATACCGGGGCGGCATCACAGGAAATTGGAGAGGCTGGCAAATTGCGCTATTAGAAAGCGGGAGGGGGTCTACAGCGAGAAGAAGAGATCCAAGGGGGGGGCCATTTTATCTAATGGCATTCTTGGACAACCCTACAGGGTTATGCGATGCGCGAAGAGGCGGACTGTAAATGAGCGGTGGGGAAGAACGCTGGCAAGGTTTTGGGGGGGGGGGGCTGGAAAATTCAAGTTTCTTCCTCGACAAAGATCAGAGCGTCCAGCGGGAAATCGGCAGCCTGGAACGGAAAGGAGGAGCAGCGGTCAGTTCGAATTTTCGTCGGAGTTCAAATCATAGCGGGAAAATTCTGGCGGAAGAATCCACCCTTCAGACCCAATCGCACTCTATCAGGAAAGAGGGGCGACACCAAGCACATTTCCCTAAATTTTGGCTAGGGGAGTCAAACAAGTAAAGGAGGAGCAAAGGTGAGGCAATTGACCCGTGTATCTCTCGTGATGCTGGGATCCTGGGAGTCCTCAGCGGGTCTATTGTGCAAAAAACGAAGTGGGGCCCCTGTCACACTTGGGGTGGGAAAAAAACACCTCGTTCCCGAAAAGAGAAAAAGGGGGCGGCAGATCCTGATGGGAGTGGCTGGGAGGCAGGGGGAGGCTGGTGGCACAACTGAGGTGGGCCCAAAAATTGAAGCCGGGGAGTTCTACTATAATTTATCTACATTTCCTCACGGGGGGAGGGACGCAGGGTGAGAGACTCGGGTAAGGGTTATCCGGGAATGGACTTCCCTCAAATAAGGAGGGAAGAAAGGGTGGGCTTAGCGGGATTTGCCACGAGAATTTCGAGGTTGGAGCGGATAAAGGAATGGAAGCTTGCCATAGGAGATCTTTATTGGAAGGTAGGGTCGGGCTTCCTGAAGGAGGATGAGTCGAGTAATGGGAGAAAAAAGGGAAAGAAGGGGGCATTTCATCTCACGGAAATTCTATTTCAGGTGATACGTGGACCTGAAAAAAGGAGCCATGTGAAAAGCAAGATGCAAGTAAGTTTGAAAGAAAAGACCCCAGGAGGGGGAAAAAAAAAAAGTATGCCCTCGAAAGGAGCGTATTTAAGGAGAGTCCTCATTAAAAGTCAATGCCAGAGAGTCCACGTTGGGGGCCGGAA
>Ga0179591_1171661_pt1 | contig 10603 bp, 13 predicted proteins | sample CZOMad2_1_08_16f_FD_182891 | JGI IMG/M metagenome (GOLD analysis project Ga0179591, IMG submission 182891) | Vadose zone soil fungal communities from Angelo Coast Range Reserve, California, USA - CZOMad2_1_08_16fungal (PacBio error correction) | ecosystem: Environmental > Terrestrial > Soil >...
AAATTGGATATTGCCACTTTTTTTTTTGCCCCGTTGGGGGGGGAATTCACCCAAAAAATTCCCGAGCAAACGTTTTTTTTTTTTCCCGCCCGGGCCCCTTTTCTGACATACCCGGCCCGAAAATTTGCGTGGGGGGAATCCAAAAAGGGTTTTTTTTGAAAATGTCTGGCCCCCCCGGCACTGAAAAAAAAAATGGGATGAAATTGGTCCCCCCCCCCGAATGAACCCGGGGTGATTATAATCCGGGGCGCCCAGGTTTGGGCCCTCCCCCGGTAAAATCCGACCCACCCCAAAAAAAAACCAAGGCCCCCCCTGGGGGTCCCCCGCGGGCCGGGGCGGGACCCACAGACAAAAAGTCCCCCCCCCCCCCCCCCCCCCCCCCAACCTTTCGGACCAGGGCCCCCCGCCCACCAACCTGGGGGGTCCGAGGCTTTGGGGGTTGAGTTACCGCCCTGCCCCCAAGCCGGGCCCAAAACCCCAACAAACCGTGGACCTGGTCCTTCCGTTTTTACTTTTTTTTGGGATTTGATTCTCCCTTGGCCCCCCCCGAATGGGGGGATTTTTTCTCTTTTCCCGCGAGTTTCGGGCCCAGTTTTTTTTTTTGGAGGGTGTCCCCCCCCCTCTGTCCCCCCCCCCCCCCTCCCGGGAAACTTTCCTTTGGTCCCGCAATTCAGGTTGACATTTCGGAAATTTTTGCCCCCCCCCCCACGGATAGGAAATGTTGCCGCCCCCGGCGGAATATTTTGCCGCTTGGTGCAAAAAACGGTTCCTTTTCCCTGGGTGGGACCCCGAAAAAAATTGACAGTGCCCGAACCGACAACCCGGGGAAAGCCCAACGGAACCACCCCCCTGGGTGGAAAAACTCCCCCGGCCCGAAGGCGCCCCTTTTGCGCCCTCCCGGCCCCCCCCCCCATCCCCCCAACCCTCCGGTTTTTGGGGGGCCGCCCCCGGGGCGCCGAAATACTTTGTTTTCCACAAAAACGGGGCCCCGCCCAGAAGCCCTTTTCCCAATCTCCCCCCCCCCCCCTTTCCGTTTTTGGTTTTGGGGTTTTGAAAAAAATGGTTCGTAAACACCAACCAATTCCGCCCCGTAGCCGGTTCCCCCGGCCGATGAACAAGGCCCTTCTTTCCAATCGTTTTTGTTTTTTGCCCCCCCCGTGCCCCCCATTTTTTTTGGCCGGTTATTGGGGGTTGAAACAAACCAATTTTTAACTTTTGAATAAAAAACCTTTTTTTTCACAAACCGGCCCCCCACAAGTTTCCCTCCCGAAGGGAGCCCCCCCCCGAAAGCCTACGCCGAAAATCCTTTAAACGCCCAAGGCCGTTTTTCCCGGGTTGGTTTTTTTGTTTGTCCCCCAAAACAATGGCCCTTCGCCACAAAAATTAGCCGGTGCCCGAAGTGCGCCCCCCCGGGTTGTTTCCAAAAACAAAACAAAGAGAAAAAACGGGGGGAATTTTTTTTTTGGGGGTTTCCTCCAAAAAAAAAAAACCCAAAACTGGCCCCAACTGAACCCCTGCCGCCCCCCCCTCCGCAGCCCCCAGCATTTTTAGGCGGGAAGAATGGCTTGGGGGTTTCGAAAAAAATTCCCGATTTAAGTCCGGCCCCAATTTATCAAACAAACCCAAAACCCGACAAAATACATTCAGGTTTGAGTTTTTTTCCCCCCCCCCCACCCCCCCCCCCCTTTTGGGTTGCCCCCCCACATAGGGGGCCGGAAAGAATTATTTCCCCCGGCCCGTGCTCACGGGTTTTGGGGGGGAAATACCAAAAAGGTTTTTTACCTTAGGAAAAAACGCCCCCGACCGCGAAGCGCACCGAAAGGGGGGACCATCCCAGGGGCCGGCCCAGGAGGGGGGTGGTGAGAGCTGCCAGTCATCTGGGGGGGGAAGGAGGGGGAAGGTAAGACACCGCAGCTATGGGCCGATCATGCCCGAGGCAGTCTGGGGGGCGGCCCCCCTCCCGCCCCTTTCCAATTAGCCAAAAGTTTTTTTTTTGTCCCCCCCTTTGGGGGAGGGCCCTTTGCCCCGCCCCCTAAGGACCCCCAAACGAAAAAATGGCAAATCCGAAAGCGGGGTTTCCCCCCCCCCCCCCCCCCTTATGCCCTTTTCTTTGAAGAAAGCCCCGGCCCCCCCCCCCCCCTTTTTTGGGGCCCACAAAAAACGGCCCCCCCCCGCGGCCCTTTGTCCCCCCTTTGTTCCTCCCCAATGGGTTGTTCCAGCCCGCCCCGCCCCCCCCCCCCTGTCCCTTGTTTTTTGGCCCGTTTTTTTTTGGTTGGGGCGGGAGGCCGTCCCCGCGGGGAAATTTTTTTTTTCTATTAAAAAAATTAAAAAAAATAAATAAACGCGCCCCCCCCCTCAATGCGGCCCCCCCCCCAACCTCCCCTACCCCCCCCCCTTTCCGCGGCCGCCCTTTAAAAAAAGGTTTGGGGGAAAATAGAAGAAAACCACCGGGCCCCCGCCACCTTTCGCTTTTGTTTATTTTTGGGAACCCAAAATGGGGGTTCAAAGTATTTACAACCCCAATCAAAAAATGATTAAATTGTTGGCGCCGGGTGGTGCCCACGGCGTGGGGGTTGCACCTCCCCCTTTTTCCCCCTATTTTCCCGGATGACCATCCTGCAACAAAAGGGGGCCCCCCCCGGCCCCCTCATTTAACCCTTTTGGGTGGGGGTCCAAGGGGGCCCCCCCCTGCCTATGAAAACGGGGCCAAAAACGGGTTCCCCCTGGATTGCCCGCCCGGTGGAAAAAAAAAAAAAAAATTCAAATCCCGCGTGCCCTTGAATGGCCCGGGTCCCCCGGAAAGCCCCTGCCTGGAAAAATACATTCTCCCTTTGCCCGGCCAACCAAAGCCCGTCCCCCCCTGTGCCTTCCTTTCCCCTTCCCCCCCTTTCCACTGCCCCCCCCCCCCGGGTTTGGGCGGGGGGTTTCTTAAAAATTTTGGCCCCCGTAAACCAGAAAAAAAAAAGAAAAAAAACCGGGCTAAAAAAGTGTTTTTTCGGGTTTTTTTTTTTTTGCCAATCGGTTCCCCAAAAAACGGGTTGCCCGGGGGGAATTAGGGGGGGGGCGAACTCCCAGCGGAATGTCAAATCTAAGTAACCCCAACGGGGGTTTCCGAAAATTTCCAAGAAACATTGCCCTTTTGTAAGCCGAAGCATGATTTTTTTTTATGTTCCCCCCCCCCCCTGAAAAAGAGTCAAAAAAACGAAGGAAGTTTGCTTTTCACGGTAACCCGCCCCCTGCCCGGCCCCCAAATTTTTTCAATCATTACGAAGTTTTTTTTCCCTATTTTCTATCCTAACCGCCCCCAAAAGCCCAAGTTTCGCGGGGCCCTGCCCCCCCCCCCTTTTTCCCACCGCCCGAATTTTTTTCCCTTCGATCCAAAAAAACCTCCTTTCTTGCCGAATTGGCCCCAGGGTTGGCCCCAAAAACCTTCCAAAAGGTAAGTTTTGGGGCGTTTGAATCTCGCAACCAGGGCCCCCCCCCCCCTCAGAAAAACTTTCCGCAATCCCGGGAAATTTCGGTCCCCGCCCAAAACAAACCCCCCCATTTAAGTCACGGGGTAACTTAAACATAACCACTGGAATAGGGGGGCCCCCCCTTGACGGGGTTCCCCCCCCCCGGTTTTTTTTTCCAAATTCATTTTTCATCCTGGGCCCCCCCCACCCCCTTGAATTCCGTTTTTTTTTGAATTTAATCCAATTCTGGAAAATGGGGCGGGAAAATGCCCCCCCCTGCCCCCCTTTCCCGAACCGGGGGGGCATAACCTTTTTCCCAATCCCCCCCGGAAGAACAAGGCCGCCATTAAGCCATTAAACAATTTTCGGAGACGGGGCCCAAAAAAAAAAAAAATCGCCTTCCCGAAAAAAGCAAAAAACGGTTAAAAAAACTTGCGCCAAAATCCCTTCCCCTTCCCCGGGCAGGGCCCCCACATGGGGGGGGCCCCCCGCGTTTTTTGCGATTCATATTGAAATAATCTGGGCCCGGTAAACGGCCCCCCCTTTTTGATCGCCCGGCCCCTTTTTTTTTTTTTTCCCGCCAAATCCCGGATTGGCCGCCCCCCCCCAAACCGGCTCCCAAAAAAAACACACCTGCACAGGTCCCCATTCCCGAGCCCCCTTGGCCCCAAGGCCCTTGTCCCCCCCCCCCCCCCCCCCCCCCCCCCCCCCCCCCCCCCCTTTCCTGTCTTGGCCGGGCCCGAAATCGTGCATTGTGACCCCCCCCCCCTTTTTTTGTGGTAAAGACCCCAACTGGGGTGAAAGCGGGACAATGGAAATTTGTCCGGCCCCCCCTTTTCTCCCCCCCGGGCAAACTTCGGCCCAAAAATCTGCTTCCCGGGGCCCCCCCCCTCCTTTTTGGGGGCACCCCCCTTTTCCCGTTTTGAACGGGACCGGCCGGTTAGGGAAAAGTCCCCCCCGTTCCAAAAAGGAGTCGCCCCTTTTGGGGTGGTGGCCGCCCCCAAATGGCCGGGATTTCAATCTTTCCCACCCTCCGAGAAAACCGTAAGCACCCCCATCACAAAATCCCCCCCCCCCCGGTGTACCCCCCCTCTGTTCGAGATTTGGGCGGACCCCCCGGAAAAACCAAAAAAAAATGCGCCCGCGCCCATCAATCAAGTTTCCGAAAACGGTTTTTTTTTTTCGGAAAATTTCTTTTTTGTACACCTGAGAAAAACCAAAAGCCCCCCCCCGCCCCCTTTTTGGGGAGGTGGCGTTTCCAAAATACCACTTTCCAGGTGGGGCCAAAAAAAGGGGAATCGGGGGTGTGGAAAACCGTTGACCCCCCCTGGCCCAAACCAACCCCAACCCCCGCCCCCCAAAAAACTGTTTGCTTTCCCCGCGTCAACAGAACGGGGGTGGGAAGCCAAAAACCCTTTCCCAAACGAAAAAAGCACCCCCATCTCGAAAGCCAGACCCCCGATCAAAAAAACCTGTCCCCCCCATTTTTGGGCAAAAAAAATTTGTTTTTTATCCGTTATGCCGGGAGGCCTGCCCCCCAGGGGGGGGGGGGGGGCCCCCCAGAATAATGCCCCCCCCCGGTCCCCCCCCTTTTCCCACTTTTGGCCCCGGGAAATTTAAAAAAAAGGCCCCCGGCCCGAAAGGTTTTTTGTTTTAGAAATTATGATCAGAAAAATTTCAGCAACCCCCGGCCCCCCCCCCCCTTCCTTTTTTTTCTTTTTTTTTTTTCGGCCCCTTGTGGCCCAGAGAATGCCGGTTTTTTGGCCCCCAGGCCCAGCGGATGGCCCCCCCAACAAAGCCCCCTCTTTCCAATGGAAAAAAAATGAGCTCCCCCGCCCTGCCGGGGGGAAAAAAAAAAAAAACGCACCCCTGTTTTTTTTCCCTTTTCGGAAACCCCTTTTTTATTCAAAATATCCCCCGCCCCCCTTCTCAAACATTGCCAAAACTGGCAAGTTTGGTGTCCCCGTGGGCCCCAACGTGTGCTGTTTTTCCCCTTTTTTTCCCCTTTTTTTTTTTGCCTCTTAATGGATTTTGGAATTTCGGGGCCGGTTTTTTTTTTCGGTTTAAAAAAGCCCCCGATTTCTCTTTCTCTTGTCACACAAACAACAAAACAACAAACTAAAAACGGATGTTGATGAAAAAATGCAAAAGGAGGAGAAGATCCGGCCTTTTTAAAAAACCGAAAAACAAACCAGTCCCCCCCGAATCCAAATTCCCAAACAACTAAAAGAAGCAAACAAAAAGACGCCGTTGGGCCCCAACCCGGAAACAACTTGCCGAAGCCGGGGGGTATTTTTGGAAAACGGTTTTTTTTTTGTTTTTCGGGAAGAAAAACAAAGCGGGTTTTTTTTTTCCCCCCCCCCGCCCGGGGCTGGAAGCTGTTCATCATTTGGGGAAGCTGGGCGCTTGGGGGGGCCCCCCCCCCAAACAAAAAAAACAAACCGGCCCCTTCCCCCCCCTCCTTGCCAAGGCCCCCCACCCGAAAAGGAAGCCGGGGGGTGGGCTGAAAGCTTCTGACATCCATTTTAATCTTTACCAAACTTTCCGGCCCCCCCGGCCCCCCCCTGTTTATCGCCATTGGCCCAGGCCCCCCCCGGGGGGCCTCTCCCCTTGGCCCGGGGGGGCCCCATGCCTTTTCGGCCCATACGGGGAAATTGCAATTGGACGGTGGGTGGGCTCCGAAGAAATGGCCCCTCCCCCCGTTTGAAAAGGGTTTGCTCCCCCCCCCCCGGTCCTGGGCCCGAGGCCCCGAAAAACGTGGCCCGGGGGGTGTGTTGGCCCCGGGGGGGTTTTCCCCAACGGCAAACGAAAAATTTCCTCATTTTTTTGCGCCCCCAACTGGGAACTTTGGTTTTTAATTTTTTTTTTTTTTTTTGGGAAAGCAACCCTTTTTTTTTTTCACGGCCCCCGCCTTTGGTTTTTTTTTTGTCCGTCCAGGTTTTTGGGGTAAACAGAATTTTCCCCGGGAAACCTTCCCCCCGGGACTGAAATTTTGGATGGGGCATGTTCCGAACGCCCAAAAATCCCTTTTCGAAAAATGAGAAACCGGGGGGATGGGCCTACGGTCCCCCCCCTATCCCGAAGGGTGGAGAAAATTTGAATCCCCGCCCCCTTGGGTGGCCCCCCCCACACCCCCAAAAGGTGCCCCCCCCCCCCCCCCCTCCCTGGGACCGGAACTCATATAAAAAAACGGCGGTTTTTTTTTTTTTTATGTTTTTTTTTTCCCAAACAGGGCAACAAGAAAAAGGCCCCCGAGCGGAAAATTGGCGCAAAGTTTCCCGGGGGAAAAAGCCTCCGACAATCCATTTGGGCGGGCCCTCCAACCCAAATGGGGGGGTTTTTTTCCCCCCCCCCCCTTTTTTACCCATTTAAACCTTTACCCACGGGGGGGGTGCACGAATTTTCCGGCCGCAGAGAACAGCCCTTTTTTCCCACGCCCTTTCGAGTGGAACTGCGTTGGGGAAAAGGGCGGGGTTGTGCCGCCATCTTGGAAAAAAAAAATTTGCCCGGGAAGCCCCCCGCGGTAAATCCAAGCCCCCGTTAACGCCCCAGAAATTTATTTTTTTTTTTTTTCCATATTGATCCCCACGGCCCCCCCCGGCCCTCGCCCCCCCATTTTTTGGCCCCCTGGCCCCCCCGAAGGAAAATGCCGGCCAGTAAGCGTTTGGCTTCCGAGCGAAAATGGCCGGCCCCCCCCCCGAATGTTGTCCCCCATGGGGGGCCCCGTTTTGTTTTTTTTTTAATTTTGGCCCGCCCCTTCTTTCGGATGGAAAACGTCCCACCCCCCCCCCCCTTCCCCCCCGGTTTTTCGAAAGCAGGGGGCCCCCCCCAAAAAATCGCGCCCACCCAAAATTCCAAGATTTTTTTTTGAAAAAATCCATTTCCAAAAACGGAAAAAAAAAAAAAAAATTCCAAGGGTGGGCAGGGGAAAATGAAACGACCCCGTATTTTTTTTTTTTCAGCCCTTATTCCCAGGTGTTTATTTTTCGTTTTTCCCCGTGAATTCCCCAAAATTGGGAACCCTAAACGAAAAAACAAATGTGGGCCCCCCGTCTGGGGCCCCCCCTGGGTGGCGAGAACAAAACTTCAAACGGCCAACTAAACCCTGGAAGTTTTTGCACCCTGGCCCCAAAATTTCGCCCAAGAAAGCAAATGGATTCCGAGGCACACTTCCCGCGGGAAGGCGGCCGAACGCCCCCCGGAACAAAAAAATTTTTGGTGCGTTTTTAAAATAAACGTTTTCGTAACTGAAAAGGGGGCCCGTTTGGGGGAAGCGGTTTTTAAAACGGTTGGAAAAGCAACCCTCCTCCCGAAAGGCTCCTCAAAGAAACAATACATCAAATCGCTTTTTTTTTTCCGCCTTTACCACAGCCAAAATTCTTGGACCTCGGGACGTTGGGTTTTTTTTTTTTTACTAAAGATTACCTTCCGCAGTTGAAAGTTTTTCGCCCTATTCTCCCCCCGTGGAACCCGATGGCCCAAAAACCCGGCCAACCTTCGCCGGGGGTCTTGTTCCGGCCATTTTTTTTTTTTTTTTAGAACCAAAACCGCAACCCGGGCCCCCCGGACAGAAGGAAGAAGCAAAGACAAAATTGGTTGGCCCGGGCAGAATTTGTAATTCCCCAGAACAAAAAGGGCCTTTGGCGCGCGCCTCGTGCCGCTTTTTTTGGAAAATTTTTTGATCACTACCCGCCCAAAAATCAACAAAGGACACCCCGCTTTTTTTTTGTTTTTTTTTTTGTGCCGTTCATCGCAAAGCCAACCTTTTTTTTTGGAAACACCCAAAAGGGGGTTTTTATGCCGGAGGCGGGCCCCCTTGGGTTTTGCCCGGGAAAAATGTCCCCAATTTTCCCGAGCGCGGTTTTGGGCCCCCAAACCGCACATTTTAAATTTCATTGGATGTTTTTGGTAATCTTTTTTTTTTTTGAAAACCCCTATGGGTTCAAAGCGGCCCCCCTTGGGATATTGTTTTAACCCCATTAGCCGAGGTTGCCGCAAGGGAGGGGCGGTTTTAATAAGAAACTCGCCGAACCCGCCTTCCCGCCCAAAAACAAAAAACGGGCAAAAACCCCCCAGGCCCCGGCAGGGCGGAAAAAATTTTGGGAACAACACCAAATTGAAAAACCAAGGGGGGGAAAGCCGCGGCCCCGCGTTTTTGGGCCCCAAGCCCCCCCCCCGGGCCCTTTATTTTCCTTTCAAAAGAAAAAAGCCCCCCAAAGACGCCCTTTTTTTTTTTGTTTCGAAAATGCCATCGTTGGGGGTCCCTTAGGGCGGAAGCGCCAAAGGGAACTGGTGGCTTAAATTGGAAGGCGAAAGGGCCCGCCCCCCCAAAAATGCCCGCGCGCAAAAAACTTGCCGGGCCCGGGCCCGGGGTTTTCCCCTTTTCCCCCCCCCCCTAAAAGGGTTTTTTAAAAATCTGGGTTAATCCAACCGTTGTGGGGGGCGCCCCCCGGGGGAAAAAATATCCCCGCCCCTTAAATTGGGGGCCCAACCCAAAAAAAAAAAGGAAAAAACCCCCTTCAACCCTTTAAATTTGTAATTCGGTTTTGGGTTTTTGATATTTGCGTTTTGCCGACTAAAATTCGATTTTTTTTTTCAAACCAACGAACCCCGCCCATCCCCTCCGCTTAATAAATTTTGCCTGCAAAGGGCCCCGCCAATCCCGTTTGGGGGCAATGGGTTTGTTTGTGGAGAAAAGCACACAAAAAAAACCCACGGTGGGTCGCGCAAATTTTTTTTTTCCCCCCCCCCCCCGAACGCGGCCCCCCCACCTTTTTTTTTTCCCGGGGCCGGGGGGGGGGGGGGGACACTAATTTTTTTGTTGGGGGCTAAAGCCATGGTTTTTTTTGGGGGAAAACACGGAAAACCCCGGGGACCCCGGGGCCCTGGGCCCGTAATAGTTTTTTTAAAAAAACAACAATTTTTTTCTGGCGACCCCCCTCCGCCGGGCCCCCCCTCCCCCTCGAAGAAAAACCCCTTGCCCGGTTTTTTGAAGTAAATGTTGTTTTTTTTTTTTCCACGGGGCCAACTACCGCCCCCTTGGCCCGGGGCCACACAAATCATAGGGGGGAAGAAGCCCCCCTCATCCCGCCCGGGAAAACCGGGCTCACGCCGGTGTGGAAACAAAAAAATTGGTGGGCGTGCTCGAAAACACTAGATCAACCCATACACCAAACCCCCCCTAAAATGGGGCCCCCGAACTGAATCCCTTCCCTGCGGGCGGTAAAGTAAAATTTTTCCCCCCGGCCCCAAACAAACGGCCGCCCCCCCACCCCCGGCCCCCTTGGAAATTCGCCGCCAAAGCGCCCTCCCGGGCCTGGGAGTTCCACAGGGGTTTCGGTGGCCCCCCCCCTCCCGGGTTTTTTTTTGTCTTTTCTGAAAACAAAAAAAATGGGGGGGTCCCCCCCCAAATTTTTTTCCGGGGGCCCCCACCCAGATACCCCGTTTGCAGCCCCGGCCCAACATAATTTCCCCGCCCGCCGGGGGGCCCCACAAAATTCTAAATCGCCCTGGGAATCCCCCGAAAGCTTTTTTTTTTTTCCACCCCCCCCCTTGTAAAAAAAATTTGCGGGAACATAAATTTCCGGAGAAAAAACTGCGGTAAAACTCCCCCCCCTGCAAAGAAAATTTCATCCGCCCGGAAATAAAAAAAAATCAATCAAGTTTGAGGGGGGGGGAAACCAAAGTCCCGCAACGGTGTTTTTTGTGTGCAAAAAACGGAGAAGTCCCCCCTTTTGGGGGCGTCGTAATCCAACAAGCCCCCCCCCCTTTCCCCCCGACACCGCCCGGTCGAAAAAAAAAAAAAAAGGGTTTTTGAACTTACTGGTCCCGCCCCCGGCCCCGATCGGGCACAGAAAACCCCACAGGGCCCAAATGGGCCTTGGGGTTTTTTTTTGGGGGGTTTCTATAAACTGGTGGAAAGGCCACCTGCCCCGCCCCCCCCCCCCCCGATTAAAAATCCCCCTTTTCATCGACCTCGCGGGTGGGGTGCCAAAAAACAAACCAATCAAACGATCAAAACCCGCATTTCCCGCCCCCCCGGAAAAAAAAATCGAGCCGCGGAAACGTTTTTTTTTTTTTTTTTTTTGCTTTTCGCATGTTTTTTTTGGAAATCCACGCCAAAGTTCCCCCCGCAATCCCAAAAAAAA
>Ga0179591_1266616_pt1 | contig 10603 bp, 10 predicted proteins | sample CZOMad2_1_08_16f_FD_182891 | JGI IMG/M metagenome (GOLD analysis project Ga0179591, IMG submission 182891) | Vadose zone soil fungal communities from Angelo Coast Range Reserve, California, USA - CZOMad2_1_08_16fungal (PacBio error correction) | ecosystem: Environmental > Terrestrial > Soil >...
GGGCCTTCCCACGGACTCCAATCAGTACCCAAATCGAAGAAAATCCATCCGATTTGCCGGAACCAACAGTAATTCACTCCAAGGTGCAGACTCAGGAACAGGTGACGAATCGTCCGCCTGGACGACCAAAGCGCTGGATCTCGTCAAACAACAACGAGGGAAAACGCAGCGGGAGGCTGCAAAGAAAGGGAACGCCGTCAGATTTTGGCGAAGGCGGAAATACTGTGCTCTCGAACCACGTAGACAAACGTTGGTGGTTCAAAGGAATCCGGCGATGGAGGGAAACTTTTGGTGTAGGTCGAGGGGGCACGGGAAATAAAAAACGCCTGTATAGTCCGTGAAAACAAAATCGGGTTGGAACGCGATAGAAAGAAGGGACGGGGGGGGCCCAATACATCACGAACAGCTGTCCGCCACAAGCATGGCATGGTGTCTCAACGGGGCGTTCATCATTCGCCCGGTTGAGACATGGAATCCCGTGAGACAAACGCCGAAAAGAATCAAACAGCACGTCTTGTCTGCCAGGAGGCAAGGGAAGATGGAAGGCGGGGGACGAATAGGCAATTTCCACCGAAGAGACCAGGGGCAAGACTCTGCCGGCGGGAAAAGGCTAAAAAACTCTCTCCGCGTAGGCAGGGCAGAAGGATGATTTGGCGCGCCCCTGTCTGAGGGGGGGTGATGAGGGGAATTGGCCGACACAAAGATGGAGACTGGAAGACGGCATGAGAACGGCCCTCATAGCTGATTAGGCGATCGACAGCAGCAGAGGCAAGCAGCGATGCACGGAAAAAAAAAATGTTGTTGACACGGTCAAGGGAATCACTATCCAACGGCTCGCCCTTGGAAGAATCCACGGCAGGGAAAAGGCGCGAAACAAACAGAGAGAGGGGGAAGTGGTACAGCATATGCACCAATTCCGCGGCATCGGGCGGCGGGGTGGCTTTCCAAGTCGGATGAGGAAAAAGCGAGAGAGGGGAAAAGGGTAGGGGGATTTTAAATGACAGAAACGGAAACATCTCGTAGAGGGCGAAGCAGCCCCCGTCTCGGCCTCTTCCAAAACGCCAAAGGAAACAAGCATCTCAAAAAGGGGTCCCATTGATGCGCGGTGATAGGGCAGAGAGCGAAAAAGGGTTGAACCAATTCACGTGTGTGACGTCGATCATGTTCGCAATAACGCCATGGATGAGCAGGTGGCCGGGAAAACGCAAACATTGGAAGGGATGAGACGCACTGTCGGACGGACGAAGGACCCATTGGGTCCAGAGCCGCCCACCTGGTTACAATGCCTGGGAGTTCGGAAAAAAATCAAGCCGGGGGGCTGAGACTGATCACAGAAAATGCCGTAAAAACAAAACCACCGTGAGAGGCCTTGAAAAGAACAGTCAAAGCGCCGAGACGATGGAAGCAGAGAGGACCGACGCAAAAAAAAGGAAAAGAAGGAGGAAACGAATAACAGAAGCCCGTTGGACTTACCTAAGCCATCATTCCCCATTAGGCGGGCTTCCAACGTTGCCGGAATGAAAGGGGTGAATAAAGAAAATGAAAACGTTTTCTTTATACTACTTCTTATCGGAAAAAAACGTCCGCGCGGCGGAGAAGGGCGGAAGTAAAGAAAGGAGATGTCGGGGAAACCATCGGCTCACAGAACATCGCCGCCATGGGGAGTGAGCAAAAGTTGATCCAAAAACCTCCATAATCTAGAAGGGTGGACCCTGCAAAAACGTGGTCCAAATCCACCAAATTGCTGGCGCGCCAAAGATCAAAGCCCAGGGCGGTTGGGAGATGGGGCAAAAAGCCTGATTGTAAGCGGGGAGTAACAAAAATCATGTAACTGACCTACCAAATAGTCGAAGGGGGTTAGTAGGGGTGAATATAAGTCAAGAAGAAAGCCAAGGAGCAACCGAGCGAGTCCGAAGAAGGGAAAAAAGGATCTTAATCATACATTCTCCAGGATCACCACATTAAAAGGGGGGACTGCAAGGGAGAGAGACCGATCGCGAGACAAAAGAAAGAACAACGGAGGGTAGTAAAAGAGATAAAGGCTGATGTAAAAAAGTGCGGCAAAACAAATTTTGTGCGTCGAAATGGTAGATCCCCCGAGCCTCGGGTGAGTCGGGCTGAGCGGTGCAGGGTGGGGGAGGAAGCATATTACACCCAGGTAACTACCCTTCCGGAAGCCGAGGAGTAGGGAAGATGTGTTTTACCGCGATCCTCACAGGAGTCCGCCAAGGAACTGGCTGGGGTTGCTATTCGAATCTTGTGGGGAAGAGGCGCGGAATGCTAAAAAGCCCATGTGGGGGAGGGTGTTTGGCCGGGGGATGCAAGGAAGAAGAGTAGGGGGGGGAGCTCACTTCAAATTGGAGACGTCTCAAGTGGCATAATGCGAAAAAACTGAGGAGAGGCCGCAAATGGGGCCAAGAAATCTTAAGGGAAGGGGGTCTTTCCTCAATGCGACCTGCCGAGGCGGTGAACTTGTAAAACCCGGACAGAAAGAAGGCAGGTCGGGGTCCGGCTCCAAATCCGGTGAAAGGGAAGAATCAGGGGTGAACTAGCAAAGAGGCCGAAACAAAGGAGGCCGTATTCTGGGGCAGAGTCGGGGCGAAGAGAAAGAGGCTCTGCGCAATCTCAAGGAAGGGAGACTTCTTGATGTTTCCAGTAACCCTATTGCGGCGAGTAACACGTGGGTGAAAGAAAGTCAAGGGAGGAGAAAAAATCTCCCAACGTCGGGTCCGAACATAAAGGACATGACATGCGAGTTCTGACAAATTACTTAAAATTCTAAAAAAAGTCTTAATCCCCTAATGGACGGCGGCAGAAAAGAGGGAAATGAACGCCATGGTCGCGAGGCGATAGCCCTCAGCTTCAGGATCGCAAACACCAACAGAGAAAAGGGACTCCACAGAACAGACTAAATCTCAGAGCAAGGACGGAAAACGGGAAGAGGAATGCTAATTACATTAAGGTTGGGTGGTTCCGGGGCGATCGGTATGTCACGGCAGGAGGACAGTTCGCAACCCTTGAGGCCCAAGCCCCCCAATGCCTTATCAGGGGGGGGGTGGGGAAGGGGTCGAATACAGTGACCCGCCAAAAGCAAGCAAAAACAAGTGGTGCAGGAAAGGGAAGGACCAAAGATTCGAGCGGTGTGAGAGCGAAAATCGTGATCACGTTCGCACTCGAGAAGTGCGAGAAAGGGGGGGAGGAGGAAGGGAACCGCAGTTTGCAAAGTCCACCAGGGAGCGCTGATGACGGCATTGCGATGAGGGGCGAGTTGCTTCAGGGAAGGGCGCCGACAGAGTCAAAGATGGGCCGGAGAATTGCGACCAGGAGCCGCCGGGTAAAAAGGTTTGAAAAAAAGGCAACGGGGTCAATCCCAAGAGAAAGGGGCACATCAACACTACCTGGCCGCGCGCCTGTTGGGGGTTTGGGGTGGGAGGGAACCGGGAACAAACAGCAAACGCAGAGTATCCGCACAAGGGGCGGCCTGATCCGAAAGGGATGGAACCCGGAAGAGAAGTGTTACAAGGGAGGGCCACAGAAGAAGCGGGCCTTGCCGCACCGGGTGCTGAAAACGACGGCGATTGCCGGGGAGGGCCGGTATCGCGGTGGATGTCATGGTGAAGGAAAGGGGGAGGCGAGAAAATGAACAAGCGATGGCTGGTCATAAAGACAAGCGGTTGGAAGGCAACAGGGGGAATCAGAGGGAATGTGAAGGGGGGAAGAAAATAACCACCCGCTGATATGATTTCCAGAGAAGGAAAAAGAACCAAGGCCTGGAGAGAGTTAAATATGACAAAAGAGCCCAAAAGGGAATCGATCTCCTGTTAAAATGAAGGAAAGACAAAGGTAGTGCCCTTCACCACCCGGTGAAAAACCGAAAGAGGGGGAAGAAGGGGGGCGACTAAATCCTGACGCGGCGGTTGTCCGGAGCGCAATGGAAATGAACCGTGCTAGCTCCACAGAGGAAATATAAATAAAATAAAGCATCGAGGGGGGGGGAGGTCCAAGAGCTCTAACAGAACTTCGGGAGAGACCGAGGAAAAAAGACTGTTCCTCTAAGATGCATCGTGTGGTTGAGGCAAGAAACGGTGGTTTTAGAATACATACTTCTATCGATGAGAAAGGGAGCTCTCCTTGTTGGGGTGAAATGAAATATTGCTTCCGGGAAGCAGAACAGGGACTGTATAGTCGGGTGAAAGGGCGAAAAGATATGAGCGGGGGGAAGAGAGCCTAACCCCGGTCCTTGCCGCATCACCAAGAAACGAGGGGAGAAGGGTGACGCAAAAAGGTCATGGGGGGAGAAAAGCAAGCGCCAGGGTAAATCTTCTTGACACATCTCCATAATTGAGAAGGCGGAAAAGGATCCACCGTATAATGCTCAACGGAGAGAGCACGTCGGGAGGAAAGAGCACACCAAAAGGGATCGAAAACGCGGGGCTACGGGGGGACCTCAGGGAAAATTCAAGGGAAAAGGAATCCCGGATAAAAAGACCACCATTGGCGGATCCGATGCGGCGCAGGGAGCGCGAAGTGTCGGCTCTTCAAAATGAGAAGGGCCGACCGGGGATTATGTCAAAACTGTCTGGGGGAGGGGAACGTTCCTGGAAACACCAAAATCTTGATCGTAGGACAAGGGGCACAAAAAAACGCAGGAGAAGGCAGAGTAAAGGCAAGGGAACCACAAAAGCTACCGAAAGCGGAGCAGAAGAAAGGTTCATTCCGCGGACAGGGTGGATTTGAAACAAGGGAAGGAGAAACTACGAGCACCATGTAAAGAAGGAGGGGGTCGGAGAAAAAGGAATCCACGGGGGACTTTTGGCAACGAATGAGTCGCAAACCCCTCACGGGGAAAGGGGGGTTTCAGAAAAAATGCCCAAGGTGGAAGCAATCTGGGGGCGGAAAGGATTGGCGGACCATTATGAAACAGAAGAGACGGGAGGCAGGTTGGGATGCCAGGAAGGTAAGGGTGGAGCAAAATTCCGGACGAGGAAGGGGGCGCATCACCAGGAAAGATAGGGGCCATGTCCAACAACGGCCAAAGGCATGTTGTAAAAGAAAAAAAAGAAAAGAGAACGGGGTGAGGCAGTGGAGGATCTGGATTCGTTTTCAAGGATGGGAAAGGGTCGTGACAGCAAGGGGCCGGGGGGTTCCTTCTCGGCAATAGCAAATAACTTGAGAATAGCGAAAGCTAAAGAGGGCTATCATAAAGAGTGTTTCGGCGGGCCCCCGACAGTGGGAGAGAAAAAAAAGGAAACTGGCTCCTTCCTTAAGCCCCAGGGTTAACAGGAACTCGAACCTCCGTGAAAATGGTCAGGTTCTTAATCGGGCACAAACGGTGGGCGAGGATAGGGGGAAAAGGGAAGGTTCAACCACGGGTCAATCTCCAACAGGGGTCCGAGAAAAAAAAGAAATTTCCGCGGCCACGGGCCATGCTCATAGAGCTGCTTGCGCCTCGTGCGAAAAGGGAGACTCCTATTAAGACGATAACTGACCCAATGTTGGGGGCTCAAAGCTCTGATCAGTCACGGTAAGGGACCGAAAAGATTTGAAAGTTAGCAGGTTCAAAGAAATTCAAGGAAGGATCGGCCGGGAGGACTACATAAATCTGACAGTTTCGACCGCCAAGGACCGGGAAAAAGGAGAAGGGAAAGAGGGGAGAGGGGGGGAAGGGGAGGATAAACCATCTGGATCAGAAATCATCGCGGGACCTGGGTGATGTCATCGGGAAGACCAATAGTGTAAAGGGACGCGCATCACCTTCCAACCTAATCAGAAAAAGGACGTGCAGCCCGTTGTCACCCACGGTCCAAAAAAATGGCTAGAAGCGCCCAGGGGTCTGACATTGCCGAGCTTATCAATTTTTTGTGTCTCCGAACCAAAAAGGGGAAGGATTACTCTGTGAGGATTCAGGGCGGTCAAAAAAATAGGAGGAGGCCCCACTATTTCTTCAGGTCACATTTGGGAGATGGGGGGGTGAAAGGTCCTGGGATACGAATATCCCGAGCCCGCGCCAAAGGATAATGAAGAGGCGGGCAGGGGTATAGAAGGCAAACGCACCAAAAACAAACTTTCGCATGAAAAATCGGAGAGAGAAGATCAACACCAAAAAAAAAGGGTATATTAAAAGAGGAAAAATCTAGACGCTGTCCATGCCGACAAAGGGGGGTGAAGCTTCGAATTTCAAGAATCTTTTTTACCACCAGGTATAAGGGAAATCCGGGGAGGGAGGGGGGCGAGGTGCTGAAGTTTGCTCGGATGCGGGATGAAGGTAAAAAAGACTGGGGGAAAAGAAAGAAAAATACAGACAACAATCCCAGTAAGCCGATCGTTGAGACAAGGGACAGGGGGGGGGGGACAAGGGAGATCCTCACCTATGTCTCCCTGGACTTCTGGGGGTTGGCGATCCCAAAAAAAAAAGCAAGAGGAGAAAGGAAAAGAGGGAGCGCGCACATCCATTTTTTTTCGTGTGGTACCACGGTTAGGCCTTCGGCATCTCGAGGGGGAAAAAGGACTCACTGAAGTTGAAAAGGAGAATGATGAAACTCAATCCCAGGGCAGGCGCTGGATGGGCTTATTTAAGACAAGAGGAAAAGAAGCTGCACGGGTCCATCTCCTACGGCCCGGGTCTAACTGGTTCAGCCTTAATCCGCACGAAAAAGATGAAGGGAGCATTGTTAGGGGGAAATCCTTCGCCGAAAAATCGGTGAAGGCCCATGAAAAATGGGGGGAAACGTCTGCCTGGATCTTCTTTACGACCTTTGGCCTTATGCTGGTGAGAAGCGGAGAATACTCGGGGGGGGGAGCGAATTCGCCCGAGCTAACTGCGCAAGCGCTCGGCCGAGGATATAGCAGGGAAAAAGCGCTCTTACCCGGTGTGGGGGAAATAATTCATTCCAGTTGAAAACTACTAGTAATATAAGCGCCCACCGGGGAAGTTTCCAACGAAAACAGAAGGCATTGAAACAAATTCGGACGAGTTACTGGAGTGGCTGGGAAGGAGCCAGTCTGGCTCAAGGCGTATCCCGAAGAAACTGTAGAAGGCAAGACCAAAGCGGAGAATCGCCATGGCGCTTCTAGAAGAGGGCCAAAGAGGCTACTCTCCGGCCACAAAAGAGTTGAATGAACACCCGCGCAAATCCTGAAAAAGCCTCCGAAGATCCAGGGCCGACGGGAGAAGAACGTGATGCTGATTACCCAGAAAAGGTGGAGTGGGCCCTACTGACCGGAGCAGTTGGCGGGGGAGGAGAAAAGACCGCGTGACCCTGGAAGTGGAGCAAAACCCGTCTGTCCGTGCAATTCAAAAAGTCCGAAAAGGCAGATCGCTTCCAAGTGCCTCAAAGCCCCGTTGGGCAGACGCCGCCCGATGAATCGGGAAAACTGGGGGGAAGGGTCAGGGGCCTGACCAAACGCCTTTCGACTCTGCGGGGGTTTTGTACCGGACAGGCAGAGGAGGGGGAAAAAAAACGAGGGATCACGTTTTCGCTGGAAAAGATAATCAGAGACAGTGTTGATCGGATGTAGGCCTGCAGTGGCAAAGACACCCATGGCGAGCTGCATGAGAAAAGGGAGTGGAAAAAAGGGGGACTGGGGTTTCTGTCGGACGGGCGTCCGAAATCGCCCATATGAGGCCATGAGAAGTGTTGCGCCACCGTGAAAAGGCAGGCCGAATGGGGTCCCAGGACCCTTTGACATCCTCATCACCAAAGACAAGTGGAACAGAGGGAAAGAAGCCGACGACCTATTGCGAAGAGTGTAACTAAACAGCGCGCGCCTACAAGGACCTGAAAAATTGTCGGCGGGGGCCGCAGGTTATTTACCGAGTTCCGCATGAATTGTTCCTGCGGGAAGACGCCAAAACGGGAAGAGGGCGGGGAAAGCGTCCTTGATGCGGGAATCCCCAGTGCGTATTGCCGATAGCCGGTAAGAGGGGAGGGGGAGGTAACGGGCAGGCCCATTGATCCAATTGCTGGACGATTGCGCAAGCAGAAGCACCTTTCTTGCTGGGTAAAAGAAAAAAATGGAGGGTTCGTCCCAGTCCCTGAAAAGCGCGTGATGTTGAAGAACGCCCGGCAGAAAGGTGTTAAGAGCGGAAAAAAAAACTCTCTTTTCAGATCACTTCCACGACTATACAGGCACTGGACTGCGCGATTACCAAGGCCGCCAATCAAGGGAAGAAAGGAGGAGGCAAGGAGAAGAGGACATCGAAGGGGTCTTATTCATGAACCAACAGTTTTTGAGTGTAACCTTCACCACCACATGTGAACCGCGAGGGCAAAGTATGGGTCACGCGAGAAAGGAAATCCTGACGGCGTTCTGTTTAGGCTCGCCTGGAACTGCCCAGTGCGCTGGATATCGCGAAAAAGCAACACCAAAGAGGGGGGAGTTATGACCATAGATAGATATCCACGGCAAGCGGAATTTCCAGGCGCGACCGCTCCTAGGGAGTCGCGGTCGCACGGGGAGCATTAAGAAGGGTAAGGAGTACGGTGATTCAAAACGTGGTGGTGAATGGCAACAAAAGGGGGGGGGTATGCATAAAAAGGAGAAGGGAGAGGCGAGCGCTCTCCTTTGTTATTCGATTGGAGGCCAGGGAAATACCGCAAAACAAGGCCTTGTATAGAAGAATTTGGGGGGCGCGAAAAAATATCGCGAGGATGTTGGGGCCGCTATCGAAAGGACGGAAAGTAGGGAAATAAAAGAAAGAGTGGCAAGCCTGTGCCCCACCCAGCAATGTGAGGGGTTAGAAACAGCAGAGGGGGTGGTGCAAAACAATCAGAGGGGAGGCAATCGTCAAAAAGTTGCACCTGGCCGCAAAGTGACATCAACGAAAGAAAAAGTAGAGGAAAGAAGTAGCACTCTTGCCTTCACGCACGGCTGCGGGGCAAGCCCATTCAGGTGGCGCTGGACCGCACGTCATTCAGGCTGAAAAATCGGTAAAATAACCTGCAAAGGGAAGCGACAAAGAAGAGAGACGCGGGCGCGGTCTAAATCCGTTTAGAATATTCAAGAAAGACGATGCTCGGAACGGCAAGGGGTTAGAAAAAAACACGGAACTTGGCGGGGATTGATTGATCAAAAAGGGGCCTTTAAAAAACATCTGGAGAAGGGAAGGCGAAAGGGGGACGCAAGGAAAAACGGGAAAAGGGGAGATTGTAGAATTCCCATCACCGGAAAAAGCCAGCATCGTAAGGGTATCACAAGGAAAGGAAATCAAAGAAAAACGCGAAAGGTGGATGGTGAACGGACGAACCTCACCTAAAGAACCCGGAGAGCAAGTATATAGTCACGAAACGTGATAAGGACTTGACGTGGTAACAGGAGAATGCTAAACAACAACCGCGGACGACAGGAGGTTTTTTGGGTCAAGGACAATGACCTAGAAACCAGAAAGAGTGGGTTTCTTCGACTGTTAGTCCAAAGAAGAACCTCCTCTATCAGGGCCAGGAGGGTTGGGATTGCAAATGCAGAACGGGGGGGGAGCCAAAGTAGAAAGTACGTTTCGCATCAACCGCCACATTTCGGCAGTCTCCACCAAAAAAAAGTGGTGGGAATCCAGCAGAACGCGCAGCCCAAGTGCGGCATGGAAATTGAGTGGAAGGATTTGCCATCCTTGGGTCTTGACATCCAAGGCCTGGGGGAGTGCTCGTACTGCGGTAAGAGCTGGCTCTAAGAGAACTAGCCCCAAAAAGGGCGATCCTCACGATTTGCGCTGGCAGAACAGACAGTGGGGGAGGCGGAAAAATGGAAAAAACCGGGTCGACTTAAGTAACCACATTTGTCCGGCCATTACTAGGGACAAATATGTCAGATGTCCTTTGAGGTGTCGTGAAAAGCGCAAGGGGAATGATAAAGAAGAGAAAAAGTGACTGACTCATTGCAAAAACCCCGGTTCATGCGACAAAATAGGGTAACAAATAAGAAGCCATGGCTCTTCCGAGACCGCTTGCGGCAGCGAAGAGGGCGCCTGTCTTCAAGCAGGTCTACGGGCACTCGGAAAGAAAAAAATACTGCAGAAGTTTGGCGTAACGCCCGCGCTGCCAAATGAACCTTATGGGGGATGGGACGGAACCGAGGGGAAGAGGCGAAGCACCGACAATGCAGAAAAGATCTTCGTTGTCTTAAGACATACAAGGAGAAACCGGTCGGGAATCAATAATGCGGACAGCGATACCGGGGTCAGAGCGTCAAAATGGGGGGGAAAAAAAGCGATCAAGCAAGAACGCCGAGCCTTAGAAGAGGGCAGCAAATTGCTAGTCCTAAGGTAAATGGAACCAGCACCGTATCACCATAATCGAAGGGCCTGTAAACCTGGGTAAAAAACTCCCAAAAACTCTAGCGCAAGCCATCATTGAGCCGAACGCTGAGACAGTGGGGGCAGCCCACACAAAAAATTCCATTGAGTTACTAATTGGAGGATCGCTGTGACCCAAAAAAAGAAGGGAAATGACCTCAGATCTAGGCAGTCAATTGGGTTAGGTTGGGGTGGAATGTGGAATTCGGTCAGCCCTCATCAACGAGAACCAACCGAAAATCGACGAATTCTCTCTTACGTAACGGGAGAGAAAAGGAAAAGCCCTCAAAACCACGTCCCGGGCGCCTCAAAGGA
>Ga0179591_1323760_pt1 | contig 10603 bp, 9 predicted proteins | sample CZOMad2_1_08_16f_FD_182891 | JGI IMG/M metagenome (GOLD analysis project Ga0179591, IMG submission 182891) | Vadose zone soil fungal communities from Angelo Coast Range Reserve, California, USA - CZOMad2_1_08_16fungal (PacBio error correction) | ecosystem: Environmental > Terrestrial > Soil >...
GAAAGTAGAAGGTACCAAGTCAGCCGCGTCTCCTCACTCGTCGTTAGCGTCCGAAAGAAGAATCAACGGGCACCTCGGATTGCGATCCAGAATGCGAGCAAGAGTTCTCCGGACACAGAAAAACACCATTCAGGGGGACGCTCAGCAGAGAGACGCTACGTGCCGACCGCGTTGACTCTACGTCGCGCCAACAAAGAGCCGAAAAAGAGAAAGGAGCACGCGTGAGGTTCGCAAAGGAGGCTGCGACACGCGATGGAAACACTCAGAAGCATCGCAAGCTAAAAATCTTTGATCGTCTTAAGGGGGCGCGACGCACGCTGGACTCATTTCGCAAGTAAAGAAGAAGTGAACCGGGGGGATGGGGGGTAGATGATCGTCGTCAGCAAAGTCAAAAACCGAGGTTCTGGGGAGGTAGGCGCGATGGGCCAGCCGATCGCCGAAGGAAAAGGGAGAAAAGCCGAAGCCGCGCTCGATCAAAACACTAGACCACGTACAAGCGTCGTAATGCGCGGAACTCGGGCTATTTTCTCGTGTCCTCGACCGATTTCGGGACTGTGGCGACGACGGGGAGGAAGCGAACGAATCGAAAGATCCCCCGGCTTACTATCGGGGGGAGATCCTTCCTCTACGCCGACTATCCCGACCAAACGGGGCGCCGCGTACTCAGCAAAAGTTAGAAGGGGAGACTCGAAGATTCCCTTCAGGTATTGAGAGTCGAATGCACTGCGGTACAATAAAGGGCGTCAGTCGGGTTCCGAATTCTGATCCCAGAAGAGAGGGAAGCGGGGAAGCGGTACACGTGACGGTTTGTAAAACGCTACGCATCTTGGAGGGGATAGAATTCGTGGAGAAAAAAAGGGATAAGGAAGCACGCGTCCCTTCTCGGGAACTTGAATCTCAGAAAAAGAAAGCACTGTGCCTGCTTCGTAGGTAGTAGAGACTTGGGTGATAAAACCCAGAAGAGAGAATATCGGTGTCGGCCGAAGCGCTCGAAATTACATTTCCTCCCCCGGCGACTTCCGCGAACGACTTCAGACTTCAGAAGGGGTTCGACTAGGCTGTCCGTGGGGAGACGAGAAGCCGCGAAGGACATGGGGCGTGGAAAAAATGAGGGGGAATAGAGATCGTCACTGAATGGACCGGCGATCTCCTCGTCGAAAAAACCCAGATCTGGTCGTCTATGCCGGGAAGATGGACATGACGAGTAGGGGGGTGCAATTAGGTACGCGCACGGGCGGCCGCTCGAGGCCGAACGCTGTAGGTAGGCCATTCCATCTGAAATCAAAGACGAATTCACGTGGCTTGAAGACCTGCTCGAACGAAAAGCCAGAATTGTCTTCGGGGAAAGGTCGTAGAGATTAGGACTAGGAACTTGCCGACGCTCTCGATGCCGAGGACTCGTCTCGGTGATCGACACCCACAAAACCGAGACAAGCAGCGCCGTATCTCGAGCGTTGAAAGAGGCCGTAAGGGGAGACTCAGCAGGTCCGGGGGGGGGAGTGAAAAACTTCATAAGGCCAGGAATGCACGAGGTGAACGCGTTCACTAGTCCGAAAAAGAGGTTCACTCTCTACATGAGGCTGCGTAACGAAAAGTTCTGGGGCATAGATATTACGATAGGCTTCTCCTACGAACTCTTACAAGGGGAGGCGGCTCCGGCCGAGGGGAGGGGGAGAGACGCGGTCGTTCGAAAAGCGAACAATCCGGATGTTCTAGAACTTAGAAGACCTGCAGCACCAACGTTGACGTTGTCGTTATGGAAAAGGAAGACGCGAAGTGGCGCGCGGACGGTGCTCAAGGGCTAACGGAGAGTAATAATCGGCTGCCGATCAGGGCTGGCCTCTCGAAATAAATGCGACGCATCGTACCGAAAAAAGGTGATTGACGGCTGAAGTCTCGGGACCCGACGAAAAAAATTCCGGAATCGTCTAGGGAGTACAGGGAGGAAAAAGGAGAACGAGGGACTGTGACTTCCTCCAAAACGATGGTAAGCGAGACGCCTAAGTCGTCGTTCCCGATGGTTCGCCTCGTCGGGGAGAAAGGAGTGAACGCGGAGAGGTAGGGGAAGATCTAGAAAGAGAAAGAATCTGAGGAACTACGAGTCGGCGGAGTGAAATGGTGCGATCTGAAGCAGGCCGGAGTCAGGACTCGATCTGAATGGAAGGAGGCTCTTGAGAAGGAGTAGGCACGCCCGAAAAACGTTCACTCTAGTAAGACGGTCTGAAGAAGGAGACCCGAGAGAGAAAGGATAGACAAAATACCCTCAAAAAAAAGCAATGAGGGAGAGAGAATGAAGTGATCGTCTCTGACTTCCTACAGCCGCGGCAAAAATAGCGTGGGTCCTTGCCGTTGGGAGGGAAGAGGAGACTCGGGGGGCGATAGTCATTAGATCGAAGCTTGGGACGCCCGAGTTCTCCGCATCTTCGGCGGGGCCTACGGTGGGGGGGGGGGGGGGGGGTGGGGGGGGGGGGGGGGTGGAGGGGTGGGGGGGGGGGGGTGTGTTGGTGTTGGGTTTGGGGGGGGGGGGGGGCAGGGGGGGTTGGGGGGGGGGGGTGGGGTGTGGGGGGGGAGGGGGTGGGGTGGGGGGGGGGGGGGGGGGGGTGTTGGGGTGTTGGGGGGGGGAGGGGTTGGGGGTGTGGGTGGGGTGGATGGGGGTGGTGGGGGGGGGGTGTGGGGGGGGGGGGGGAAGATGGGGGGGGGGGGGTGGGGTTTGTTGGGTTGGGTTGGGGGTGGGGGGGAGGGTTTGGTGGGGGGGGGTGGGGGGGGGTTGGGGGGGGGGTGGAGGGGGTGGTGGGATGGGGGGGGTGTGTGGGTGTGGTTGGGTGGGGAGGGGAGGGGGGGGGGTGGGGGTGGGGGGGTTTGGGGGGGGGGGGGGGGTGGGGGGGTGGGTTGTGGGGTTTGGGGTGGGGGGGTGGGTAGGGGGGGAGGGGGGGGGGGGTGGGGGGGGTTGGGTGGTGGGGGGGGGGGGGGGGGTGTGTGTGGGGGTAGGTGGGTGTGGGGTGGGGGTGGGGTGTGGGGGGGGGGGGAGGTTGGGGGTTGGTGGGGGGGGGGGGGGGGGGGGGGGGGGGGGGGGGGGGGGGTGGGGTGGGTGGCGGGTTGGGTGGGGGGTGGTTGGTGGGTTGTTGGGTGGGGGTGGGGGGTGTTGGGGGGGGGGGGGGGGGGGGGGGGGGTGGGGGGTGTGGTGGGGGGGGGGGGGTGGGGGGGGGATGGGGGTGGGGGGGGGGGGGTGGGGGGGGGGGGGGGGGGTGGGGGGTGTTTGGGGGGGGGGGGGGGGGTGTGGGGGTGGGGGGTGTGTGTGGGGGTTATGTGGGGGGGGTGTGGGGGGTGGGGGATGGGTGTGTGGGGGGTTGGGTGGTGGGGGGGGGGGGGTGGGGGGGGTGGTGGGTGTGTTGGGTGTGGGGGTGGGGGGTGTTGTGGGGGGGGGGGGTTTGGTGTGGTGGTGGGGGGGGGGGGGTGGGGGGTGGGGGGGGGGGAAGGGGGGGGGGGTTGGGTGGGGTGTGTGTGGGGGAGGTTGGGGGGGGGGGGTGGGGGGGGGGGGGGGGGGGGTGTTGGGTTTGGGGTGGGTTGTGGTGGTGGGGTGGGGTGGGTTGGGGGGGGGGGGGTGGTGGGGGGGTGGGGGGGGGGGGGTAGGGGGGGGGGGGGGGGGGGGGGGGGTGGTCGGTGTGGGGTGTGTGTGTGGGGGGGGTGGGGGGGTGGGGGGGGGGGGGGTCTTGGGGTGGGGGGGGGTTGGGGGGGGGGGGGGTTTTGTGTGTGTGTGGTGATTTTGGTGGGTGTGGGGGGGGGGGTTGTGTGGTGGGGGGGTGGGTGGTGGGGGGGGGTAGGTGTTGGGGGCGGGTGGGGGGTGGGGTGGGGTGGGTTGGTGTGGGGGTGTGTTGGGGGTGGGGGTGGGGGGGGGGGGTGGTGGTTTGTGGGGGGGGGGGGGGGGTGGGGGGGGGGGGTGGGGGGGGGGTGGGGGGAGTGGGTGTGGGGGGGTGGGGGGGGGTGGGTTGGGGGGGGGGTGGGGGGGTTTGGGGGGGGGGGGTGGGGGGGGGGGGGGGTGTGTGGGGTTGGTGGGGGGGGGGGGGGGGGGAGGGGGGGGGTGTTGGGGGGTGTGGGGGGGTGGGGGGTGGGAGGGGGGGGGGGGGGGGGTGGGTGGGGGGGGTGTGGGTGTGGGGGGGGGGGGGGGGGGTGTGGTTGGGGGGGGGGGTGGGTGGGGGGGGGGGGTGGGGGGGGGTGTGGTGGGGGGGGAGAGGTGTGGGTTTGGGGGGGGGGGGGGGGGTTGGGGGGGTGTGTTTTGGGGGGGGGGGGTGGGGGGGGTGGGGGGTGGGTGGGGGGGGTTTTTGTGGGTGTGGGGGTGTGGTGTTGGGGGGGGGGGGGGGTGGGTGGGGGTGTGTGGGGGGGGGGTTGTTGGGGGGGAGTGGGGGGTGGGTGTGGGTTTTGGTTGGGAGGTGTGGGGGGTGGGGGGGGGGGGGGTTGTGGGGGTGTTTGTTGGGGTGGGGTTGGGGGGGGGGGGGGGGGGGGGGGGGGGTTGGGTTGTTGGGGGGTGGGTGTGGGAGTTGTGGTGGGGGGGGGGGGGTTTGGGGTGGGTTGGTGGGGGGGGGTGGGGGGTGGGTGGGGGGGGGGGGTTGGTTTGTGTGTGGGGGGGGGGGTGGGGGGGGGGGGGGGGGGGGGGGTGGGGGGGGTGGGGGGTGGGGGTTGGTGGGGGGGTGGGGGGGTGGGGGGGGGTGGGGGGGGGGGGGGGGGGGGGGGGGGGGTGGGGGGGGGGGGGGGGGGGGGTGGGGGGGTTGGGTTGGGGGGGTGGGTGGGGTGGGGGGTGGGGTGGGGGGGGTGGTGTGTTGGTTGGGTTGGGTGGGGGGGGTGGGGGTGGGGGGGGGGGTGGGGGGGTGGGGGTTGGGGGGGGGGTTGGGTGTGGGGGTTTGTTGGTTGTGGGGGGGGGGGGGTTGGTTTGTGGTGGGGGGTGGGGGGGGGGGGTGGGGGGGGGGTGGGGGTGGCGGGGGGGTGGTGGGGGTGGGGGGGGGGATGTTTGGGGGGGGGGGGTGTGGGGGGTTTGGTTTTGTTGTGGGGGGGGGGGGGGTGTGGGTGTGGGGGGGGGGGGGGTGTGGGGTTGGGTGTGGTGGTGTGTTGGGTGTTCGTTGGGGGGGGAAAGGGGGTGGGGTGGTGGGGGGGGGGGGGGGGGGGGGGGGGGGGGTTGGGGGGGTGGGTGGTTGGGGTGTGTGGGGGTTGGGTGTGGGTGTTGGGGGGGGGGGGGGGTGTTGGGGGGGTGGGGGGGGGGTGGGGGGTGGGGGGGGGGGGGGGGGGGGGGGGGGGGGTGGTGTGGGGGGGGGGGGGGGGTGTGGGGGGGGGGGGGGGGGGGGGGGGGGGGGGGGGTGTGGGTTGGGGGTGTGAGTGTGTTGGGGTTTGAGGGTGGGGGGGGGGGGTGGGGGGGGGTGGGGGGGGTGGGGGGGGGGGGTGGGGGGTGTGGGGGTGGGAGGGGTTGGTCTGAGGGGGTGTGGTGTGGGGGGGGGGGGGGGGGGTTGGGGGGGGTTGGGGGGGGGGGTGGGGGGGTGGGATGTGGGTTTGTGTGGGTGGGGTGTGGTGTGTTGGTGTGTGGGGGTGGGGGGTGGGGGGGGGGGTGGTGGTGGGGTGGGGGGTGGGGGGGGGTGTGGGGTTTTTGGGGGGTGTAGGGGGGGTGTGTTGAGGTGGGGAGGGGATGGGGTGGGGGGGGGGGTGGGGGTGGGGGTGTTGGGGGGTTGTTGGGGGGGGGTTTGGTGGTGGGGGGGGGGGGGGGGGGGGTGGGGGGGGGGTGGTGTGTGGAGTTGTGGTGTAGAGAACCGAGCTCCTCAGGCACTCGCCGTCTCTCCTAACCGCTAAGTACGAGCACTCCCTACATAGCTAGTACTAGAACTCTGAATGAAGCGTAGTCTGACTTCCGTATTCTTTAACCCTCCTTCCTATTGGAAAAGAAAACATAGATAGGAACTATTATTGTAAAGCTTTATGAACTGCGCACAGCAAATCCGACTCCGGTGCTATCCCGATATATGGGTGGTCACTGTAATTGGCGCAACTCGCGGGCTTGAATAATCTAATTTCCATCCGTCCATCACCGAAAATTAAGGATAGGAGCTCGTTGGGAGAGGGCCAGACCGGAGACCGGAGCGGAGCGCGAAGTACAAAAAGCATCATCGGAAAAAGCTTCTACCTAGACCGAAATCATGAGTCTCGATCGTCCAGACCTCGTTCAGGGAGAAGGTCAGCCAGACGGCGGGATCGAGCAGGGAAAAGAAAATCTGCGACAAAATCCTGAAATCTTCCCAATAGAGCTCCTCTATCAGGACGACTTCTACGGCTTACGCAGCATCGGATGGAAAGCGCCCCTGCCCGTATCGAGGGAACGAGGGAGACGCAAGTCCGCGGTCGGGCTGATCGCACCAAAAGAGCCGTGCCGCAGAAGAGTTCCGGCCTTCTGGAACCCTAATATCAGGCGTTTCCTAACAGGTGCGGTGCCACCGAAAGAAGGGGGGAAGATATAGTCATTCGAGAGAAAATTTCCAACTATCGATCCGCGGCACAGACATTCTCAGGGAAGGGAGGGGGACGGTCTTCAAGCACCTGTGGCGCTGCTCGTCGGGAGAGATGTGGGGGGGGGGGATCACCACCTCGACCGAAACTCAGGAGAGTGGGGTGTCGAGCGTAAGGAGTGTCACATAGTCCGAGAGCCTACAAACCGCGACTACGTCACAGAGGGAAAACGACCTTCGAAACATATCGGATGTCGTTGATCAGTACGAGGAGAGCGCCGCGGTAGGGGAAATCTACAAAAAGGGAGAGAGAAAGATGGGACTAGAAAATGTCGTAGCGTCCTCTATCTGTCGGTGTCGGGTTGGGGACGTCGAGGTCGAGGGAAGTGGAAGCTACTGACTCGCACTTTTCGAGCCGATCGCGACGGTCTGTTACCACTGTCCCACCTCACTACGGAAGAGACTGAAGCAACCTGAGGAACTTGAACTTCACCTAAGGGTGATTCGGTCTAAGGTCCGCTCAAAAGACACAAGAGCGGAAAAGACGCAGAATAAAGAGGTTCATCTGTTCTCAAGGATAGGAACCGGAATAAAAGGATCAAGCACGCAATTACAGCAGTGCCGAAGAGTCAAGTCAGCGGGCTCGATGCGTATAAAATACGGAGAGATAGGAGGCACAGAAGGTCTATAAGGTCACTCTTAGCCGAGTTCAATGGCAAAGGGCACCTCTACCTGACGCTGGATACCGCGAGAAGCTTGGGAGGCGAGATTCTTCTCTTCGCAGGACTCGACGACATCGACTAGGCATAGTGGGTTGCTGCATCAGATTACATTCTTGGACGAAAGCATCTCGACCCGAACGTGTGATGACGATAGAGAATGGCGAAGTCGTTCTGTCTCTAACTACTCGACGTCTCGGGGGGACTCTAGACTCGAAGCGGATTCACACATCTTCTAGCCGTTCTGCCCTGATCACTACTAGCCCGAAGCTCTTCAACCTTACCTAGACCTTTGATCGGACCGGGGGTCATCTCAAGCACAACCTCGACAAGAGGACCACATATATCGGAGAAATAGGAGAACGAACGTTCTAAGTTGCTGGGGGTTCGCCAGATCGACAGGAGCCTCGACTCAGATGCTCGTTTCGGATGACCGTAGGGGAAGACCTCCTGATAGCAGAAGAAAGAAGAAAAGAAGATAGTGCAGTAAGTCGTTTACGAAATCTAGGCAAAGCTTTCGGAAACCGAGATGCTTTTCCCCGGGTTCCCGAAAGAAATTGAGAAGGGGACATTGTGCTCGTCTGATTGCCGGAGAAATCGGTATACTGCGCAATTACTAAGAGCCTCTAGGTCTGGCAAACATTACTTCGATAAGTACCGGACCATCAACGAGGGGGGCTCAAAGAGGGGCCGAAACTCGGCGTCATCCCAAGACCAACAACGTGATAAAAGAGAGCTATGCGATGGTCTAGGGCGTATCTTGGAAGAAAGGATCTCTTGATTTCCTGAGTTAAATCCGGCAGCGTTGACGATCGTCCAGTTCGCTCTTGAGCCCGATGTCGCCGTCGTCAGATCGACACCGGGAGAACGCCGAGCTCCTCGAGGGCTCTAATCTGCCTCCCTGAGGGTACTAGACGGAGTACACGCTCAGCGAAGACGAGGAAAACCGCTGAAGACGGCGGACTTTCTTGGCGAAGGGACAATGCAAAACCTCCGTTCGAATAACGAAAGAGCAGAGCTCGAGTAATGCTCGCAATTCTTGATCGGGTATGCAACACGGCCCAAATTGTCTCTACAATCCCTATCCAAACGATGTGGCATTAAGGGGGCGGAGCGTGTCTTGAGAATCGGGCAAACCGCAGGGGCAGGTGAAAGGCTGGCTTCTCCGTTGAGCGCGAAGGGAGAGTCTCCTCTTAGCGTACGATTCACTTAAGAACAGGGCCGCAACCTGAAAAAGCAAAGCAAACTAACTCGTCGTCCTCACGATCAAAGACACCCCACTCTAAAACGCGATCAACAATACTCAAACGGGCGAGCACAAAACCGGCGGGGAAGAGTCGTAAACGACGACGGCACCTTGAAACAGAGGGGGACGAGCGCTAGGCATCAGAGTCGATAAGAACGGCGCCACATAGAATCCGCCCTCCGGGCAAGGGGAGAGCTGCATGTAAGCGTGAAACGCTGAAAATGAAGCCCGGGGTGGGTATTCATCCCCGAAAACGCAAAAAAAAAAAAAAAAAAAATATCTACGTCGAAGGCCGCAGGTCCTTGCTACAGGAGGGAAGGTCGGCAGGGCCGGGAAAAGACCAAATGCTTTAATCATAAGACTCGGGAAGGGGTCAACGAGAAAGGAGGTTACTCTCTAGGCATGGAGGATCGTCAGAGTGCGTTTAGACGGGCACACAACCATCGAACCGCAGACGGCCCAAAGAAGATGTATCAGCTTTCGCGAATGTTCCTTCAGCCAGGGAACCTGCTCGAAGGGGGGGGGACGGGGGGGCTACCACCACAGCGCGGGAAATCGTTATTTTTCTTGAACGATAAAGGGGGATCTAAACGGGGGTCGAAAAAGCGCGGAGGGAGCCCGGCGAGTCACGAGGAATCGAAAATCAACGAAACTCGGACGTCGAAGGTCGGAAAAGATTGAGATCCGCGCCGGCAGTGTGGGAGAGAACTTGAGAGGAGGAAAGAAGATTCAAAATGCCGGTCGAATAGCTCCTATTCCGGTCAAAAAAATAGTGCTAGGCCGGGAATATGAGTTGGGTAATGGGCGAAAGCCGCGCTATGGTGTAGCGCTGCCGGCCTAGACTCGGCTGCGGTAATAGGGTAAAGGACCCCAGAGCACGAAAAGAAGGATCGCAAGAACCAAGAAAACTGCTTTAAAATCAAGTTTCCCGTAAGGGCTGAGATGCGAAGTCGCTTCCGAGGAAAAAGCAATCATCCTGCAAGACGATCTCAAAACAAGCGTCATCGATTGGATAATTATCGTACACAGGAGAAGAAAAAAGATGGACTGATCGTTCGATTTGCACCGAAGAGCACGCAGTACGGAAACGGAACCGGAAGACTGTCGGCCTCTATATTAAGACTGCTATAGAGAGGACTGATCCTGTGCAGTGACATAAGGAGAGCCTGCAAGAGGAGGTCTCCTTCGCGATCCGAGATGGGGGGGGCGCTTCGAGTATCGGGAAGCGTCCTCGATGGATGTGCTGGTTGCTGAAATCCATCTGACGCGGTAGTGGGACTAAACCTCGACCCAAATCTAAATAACAACGAGCGGATTCCATCGAAAAATTCCTTGGGACGACACTTTCGGTCTTATCCATAAAGAAATAACGAGGAGCTGCCGTTTTTTCACCTCATGTCGGGGCTTCCTCTTTCTGGAGGAGCGAACGTTGGACTACGGGTATGGCAGACGAGTCCATGGACATCCTCGACATGAAGTTAGAGGATGGGACAGGCTACGAGTCACAAGAAAAAACGGTCGCCACATGGGCAGTTGTTGGCAACCGGAAAACAAAACTTGTGAGGCGGTAGAAGAAGATGGGAGGTTGCGGTCCGAGTTCCTAAAGAAGCAATGGGTTATCCTAGGAGTCTCGAGGAGTTCGCGACTCGAGGGTGACGATCCTAGTCGGAGGAAAGATAATACGGAGTGCCCCTCGCTGCTGAGACGTCCTGGGACACGTCGCAACACGGCATACCCCTCAATGTGGCGCGGCGCAGGCTAAGGTGAACATACTCTGAGAGTCGACCTCTCGGTCTTCAATAGAGAGGCCTGAGGGACGGCGGGGCCGTGTCTAAAACAGGACAGACTCACTCCAGTAAATTAATTACGCTAGACGGAACCAGAGGGAACTCGACAACAACACACAAAAACAGGAGGATAGATATTACTATTTGATCTGGCTACTTCTAAGGCAACTTCGCGTGAGGGGGGACTGGTCCTGTGGTAGCAGAAGTGTCGCACTCGGGAAGCTCGTCGCGTTCTCAAACGAGCAGCAGGGAGACGAAGACTTAAAAAGAATCCTCATGCAGTCGAACTGGCAAACGCCTCCGCTAGAGGGACCTCGACCGGCTCGGGAAAGACCTTACCCCGACGAAGCCGATCGAGACGCACGGCATGAG
>Ga0179591_1379362_pt1 | contig 10603 bp, 13 predicted proteins | sample CZOMad2_1_08_16f_FD_182891 | JGI IMG/M metagenome (GOLD analysis project Ga0179591, IMG submission 182891) | Vadose zone soil fungal communities from Angelo Coast Range Reserve, California, USA - CZOMad2_1_08_16fungal (PacBio error correction) | ecosystem: Environmental > Terrestrial > Soil >...
TTTCACAAAGAGGGGAAACTTCGCGCCGTTTCGAAGCCCACCACAAAGGGCTTAAAAGGGGGGCCCGCGCAAAAGCATCTAAGTATAAAAAAAAGGCCTGCCGTAGCAACGTAGGAACGCATCACTTTCCGCGAGAAAGCTCAAGGGAAGGGTCCTACGGCCGAACCTCAATGCACGAGATGAAAAGCCATCACAATGCTGTGCTGAATTTAGCGCTCGTCATGGAAAAGCCACCAGCGGGCAGCGCTGGCGGGGCGACCCGGGGTGATGCTCAAGAAGGAGAAAACATCAAAGCACCTGGGGAATGAAATCCAGTCTAAAAAAAAGGACTGCTCGCCCTGGAGAACAAGCCTACTCCTGGAAAGGCAAGCGGCGTGCAGCCGAAAAATGTGGTAGGGGACGCTCCGTGGGTCCTTGGTGTTCGGGGGAAGGAAGGCGGGGAATGGCTTCATCACCCAAAGTAAAGCTCAAAAGGACTCTCGAGGGGTGACTGTCTTGGGGGACCTTTACTCGGCAAAGGACTACACCGGTATAGGGTCTAAGGAAAAAAGAAATCTATCAGGAGGCATGAACGACCTTCTTGCGGGGGGCGTGGAAGAACTATAAAAGATTCTAGAATTTCCGGAAAAATGCTCGAAAGGGAGGGCAGCGTGTCCGCAAAAGCGGGGGCGAATGGTGAAAGCAAAGGCGGGGGGCTAACATCGACTAAAGGGAAGTACCACGGCGACGGACTGGCCGAAAAGTCTCGAATTCTACAGGAACGAGACTCAAGGCAAGGGGGGCAGGGATTCAAAATCTGTAAAAAAGGGGGGGTTCAGCTCTGCCCGAAGACCTGAGGCCGCGCCGCGAAACGTGCGGCACGCGGCAGCGCATCGCCAATTCTTCAAGGGGCGGTCAATTAAAGTGGCGGTGTCCCAAAGTGGTCTGAAAAAAAAGGATTCCTCCCAGCAAGGCGCTGCCGCCCAAGAGCATCCTCCCGGGGAAGATAGAACCAGCTAAAGTACCTTAAAACAGCCTCAAATGTCTGAGGACCTAAAACAGGCAAAAAAGAAAAAAAAAAAAACTCTACTCGGCCTGCAGAAGAACTCGAAAGGCCAAGGCCCGCGGACTGAGATAGGCTGTCTTCATCTGAAAAACGGCAGGGGGCCATCGGAGGGGAAAGTCCAGCCAACAAATGGGACCAGAAAATCGTCAGGGGGGATGTTGGGGTGGAAGAGGCGCGCAACCGGGCATTTTGAGCGTTTCGGTTCAAATGAAAAATTAGCCGGCGGACCGTCCAAGAGAAATCGCAAAAGTCCTTTGCCCATGTACGAAAACGAAAAAAGGAGCCGGCTTTGACCAAAGAGAACCGGAGGGAACCGGGGAGGGACAAAAAAAAAAGAGAAAAAATCTGAGTTCCCATGGTGGGACACTGCGGCCGGGGCAAGGTTGCGCTCAGAACCAGCAGCCTCAGCGAAGAAACGGGAAAGGGGGAGGGAAAGGTCTGATCTGAGAGGAGCCAGGTGGGAAAAGCGTCGCCGATTAAGGAGACAGCCGGCAGGCGCAAGCTGACGGGGGGGCGCGGCCAGGGGCCCGCCCGGCCCGGGTCAAGCGGTACAAAGAGGAAGGTCGCAGGGGAGGGAGACGCGGAGTAAGGATTCTATCCCCACCGAGAGAAATTGCCAAAGGGACGGAAGGTCAAGACGAGGCGACCCGTCATTCAGCCTCTGAGGAGCGTTGTTCCTGGAGGCACATACAGGTGGGAGAAAGGATAATTCCTACAAAGGAAATCACCCGCAAAGGGAGCAAAAACGAAGAACGCAGGGACCGTGTCGATATGTCTGGGCGGTTTCCGCCGGAGGAGCTCAGGAACGAACAGGAAAAGTACCGGAAAGGACTTAAAAGGGGAGGGAGACTGGACGCTTGACGCCTACCTAACGCGGAAAACACTACGAGCCAGGTACCGGCGCGGCGTGTCGCATCGAAAAACAGCAACTCTCGGGTGGAAAGGTTGGTTGTTCGCAAAGATTGAGTAAGGCACATCGTGTGGGGCTGTACGAAACCAGTCGGTGATCCCTCTCCCCAGGCTCGGAATCGAACTGCGAGCAAGTCAAGGCTCAGGCCGGGGGGGGTGGAACACGACGGTACCAGGCCTCCAGCGGCGGCTTCCAGCAAGGCGCGGGGGGAAGATCCGCGGGGGAGGGGGTAAGGATGGTTGTCGAAACCTGCGTCGCGCGGGGGAAACCGGAACTTCTGGAGAACAGGCATACTTACATGATCTCAAAAACCAAACCGTGACTGAATCCGAAAAAAAAACACGGAACGGCGCCGCCCTCGGAGCCGGGGGAAGGCGCTTTCCGGCTATTCCCTAGGAAACGCCATGAGGCGAAGGGCTTAGGAGAGGACGGGCGACCAGGTCTGCAAAGCCGAAGTGTGTGGAAGGGGAGACTGCTTCTGAAAACAGACGCGTAAGCCCAGGGGATTTTTCCTCGGGGAAAGCGCCAGGAGAGTCTGGGCGAGTTAAAAACTACTGAGTTTTCGAAAAAAGCCCCCGAGGGGTTCGTGGGCTTAATTTCCAAAGGAAAAAGGAAAGTGGAGCCGTCACCATTCACCGTTACATCGAGATGGGAAAAAATCCTAACGGTCGACCGTTCCTCCGAGAGCTATCGAACAACAACTGGGGGAAAATAGAGAGAACGCTCGGGGAGGACACTTTTAGAATGTTTCTGCTGGGGTGGGGCCCGCCAAAAGGGCTCACGGGGAATTGGCTTCAGAATCCGGCCGGACCTGTCCGAAGCAAGCGGGTGTGAGCGTCATAACCCTCTTCGACCGGGGAGTAAAAAAGCGGCCTTGAGAGAACCAGCCCCGGAGGAGTCAAAAAATAAAGAACTAGCCGGAACCTTCTGTCTTCGAGATCCGACCTGGTTTCGAAAATCCGAGCCCTCCCATCAACAGACTTAGGGCCTTCCCGCCGGAATGGAGGGCGGGGGCATCACAAAAAAAGAAAAGAGCTCTGTTCTGAAGTTGCCGTTGTCCCCGACACCACGAATCGTCACGGACGGGCGCGCTATCATTTAGCAGGGGCTTCCTGTGTAAGAAAAAAAAGTTCCTGAGACCGCGGAAAAAAAGAAAGGTTCAAAGGAACCTCGTACCCCACGGCGCCTTGAAGTGACTCCGCCGCTGCGGATGGAAATGGCTGAGGCGCAGAAAAGAAAGGAGGATACGTTAGGACCCCGCTGGGGTCAATTCGCGAATTTTCGTCGGGAAACCGGCCGGGTGAAGTCCTACTAGGGGTCACCTACTCATCGACGGGACGACCCAGGAAAAAAAGAGGTAGGGGAGTGCGGTTCGAGAGACCCCAGCCTTAACGCGCCGATCACCGGGGAAAGTCACCGGCCGCGCGGGCAGGGAAGGAGAACAACTGGCCAAATAACCTTCCAATGCGCTTCCAGCAGTTTCAATCCTTTCTATATTTCAAGGAGGCCGAAAACTAAAAACCAAAGGTTCGAAACCCGAGTCTCGACACCCGGTCTCCTGTCGCAAAAGGCAGGCGCGCGTTCTGGGGGGGGGGAATCAGAGGCCAGCTCATGAAACGCCTAAACTGTATTGAAAGGGGGACATGCAGCCCCAAAAAACTCTGAAACCGGTCAAAATGCTTCCGGGAAAGAACTAGGGTCGGGACGAACAGGACCGGTTGACAGTGGCTCAAGGTGGGCTCTCAGAAAAGGCCTAACCTGCGAAAGACTCCCAAAACCCGGCGTAAAAGGAATTAACACGGCGGGGCGGTCCCTCAACATCGGCCGCGCGGTCATCAGAAGAACATTTTGGTTCCTAAAAAAAAACTCTGGCACGTGCCGTCAAAAGGCTCCGAGGTGAACAGATCGCCGGTTCGAGGATTCATAAAAAAAAAATTAGTCGGCAGGGGATCGCAACCAATCGAATCGCCGCCAATGGACCGTACCAATCCAGGAGGTGGGGGGAAGAGGCAAAAAAGGCGAAAAAAACGTGCAACCACGCGTCTCCCTGGAGGCAATACAGGCAGGCAGAGGGCGCGACGCGGTGTCAAAAGGGACGGGGTCCTGTCCGTCAGGCTACGCCGGGGAAAGAAAACTCGTGGCCCGAGTGGCGCCGACAGCGGCTCGGGACGGTGGCCCCTGACCATCGGGCGGTGCTGGACCAGGGGGAGGGGGCCGATATTGCACGCTGAAACGCCGATCGTACCGAAAGAGGGGGAGGGGGGGTCCTGGAAAGGAGTTTCGCTGTCCGGAGGCTAGACTGGTGACCCGGCAGAAGTCACCGGGGCTCGAAGCCGACTTGTTCCAGGGCAATGCGTCCTCGTCCTGTGGAAAGACGACGCGACGGGGGGAAGGAGGGGCGGAGCTAAAGGGGAGGGGCCAAAAAAAAGAAAAGAACCTCAGGGCGGACTTCCAGACGTTAACTCGAAATTGGCGGCTCGTGGCGCTCGCCGGTCAGGAACTAGCGTAGCATCGAATAAAAGAAAAGTTGCCCATTGAGGAGAAGTCCTCTCCTCTATGGGGCAACTGGACGGTTCTGGAGGAATGAACGACCCTCTTTGAAAGCTTCGGGGGGGAGAGGTGCAAAGAACCTGGTGTAAACCTTCTCTATCGCCGGACCTGAAGCGCGCTGTCCTAAACAGGAGCATGTAGTGCAGAAAAAGAAAGCATCGAATAGGCAAAAAAAAAGAACTTCAAAGATCATGAAAGCTAGATTCGGGGGGCAAGCGTGAGCCGAAGCCCGGGGAATTCTTGTAAGAAGGCCAAAAAAAAAAAAGCAAGATCGATTCCTGGAGAAACGCTCCTTGGTGCACATTTGTTGCCGTCCCGAAAGAAACACCCCGAACAGCGGCCGCGGAGGCCTGACCACCTGGTTTGTCAGCACTCGAGGCCCGGGAGCGTAAGCAGGCGAGCGCGGTGTCCTAGGGGCAGAATGTCGCGACCAAGGGTATGTCGGCGAAAAAACGCCCGGCGGGAAAACACACCCAGCGTGCGCCCCCAGCCCTGCCCTCGGTGGGCGGGGGGGGATCTAAGGACCTGAAGCCTCGAAAAAGGGTAAAGTCCTTGGAAGTCCTTGTCATGATGAGCTGGCCAGGCTGAGGGAAAAGTGAGGTTCATACCGCGGAAAACCCGTAAAATCTCCGACCTTCGCTGAAAAGGGATGCGTTTCGCAAGAGGTCGTCTGGGCCACATCAGTGCGTAGCAGAAACGACAATGGGGAGGGGCACGCCATGCCGCCTGCTTCCGGTACGCGGACATGCCGGTGATCTCGCGAGAAGAAGGTGCCCAGGCTGGTGAAGGGATCTCTCAAACAATCACGGGAAAGGAAAAGAGGGGAGGCACCAGACTGGCCTAGCTTAAAGACCACAGGTCGCCGAGCTCAAAAACCAGCCGTTAAAGAAAAGGGGAGCCGAACTATGCTTAACAGAAGCAACCTCATCCCGGGCTGCTACGACAGTGGAAGGCCGGCCTGCCGTACAAATGGTTACCCTGGAAAGAAAGAAACGAGAAAATTTACGAGATGGAAAAGCAAGAAAAAACTTGTCAAAGGACCTTCACTAGGGGGGGACAGACAAGGCTTCTACCAAAAAACGAGGCGGGGTGCTTCACGGTTGAGGCCTCGACGGAGACGGGGACACGAGAGAGGGGGCGCCCCGATGATGCTCACTCCGCAGGGGGCGGCCGACATCACCTGTCAAGACAGCAAGGCCAATCTGGAAAGAAAAAAAAAGATAAAACGAACGGCCGACCGGGCATTACCTTGGCGCTGGCGTGAGGAACAAACATTTGGATTATAGCCGTTTGGAAAGGGTCTTGGGGAGGGAAGCAACAACTGGCTAAAAAAATTATCTTAAAAGGACTCCGAACGTGACGGTGCGCGGACCGTGATAGATTCGAACAACCGAGAAGGGGAGTCACGGAGGAAGGAGGGAGATTTCGGCTGGCGACCGTGGGCCCGACCGGCATCTAGACAAAAGACTATGCTGCATGGAAATTTCACAAAAAGTGAGGACGACTAACCAGCGAGGGGGACCTGGATGGCTACACTGGCAAGGTCGACAAAAAACGCTACTGAATGGTCCGAAAAACGGTACTGAGAGTCCAGAACCGGAGCCCTACGAAAAGAATTCTATCGTACCAAAAAACCACGACGGTCACTGGTATCAGGGCCAGCGGAAAAATAGCCGCTCCTGCTCGGTAAAACGCGGCTAGAAAAAACAATGAAGACGAAGGCAAGCCTGAAATGTTTCAACAGGTGGGGTTCAGGGCGCCCCGCAGATGCCGCCGCCTCGCATCCGCCGTCGACTGGGAGAACCAGACAACGTCAAGAATGCAAAATCGTCCTGATGACCGGGGGGGCTCAACCACACACAGCGCAGAAACTCGCCCTGCAGCCGAAAGCGGAAAAATAGAGAAAAAAAGTCCAGCAAATCGTCCTCGGCCGGAGATCTCGGGGAGAAAGCCAAGGGGCCTGGAAGAATCCACCGCGGGGGGGTCGTAGCCCGGACCAGAACGGGTCGAGGAAAGCACCCAGGTGTCAGCGTTCGTTCATTCCGAGGGGACCCAAGGAAAAAGACCGGACACCGCGCAACGCACCTTGAAAGCCCGGTACGGGAGGCGCCAGGCGCGCATGGCTCACCAAATAAAAATAGTTGGGGGGGGGGCCGCCGGCTCTCATGGGGACACCCTCTTCCAGCCGACCATGTAACGGTTCACCTGCCGTGCCGGCGAAGCAGTGTTGTCTCGACACATCCAATGATCCTCCTCAAAGGAAGAGCATCAACCGAGGACGACCAGAAAGAATCCCTGGGCAATCGGAGCGGTGAAAAAGGTAGGTCTCCTAGTCTTTGGGAAAAAGATCACCCGGCAAGGACATCTGGCAACGAAAAAAAGATAATACAAAAGCCCTTACGGGTAGGAGCAGGGACAACCGCCGGGCCGTTGACGGACGAACCGGAAAAAATCTATCCACATGAAAATCCCACTTACACTGCCACCTGCCTTGTCAAGACAGTCACTTTTCCAACGGCGGGCGGGCGCGGCTCAGGGGGGGCAGTGTCATTTCCTCAAAGGGGTTTATTCATGTCAAAAGGCCGAGCCTTTCTGAGGGAAATCAACGCACGAACTTAGCTGACTCGAAGAAGGGACCGTTGGAGATGCTTGCAGCCGTTAGACGACGGGGCTGACCGCCGAGTACTCGACGAGCGGGTAACATTGCTGACAATTCTAGGAGAGAGGAGCGGGCTGGTCGCCGAAAGGAAGGTCCTGTTACTAGAGCGGCGTCGGAAAAGGACGTTGGTTCGAGGGAGAAAAAACACCGCTCATCGTGCACGTCAATTGAAGTGGAAGGGGGTGAAAAAGGGTGGAAAGAGGCTTTCAGAATAAACCTTCGTAAAAACGACACTCCAAGAGCGGCTACGTCTACTTTCAAGGGTTTTCCGTCAACTGCTAACGTCAAAAAGGGGGGGGGGGATCGTGGTTTGGAAGCTCCTACGACTTGACCATAAAAAAGTCGGCGTCAAAATGGAGGCGCTTGGGGTACCGGGCAATCCATCTGCACATCTTTTGAAACACCGGAGGGGGGGGGTGGAAGAAAACCTCTTCTTCTGCGAACTGCTGACCAGTGCCTCTAAGGACCTTGACGCTGAAATGGTGTCCGGGCTCTGTATACCGTACAGCAAGATCTCCGGGGACTGGACCGAATCCCCAACGGTGCTCTCAAGACCGAGGAGTCTCCCGCCAGTAACGGGGGCTTCGAGTACTTGACCAGTCGGGCGGAAAAATGGGGGGGTCTAGGAGGCCCCGAACTCGGAACGGGTGCTTGGGGGTGCGGCCGCGCCAACGCTGCGAGGGGCGATTTCGACGACTCGACTGATGGGGTTCACTCTTCTAAAAAATGAGGGACCTGGGGGAGCCATCGGCCACGTCCGGCATAAAGGGAAAAAAATGAGAGACCCTGGATGGCGAAAGGCCAGCCGTAACTGGCGGCATAAGATGCGGCTATCTCTACAAAAAAAAAGAAAAGATAAACGGGGGAACAAGACCGGGTTTCGGCGGAGGCCGCCATCGCCTGGGAGAGCACGTCACGGTGAAATACTTCCTTGTCCGATTTGTGGGGGGGGACCCAAAAGTTGAGCATCGGCAGAACAAGAAGCTTTCGCAAAGAAATCTCTCTGGAGCGGCCCGCTGCAAAGAACTTCTACCTCTTCGAGGGAACGCCGCCCAGACTATGAACACCAAAGGACGTTCGAAAAAAACGTTCCGACCAGAGAAGCCATCTAAGAGCGGCGCCTCCTTGATGGGGCGAGGGATACACCGGGGAAGGCAAAAAACAAAAAAAAAGGCTAGAGGCATCTATCGTTACTTGCCCTGAAGGAAGGGAAGGACAAAAGAGGGGAAAGGGGAAAAAAAGAGGGGCGATCGAGGCTGCCTTTCAAATAAGAAGTTCCTGGAAAGCCTGCGCGACGAGTGCCCGGGACCACAAACCTTCGGTGAAGGGAAATCTGGATTGTGACCCCTCTGTAACAGGGCGCCTTGACCAGAAACCCTCGGCGGCAGTCGTCCGGAACGCCCCTGCCGTTAGAGGAGGCCCGGTGAACGTCGAGCGCGAGAAGAAGGTGCGTGAAAAGGGCCTTGGTGTGGGAAACAAGGCACCGCCTCAATCGCAAAGACCACCCTTGGGACACGCTTGACGAAGAGGGAGGGGTCTATTCTAACCACGTAAGGGTTCCCGCCCTGTCACCGGTGCAAATCAACTTCCCCTTCCTCGGCTCGGAGACAATCCTGAGACAGGAAGGAAAAAGCGGTAAAAACGAACATCCTTAGCGAGTTCATGCGGTCAAGCTCCGCCGGGTTCGCCAAAAAGAGCAGAAAACCGGGCCTGTCGGAGAAAAGGCTATCAGTTGGGTGATCGGAAAAAAGGCTCGGCTTAAAAAGCCAGGAAAAAATGGGGGGTAGTTGAAGGCCCGAAAAAACTGCCTGCCGGAGCCTCGTACACTGCCGGTTGAAAGTGAAGAATACGGTGGGCAGGAATGACCTCCGTGACGTCAACGCCCTCCCAAATGTAAAGGACTCGACCGGCGTTCAGATACATCGACGGTCAGCTGAAGCCCCGGTGCTGTCCAAACAAGAAAAACTCGGAGAAAGGCAACCTAGAAACCAGGGAAGGGTCTAGGCGCCGATTTCCGGGGGGGGAAAAAAAGTGGTGGGGCAAAAAAGGCATGGCTGGAGCGCAACAGGTAAAGAGCATCGCCGGGAAACGTGGAACCGTACCGGGGGGAATTATGTAAGGGGGAGGGAGATCGGGAAAAGCGGCGCCCCGGAAGGAGAAGGTTTCTCCATCCTGGAAGGCGAAATCTTCCTCTTGGAAGGAAGAGGTGCGAGAAAGGTGGCCGGCTCGCCGGGAATGCCTCTCTTCGAAAAGGGGCGGCGACATGGCCCGGCGCCTCTCCCGCGGGACCGGGGCTGGAAAAAAATCCGGCTTTGCTGAAGGGAAAAAAAACATGCCGCATGGCCGCGCCGCGGACGAGCTGACCTCCCGCAATACGTGATGCCGGCGCGAAAGCGGGACGACGGATGTGACGAGGCGCTTGGATGACCTAAAAAGTTCAAGGTCATTACCCCGGACGGGGTGCGGCTGGGAACGGCGAAAATGTTGGGTCGCATGGAGGGGTCGCTCTGTCGTAAAATAATAAAGGCTTCTTCCGCCCGCCCCATAGTTAACCTCCCTGAAAGGGGGGGACTCGCCCGAAAGGGGGGCCGATGTGCAGCTCGAGTTCTCGCCGCTTTCCGAAACTGGAGATCTTCGCTCAGAACGGCTCCAAACTTAAAAACCTGGGAATCATCTCCGGGACGTAGGCTGCTCTGAGTTCCTGGACTGTCGCTGAAGTCCGTAAGGGTCTCGCATTCCGATAGCCATCACGAAGGGACAGCGAATTCGCATCAGGTCGCGACAGTAAATGCGCGCGGGAATAGAGCACGACAGAAAAGAAAAAAGTTCCGATCACGCTGCCGAGGCGGTCAGCCATCGCAAAAAAAGACTCTCCGGCTCGATGTGGTCAGCGTTAAGAACAAGGCTCGTGGGAGAAGAGTCACCGGGGCCAACAGATAGCGGAATAAAGTCCACGCTCCGTGATGAGCCAGTGAAGTCCGGGTCAAAAAGCCTAAAAGACGCCCCAAAACAAAATGTGGCGGAAGGCCAGGGCAGCTAGCGGCGTCCGCGGAGAAGGACGAGCGCAGCTTGGTGGCCTGGCGGCATGCGGGCGACAGGTGACCAGGTTTATGTCTAAGCACCATCGCGGAGTGTAGGAGCGAGGGAGCGCTGCCCAAAGGGGGCTTGCGTCCAATCCCTGGAGGTCGACCGTGAATCCCCGAACGCGGTGTATGAAGTCCTCCTTGACTGGTCATTGCAAATGGAAAATCTTACAGGGCTTATGGGTCGGGAGTGAAAGAAAAGGTCTCAAAGTGGTATAGAAAATACAAAACAGCCGGCTGCCACAGAAAACGGTAAGCAGCCCCCCCCCCGGGATGGGGAAGACCTCGTTCGGCCTCTGTATTCAAGGGATAGTCGTGGTGGGAAAAAGCGAAAAGGGGCTGAAGGTGCCCGGGAA
>Ga0179591_1258923_pt1 | contig 10602 bp, 8 predicted proteins | sample CZOMad2_1_08_16f_FD_182891 | JGI IMG/M metagenome (GOLD analysis project Ga0179591, IMG submission 182891) | Vadose zone soil fungal communities from Angelo Coast Range Reserve, California, USA - CZOMad2_1_08_16fungal (PacBio error correction) | ecosystem: Environmental > Terrestrial > Soil >...
GGGGACCACGAAACGTTTGTCAGAGGCTGGCAGGGATCGTTTGTCTTTTGAAGTAGGAGGACTGTAAGGAGTATACTCAATGGCGACGGAAGGGGAGAGAGTCTGTAATCCGCGTGCCGATCTTAAGAAAAAGTAGGAGTGTTCCGTAATGCTTTTTCTTAAACACCGGGCGCACGGTCTTCGCAACTGGGGGGGGTTGACGCATTTCTTCTACAGTGCAAAACATGGCCAAAAGAAAGACTATCCGATCCCGATCTTGGAAGCCGGCGATGGTGTAAGGGGATCTCCATTCATTGGACAGGCGGCCGCGAAAGATCGACTTATTCCAAACGAAAGAGACGCGTTGAAATTAGTGAAAAGGATTGAAACGAAGTGGACAACAGTCCGAGGGGTCCACGTAAAAGGAAATACGTTCGACAACAGGTATCGGACCTTGTTCGGAGGAAAAAAAAGATAGTCAGTGTCTGAGCCAATCACAAGGGTAGTCGAACGGGCGCCCATCACGCCGGGAGTAGTACAATCACGGAAGAAATAAGAGGAAAAAAATCTGCTGGGGAATCGGAAAGGTAGCCAATTAATAGGAGGCGGTGATGGGGGGGATGACGGATCGGTGTATTTCTGTCAGCGCGGCAACTCCGGGAAGACCTTCGCCCAGTACTGGCGAATAAGCCCGTGACTTCTCCTTCTAAAAAAAACACAGGGATACGGGTCAGGAACCGACGGACCTAAGCGTTTCCGGGCGAAGGAGGTGGGAACGATCGATGGGGCAAAGTACAGATGCTCAGGGGGGAGATGACAGGTACAAAATCAGCCCTGTAAGAGTTACTCGCATTCAGGGGGTTGGGCTAGAGTTTCCGAGTAAAAAAGACGCCTTGTGGAAAAGTCCGGCATACGGCTTGTTCAATAAAGATTATCAGAGGAGAGCCATTCCGGGGAGAGAAAGACTTGTCGGAAAAAATGTATGGCACGTGGGGGGGGGTAATAAAAAGGGGGGTGTAAGTACAGGGCCACAAAGGGGTAACGTTGTGCTAGTCAGAAAAGGGGGGGAACGTTTATCGGTCGGAAAGAACAGCGTCTCACGCAAAAAGGTTTGTGCTATGCGTAGGTTACGGGACAAGGGGGAGAATAAGGGGTAAAATCGCGGTCTATAGCGAGGGCAAAAAATTATTCGAGGAAGGGGAACGGTGAACGCGTGGGAGTAAATGACGTTTCTACCATGGTTGGTCAAAGGGAGGGGACTAAAAGTATCGGAGTTGACCGAGGGGCAAGGAGGCCAGGACCGCGCTTAACTCGCCGGAGAAAGCAGGGCGGGGGGCAGGAAAAAAGTCTATAGTGGCTCACGGAAGTGGCGGGAAAAGACTGCGAGAGGGGGGGCGCTGGTAGTACGTTATTGCCCACACATTGCATCATTTACTTCCAAGATCCGTGCCTGGCCGGGGGAGTGTAACTAAATGCGAGGGAGGGAGGTAACTGGTGTGAGTCGAAACCTTCTTGGTTTCGCGTGTGACGGATCTGTGGGGCCGAGCTTCGTTTTTGTAAACGACGGTGGTAGAAAGAACCTGTGGCTCGGTCAAGGGGTTCAAGGATGGGAAACCTTTTCTACGGGAGGAAAAACCCGCTTATTTCCTTGTAGAGTTGCAGTGAGTAGTCCGGCGGGGACTAAATTGTCGGAACGCTCCCTAAGGACCTTCAGTGGCCGAAGCGTGACTTTTTCGGAAGAAGGTTCTTGCTGAGACCATGCGGGACTAGCTGTGTGAAGAGGGACTATCGGAACGGGACATTAAAAACGCGGAAAAGATGGTGCCGTGGATTCTAGCCGGATAGATCTCCCTCAGAACAAACTGTGGTTGGTGACGGGCCTAGTTCCAGAGCGGGAGTCTACATTATTGGGCGAGGACGGTTGGTACGGATTAAACTTGAGGTGATGATATCATCGCAGGGGGGCGTAATCAGAATGTTCTTGCAGGGAGGAGACTGTTGGCTCCGGTCGCTGGCCAAAAACCAGAGAGGGGCGGCAATGAGCGCATAGCCTGAGGAACGAGAAGGCTGTAAGAAAAAAAAATTAGGAGAAAGCCTGACAGAACGCGGCGTGTAAGTGAGAACACCCTGCACGAACGACCCAGAAAGATCTACAGAGAGGAGGGGGGAACTATTATAAACGACAACAAAAAAGAACTGGTGATTCGCGGCGAAGGAAGAGGTAATTTCTAAAAAAGTCCAAAATTCAACCGAACGCGTGAGGGGGGGTCCTGGGGGCGTCGTCCTGAGAGACCCACAGAGGACGTCCTACGATCGAACTCAAACGTAGCCTCAAAAGGGCACCTGAGCAAGGCTACAGTCCGAGTGTTCGACAGGAGGACAAGATGAGACAGAAAAAAAAAAAGGGGCGCACATAAAACGGAAACAAAGCAATTGTCCTAAACCGGACAGAAAGAGGCAGGCAGCCCCCAAAAAGTCAAAAGAGGTCGACAAACAGACAGGTTCGGTCCTTAAAGTCGGCAAAAAGACCCCTCCGGGGTAGAGAAAACCATTAACTCCCTCAGACAGGGAGGTACGCTAACAAGTCCAGAGAAGTCATACTTCTCTGTTCCGATTACAGCTTTCGTAAAGTGGAATTAACACGTATCTAACCTATGCCTCGATAGGGGGGCCGGTTACTCCAATTACTGGAAACATTGGAGACTAAAAAATCTAACGTCAGGGGCCACCAATGGGGCTACCAGGGCAAGGTCTATGGATTAGGGGGAATTGTTATAACGTCTAGGGTCTGGGAAACCTCTGCCCTCTATCACGACCAAAAGGGACAACCAATGAACTTGGGGAACGACTCGTAGGTGAACACCGTCTTACTGGATGAGAGGCCTGCATGACAAAAAAAAATCGAATAGAGAAGACTTCGAAAGGCGTCAAGATTCACTACTCGAAGGCTGGACCAAACCAGTTGTAAAGGTCTTAAGGGGGGAAGCTATACGACTAAAGAGCAAGGAAACGGCCCACCGGGGTAAGGGGCTGAATTCTCACCCTGGAAACCGGGGGGAGAAGGCTACAAAAACCGGGGGGGTTATTCACACAAAAAAAAGTACGTTACTTGGCTCCGGAAAAGGAAATGAATCTCGGGGGTAGACGGGGGATCGACATGGGAAGGCGACGTCGGTTTGTTAACTCAGATCATGACGAACGCGGCGGGCCTCTAAAAGTCTGTCGACAAAACGCCCGGATGGATACTGCTGGGAGCTACCAGCGATTATGGGGACCATGATGGACTCAGGACCTACTAACTAACGAGCGGGGAAAAACAACTCCTCAGCAGGGGAAAAGGGGAAAAAGCATGGACAGCTGACAATTCTTCAATAAGGGGGAGAGAGTAAAAAAAGCTGAGAGTCATCGTGTCTAGGGGGAGACGACCGGTCCTAGACTAAGAAAGAACAATCAGTCGTCGGGCCGGACGGGAATGGCAATCAAAGAATGCGGGAGTGCAAAAGATTTCTAAAAGGGGTAAACGATTGGCTCGAATGGGATGAAGGATGCAGGCAAGTGCCTCTGGACATCTTGAACAACTGAGGAGGGGTCTAGGCGTACGAACCTTGTAAAGACGTCGGGAGGGGAAACAGAGCGCATCCGGGTACCAAAAAGGTTATCCTGGGGATTCCGATCAAAGAGAAAACTGGAAACTCTGAAGGTAAAGATGTAAGCAAAAAAATGAGTCAGGGTAGAAGGAAAAAAGGGGGTACACGTCCACGGAGTTAACGACTCTCGTGTAAAGCGTTCAAACCTTTCAGTTCTGTCAAAAGGAATGGAGACCAGGGCACCCAGGAAGTGTCCGTCTGCTACAGCAGGAGAGGAGAGTCAGGGCGTGCTGAAAATTAGGAGGGGGCCTTGAAACGCGTGCAGCGAAAAAAGTCAGGGGGGGGGAAATTCGCTTGTGGCCTGGGAAACGAACGATTACCTCCGTTGGTGAATGTCATATAATAACCTCTTATCCGGGGGCGAGGGAATCTCCAGGACGGAAGACCAGGACCTGATATAAGTGAATTAGCTCAGGGGGGAGGAAAAAAAATTAAAAACGTACAGGGGCAAAATCTACACTTTCTTAGAGGGAAGGACGTGGATCAGAAACAACAACAGCGCTTAGAAAGGGAAATCACCGGTGCCTTCGTGACAAGGCAAGGAAAAGTGTCGGGTGTAATGACTGAGGGCTCAGGGGTTAGGGAAGTCCTCGCTGGGAATGCATAAATGCAAAGGGGCACGTCCTGGTAAGATCTAGAGGATGACGTTATCCGAGTCATGAAACAGTAGGCAGGAACATACACGTACGGAGGGGGGGGGCAAGTCATCACCGAACGGGAGGAAAAAAAATCACGTTTTTCGCTCCATTGAGTCTACAAAGCCCAAAAAAAAAAGGTTCCTACACGGCAGGGAATCTTCCTTCAACCTGCTCTATAAGAGGATTAGTGGTGTGAAGGTAGACCAGGGGGGGGGGGAACCTCAGCAGGACCCCTATTACTGTCGCACCTGAGGAAAAGGGCTAAGAACTTGTAGGAAACTTGACGGGGAGAACCAGAGGTCCGGGGAAGAGGGAACTTTGCCGATCCCGTAGATGAAGATATTGACAAACTATCAGGAGTGACGAGGAAAAAACGTAGGGGGGGGGAGGGGGTTTCGAAGTCCAGCCAACGTGGCTTACGTTGTAGGCTAACTTGCGGACAAGTAAAGGGCAGAGTCCGCAACGATAGAGAATCAGGAAACTTAATCAACCTCGGAGCCTCGGAACGGCTCACTATTTGACAAGCAAACCAAAGGATTGAGTGTTAGCAAGGAAAAGTGATCTGAGAAAGTGTCTTTGAGGAGCTAGACCTGTGCGAAACCTGATCACCGCTTACGATAAAAAGTTGTCCGACTTCTCCAAGGATGGGGGGAAAAACTTGGCCAGGCAAAAGTAGGAACTGGAACGGTTTCCTTAAACCAGTGAAGAGGAGGATGTTTTCCGGAAAAATGGAAGGAGACACGTCTATATTTACTTGAAAGACGCGCGGGTTTTCGATCAAAGGTAGAACTAGATCTTGGGGGGAGAAAGAGTGCCAGAATACATGGTCCCAGGGATCGCTCCATCCAGGCCTTATAATTCGCGCCAAGGAATCTCTGGGGAAGAGGGCTTAGGGGGAAAGGTGAATAACACGTTGTGTGGGTGTGAAAACGTGGGGGGGCGCATCACAATTTGGCACAGGGGTCGAAGGTAGACACGTCAATTTACCGTGTCTCAGAGGGGGGAGCGAGAGACGGGGATTCATCCGGAAAAAGTTTGTGAAGCAGGAGGAATAGGGCGTGGAAGTGGAGAGTTGAAACCGGGGGGGTAGGTAGCAATCTGTCGGACTATGATCTAGGGTTATACGGGAGAAGGGGTAACTCCAGCTTCTTCATGGGTTGGAAGAACTGGTTCAAGGGGGGGGGGAGAGGCAGGGGGGAGTAGGATGGGGGAGGACCAACTTTCCCACTGGAGAAAATGAACTCTCCTAGAATTGCTGGATTGTAAGGAGACAAGGAGTATTGAGGAGCACCATGTAAAGGGCACTTTTTCGATCACCTAAATAAGAGGAGCGGAACCGCGAGTACGTGATTGGAAAACAACTCCCGGTCAATCGTCCCCGAATACGTAGAACGGCGTGGACGTGGGGGGCGAGTGGGACGGGAGGGGAGGAAGGGGACGGGGGGGGTAGAGAAAAAACCCTCGGGCGTGGGCTCGAGCGGGGAATATTTCCCCAGGAGGCGAGGGGGGGGACGGGTTTTCAAGGTGGAAGTACAAGGGTTTATCTCGACGATATTTTCAACAGGGAGAGCGACGCAGCGCGGGGTGCTGGGTGCCTTAAATGTGACTATGGCGAAAGAACAGGGGGACCGGGCTACTATTAAATCCGGGAAGTGACCTTATCAGGGGCCTGGGTTGGACGATCCGGCATTTGAGATCGCATAACGCCGACTCTGGGTGGGGGTGGAAGAAGTACGTAAGGCAAGTGACGACGATATCTGAGGGCCTTGTTTTGAGGCGCATGGAAAATGGCCAGAAGAGCATAGAACAGCAGGGGGGTCGGGGGAGAAGTTTTCATCGAGGAGGTGGAGCTTGGAGGGAGTTACGGGGGGGAGGTGTCCGAGGAGATTGACATAGGAGGCGGACAGAGGGGGGGGGGAGAAAGCAATGCGGGGACTCTGAAAGCAACTTTGCTCCATTGCTCTAACCAAAGGGCGAGGGGAAATAAGCAGATAAAAAAAAGAATTATACAGAGTTACTCCGGAGGCGAGAGATGCCGAAGATCCATGCAGTGGCTGTAACCAAAACCCTAAAACGCAAAACTCAAATGAGAAACTACATAGCGAACTCTCTACTAAAAAAAAAAACCCCGGGTACGGACGTTCCTCAGGGGGAAGATCTTAAAAGGAACTCGAAAGGCAGAAATCACGGTCGCGGGTGGTCGTAATGAGGAAAGGAGGGGGGTACTATGCCCAAAGCAAACCATCTCGTACTTAAAGGTAATAATCCATCTCACGAAGAATCAAACAGGAAATAGAAAAACGGCCTCCAGAAAATGGGCCGGCGTACCCTTTGAGCGAGGGAGAAGACAAACTACCGCACATCCTTTAGAAGAGAGAATACGGACGAGGCGTGAAACAGCGATAAAAGCGGGACCAGAAAAAGGAAAACACAACCAGTCCATAGATCAAATGGGAATGAATCTCCGCATACTCCCTCAATTGGGGGGACCACGACAAGTACATCCGCGTGGGGGTAAATTAACATGTTCGACGCGACATCGCCGTCTTAAGGTCTAGGACTCGAGATGGCAAATGGAGCCCGTGGGGGAAGAAAAAGGAATGCTCAGTCTCCTCGCTCTGGGCGGGGGGGGGTGAGAGGACAAAAGGCCGGTAAAGGGCGACTAATCTGAAGGTAGCGCCGGACCTTCCTAAGCGGCAAATTTCTCGCGGGGGGGGGAAGGGGGGGTTGGAGAAAACTGGAGATGCGAAAAATACGCTAGCAAGGCAGAGAACTAATTAATGTAAAATTACTACACCGGGAAGGGGACGGGACACTAATAAGAGTAGAAAAGAGGGGGGGGAACCCTCTGGGAACTAATACTAAGGAAAAACGAATCAAGGTACTTCACTGACTCACTCACAACGGTAAAACACCGGGGATAAGGGCAACGGCTCTACTAGGAGGCACAGTACACCCCACCTTGATGCTGAAATGCAGGCAAAACGGTACACCGGTGTGAAAGGTAAAAAAGTTGTCTCACAAAAACCCCGGGAAGGGATCTGACAGAAAAGCCGCAATTAGGGGTTGAGATCTGAAAAAGAGACTCGGTTGGTGTCAAGGCGGAAGAAAAGAGTCGTTCCTCTTCACTCGAGGCGCCAGACAGTGAGTGGGAGAAAACTTCTAGGAGAGACGACACTCGTGCTCTTGGCCGGGAGGGCGAGAAGGGAAGATTGAACCTCTTAAAAGAAGGGGGAGGGCTTAAAGGGGCGTAACTATTTCTGATGAGGAAATAAATGTGAGAGACTTAAGGGCTGAGAGGGAGTTGGGGGTCGAAGGGGGACTGGAATTGTCCGCGTGAAGCACTCAAATAATCGGGTCCCGAACTAGGACGGTCCCATCAAGAGGAAGTTAGAACTCGGGGGGCGACGTTCCGGGGGGGGGGAGCCGGGGGGGGAAGCGGCTGCCGGCTTCGATACGAGGAAGCCGATCAGCCTCGTTGGTCACTACCCAAGGACAAATCTCTGAGGGGGGGGGGGGAAAGACACAAAAAAAATCCTGGGGTAAAGGTGAAAGGATCACGTTGATAAAAGTAGGTAATCTAAGGTACTCGGGTGAAAAAGGGTTCAAATTGAAAATCAAGCATGGGTAACCTCCCCAATGAGGGAAGGGGACTGGTTCACAACGTCAAAAAGGAGAAGAGGCCTCTCAGGGTTAAATAAAGTTGAAGCTCGGGAAGGAATAAAGAAATGGGGGGGAAAATTCAAACGAGTCCAAAAAAATGCCGTCGCACAGAAGAAGGACTGGGGGTGCAATCCTGGCTTTACCTGGGAGGGAATTCCTGAGGTCAGAGCGAACGGACGTTAGGGAACTTCCAGTGAGGGGGGAAGTACCCTCATACTTCAGTTCATACCGGTATCAGATAGGAGGACCAGAGGGGAATCCGCTGGAATAAAAACACAGTACGTACTCATGGAAATGGGGAGAGTAAGTACAAGCGGAAGAATTACTTAAAGAAATACAGGAAAGACTAAGTACATCGAGGGGGTAAAATGGGGATCCGGCTGCGTTAGTCTACAAACAACAACTGTGGAAGTCGATAAAAGAATCCTGGATGCCAGCCCCGAACTTCCGGGGGAAATAGTGAGGAAGGGGATATCAAAATGGGGGGTTAGTGTAATGGCCAGTCGCTTTATTGAAATATAGAAGTCCCCGGTCGATCCAGGGAGGGGATCTCCGCGGATGCGTAAGTACTGCTAAAAAAAGGAGGCCATTCCTGACATGCGGGTGACGAACCGCACTTTCTTCCACGTCCGTTTGAGAAAAGCGGGCGTCGGACAGAAGGCCCCAGAAAGGGTCGAAAAATAGCTCGCCGTATGTCGGAGAGGGACGAAAGAAGTCCTTGACGGGAAAGAAGCAGGGGCTGACAGCAGAAAACCAGCCGATTATCTATTCACCGGCGAACCACGTTCAGAGGACGGGAAAAAGGGTGGCCGGACTTGCCGGGTACATCTTGGGGGGAAGGGGAAAGGGTTAAACAATTAGATTACTAGGTATACAAAACTATCATTAAAAGTCGATGACCATGAGATAGGTAGAGTCCCTCTATTAGAGTAGAGAACTTCGCCAAGCAAAGGGGGGCCCCCATGAGGGACCAGATACGAGGCCCGTCAGATTAGATGAAATAAACCGGCTAAACCATCGGCCATCAGAAATGGGGGAAGCAACTTCGGGGAGGGGGGGAAGTGGCATTCGCGATGAAAGTGGGGTAGTTTCTGACAAGAGCACGGGGAAAGTCTCGTGGGACGAAAGGATCAACATGACTAGACACCCGGTGGCAGGCCCTCGAACACAATGGAAAGCCGTCCTCGAAACCTCGTCAGGAGGGGGAAGGTTAGGGGGAAGGAAGAGGGGTGAATAATCGCGTTTTGACAGAACTACAGTCCTCAGGGACTCTACCTGTCAGAAAGGGGGTCTCTTGTCAGAGTAAATCGACGAACTCATGGCGTTGGGGGAGCCGGGGTGCTTTGAAGGGAGGAACGAAGCATTGTAGGCCACTGGCTAGGTCCATCATCACCGGGAAGAGAAAGGCTCCCGGAAGGGAAGGGGAGGGGGGGATGCTGTCGTCGCCAGGGACGGGAACTGTGGGGGGGGGGGGTGATAGGGGGGGGTATCCTCATCACCAAAGGGGGGGGGGATTTTGGGGCGAGAAAACAGTCACTGGGAAAGGTTCTTTCCGAGAGGTGCTGGAGAAAGGCCGGGAAATCGAAAGGTTTGGTCAAAGGAAAGGATGCTCTGTGACGGGGAGTCTGACGCGTCGCCGTATGGAAATAGGAGGTAACTTCTCAATTCGAATGGGGAGGGTGAAGCGTGGGGGGGATAAGAAGGGGGTCTCTCATGCCGTTGACAATGGTTTTGTCATGTGAGGGAAGGAGGCAAGGTAACCTATCATTAGGGTAGTGCAGGGGGGGGGAAGGGGTCAATCCAGGCCGCGGGAACTCGTACGATGCAGAGGACAGGGGTACCTTCTCGGGTAGTAGCACGTTACCGTCCTTGGGGGGAGAAAACTATCTGGGGGTAAGGAGTGTAACCGATTCTGGGGCTGGGGAGGGCAAAACGGGATATCAAACGACAAAAAAGTACGTGGGGAAAGTGAGCAGAGCGAGGGGCGACGACGGAGTGTATGTCTACTTTTTGGTCAGGCTCAAAAAAAAAACAAGGATTCTTTGAAAGGGGAACGGAGACAGGCGGCGCTCAAATAGGTCCTTGTTCCCGGGGGTTTTTACAGGTACGCTCGGGTGTGATCAGCGAATGATTTTAACCAGAGTTTATCCACTCGGAGGGGCTGTGGCCGTGCTGGGAGCCTATTTAGATGCCATTCCCTAGAAGAGACGAAAGGAAAACAATTCATGGGAGGTGCGTTGGCCTTTTTATATGAGGTTATCTTGTTAGCTCGTGCATTCAAGAAGCGTTGGGGAGGGGGATTCTGGAGGAAAGGAACCAGGAACGAAAATTAGGGCTCGGTTTCCAGGTGGAAAGGAGACAAAGGGGAAGGGATCTCAATCTACAATCGAAGCAACGCTGTTTGGCTTTGGGCCAGGAGGTCAACATTTCTATCATTGAAGGGGGGGAGGGGGGCGTGGTGGTTCGCGGACTCTTGCCATATCTTGGAAAATCGGAAAAAACGAATCGGGTATTACTACGCTGGGACCCGGTATGATTATCTCGGGGGTGCTACATTCGCGGACAACCAGACTGGACGGAAAGAGCTAGGAGAACAGAGTAACCTTACCTAATTCTACTAGCAGATGATCTATTAATCAGAGCCGAGGCAAGCGGACTGACCATCACTCACATAA
>Ga0179591_1292941_pt1 | contig 10602 bp, 8 predicted proteins | sample CZOMad2_1_08_16f_FD_182891 | JGI IMG/M metagenome (GOLD analysis project Ga0179591, IMG submission 182891) | Vadose zone soil fungal communities from Angelo Coast Range Reserve, California, USA - CZOMad2_1_08_16fungal (PacBio error correction) | ecosystem: Environmental > Terrestrial > Soil >...
TCTCTTTTCCGGAGAAAAAAGAACCTCAAAATAACTTACCTGTCCTGGGGGCCTACTTGCAGTAAGGAGGGGGAACGGGGGATCGCTTCTTTCAGGAAAGAAAAATTTAAGGAAAAAAACATCCAATGCAGTTTGGAAGTTTTCCGGCCGGCAGTTCAAAAGTGCACTACCTCTGCTGAAAAGATGGGCAGGAAACGGAGAGCCAGCGTCTCGTAAATTTTCTCTGGGAAATAAAGGGGAAGAACAACCCACCCGCAAGATCATCGACTTCAGAAAGAAAATAACGCTCCGAAAGCCTGCTTCCTCCGGGGGGGTGAGCTCCGGAAGAGCCTTCTAAGCTCAGAGGGAGAGGGGCGAACGAGATAGGGAACACTCATTCCAGAGGGGGGAAGAGTATTTTCAAAAGTAATAAAGCGGTGGTGGCGGAGCGCTACTTGAACGACAAGAGATGGCGCCAAGGGGAAGACGAGCGTCTTCAACTGCCAAGACGCGTTTCGGAAAGGGACCTGGCCCTGTTGGAAAAAAGGTACAAATCTCGTTTGACGCCGAAAGGGCGGCTGTAGGCCACTCAGGGGGGGAAACGGGGGAAAGGCCTCTCTCACTTGAAAAAGAAGAGAAAGGCCTTTTCATCTCTGTCGGTCCTCTGAGGAGGGAAGCGCATCCATCAAAAAATAGGAAAAATTTTTGAGAACTCCTAAGGGTACAAGGAAAGGCCGAATTGCAAAAGAATAGAGAAGGTGTCTTAAAAAAGGAATTTTCCCTGAAAAAAAAAAGAAAAAAGAAAGGGGAAAAAACGTATAAAAAAAAAAGGGGGTTGGGAAAGAATGGGGAAAATCCTGGAAGGATCAGGAACGGACGTCGACGTTCCTCTTTTCTGAAGAAGAGATCTGCTTAAGTAGCTGAAGAATGGGGAATCCTAAACGTTTTTTCCCCCCTTCGCTTGAACGCAGGGCAGGCAAGAAAGAAAAGGAAGCAGGGACTACTTCTTCACTCGAAAAGTTTCTGAAGGAGAAGGGAGACGCGGCCCCTCTATCGGGTCAAAAAAAAAGGTGGCAAACCGTAATAATTATTAAAAAAGATGGAAGGCGACGCATTTCAGGGGAGAGGTAGGGAAAGACGGCGTTTAAAAAAACCCTTTCCAGGAAAAGCGGGGCAGGCCTCAGCTTTGAGGGGCCCAGCCAGAAAAGATCTGACCCCCTTTTGGGCCAAAGAGGGCTCCCTACACTCAAGGTATAGGAGAGCCCTGAAAACCTTTTCTCTTTTACGGGAAAAAGAACCGGGCTTTCCGAAATATCACTTGAGGGGGGAAAAGAGAACGATGGAATGGAAGCTATTTTAGAACACACTACGAGAAAAATGTGGAGACACAGAGCCAGACGAGAAAAAAGGAGAGCTCAGGACGCAATTTCTCTTAATCGCTTCAGGAGATGTGGGGGTAGAACGTTCGGATAGACGAAGAAGTCAGAAAAAGGAAAAGGCAGCAATTTTAAAAGGTTCACCAAAAGGGGAAAGAGAAAAACAAGAGAAATAGAGGGGGAAAGGCGAAGGTTCACAACGGTGGCGATAACCGCGTTCTAAAGATTAAAAGAGAGGGGGTCTGTCTCTGCCAGCCAGCGCTCTCATGTGCCGAGGGGAAAGAGTGGGAGCCTTGTAATAGGGAAGTTGAAGTTTCACTCGTGAGACTCCCTATCGAAGGCAAGGAAACGGAGCCTTTAAAAGGGGAAAGTGTTTCCTCCTAACCATGGTTGCAGAGCACGGCAAGAATTCAAGACTGACAGTAAAAAGGGGAAAGAATGCTCTCGGAGTGTCCTTCTTCAAGAGCACTCTGGGCTATGGAATCTTACGAAGAGTTCCGGATCGGGAAGGGAGGGACGCTTCCCCACCTCCTAAAGCGGGAAAAAAAAGGCACCTACATACCACCAAAAAGACTGAGAGGGGAGGAAGAGGGCGCCTCCAGAGCGGTGAACGGGAATACATAGAGGGGAGAAGGCCATTGGGAGAACACGAGAATCTGTTTCACGGAGGGGTGGGGAAAGGAGAAAGGGTTCTTAGAAGAATTTCTTTCTGATAAAAAGGGTTCCTCTTAAATAGGCTTAATGAAGGGAGAGGGCCTCAGCTAGGGGAAAGTCCAGATCCACGCGGGTAAAATTGGTCACAGCGACTCTCAACGGGGAAGGGAAAAGGGACAACTGAGGTTGGACGGATCTGCGGTAAAAAGGGGAGATTTGATTCTTCTAGACCGGGGAACGCTTTGGCGAGAAAGAACAAACGTGTAAAGGAAAAAAAGGGAGGGCTCTATAGGAAGGGAAAGGGTCCTTCGGGCTCTTTCTGGCCGAGGGAGGACAGGCAGAAAAAAAAGCCGTATGGGGAGTATCTCTCAATAGGAGTATAAAGAGAGAGAAATAACCTACATAGACGGCCAAGGGGGGAAAGGGAAAGAAAAAGGAACTAGAAGGGAAGAATGTCTGTCGACCAGACTCTATGCTCCGCCAAAGAGAAAAAACTTGGGGAGGGACGATAAAGAGTGGGGGGATCACAGAGTGCGGATTCAGGTCTCGAATCAATAATCCTCGCCGGGAAAAGGCTCTTACTCAATTGAAGGACTTAGGATAGAGGCTTTTATCGCGCAAAGATCTTAGAACTCAACGTGGGGCAAAGGGATATGCAACAGATCCCGGGGCGACGTTCTGGGAAGGGATCTCAATCAAAATCGACAAAAAACGAGATCCGGGAGGAGCTTCCTTATCTCTCCTCCCGATGGAGTCCTCTTTCGCTGGACTGGAAAGCTTCTTCCTCAAGATTCGTTCAGAGAGTCACTGGGGAAGGTCTTTGAAGGATCGCCGCAAAAAAACTTTCTTAGGGAAGCTTGAGATTGTCCTCAAGACAAATTACTCGCAAAGAGTAGCCGCACCTCCCTAGCCGAGAATGGCATACGGCCGAAAGGAGCGCCTTCGAAAAATCGTCAGAGACCTGATTGGGAGGATTGCCACCACTTCCGTGAGGTCCCCAGACCAGAAGGGGGGAAGAGGGGGGGGGGTAAATTTATCAGAAAAGCCCTCATATAACTATTCAGGCGCGGGAGAGTTACGAGGACAATAAAAAAAAGAAAACTCTGAAAAAAAAAACGTCTGTAGAGAGGGAGGACGCTACTCTGAAGAAAAGGACTCCTATTGAACATCTTAGCTCACTCGTCTGGAAAAGGAGATCTTCAAGGGGAAGAGGGGACGGGACGAAGGGGGGGGGGGAGAATCCGGCACATTTTGGTGGAAACAATTTGCTGAAAAGAGGAAAATTGATGTTGGGTGAGTCGAGGGAAAAAGAGGGTGGGGGGGGGGACTAAACGAAGAAGAGGGAAAAAATCGCGCCGGCATGGCGTAGAGATTTTTCAAAATCGTAGGAGGTATCCGTATCAAAAAGGGGGGGGTTTGTTTGTGGGGACTCCTTTCCAGAGAGAAATTCAAAAGCTTAAAGATCTTGGGGAGGGAGCCCTGTCTTCTCGAGGCAACTACAGGGTACAGTATGGAAGGACTTTGTCCTGAAACCGTTGTATGGAGCAGGAAAGTGGGGGTCTGCAAAAAAGCTGGGGAGGACGAGCGCGGGGAACTAACGCAATCTTGAGAAGGAAGGAGGGGAAAGGGGGGGGGGGGGGTGGAAGCCTCTCCTCCAAAGAGAATTTCCCGAAGAGAGTTTTAGAATCAAGAAATCTGTATGCGACGAGTGAGGAGGTTAAAAGGTCTTTGAGAAGGGGAATAGGGGGGGAGCCCCTTCAAAGGGAGTTAGAGGGAAAAACTGTGTAATCGCGACTTCAGGGAAAAGGCAATTTCTTTGCAACTGTCAGTCAAATCCAACACTCAAAGAGGTAAGGAAGTCCAATTGAAAAGAAGAAGTTGAGAAGAGAAAAGTAGGGGGGAGATTCTTGAAATCCTGCTTTGGTAAAAAACCTTCATTGGATCCTCTTCAGGTTAAGAAGTGGGGGGGAATTCTTTTCTGGTGTCTGCATGACGTTAGGGAAGGGGGAACCTGGAAAGGGAGTCAAAGTGACTTTCCAGGTGGGGAAAAAAATGCGGTTGAGGAAGGTACAAACTGGGCTCAAAGATCGGGGGGGCGAGGGGGAAATCATTGAGGAGAAGCAAGGCCTTCCCTCCGGAAAAAAAACCCATGAAAGGGAGAGATCAGGCTTCTGAAACTGAAGGAAAGGCACTTTGAGAGTATTTCGGGGGGAACCTAAAAAGGCTGAGAGGGAACTGCAAGTAAGAGGTCCTCACTTCGCACCGAAGCCAGGGGCCCAAGAAGTGGGGGAGAAACTCACCCAGCTCTCATCATGAGACTCTGGGGGCTAGAGAAAAACTTCTGTAAAAGAAAGCCTAACTAGATCCTTCCCGCTAAAAGGGGGGGTTTGCAGAGTAAAGGTGAGTTTTTGGAAGACGAGTCTGTCTTCGAAAAGCGCGCCGCCTGAAAGTCGAAGAAAAACAAAAAGACCTAAAAAAAGTCTTACTCGTAGGAGCGTCTTCTTCTTTAGCGAAGACGAAAGGGGAGGAGGTTGGGGAAGGGGGTAGTCAGAAAAAATGGGAATTCCTTCTAAAAAAGGCGCCAATTGGAGCAACGGGGGAAAGGAGTTACCAATCGGAGAGATTTCAGGGAAGAAACGGAACGTCGAAGAGAACTGCAATTGGGGGGTCAACATCCACGAGGAACGACAGGAGCGATAAACAGGAAGGACGGGCAAGAGGAGAATCCGCCATCTTTCAGGAAAAAGTGCTGCGCCGGCCAAAAAAGAGAATCACTACTGGGGAATATGGAGGGAAGTCCTCTCCTTTCGATTTTTAATTAGCTCCTCCTCAGACGGGAAGAATCTCAGGGCTGGGAAAAATGAGGTAAGATCTTCTTGTCTGGAAAAGCGCACTCAGGGAAAAGCACTTGTCGGTGAATGGGGGGAGATTCTATCTGGGAAGAGAAGACGAAAATCAGGGGGGTTAAAGAGAGTCCTTTAGACGAGGAGGGAAGACTCTTTCTCTAAGAAAAGGGAAGCTTCTTTCGTCCATGCTGTGGAGGTAGCAACGCTTTCGTGACGAAAAAGGGAAAACGGTATCGAAGGGAAGACGAGATAATCCGCGGAGGGAAGGGCGCGTCAATCTAATCGGTGCAAACTATGACCAGCATGACGAAAGAGACTGTAGCAAAACGAAGAATGCCACTAAGAAAAAAGTGCTTCCCAACAAGCAAGAGGAGGGGGGAAGATCATCCAGAAGAGGGGGAGAAGCACCGACCAGTGAACAGAAAGAGGGAGGAAATTCGTGACAAGGAAATCCCTTAGAGGGGGAAGGAGTTCCCAAGGGAAGAGTCAGCGGCTATCTTCCGAGGACCGGGGGGGAAGAGACCTACCAGAACAGGGCTCTTAGGATTCGGAAAAGCTCATCCCACTTAGGGAAAATTCCGGCGTAAGAAATAGGACTTAAAACTCTTGAAATTAAGGGGGGGGAAGGGAAAGCTTCTTAAATGGCGCTTCTGGCAGGTCTTCTCGCCGGGTAGAGGGGGGGGAAAAACACAGAGATAGTGGGAGGCAGAAGTTGCCGGCAGGAGGGAGAAACGTACGTTCACTACCAAGGTTCCGCCTTCCAGGGGGATAACGCAAGGAGGAAGGAAAACACCATGGAAAGCCTTGATAGTAGCACCTGAGGCAGCCCTCAAAAAAAAACAAAAGAGAAGTCCCTGCCGTAAGGAAAGCAAGCTTCATCACAAAATCCGCGCCCAAAGCGTCGCGAAAAGGGTGAGGCGAAGGAGGGCTCCTGAGCAAGGAGAGTCCTCTAGGGTCGAAGACTAGCGTAAAGACAGCATCCAACTTTAAAGGGTTCAAACTGGGGGAAAAGAGGGCCTTTATTGAGTTTGGAAAAGGTCGGGGGGTGACCTACTCTGGAGGAGGAGGAAAATAGTCGATAATCCGAATGTTGTAGAAAGGGTGCGTTTTAGGAATTGAAAAGGGGAATTCAGTGGATATCTCGTAGGGGGCGCGTCGCCGCTGGCGGGGGGAGCCCCAGAAGGGGGGAGGGCAAACGGGGAGGGAGGAAAGGCGTCTTCGGAGAAAAGAGGGCAACGCTGTCATGGGGGCTTTTCTCCGCCGTAGGAAAGAAGGATCTTCGAAGACCTAGAAAGATTTAATCTCCCTTGGGGGAAAGAATAACAGGATAAGGCCAAATGAACCTTGGACGAATGATGTTGCCTTTATAGGAACCGTTCACCTGGCCCAAGAAGAGAAAAGACCTTTGGGAAGAAAAAGAGAAGATTCCCTGCAGATCGATGATGAAGAAAGAACTTCCGGATGGGGAAACGGGTTCCAAAAAGGAGAATCATCTCTGACGAGAGCCTTTCTTTAAAACTGCTTCAGTTGGAAAGAGAGAAGTTCTGTTGGGTGTTGGAAACAATTAAAGCCAGTGAAAGAAAGGCAATTTACTTCCTTTAGAGGAAGCATCTACACAGGGGACGGGAACTCTCAAGAAAAAAAATGAGTCTACGGAAAAAATACCACAGGAGAAGTTCCTATTTAGCATAAGGGAGAAAAAAAACCAATTTCGGAAAGAAGGTGTTGGAATATTTATTGAAAGCGGGGTGCCCAAATAAAAGAAAAAGCATCTTTCTGTTAGGAACCCTCCGAACCTAGACGCAGACGGGAACACCTCTTTAAGGAGAAATACACCACGTAAGGGCCTCCCGGCACGCCTTGGAGGGGGTCGGGGCATGAAGGAAGAGAAGGGGGCTGGGACAAGGAGTTTTGCACCATGGAGAAGGAACGGTCCTCGGGGGAATAATACACACAAGGGGGGGGGATAACATTAGAGGCAGAAAGATCTACAGGAGGAGAAAGGCCGGGGGGGGCGGAAAAAACTTCAAAAGCTGGAGGCTAACACAGGTGAACTAACACATCAAGGAAGAGACGAAAAGGCAGCCTCAAATTTGAGCAGGACCCGCTTTTGGAAATGGGACCGAGGGAGAACCAGTGAGGGAAGAGTCGCGAGGGGGAAGAAGTCCGGGAGCGAAGGAAGAAGGTCTACCTTCGGCGCTTATCTCGGGCCTCTCTCCGAAAAGTTTTCATGCAGGGGGGCCTAGATGGAAGGGTTAGAAACGCTTAATCTTGAAAAAGAAAAAGATTAGACGGGACGCTAAAAGAAGGGGCCTTGTTAGACAGACTGGCCAGTCCGTCAGGGAAGTACTAGGTCAGATAATGGGAGAAGGAAAAACTTCTTCACAAGGAAATAGGGCCTCTTGGAGATCTTACTACTAGGGGGCCTTCCGAAGACAAGTAGGCAGAAAGAAACTCTGAGACAAGAGCTCAATCTTGGCTAGAACTTCCCCTCCTTCCGGAAAGCCCTAAGAAACGACCTTTCATCGGGGGGGGGTCAAGGCAAAAAATCATATTTACATTCAAGAGGGGGTACTAAGAAATTTCTTATAGAAGATTGAAAAACGAAGAAGTTTTCGAGGACATGTTGAAGATCTTGGTTTTGAAACCTATTGGTTCTTCAGCGACCAGTCTTGCTGGCAAGAAAGGAGAAATTGGGATTCCCACTTGGGAGAAAAGGTCGCTCGACAATACAAGAAGAGTGGGGAAAGACGGGAAGAGCAGCATATCTGTTCACAAGAAGGGGGGGGAATAACGGTGGAAAAGGACGATTTTGGGAGGAGGAAAAAAGACACTTTAATCCTGCAGGGGGTTTCTCTGTCAAAAAGATCTTGAAGTAACTTTGTTGGAGGAGAAGAAGTCTCTTCGCATTTTGGGGTCTATTCGACAAGGGGTAGAAACAGAGGGGAAACTCTTCGGTCGTACGGGGGAGGTTCTCAAAAAAATTCTACAAGAATAGGTTATGTAGAGAATCAACCACAACAAATGGAGGAAAAAAATATCGGGATAGGAGAACCTACCTCTGATCAGGGGAAGGGGCTCAACGGGACCTACCAAAAGCTCTTCAAAGGGGAAGATACGTGTGATTATTACTCTAGAGCACCTTCTACGAGAAGGGGGAGCCTTCTCACTACCACAGGGTCTGAGACATCGTGGTCTTTGAGTAACTTTCTCGAAAGGGCTTTTAACCTTCTAAAGGAACTCGTCTAGGGGGTATTCATTGAATAGAGCTTTCGAAGATAGGAGGTCTTCCTCTTTGTCTTCTTTGAGGGGTCCAAAAAAACAGGGGGCCTCCCTTTGGAACGGAGCTCGAAAAATCCTCACGCCCAGTTTCTGAAAAATGTCTAAGACCCCTCCAGAGCGCACCCGGCTCCTCTTGCCGTTTCAAGAAAGGGGACAAATCCAAAAAGACTCGCTTATTTGAAAGAAAGCCTACGATCTTCTTAGGGAGGAGCTTCACGAAAGGGGGGAACTTATTCGACAGCTGACGTCCGTCAATCTTGGGAACTGGGAAATATACGCAAAGGGCAAAGTAGGGCCCCTTCCGAACCGACCAGAAGGAAGATGGGGAATCAAGAAAAATTCTCTCCGGCGAGAAAATCTTCCATCGTATGTCCTTTATGGCAAAATGGAAAACCCATGGGCCAGTAGTGGACTTCCGCATTTATAGAGTCTCAAGATCCGCGTGAAATGAAAAGAATGTTATTCGTAGAAAAGTCAAGGCTAAAGGGGGAAACGAGGGAAAATCCTCTTCCAAGGTGGGCAAACTTCGGTCTGAGAGCAGATCTAATAAAAGCTCCTGATGTAGGAAGGGTCTCTCACCGTGAGGAACCTTTCCTAGAAACGGGGAGAATCATAAACTTGGGGCGGAGAGACTCCGCGTGAAAGAGGGGTCTTCTCCTGAATTTGCTTCCGTGATGCATTTTTTTTGAGGGACGAAAGGGTTTGCAACCTAAGCAGACCGTTTTCCGCCTGAGGGGGAAGAGGGAGAAGCTTTTCCAAATTCGAGGAGTGCGAATAAAAAGGGGGGAAGGGGTGATTATGGAAAGACAATTCATCGGGCAAAGAGAAGGATCTTTGGGAAAGGGCTGCCGGCCTTCAATACATTGTTGGGGAGGAGTGCCTTGAGGAGGGGGGACCCTTTTTTTTATGGAGCGAGGGGGTGGTTCGTCAGACCAAACCATTCGAAGGGAGGATTTCTGAACTACAAGCGGGATGCCAATCTTGATGGAGGGGGGGGGTTCAAGGGAACGGTCCGAAAAAACCACATCAGGAACGGGAGCATTGGGGGAGAGTCATCCGAGTGCCTTCTTGGGGGGGACTGTGGGAGTTGGGGGGAAAGCGGGCACGCTGACAGTCGTATAAACACCTTTTGATCGGGAGCAAGACCTTAGAGGAAATTGTCTGAAAGAATTTCCGCCTGGGAGGTGGACAACACGCCAAAGAGACGGTAGTCCATAAAAGGGAAACGCTCCCCTAATCATAGAGATGATCCAGATTGGGGGCAGGGGAGGCAATCCTCTAAATTGGCCGCCGTGATGGAGGCCAACTCTACGGGGGAGGGGGAAAGCGTAATGAAGGAAGGGAGTCTTATTCGGAAGGGAACAGCCTTCGGCCAAGGGACAGGGGGAAAAGTTCTTTTATGCGAATAAGGGGGGCGATCAACGGGACGGTGGATGTGAGAATGTAAGGGAAAATTCTCCGGAGGAAGCCGCTTCACCTGCCCTCCTTGGAAAAGAAGACGAATCCTCCGATTCCAGGGGAGAAAGGAAAGGAAAAACGTTTTCCTACATACGGGGGAGTAAACTAAGGAAAACAGAAGAAAAAGGCAAGTAACAGCAACTGTCTAAAGGGGGGAAACCATGCAAAAGAAGCCACGAATAGTGGAGGGACCTCAACCCCTTTAATAATTAAGCATAAAGAGAAATCTTTTCTCCAGACAAGAGAAAGAAGTTCAATGCACTAGCGAAAAAGAATCAGAGGCCATTTAGTTGACAATAGTAGAAAAGGGGTTATCTCTTTAAGGGGGGACTCTCTTCTTCGCCCAGGGCTAAAAAAGGCTCAGGCATCAGGCCTCCCCAAAGAGGCGCGGGCAGCTTAGGGAGGTTTATTACTCAGACGTAAAAAGGGGAAGGGGGGGGGGGACTTCTATTAAAAGAGAAAGGCTACCATTTTTAGAAATTTATCAACTGGAAGAGGGCACCATCCTTCATTGAAAGGTTAAGAAGCGTCCGGAAATCAACAGGAGGTATCTGGGGGGAAAAGACAAAAAGGGGGAGAGCATCCGGAAAAGAAAGGCTATCAACAAAAAATCATCTGGCGGACAAGAAAAATTCCGAGGCAAGAGAAGGAATTAGAAGGGACTACGTCCCTCTCTGCACACGACGTGTTGCTAGAAAAAGAGAGCTCTACGGAATGTCTATGTGGTAGAAACTCCTCCGACCGAGTCAAAAAAAGAAAAAAAAGGCATTCACGTGCGCAAAAAAGAGAGGTCTTTTAAGAGGAATCGGGCGAAAGAATGCGGGGAGGTTCCCGCTGTGGGGTGAGGCTCGTAAGAGAAAGCCCGCTCTCTGTTATTGGGAAAGAAAAGAGGTGGAGGGGGCGTAACGGGAGGAGGCTAAGTTTCCTTTATTAAAAGGCGGGGGAGAAAATGTGTTCATCTTCGGAATGGGGAAAAAAAAGAGGACTCTCAAGCCGGGAAAGCCAGG
>Ga0179591_1216218_pt1 | contig 10601 bp, 9 predicted proteins | sample CZOMad2_1_08_16f_FD_182891 | JGI IMG/M metagenome (GOLD analysis project Ga0179591, IMG submission 182891) | Vadose zone soil fungal communities from Angelo Coast Range Reserve, California, USA - CZOMad2_1_08_16fungal (PacBio error correction) | ecosystem: Environmental > Terrestrial > Soil >...
ACTTGGTGAGAGGTAAAAATGACTTTCGTAAAACTCTTTTCCAATTCTAAAATCTGAAGGACACTTTAGTCTCGGCGGCGAGGGGGTTGCCCAAGGGAGCGAACCTCGCGAATGGGAGAGGGGAGGGGTCCGAATATTAACGGCAAGGCGTTTCATCTTAGTGAAAACGTCGACCTCCCGCCTTTACGCGCGAGAGTTCTAAGGGATCAAAGGATGGGCGGAGGTCCTTATCACTGAGTCCGTCGAACAGGACTCTAGATGGATACTGGGAAAAGTTGCAAGGGAAGTGGTCCTGCGCAAACAATTCAGCGTCTGATCCTCGGAAGGCTCCCGAGGCGAATAGTTCTCATCATAGACACACGCCTAGGGAGAAGCCGACAGACTGGGGGCGGCTCACTCGTCTCTGAATGGTGGGCTCGGAGGAATTGTCAACCGGGGGAATTTCGAAGGCGGCCACGAGACGTTCAGTTATGGGGGGGGGGAAACTTAGACGACCTAAAAGTTCCTAAAACGAGCTCTAAGAGGGGGGAAGCTGGTATGAGACGCGGTTAAATGGAACACTAAGTTTAGTAAAATTGGTGATCCTAAAGAGGGGGTGGGCAGCCGCCACGGCGAAATTGAGGACATCCTCGCATGCATCACGGGATGAGCGAATCCGCAAAACGAAGACACGACAAGTAAGTCTGACATAAAAACTGTCTACGGGGGAAAGGGGGCCCTCTATTTAAAAAAATAACGGAAGACGCCGCTGTGAACTAAGGGACGGAGGAGGGGAAAGTAGAAAGAGTAATGAAACCAAAAGTTTTAGGCGGACCTTCGTCAATCGCATTGGGAGGGAATATCATCTGGGAACGACACAAGGCCAAAAAGTGTATCGTCTGGCAATGAACAATAATAACGCACGTGGGGTCGCAAAGAAGAGCACGGTTACGAAGATCGGGAAACTCTTTTCAATTCCCCTGATGGAAGGATTGGGTATAAAATCATCCGTATTAGGTAAAGATCGGGGAGGACCAGGGGGTATATGAAGAGCTAGAAGTTCATCAGAGGGTCTCTGAAGGAACAGGAGAGTATAGGGAAGGCGACAAGGGAGGCCGGGGGTACTACACAGAGAAAAGTAGACCTGGTGCGCTATTAAGGAGAAAACTACTTTACCGGGGTTTCCGCTGAAAAAAGAGTAAAGGTGGAGGGAAATATAAAAAGGCAATTATGATTAGTGGGATTAGAAGGGGGAAGGCGTAGGCGGCGAAAGTTGAATGGGACAACCGTAGGAAACGGACGAAAGGACTAAGGTTGTGGGAAATAGGACCTGCTAAAAGGATAATTGAGACTCTATCAGAAACATCTCAGTTCGTACGGAGAATGGGTAGTAAAAGGGTCTGGTTCAAAGAGAGAATCTGTGCTTTAAACAATCTGAAAGCCTTGCAATAAAGGACACTTCCAAAATCAGACGGAAAAGGAATGCAAAGAGAAAATCAAAAACAAAATGGGGATGAGGGATTAAATATCGGATTGTGGTGAAGTAGGAGCACATTCTGTATCGGAGAGGACAGGGGGGATCGCAAGGAAAAGAGAAAGTCATGTCGAAAAGGAGAGAGCACAAGTCCTTTACCTCACCAGATGCATTAAATAAGAAGGGGCAAGGCGGGGGAAAAATAGAGATACGGCAAAACAGGTCTTTCGCCCAACCTCTACGTAGGAAGGTCTCCAAACTCTCTGGGTCTGGGGGGGAGACCGAGGAAGGAATAATCCGAAGGACCAAAGAAAAAAGAATCACTAAGGGGCCTTGGAGGAAGACGTGAATTTTGGGGGGGGTGGTTGGTGGAAGGACTGGAGACCGAAAAACAAAATGAAGGAGGGGGGCTCAGCCGCAAAAAGGTCAGGAAGGGTAGTCGTGGAGAAAGCGAGGGGTGAAGAAGGACGCGAGCATCGGGACGGGGTATCGAACGCTGCCCGAAATAAGGGAGCCGGAGAGAAAAAAGGGCGCCAAAAAGGGCTAATCTGCGGCGGAAAACTGCATTTTCAAACGGAATCAGGCCTTCTTTAAAAGGAACGGGATGGGGACGGGTCGAGACGAAGGGTCTCGAGGGGGGGAGGAAGGTCAAACTCCGCACTGGTTTTGGGGAAGGGTGGCGTTGAAAAAGAGAGAGTACGACCCCTTGCACCTGTCTATTGAAGAAAGGAATTAAGGAAAGAACCAACAAAAACTAAGAGATCAACCAGATGGCTTCGGGATGTTGATCCTGAGTGGCTTGTTCCGAAAACTCGGTCATGGGGGCAAAACCCGAAGAGAGGTAACGGAAAGAGTAAGATTCAGAGAGGAAAGGAACTGCGGGCGTACTTCTTAATTCTCCAGTCGGATAAAAAAAGCGTCGAATGAAAGTCGAAAGGAGAGAAACGGGCTGTTAATAAAAAGTTCCCGAGAAAAGTTCCCCCGGCCTATTAGAATTGCCCCAGGGAAGCGGGAAAAAAGCTAAAATAAAGGATGTCGAAAAGAAGTGGCCGCGTCTACGGGCACGGTGAAAGGGGGACGCGCAAAAAAAAATGACTCACAAGAAAGGGAGTACCACTAAACTTGAAAGTAGAAGAGACGTTCGGGTGAGCGGCTGAATGGACAATAGGCTGGAAGGCGCCGCTAGAATTAAGACAAAATATTACGGAGGACCGCCTGAAAAGAAACTCATAAAGAGAATGGGAAAAATAAAAAGCAGGAGAGCGTAAAGAAGGGTGATCCGACTTACGCCTTAAGAAGGGTACGAGAAAGGAAGAACCCGCTGAGAAGAATGAGAGGAAGAGGTAATTTCTACGTTCAGGGAAAAAATTGCATTCTCGAGAAAAGCTGATCCAAGGAGGAATGTCGCTTAGATATCTTTCGTCCACCACCCAAGAGAGACTGCCGTGACAATGGGAAAAAAATGAAGGAGAAGGAAGGGAGAGATACACTTAACCGCTCGATACAAACACTTATTAGGTTGGGACTAGAGTAGGGGATCGTTGTGAATCTACCTGAAAGGAGGCAAGGAGCGGCGGTCAGGAGGGAGGAAAACGGGCAAGTATGTGAGCGCGGGTGGTTGGCCGCCCGCGAAAAACCATCTCCGAAGGGGGAAGCGTTAAAAGGAAAGGTCACAAGAGTCAGGCTGATGGAAGAGGGAAAGAAGGGGGACCGAAGTTAACAGCGAGAGAGGGGCGGATGTATCAGGGAGTCGGGGGTTCCTGGTACTGCTGCAGTCGGTGGAAAGGCACAAAGCTAGAGGATGGAAGCAGGTAGAAAGGGAGTTCCAGACGGGGTCTGCGTCTCAAGGCCGCAGTTCTGGATAAGAGCCATCGGAGGGGAGCGCAGGACTCGGGACGGGCAGAGGGGAGAAAAAAAGAGATTAAAACCTATGATTATACTACTAACGAAAAAGGCGGTAAAGCACTTTGCTGCGAGGGAGGGGGGTGGATATAAAAAATTGAAGTTACTGACGAGGAAAAGCCCGTCAGACCTGGCCTGTTAAGGAGTCTAAAGGGGCAGCTCTCAGTCAATTCCTAGCAGAGAGGGAGGTCCGGAGACTGCTGCTGCAGTTAAATGGCCACTAACAAAAGACAACGTGTGACGGAAGGGGGATCGGGGAGCCGAATGTTACTCACCCGCAAGGCGACTGGAAAAAGTCAGAGCCTAAGCAGGAAGTAGCTGACGAATACAAAAAATGAAAAGAACGTGCTACGTAGCTAAAACGTCTACTGGGGGGAGATGACCTCACCGTACTACAAATCTAATACAAAAAAAACTTTGGCGACCTGCCGAAGAAATGATCTGGGGCAGAAAGAGTTCAGGAGAAGAGGCGTGGGGAGGAACCTTCTCCAGGAGAAAAAAGGTGTCGAAGCTCAGATTAACCAAAAACTTCAAAAAAAAAGCTAGGGCGGGAAGGGGGATGACCCCAGAGAGCACGAAAAAAAACGCTCAGACCAAGAATATCTCATCCACATGTGCAAGGGCCTGATTTGAAAGAGTTAGAGTGAACCGCATAAGCAAGAGAGGCAGATAGGGGGGGGGGATGACCCTTTTAGATTAACGAGTAAGAAACGTACAGCGAGAAAGGGAAAAATTTGACTCGAGGCTCGAAGGAAACCGCGTACTGAGAATGCGAACAACTATCACAGTCCCGGTTCAGAAGTGCTCACTCGAGAGGCTAAAAATGGGGGGCCCAAACCCCAGGAAGTCGATGAACCCTTCAGTCCAAGGAAGGATGTGCGGGGAGCGTAGGGTCATCGGGAGGAGCGCGGAGCGGGTCGGTGAAAAAGGGACTCGTCCGCTAACATTCTACCAGTTTAAGTAGATGGGGTGGGGGGGAAAGGGGGGATCTAACGTAGGCAGATTAATGTGAGAACGCGAAGATAAAAACATCTACAAACTTAAGTTTGAGGGTGGAGGAAGTCATCGCGAGACTAAAGTCGGGGGCAAAGGGCTGAAACGCCGGCTACTTCGGAAGAGGGGTTATAACTTAGATGGAAACATAAATCTCTCAAACAAAAAACGGGCTTCGCGAAGAGTGGTTGCATCGGAAGGACGTAGGGTCGACTAAAAAGTGATGCAGAACTTCTGCAGCTCGGGACGAGCGCTTCGAAAAAAAAAAGGAAGGGGGACTACCTCAAGAGACCGTCAGACGGATCAATCCATTAGCGGGTGTGGGGGGGGGGGGTTGGTTGGGGAGCGCGTCAGGGAATGCGCAACCAGGGGAGGAAATTACGCCCAACCTCACTGAGGGGGGTCCTTTAAGGTCTATTCAAAGAGTCTAACCGGGGAAGGGGGGGAAAAACTAAGATTACACGGCTCGAAAAAAGAGGTCCTACTGGGGAAGGGACTCGCCGTTTCATGTCAGAAAGAGGGCACCGGTACGACGACGAGCAAGAAGCACACCAGGAAGCGGTAGCTTGGAGGAGAAGGAAGCCGGTGTGAAAAATAGACGCTCTATAATGGCAATTTCCCGAGCAAAAAGCAAAGACACGGCAGCACAGTGTACAAAAGACGAAGACTCCGGCTGCGGACTTCGACAGGTGCCTCTTCATCAGCCGGTTAACCAGGGGGGGGAAAGAGTCATTGTTGCAAGGGCGAGCCGAAGGGGTGCATGAGTTGGTTGAGAAAGGTCAAACGACCGAATGTGTAACTTGCGTTAATGATACGGAACAAAAAGGAGCCGGGGCGAATGTCCGCGAACTGCAGAGTACTTCAGACCAACTACAAAAAAGGAGGAAAAAGAATCAAAAACTAGTCAACTCTTGGGGGGGATTCTTCGTGGGTATCAAAGATACCCCGAGAAAGGTGAAGGGGGGGCGGGACGTAATTCAATGTAGGGTTACCCAAAAAAAGGGCGAGGGGCCGAAATAAAACTTTCGGGCGGCGAGGATCGCATGACCGTGTCTGGCGAAACATCTGCTGGCTTACAAGGGGAAAATGAAATCACGTAAAGTCGGAAGTGAAACCGATACCAGTCAAGAGACAGGCGTAGAGAGATGGGGGTAAGGGGCTAGTATCAAAAAATACGCAAAGGGGGGGGGGGGCCAGGTCTAAAAAAAAATCAGTGGCCGAGTAGAAGTCAAGGTTAGGACTCTCCAATGGCACTCTAAAATTTAGACAGCTAGTAGGCGGGATCGCAGAGTAAGTGGGGATACTTAACCTAAACTTCTACGTATGAGAAGATCATAGAAATGATCACGCCTGGAGCCTTCTACTCAAAAAACACCAAGACTCCGAGAAAGGAAAAGACAGGTTCCTCCGGTGGAAAAGAAGAAAAGGAAGTGACGCATTATCATGACAGCCCAAAACCCGCCATCATGCACTAGGGGCAAAAGTCAAGCCTAGTGGGAACATGCGTAAGAAAATGTAAAAGCCATTACCGACTAAGGGGAGAGAGACCGGAGACCAGGAAGGGAGTCTTATCTCTAGGGTCGACCCAACAAATAAAAGAAAAGAAAAGCGGTGCAACGAAGAAAAAGAGCGGAACATACGAACTCAGGAAAAAGAACACAGGAAAGAGTCAGTCAAAAAACAACAAGATGATGAAAAAGAAAGAATATTTAATGAGCTACCAGGGAAGGGAATTACGAGGGGGGTCCAGGTCAAGATGTCAAGGACGCCTCCAGAAATCTGGTAGGAGCTGTGAGCCCTCAACTCGAGAATCGTAAAAGGAATCCTTTCAAGTCTCTACTGAAGTAGTCATAAGACAGGGTAACGTCTACCGGAACTCAGGAAGGAGAAAGGATCGTCGTAAAAAAACTTAGGAGGAAAATCCTGAGGCATAGGGCAAAAAAAGTGCGAGCTCTTAGGGATGACCATGGGAGAGGTCGCTTCATAAAGGCGAAGGCGGGGTCCTGGGGCAACACTCTGAGAGAGAATCTAGAGTCGAATAGCCTCCTCACACGAGGGAATCATCCGGGGCAGGCTAAAGTCACTTTCTTTTCATCGGGTTAATATGCTTAAGAAACCGTTTAATGAAAAGGAAGTCCAACGAAAAGAAAAAGGGAGGGGTACCGGGCAACTGGGATCCGAGACTTCAAAGTGGTCTGGGGAATCCCTGCGGGAAAGTCGCGGGGGAAAAGCTGTCCCAACGCGAAAGGGGGGAAGGAAGGTAGGGGATCTTCTCCTATAGGTGCCCTACAAGGAGAATTCAAAGCTCAAATCCTACCTAAGGAAAGGGGGCATCAATAGGCGGAAGCAACACGCGCAATTACGGAAAGAGGGGGACACTTAAAGTGGAGAGGGGGGGGACAAATCAAGCGTTATACCAAGACCATAGTGATTCCAGGAAAAGATGAAGAGGGAGATTAGGAAAAAAAATTAAGGTCCAGTCTGGGATGGACCTTCCGTCGCAGTTGGTCGAAGCTGCATGCTGACACACGGAAAAAAGAAAAGTCGGGGGGGGGAAAAAAAAACGCCAGCAAACACGATCCGAAAACGTAGGACGCTCGAAGGGAACTGCGATCTCCACCATTGGTTAAAAATGAAAAGGCGGGGAAACTTTCACGACGCGCACCAGGAGCAGGGAGCGGGGAACGCAAAGGGGAAGTGAACGTTAAATCACGACTCAGGGGGGCGAGCAGCTCTAATAGAAAATAGAGGCGAAAAAAGGAGTGTCAAAAAAACGTCGAGAGAGACAAAAGACACCGAGGGTGCCACTGGATCGAATTTAGGACACCGCGCTTCGGGCCAGGGGACTAGCTTAAGAGAAGAATGGAACGGCTTACAAGGAAGGTTGTCATTTGGGTCGTAGCGGAAAAAGCAGGGATAGCCAGTCGTTGGAAAACTCGGAGAATCGGAAAATGGAGACCAGGGGACGAAAGTCTAGAGGGGTGGACGGGAGGAAAAGAGCAGGGGGAAGATGGAGGACAAACAACTCATGAGAAGTGTCTAGATGTCAAGTGGGGGAGGAAAGGGGTGAAAGGTTAGGGATCTACTATAGAGGGGAGGGAAATTCTGCCAACGTTACTTCCAAAAAGGGACAAACATAAGGCAGAAACAATAGAAACAACAAAACAAAGGGGGGAAAAAAGGGGAGAAAGAGAGAGAGGGTGGGGCATCGCCTTCACTGAGAGAACTAAGGAGAAGTTATAACGGACTTAATCAAGAACCAAGGCAATCAGCTCTGGTCAGAGCAAGAATGAACGAACAAAGGGCACCTTCAAAAAAAAGTGGGGTTGGAAAATATAGCTTCGACAGCAATCCTTCTCCATGTTATTCAAAAAACAAATAGGGCAAGGGGCATTTGCAGACGAAGAGGGGGCGGAACAATAAGGCGGAAGATCCGATGGAACTCTAAACCGAATCCTCCGGGGAAACCTGTATGAAGAAGAAGGTACGGAGGGAGGAGTCGCATGCTGCAAGCGGGGAAGATTGGGCAGAAAGGGATATCAACAGTCCCAGGTGAAAATAGTGGCGGAGAAAGTCGAGGTTCAAAGTACTTACTCTAGACATCGAAAGAAAAGGACTAAAGGTCCGAGAGGAGTAGCGGAAGGGAGAAGAACCAATGAGACACAGAGAGAGAAGTAATTCTCCCTAGCGAACGCCTTGAAACCCTGTCAAGCATAGTGCTTGAAGAAATTAGGGAATTCAAGGAGCTAATTTTGAGAGATTGGGTAAAGGGGAACTCAGCAGGGAAAACGGGGGGGGAACGCGGTCAATGAGCAAAAACACGAGAAGAGAAGGTTGAAAAGCGAAAGCGGGCGCCTTAATAACCCTACGATAAGTCAATCGAAGACAAGAGGGGAGGCTTGAGGGTTTCCAGGAGGTAGGGAACGAGAACGGTCTCGTTTTAGAGGACGACCTTGGAGTGGGGGGAAGAAACGGGGCTCGTGGAAACTCCAAGTAACGTGACTGATGAGAGGGGCTCCATAGCAGTTTTCGGTAACCAAAAAACTCTGCTAAGCAGTATCACAATTCTGAAAACAGTAATCAAGGGCGCGTAGGGGACCATTTACACTCGAGCCGCAACCCGGAGCGAGAATCTGGGTGAACGTTCAGGGAGGAATAACGATCTTAAGTGCAAAAAAAAGGGCATGCGTCAAATCGGGTGCAATCGGTCTACCTGAAAAAAACTGAATCGATACAGCGCCAGTCACGAAGTCACTTTAGACGCAGCGGGACTGTCGGGGCGAAAAAAACGCTTGGGAGACGAGGGGGAAAGCGAAATTCTCTCTAAGGGACCCGACGAAGAATCGTCCTAGACACTAAGGAAAGTAAGCTAAAAATCTGAAATTGCACGAAATAAGGCTCAGGACGGAAGAGCCGAAGGGGTTTGAAAATTAATGTAGCGACCGACCAGGAAAAAAAAGGAAGATAAATCTATCTCGTCCAAGGCGTAGGTATAGCGTGCCATCGTAGGAACGAAAGTACTGGCGTCTGGCATAAAGCGAGACAAGTAGTTCGTATTGTAGAGGAGCGAGAAGAGAGGAAAAACCGCCCCTTCTCCGAAGAAACGACCTTGGCAAGAAAGAAAAAAGAGCATGGCCAGCGTGACGAACGTGCGTTCATACAAACAGGGAAACCTCTCATCTAAAACACAAAAAAGGAAAAGGGAGAGGAACAGGGGGGGGGTGACTCTGGGGTAGCGCAGTGGGATCAAGCTCTGGCAAAAAGGCTAGGAAAGGCATCAGTAACAGATGATTCATTTTGGTTCTGAACAGACCTCAGGCATAGAAACGCGCGTAACGGGGGCTAAAATCAGCAGAAAAAAAAGTCAATCGTGGAAGCTGAAATGTTAAAGTCGCACTTAAAACCAGCCAAGCGCGGAAGAGAGTAGTGGGAGTCCTAGAGGGGGGTCAAGGAGTAAATGGGACTGGACTTAGGGGCAACCGACAAAATCTGCGAAAGAGAGGTGCAATTCGAGAAGGTCTGACTAAGGCGGTCCTTCAGGGATCGAAAAGAAAAGCTTATGCGGGCATCTAGAGGAGAGTTAGAAGTCTAAAAGTTCTAACACCCGAAGAGAACAAAACTCGACTGATTACGGAAACTGGCGCGCTTGACTAATGGGCGCTGGGACTGGCAAAATTGCAGGTAGACTGTCGGAAAATCACCGTTGACAAAAACAGCTTTGCCTAGAGGGATCCTCGCAAGTCAGTTAAAAAGGCTCATCTACGCGGTAAGGGCGACTAAATTTGTTCAAAAGTAAAACGGGGGGGAACTTTTTTAGAAGGATCTAAGCCTACGAGTGGGGTCGACCAAAAAGATACGGTATCGAAACTAAGGAAGGAAATTGCGGAAACTCAACACGATGAAAAGAAACGTGCAGTACGTCCTGAAAGAAGTGAGGGGGAAAATCAATATGGATCGACAAACGCCTAAAATAGTGAAAAAGCGCATGACTCGTAGGCATGAAGGAAGTATAAGTTGCGCGCTTGTAGAAAGAAGGAGGGACCAAAGCGCGGATTTACCAATCTAACCGATGCAAAAAGCGAAAAGACCCAAGGGTACTATCGCTGAACCCACGGGAAGGACGAGGGACACCTGTCTAGGAAAGGTTACCTCAAGAACAAACAGCCAAAGTGAGAGAGCGGAACGGCAAAAGATAACTCGCCACCGGGGCAAAGGAGGTAGGGGGGAAGGCTGTCAAAAGGGAAACTCAGAAGTAGCAGACGAGTTGGTTAGGAAACAATTTTATATGAACAGTAAAATGGGGAAGAAGCGAGGAAGGGAGGGGGGGGGGGGATCCATTAAATTAGAAAGGATCAAAGTGAAATGACGAGTGGGAACAGTCGTAAAGTAATAGCACTATGCACCCAGGGGCGAGCACCGTTCAGAGCGCAAAAGTTTCTCGTGTGAGGTGAAGATACTACGCCGATGGAACGGGGCTGAAGGAAACAGCAGGGGGGGATTCCTGGTGAGGGCTTTCCTCGTATGAGTTCTCCTTCAAGGTTAGATATTGGGTTCACTAGAACGTGAGACCTTGGTCTATGGGGAAAGAAAAAAGTGGAGGATTAAAGAATTGAGACGCAGTATCAAAACTAACGGGATAAGTAAGGGTCCGGGGGGGAAAAAGCATGGACTCGCCGAGCGTTCATGAAAAGGGGACCTGCAGAAAAATTTCTAATGTCGGGAAAATAGGGTACAAGAGGGGGGGAGAATGACC
>Ga0179591_1311215_pt1 | contig 10601 bp, 12 predicted proteins | sample CZOMad2_1_08_16f_FD_182891 | JGI IMG/M metagenome (GOLD analysis project Ga0179591, IMG submission 182891) | Vadose zone soil fungal communities from Angelo Coast Range Reserve, California, USA - CZOMad2_1_08_16fungal (PacBio error correction) | ecosystem: Environmental > Terrestrial > Soil >...
CAGGTAGGCCAAGGAAGCAAGAAAGAAGCAAGGGGGGGAAAAAAAAAAAATATAGTATCAGTCCGAGGGGACAGGAGCTTTCGATGGGGGACGAAGAAAACAAGATCAGCAAAGGGCCGCAGGCGAAGGGAACCCTCATCGAAGTAGCTTGGCATGGAAGTGGGAATAACGAAAGGCTCAGTGCAAGTCATCCTTAAAGTCATTCAAAGAAAGCTAACTAAGAAGAAATTAATCCCAGGCTTTGAGGGCAGAGGGGCCTGGGAGGGTCAAGGATACACAGAGTTACTAGGGCCTCTACGAGGGAAACTGCACTACCGGCCAATCCCAGAAGGGGCAAAGGGAAAAACATCTCCAAACTACCATAAGAACTAGAAAACAATTAGAAATTCCTTAGAATGGACGCAAAATTTGTATCGTACTAACTATGGCATAACACCTAAGCTCCCTCTTGGTAGAGGATCTGTTAACTGGGTCTTCCGATATTGCCAGGACGGGGCATAGGGAGAAAGGGACTTTTGGGGGGTTGGAGCGAAAGAGCCAATCTTCTAGACCCGAAAACATGAGGGGTAAAACGTATAATACTACCAAAGAAGGTCAAGCGACTATGAAAAGAATCCAGAAAGCTCATAGACGAAGGACAGGGTCATATCCTCATCCTAGAAAAGAAGTCCGCAAAGAGCCCAACGATATAATCTGGAAATCAAGACGAAATGAACTTTAATTACGAAAAAAAAAACGAAGAACTACTACTTACTGTCGGCTATCTCCTTGGCATACAACCTTGAGAGAGAGACAAGAACTTAAGGGGACCCGCCAAGCCCCGATAATGCCCACTTCAACCCAACTTCTGGAAAAATCCTAAATAAGACTGACGAAAAACTGCCTGGGGAGGGGAACACGCGCCCGTGCAGAAAGCAGTAGGGGAGCTGCTAAACCATAAGGTGAAGGAATAACAGGCCCAGAGACACTTGCATACCCCTAAAGAATACGAAATGGTTACAAAAAGATGGAGAAGAAAATGCTGCAGCTCTAATCAACCGCTCGCAAGTTACTGGGGAGGAGAGTGGACATAAAAGGAGGAGAGAAGAATAAAAAGAGCCTCGTGGCAGCTAGGAAAGCGTAGCCGGGAAGAAGGAGGTTGAGGCTTGAAGGACCGAAGCACTACCTGGAAAACGGAAATGGCTCTGTTAGGGGGTCTCCGATTAAAAAAGAGTCTAGAGGGGAAAGGAATTCTCTAAACTACCTACTCGGAACATCCAGAAAGTGGAAAGCAGAGGGAAGTCTGGACAGCCCAGGCGGGGACGCCTGCTCTCTATAACCGTAGAGACCTCTGAATCGATCAACAAGGAAAGATCCACACCTCTGCGTTAGGACAATAGAAGAGGGAGAAGGGGAAGGGCCTACTGGCTCAACGAGGAGTCCCGAAAGTCAGAAGTCTACACGTCCTCGGTATCGATCAACCAAGGAGAAAAAGATCTCACAGAATCAAACTCAGAGAAGGAAAAGGGCCTTGTTCAGACTCATTCGGGAGGGCGAACGGCACCGGATCAATCACTACTATTCCTCTCAAGATAGAAGGCAGAGTTAGACTGAGGGGGGAAAAGTAAAATTACGAAAGGAAACAGGTCAAGTCGGGAAAAGAAAGACCAACCATCGTCCCTCTATTGGCTGGGAAAAAGAGAGACCCATGGTGACCGCAATTTTCTCTTTCTCTGAGGGGGATGATTGACTCTTTTTACTTAACTTGGGCAAAGGGGGTGAGGGGGGCCTGAACGATAGGCGAAACGCAGGAAAAAAGAAGATGAAATCTCGATGGAGGGGAAGGAAAAGGAGAGAGATTCTTGAAAAATCGGTCAAGTCAGTCGGCACGATCAGAGAGACGTAGAAGGGGGAAGGATCAAAAGCTACCGTTACCAAATCCCACAATGAGATACTCAAGGGAGATAAATAAAAAGAAAAACGCCCGTAAACCCCTGTTTCCGTTTCCCCCAGTGGAAAAAGGGTAAGCAACTCGATCGGGCGGTTGGTTTTTCTTCTGGGGGATACAGAAAGAAAAATTGGTGTAAAAAGAGCATCATGGGGACCCGGAATAAGAAAGAAAACGTGAATCGCGAGTTCAAAGAGGCCCTCGTCGGAAGTCACGTGCCCGTTCGCAAAAGAGTCCGAATTGCCACTAGCGAAGCAAAGAAGGAGTTCTACGTTTTCGGGGAGGGGAGGGAAGCGGTGACTACCCAATTCGGAGGGGGAAGAGCGAGTTGAAGGGTCGAAAGCCGCGTCACGCCAGCAAAGGGTAAAACGATTTGCAAAAGCGAAGCGGATCAGGAAAAACGTGGAAAGAAGAGAGCCTAGGTTTTGGGTGAGACGCGTTTCTACGCGGCCAGGATACGAACAGTGATGAAGGCGATTGCAGCGACGGGATCAGGGTCACAGCTCGGCGAAACGGGGCTGAGGAGAAGGGAAAGGTAATGCTTCTCTCGAAAAAAAACTGGCGGCGTTTCCCAGCGATAACTCGCGTCGGAAGCGCCTGAGCCGAGCGAGAGGGTGACAATCGCACGCGACTAGAAAAGCATCGAAACAAAGGGTCAGGGAAGAACGCTCACATCCGGAAGGAGAAGGATAGAGACTAGCTGCGACTCGGAAAGAAAGTCCGGGCGGTAGTAAAAGCCCTGACAAGGTTTCGACAATAAGGAAAAAGGAGGAACATCGATCTTGCGTGGAGCGCTGCGCAAAAGCGGGGCCATCATTGAGCAAAAAAAATGGGGGGGAGAGGAAAATTCTATAGAAGGGGAGCGTTGCAAGGGAGCCCGACTGGAGAGACAGTCTTGTGAGCAAGATCCTCATAGGAGTGAAACCACGATTGCTGGGGATAGAGGGGAAGGAAGGGAAAGGTGGTCGTTGCCCTAGCGTTTCATGCAGAGGGGCCTGCTAGTGCGAATTTAGGTTCCTGCCCACAGAGAGGATCTCTAACTACACCCAAGCTCTAGGGGGTAATGGGAGTCACAGAGGCCGGCGTGTCTATAATTTTGGAGGCTGGAGGTAGAGGGCGATTCCTGGACTCGGAGCGTTGGAGTCCAAGAGAACTAAGGATGCTGGATGAAAGTATCTCAAAAAGACCAAAGAGAGAGTCGTTCCCTTAAAAGGCGAGAAGAGGCTAAACGGTGCTCAGAGGGAGAACTCGGTTTCCATGTGGGACGGTGCGTCGAAAGGAGAAAACGGATTAACGGACCAAGGGAGGAAGAAGGAAACACCCTTCTCGTTTGGGGCAAGCTAGACTACACGTCTGGATTTGGAGAACCCTAGGTACGATCCAAAGGGAAAAAACGGCCCGATTGGAGAATTTTCGTGAGTGCGAGGATTTCGGAAGGACTTTACCTTTTTGGCGGGAGAAGGGGAAATGGGAAGTTAATCTAAAGTCTTCGGAAAAGTTTCGAAAGAGCCCTCGGGACCAAATTTCTGCCTGAGGGTGGGGGAAGGGAAGAGAGGATTTCCCGAGGAGCAGAGATTGCTGAACTCGACGCGGAGACAGTTTGCGTCGAAAGGGAGGAAAACAGTCCAGTTCATGGACGCGAGTGGTCAAAGCAGGAGCAAAGGATTCGGGCAGCGCATTGGGATGGGCTTCCCCCATCGAAGAATCTGTCCTTGAACACAAGAGGGGGAAACTGAGGAAATTCTGGTTGCGGGTTACTTCGCCGAAGAACAACGGGAGCAAGAATGACTCTAAGATAAACAACAACAACGGAGGGAAGAATACTCTCTAAATGCGCCAAGGAACAGGCTTGCACTCTACAAGGGGACAAAACCGAACATATGAATAAAAGGAGGGGTTCAAGGCATATTTAGTTGAATGACGCCATCACCAGGCAAATCTGGGGAAAAAAAGCGCGTTGCAGATCGGAAGGGGGGTAATGAAGGGGGGGAGGGAAAAAAAAGGGCGCCTCACCTTCTAGACTTCTGAATAGTCATCACCGGAACCATTAAAGGAAGCCCCAAAGCAAATTCAAAGTCCGAGGAAGAAGGCAATCTCTTCCCCGGGAACAATAAAAACCCGACGCTGTAAGGACTTCCACTATCCCGGAACTCTCCTCCTGGACCCATTGCAAGGAGATGGAGGCAAAAGATCCAGCAATTACGAACTGCGCCGAAAGAGGCACGGGCTCAAGGGTGTCCAAAACGAGTGGAGCGACAAAGCGATCAAAGGAAGACGCGAAAGCTGACGAAAATGCCGGGTCCGGGCTGACTAGTCCCAGGACGTTGACAGTTGAAGAGCGCAGGAGAACGCTCTTACCCAAACCTATCCGTCCTAGAGGAGCCTCGGCAAGAAGGAGAGAGGGAAGGGCATCTAGTCAAACTTATGGCGACGGGGCAGGGCGGAGGGTTCGATCCTCATGACAGAGAAAACATGCGCGCGGTCACACGCGAACGAGAACTGAAGAGAGAGCCCGAATGAACGGGAGAACGACACCGTCTACGAAGGACTGACGGCCTCGAAAAAGTCGTTTCTCGACAAAATGGGGAGAGATACGACTTAAATGGTACATTCCAGATGAGAACGCTCAGTCACCGCAGGCAATTTAAACCGGAAAAGAGAAAAAGAAGGAAGGATAACTAAGTATCAAGGGCCGGCGCGGGATAACGCCTAGTCTACTCAACAATACGTTGGAAGAGCCTAAATAACATCATCGAGCGATCGTAAAAGCTAAAAAAGAAAGGACAAAGTTTTCGCGCTGGAAGAGAAAAGACGTCGAAAAGTCCCCGCAAGAGCCCGACGATGTACCTGGACTGAGGGCTAAACCCGGACTGACTGGGAGGGAAGATTAAACGTCATCGGTTGACCGAGGAAAGGAGCCGTCTCTCCCCGACGATGGCGCTGAAATTGGCTACACTACCGAAAGAAGGAGGGAGGGACGCTTGGAGCAGGACGCTCGGGGGGAAGGAGGAGAAGGCAAAAGGAGACGCAGGGGGGGGAAAGCAGAAGTTGTTTCCAAAGGAAAGGAGCGGGGCCAGCACACCGGTCGAAAAGCGCCGGCCGGACGCGAGAAAAGGCTAAAGAGACGGCGGGCAAGGGACGAGACCTGGCGCCGGATAACGCCAAAAAGAGAAAGGAATTGGAGGTAGCTGGCGCCGGCAAAGGAACTGCGCAAAAAAAAAATTCGGCCTCAAGGGATGACGCTTTTGGGAAGAAAAAATGCAAGAAAGGGGAAAAGAAAAAGAAGTCTGTCTGGAAGCCGGAATCACGTTCAGTCAGAAACCTCTATTTAAGAGCTAAAAAAAAGGCATACGCGGGCCAGTAGTCAACGTCAAAGGGAATCAACCAAAAAAGAGGGCCGTTAAAGGGAGAAAAATAGAGGGAAGTTCCTGTCTAGGGGAGGAACTGCTGAGACAGGATTACCAATTACGCCAGGGAGGAGAAAAAACCATCGAACCTCTGTTATAATAGGGGGGAAAGGGAACCATTTGCGCTTTAGGAAGGGAAAGGGGGAAGGGTCTATGAGTTCCAGTCTGGTCAAGGGGGGGGGGCGAGATCCTGAAATGAGCTACCCCTCCCATATAAACCGGGGGAAGGTATCACAACAACTCGAGAGTATACAAATCAGGGGAGGGAACATCGGGAGTGGGGAGAAAACTCAAGGGAGAAGGAAACCATACAACTTCCGCAGAGAGATAGAACATGGCTATAACCTAAAAGGTAACCGTCATGGCAGGGGGTACCACCATCGGGGAAAAAAAACCTCTACTGGTTTTGAAAAAAAAGTCTGGGAAGAGCCGTCCAAAAGGGTGGCGACGGAGGCACCTGAAAAAGGGAGGAGTTCCAGCCCTAGGAGAAAAAAAAAGGTAAGATTTCATGGAAGTCCAGGGAAGTTTTAGGAAAGGGGGTTCGGCACATCCGGGAAGGGAGAGGAACCACGTCAAAAAACTCTTCCATCTGGAGGGGAAGAAAACGAAAATTTGAGGGGATAGTGGGAGGAGGAGAACGGAAAAAAAAGAAAAGAAAGGAAGAAAATACTTGGGGGACTCATTTCCGGCCGCAAGCACTTATCATCGCGAATGAAACTCAAATCATAATCGCATTTGTTGTAAAAAGCTTGGAGGATTCGGGAACAGGAAAAAGAGAAAATCCGCGGTTATCTAGCAAAAAGGAGATGAATAAAAGAAACTCGCATCGACGGAGACAAGGCCCTCTCGAGCCTTGGGATGCTGAGAAAAGTAAAAATTAGGGGGAAGGGGAATAGGCGAAACCGCGGGGGAGCGGCCTCGGCGGAGTCCTGAATCGCCTCCATCGCTAAGCGGGGAAAAAAAAGCGCGCAAAAACGGAAGGGCGGGGCTCGGTTTCGGGAGGCCTCACACAGAACCCTAGGACGGGGAGGAAAAAAGGAAAGGGAAAGGCTGGCTAAGTCGTTCCCCGACGGGACGGGGTTGAAGCTCCGCCGGCCCTGCAAAAAGGTTAAAGACACGTCTTCACGGAAACGAGGGGGGAAGGGTTAGGATTAGAAGATCTTTAGGCCATCTCTTGAAGAACAGGGTGATATCTTGCGCGGTAAAACAAAGGGGCGGGCGACAGTGCGTCCTTCAAAACGAGGAGACTAAAAAAGGCGTGGAGAAGCGCTGAACGTGGGGACCGTCAAATGGCGTAGAGGAATTACTCCTATGAGTAGGGGAGGTCCCCGGGCCGGGAACTGGGGGGAGTCGGTGCAGAGAGGACGAGGGGAGCGGCAAAAGGTTCGCAGGCCCTCTCGCGAGTCCGAAGGTCCGTAAAAAGGGAGGGTGGGGAGGTCGGGAAGACATGTCTTTATTACAAGGGGAAAGAGGAAAAGGGCTCCAGGGAGGGCCAGGGAAAGTAGCAGCAAGGATTCGGATCGGACAGACAGGACTCGGACCCTTCTAGAAAAGGGGAAAGAGAGTGAATAAAAGATGAAAATAGAAGGAGGGGCTGTGTAGACAAAGTCAGCGTGAAAGGGGACGAGCTGGTGATTAGTTGGCCGCTGTGATCTGGAATTATGCGGAGGAAAACCGTCCAGAAAACTAGACTTAAGGAAAGGGAAAAGGAAAACGGACATTTCATCAAAACAACCGGGAGGGGGGGGAGACGAGGGGGCTCGTAGGACGAAAATGAAACCCGTTCGTAAGTGAGGGGGATCTGAAAAAAAAAAAGGAGATCGGGGGGGAATTCAAGGTTGCGTTGAGGGGAGGGACGAAGGCTTCGGTATTAGAGGAAACCTAGGGGAAGCTACAACTAAAACCTAACTTACTTCAAAAGCAGTGGGGGCGTAAAGTCGTCTTTTTGGATCAGACTGGGGGCTACTCAGAACTCAGACGGCCTAGGGCGGAAGAGGGGTCCAATTCATGGGAGATGACGGCAGTCGATTTTGTCAAGGGGACCGCGGCGACCACAGGTGAAAGAAAAAAGGGGATGGTTCAATCCTCGAAAAAGATGAACCTGAAACCGTGCACTGATGGGGGGTGGGGATTCGAGGATAGTAGCAGGAGGACGAGGCGCAACTCAACACAAAAAGGGAAGGGGGGGAAGGAGGAATATATGAAGGCAGGCTGCTACACTATTCCAACAAAAGAGTCATCACTTCAAATGGGAGATGGTGATTAAGAAAACAAACACACACCCCCATGGGGAAAAAAGATCGGCTAAGCCGCCTCCCTAGGCTGGGGTGGAAAAATGGAAACTGTATTTAAAGGGGCATAGAAGGAAAAATCAAAAGGACTCAGAGAAAGAGGAGCCACGAGACTCCGAGAATGAGAGCGAGATGTCACCGCACGCTGCAAGAGTGCGGGAAGAGCGCAGTTTATGCCCCTCTTGAGAATACTAAGACGAAAAAACCGACAAGAAAAAAAGCCTCAACAAATGTCCCATCGAAACCTTATCTCAAGATAACAGAAAAATACTCCAGTAAATCAAAACCGTATAAAACCATGGGGATGTCCCTCTAGCTCGGAAAATGAGACGCCGTCTGCTGAGCTGCTTCACAACGGGATGTCACTAAAAAGGGGGGACCATGAGGGAAAATGGGAGCAAAAATCTCCGCCCAGCATTCAGAAAAAAAACATCAACAGATCCGGACAATCCCAATCTCTATCACCGACCTTTACAGGGCTCCGATTGCACCCTCAGTCAGAAGAAAGGGCTAGGTTCAGAGAAGAAGAAGAGGGAAGTGGACCTTACAAAGAAAGAGAAAGGACATAAGACAAACTACCTCATCCTAAAACGTGGAAACCCAAAGGGGCGACTTTACTTACTTAAGACTACTGAGTACGGCAGGGGAACAGGACGAGATCGAAGGGGACTTGATGTCAATCCTACAGAGAAACTAGCAGGCAAGAGGAAATACAATCTATCTTTGCACCAGGACATCTAATAAGCGATTAAACGAACGGACGGCGCCGGGGGAACGAAAAAAGAGATGGACTCGTGAAGGATAAAGGAAGGAAACCCAATTCTAACCTATAATTGGCGCTACTACAGTCCTCCGAAACCAAATTTTGGGGAGAAATTCTCGGACTGAGGGAAGCGGGAAAGGAAAAACACCGTCTCTCAGGGTGTCCCAAAGGGATGAGCGGCTAAACCTGGTGCCTTTCGAGCAGAAAAGAAAGGACGTCCTTTACCGATTTCTCGTCGTCGACAGAACTAGAGGGGGGGGCATAAAAACGACTACAACCCAGGAGAAAAAAAAAAACGATGCGGTTTCCAAATGGTCGTCTGTGATCAGGACCGCTTCGCGCGGGTAGTATTCCTACGCCGAAGAAGAAAGACAATAGCAAAAAAAGGCGAAGGAGTACAGGAGACATGGGGCTGGAAACTCGCGATCAAGTCGAGTGGTCTGGCAATCTACCGTTCGGAGAAAGATGATACTATACCTTACTGCTGGTAAATCGATCAAAACATCATGAAGGTGTAAGGGAGGAGATGAATAATTTGTCCTGGCCAGAAGGCGGCAAATGCGGCCTCTCTTCCGTAGGCAAAGCACGCTCTGCCGCAAATCGTAGCCCGCATCACGGAAAAAAAAACAGGGAGGGAAAGGAGAGAGTTTTCAATCTAAGAAAAGGCAAAAGGTATGGCGTAACGGAATTCCCCCTCACGACGGAAGGGCACGCGGAAAAATCACAGAAAACCATTTTCCCAGGGGGCATAACTTCTGAACTTAAAGCACTAAAAACAAAGAGGGCCTGTCAACCGGAAAAAAAAAACCGCTGCCTTGGAGGAGGGGGGCTGGAATCGAATAAACCTGCTGCCCCATTGCCCGGAGAGAAAAGGGAACAAGGTCTAGCGTGACGGTCACCGGGGTCGGAAGCCTGAAAAGTAAACCGCAGATCAAGAGGAAAAGGGAGAGCTCAGAAAACGAGGAGAGGAAAAAAGAGGGAAGATTAGGACAAGCAGTCGTCAAAGGGCAGGAGCAAAGCGCGACCCAAGGGTGACAACTCCCGAAAAAGCTAATAAGATAAGAAAAAAAAAATGGGGGAAGAGCCGTCATGCCCCGTGCAGGGAACCAAGGGGATCGTTAAATTCCAGCAACCGACGTTCGCTTGTTTCGGAAAGATAAACCGGGACCAAGGGGGACTGCGGCACCGGTAAAAAAAACAGGTGACATGGAGACGGACAGCACCAGGGGAGAGAAATTGCTTGACAAGCGCCCTCGTCAGTGGCACGGTGGCACGTGCGTTCGCAAAGAGAAGTCGTCACGGGGGAAAAAGCAGCAAAACCGGAAAGGAGGGCAAAAAATTAAAGAGGGAGAAGGAACGTTCTTTGAGGGTTTTCGTAGTGAAGAGCGAGTTGAAAGTGAGAATAACTTCCGGGGGACGCCGCCCTTGTTTCTAAGCAGCCCCGGCGCAGAGCGAAAAATGAAAAAAAAAAAAAAGGAAACGCAGATGGTAGACCGGGCGAAAAGGAGTATCGATCCCGCGTAGAGAAAGGGACGGGGGAAACACTCGGACGGACAGACAAGGGGCGCAGGCGACCCGGGAAGGGCCGACCCTGCGCCTTGGAGGAGGGGAGAAAAGGGAACGCGTTTAGACGAGTCCTCAGGGGGGGAATTAGCACTTCGCCTCCACGCGCGGGCCGCTCCAGGACGGACGAGCGCATGACAACACTGAGCGGACGATAGTTCGTCGTCCTTGAAACCAGAGGGAGGCGGAGGAGGAGGGAAAGGGCGACCCCGGGAGAAGAGGTCCACGAAGTCGTACGGCTTCCCGAGCACGAAAAACTACAAGACGCGAAGTCTCTGCGGCAAAAGCGCGGGGGGAGGGGGAATAGCAGGAGGAGAAGGGGAGAGGTGCCCAGCTCCAGTTGATTCCCACATGTCGAGAGATTGCGGGAAATCGCCTTTATCTTGAGGACGCGAGGCGGCTCTGGATAACATTCTTGTGGAGATCTAGGGGGGTCAGACAAAAAGGAATAGGACCTTCCAAAGGGCGTATGAGAGGAAATATATTATATTGGAGGTCCCCACGAGTGTGAGGGAAAGGAGGTGGTAAGGGGGGCGCATGGAGGGAGGGGGGAGAACCGTGCCTTCGTCACACGCCAAGTGTCGCGACACCTTCGCCGTCTGGAAGAAGTCACGGAGGGGGGAATGAGTTGAGAAAAAACTTTCTGCGCT
>Ga0179591_1244061_pt1 | contig 10600 bp, 9 predicted proteins | sample CZOMad2_1_08_16f_FD_182891 | JGI IMG/M metagenome (GOLD analysis project Ga0179591, IMG submission 182891) | Vadose zone soil fungal communities from Angelo Coast Range Reserve, California, USA - CZOMad2_1_08_16fungal (PacBio error correction) | ecosystem: Environmental > Terrestrial > Soil >...
CACAGAACTAAAGAAAGGGCCTGCCATTTGGAGAAGGAAATAGGAGATAAGGTCCTTTGCTAGGGGCATCGGCTTCGACGGAATACTTAGAAGTATAGCTGGGGATGGGAGAAATTGAAACGTATGCTTAAAGGGAGGTAGAGGTAGGAGGAGAAGGAGGAGTACAGTATCGGGTGGAGGTCTGAGAAGCAACTCTATGGGCAGGATCACACGGCACGTTATTGAAACAAGATAGGAGAGCAGAGGGATATCCTCGAGAAGGGACCACTGCGACGGATCAGTGTAGGGCGCCCGTGTCAAAAGGGGGCACTTGTGCGGGGTCAAAACATTGGAGATCCCCCGAATATAGCAGGACTACTCCTCCTGTTAACTTCCAATGCTCAGGGACGGTCGACAGGGGCCGATTAAATTCAAAACGGTCCAACAGGAGCCGGGGAGGGGGGCAACAAAATCTTTCATGGAGAGGCACTCACCAGCGGTGCTAGAAGCAGGTGGGCAAAAAGGCTGGGGGAAGGGGCGGGACGGGTCGAATATGTTGAGCTTAGGGGTTAACAGCCAGTAGCGCCAAAATCACGAAAGTGAAAAAGGATGAGGGTCGGACGTGACGGGGCTGTCAAGAAGGCAGCGATTACTTCAGCTAAAAAAACTCCTCGTGGCCAGAAGAGAGGCAGCCTGTATAAACCAAAGAAAAAATCAAGTACCTGGTCGCAGGAGCGACTAATGATTAAAAAAAAAAAACTCTAGAGCGGAGTGTCAAACAAGAGAAAACGCGCGATCGCCGCAGGAGGGGAAATCGGTCTAACAAAAACTGGGGGAAATCTTTCTAATGACTGGCACTTCTCCCTAAAGGTGCAGAAAGTGGGGACGGTAATAGGAGGCAGGGAGGCCTTCTAAAAAAAATACCGAAAAGAGAGAAACGAGCGGGAAGGCAGAACACACGCTCGAAAGGAATCAGGAACAACTCCAGCACGAAAGAACATGGAATCGGTTGGAAATTGAAATGGGAGAGGCCAGCTCTGTGGGGAAAAGAAATTCTTAAGGTAAAGACAGAGAGAAAATCCGTCTCTCAAAAAGAAGGATAGCACCAGAGATGTCAAGCGACAAGGGAAAAAGGAAGAAGCTCTTATAAATGCGTGGATCCGGAGGGGACCGAGCTTTTAGAGAAAAGATTTTGGACGGAGGCACGAAAGTTCGCAGTAGGACCTGTGATTTCCTGCTAGGGAGGGGGGGGGGGATGTTTTTGAAGAGAAAAGCACCCTTCGAGTCTCTCGAGGCGAGGCAGGGCTCTGAGAAAGATTCGACGGAATAAGAGCAAATTCGGACCAAGAGGTATGGGTATAAGGGAGAGAGTCCGACTCCGGGTCTATAGAAAACAAAGGGAGGCACTTATCAGAGGCAGAACGAGTGTTGTCAAACATCTTTCTTTTAAGGGGAGCTCAGCGGAAAACAGCATCCAATCTAGACAAAGGAATCAAAAAGGCACGCTGGTAGAAGAAAGCGCATAATATTCGGGAGATCGCCAAAAAGTGCAGCGAAATGAAATAAGCAGAAATGCTCGAGTTCAAGGGGACGACTTCGATCAGATGTTTGTTAAAGAGGATTTTCAGCTGCTAACGATGTAAAACGAGCGACACTATAGAAGAAGAAAAAAAGAAAGACAAAGGGAGGAATAAGACTCGGTATTAAGGTTCGAAGGGGTCTGATTAAAAGAGGGGACGGCCTACGAACGGAGACGGGTTGCAGAGACGAATGCGGAGGAAAAGGTAGATTTCAAGAAAGGGTCGGCACTCTTGGAGGAACCTATTCTGATAGTGGAAAGGTCTGTCCGGGGGCTCCGCATGTAAGAGACGGAGGAAAAAAAAGGAGATCGTCCGTAACCTCTGAAGGGGAGATAAATCTATCATATGGAGGGCAAAACATCCAAATTGGACTACCATAGAGGGAAGGGAAAAAAATGAGTAAACTCGATCTAGATCAACTCTTTCAAGAACCGAACACGTTTCATAATGGGGAGTGGTTCGCAAAACAACGGCCACGACTACGAAGGGATCTAGCGGACGAAGAGGATATCTCAGAAACTGGATCGCAACTTTCCTTCTGCAAAGGGGACACACGGATTCGTTCTAAAAGAAAACGATGGAGCCCAGCGAAGATAATCCAACGGAGCGCATTGACGGCCGGCTGCCCATTTCAGGAAGACTCAAAAGTCTTGGGACCAAATGGATTCTGTCTCAAGGAATAAAACCAAACACGCTCAGATGGAGTACGGGGGGACTCCCAGGGAAGGGGTTTTCAAGGGGAGGAAAAGGGGAGGTTAAGTTCATAAAGAAAACTAAGTTGACGTCTGGGCATTGTCGAAGGTTGGGCGTAAAGAGCCTCCAGGGTTGCAGGGGAGGAAAAGCTCTCAGGTTGCGCGAAGAAAGACAGTCTCAGCCCCTGAATCGGAAAAGTCGAAGATGCGAGGCGTTCCTCTGAAGGGACTCTGTTGGGACGGCGGACGAAAAGGGGAAGCACAAAGAAGAGGGATAGTAGTCTTCGTCGGGCAGGAAAAATTCCGTTACTCAACGCGTCTAAAAAAAAAGCAAAAACTCGACGACGGAGTTTAACTAAACCACACCATAAGGGGGAAAGTATTTCTCACACGTCTCGATCAATGTACGAAAGAAAAATGAAATCCCGTAAAATTACTAGCAATACTCCAAAGGAATGGGGCAAGCACCAATAGGATCGCACAATGATCAGCTTAAAGCGGAGAGCTTTGAAAGTGGAACACGCGCCGTGACGATCCGGGCGCCGACTATGGGACATACATATGTAAAGGAGGCCCCTACGATTGTCCAAAACTAGGTGGTAATGGGGGGAGAAAAGGAATGCTTCAACATGGGACCCAGTGAGACCGTTCACGCAAAACTCTTAAATGTAATCCGTACCCTCTCGAAGGGAAGATCGGGCGAATTCGCAGCCCAGCTTCTGGGACGGGAAGGTTTTTAGCAGAAGGGGGGGGAAATATCAACATGGGGAGGTAGTAACCTCGAAATAAAAGGACTTGGGGAAGCCGAAAACTTTTAGTTCCAACTCCAGACTAATAACAGGCTCGGGCATCGCGGATATTTGGCAGCCAGGTATACAAAGAAAAAAGGGGTTCTGTCTGTCAAACAAGGATCTCGGAAGCGCGAAGACTCTCCTCCTGGAACGGAAAATCGACCCGCATGAAATAAGGGGACTCGCCTACCTCAAAACATCTAGTGGTGGGCAAACGCTTACGTCTCAGGCAAAAGGGTAAAGCCTCGATAAGACAGGGTGAATTTTGGGTTCGAATCGTCAGCAGAGGATGGGCGGATAGGGGGAAAGTAACAATTCAAGGTCCTGGGAAAAAGGAGAGGGGGGATCCTTCCAGGATTTTCTCAAGTGGGAATAGAGCGTGAGAGTTGTAACTGCGTGCGCTGATGCGCTTGTTCACAAAATTAGGGGGACAGAACCGGTTGGGGGAAAGGAGGGAAAATATGACGCCGAGAGTCAGGACTTCCTTCCCGCGCACGTCGAGCCTGTTCTAAAATGCTGCCACAGCGTGAAACCGAATTACGCTCTATCTCATTGAGACAGACATCCATGTTCGCAGGGAAAGGGACGATGCCCAATTCACATTTGCGTTATGGTAACTTAGTGTCGCGAAAAAGGAGGAGGGAACGAATATCGAAGGCGCTTGACTCCAAGAAAAAAAAAAGCCTTGGGGGTAGACAGGCCGGCACATAAAGGTGCTTTGGGATACATCTCATCCGAACACCCGTATATCAGTCGACAGCCAGCGAAAAAGGGAGGGGTGTTTAAAGGTCAAGCAGGTATGGCCTAGGGAAGTACCAGGAAGTGAGGAGGATGGAGGGGAGGGCCGCGAATATGCGCATATGGGGGAGCTGGTCTACCCGACATTAGGTTCTGCGCTTGAATGGTGGGCAGTACCGAAACCAGAAGCGAATCGACTATTGCAGGCGTAAGGGCTGCCTGAGAGAAGGAGCAGAACAAAAAAAGAATCAGTTACGCGTCCAAAAAGCGAGAAAGCTGGTGGAACAAGTGGGCGCAATTTTGACCTTGGCTAGACCCTCAGAACGAATCGCCGAACGCGTGCTTGAGAATGGAAATGAAAGGAGGGCACGCGCATGATATTGGAAAGGAACGCCTTTCTGCGATTGGGAAGAGAAGGAGAGCTCACAAAAGAGGAGGGAAAGTACAGGAAGGCGCAAAAAAAAAGCGCTCGCATCAAGAATGAGAGACAATCGATCCATTCGACACAACTCAGTGGAGGGGCAGGAGCGCGGTCTTGATAGGAAGGGTGAAAAGTGCTAACATTTCGAGATAGGAGTGGGACAGCACCCCTTCCTCGGCTCTTGGAGGGGGGGGGAAGCGCGGGAAAACGTGAAAAAACAGAATCGAGAATCTTTCCTCAAAGAACATGTCGATCAAGAAGAATGTGGTGAGGAGAGCCCAAATTCTCGGCAGAAAATGAATCTCCTGTATACGCTCAGGCCGTCCAATCTATTCCAGCGGGGAGGGAACAAACAAGAGAGCGGGGAAAAAAGGTGATGGAGGAAGCGGTCAGTCGGGCTTAAACGACCGACATTGTGTACGCGGGGGGAGAGGTATCCTGCCTCGGGAGGATGTATGTACGAGAGGTTCAAATTTCAGCTGGTCGTAGATAACAACTTGGGTATGGAGAATGCGCCAGTCGATGGTGCACAATCTCCGGAAGTTCAGACTACTTAGGGGGACTACATCTGATATGCATTGGGGGGAGATAGTCATCTCGATCCAGCACAGTTCGCCGATGCGCTCGAGAGAAGTTCGACAATTTGGGACAGAAGAATTTTCGAAGAGGGAGCTGCTAAGACCGCTTATCGGGAAGCAGCGGCAAGGTCAGCGCAACAAAGGTTTGTGGAAAGGAGTTGGTGAAGCGGCGAGGAAGCGCACTCATAACTACGAAGGAGGAGAGCGAATAGGCCCGCAACGAAAAAGATGACAGAGGCCCCTGCTGACGAATTTCCTTCCGTCTGAAGCTGCCCGCAATCGCTGTTTCCTAACCGCAGAAAAAACGGAACTAAAAAGCGAATACAAGGTCAGACGGCTGGTGCGAGTGAGGGGGTTCGCCCTCACGAGAGGGGAAGCTCACCAACGGGGGGAAAAAAGAAAGGGGAAGCAAACTCTTGTGGGGGGTATCTAATTCCAAAGGGAACTCCCCCTCGGGTGAGGGGAGGACTTCTTTCGAGGAGAGTTCTTTCGCTCAGCCGAAAAAATACTGGCCGGAACAAGGCTCTGCCCACTGGCCTCTCCGAGGAGGGGGCAAAGAGGGAAGAGAGTTCGAGTCGTACTTGACGAGGCACTTGAAAAAAAAAAAATGCATTGAAAGGTAATGTGGATTGTAAGGCGCCGGCAGAGAAGAAGGGGGAGGGACTCTCAAAGGAGACAAAAGAAGGCGGAAGGCGAAATCGGCCCTGATCCGCGAGGGGGATTTGACTTGAGGAAGCTCCAGCTGAGGGAAAAGGGGGTCCTGTACGGAACATGTACATTCCCTAAGAACACAAAAACTCTTTGAGTCCGATGCTTTGACGATTTGAAGCGAATCTTTATAGGATAAATTTTTCGTGACGAAGGGGAGGACTAGGTGCTTAAAAGTCGGGGAAATGGGAGCGGGGTCCGGAGCAGAAATTGGTTAGCAAAGGCGAGAAGAGGGAAACAGGGATTGGACTATTGAATTCCGGCTTCGCTGGACGGAACAAAGCAAGTCCCTGTCCAGGATGCAACGGTTGGGAAGTTGCAAAGAGTCACCGGGAAAAACGGCGAGAATCGAGTAGGTTCGAAAGGTCATGTCGGCGGAATGCACAAGCTCATCGGACGCGTTGTGTCGGGGAGTACATGGACGCCAGAGAAGGAAAGCGTCCTTCCAGGAATCAGGGATCTACCATTGCCTCCTTGATCGAGATCAGGAAAAGTTAAACTGTAGCTCCCCTCCTGACGGAGAGTTGACGTATCAGAAGGAGGCTCCTCTAACCAGTCCTCATGAACATAAAGCAAATTTCGTTTTGAGGGGAGATGTCAGACCATTCAATAAGGGAGGAAAAAAACGGGAGCGGGATATTCTCAAGAAGCAAAGGGGGGGTTTAACTGCGCAAGAATCAAACAGATTGGCCACGAGAAGTGGGCGAGAGCTGAGGAAAAAAAAGCTAAGACACATCGTGTTGCGCGCCGGGCATTAGATTTCGGAAACAGAGAATCATATGTATAGATTAAGAAAAGAAAGGGGAAGAAAGGGTGGTAGAGAAAAGAAGCCTAGTCTTGCGTAGTCCTCGGCAATATAGGGACGGCTAGTAGCTTTGGAAGGAGGAAAAATCACATAATTGGAGGGGGCGTTAGGAGTTTGAAACTTCGGTCTCGAGAGGGGGGAGTTTGAGGCTGGTCCATGATCTCAAATCTCGGTCGAGCACCGTCTGTGAAAGAGGAAGGGAAAGAGGGCTGAGATAGAAAGAGCAGAGGATCCATAAGAAGATCTGGGGTCTTGACGCAAGGACAGGAGATGCGTAACAGAAATGTCGGGTATTGAAAATGGACCCGCCGTGTGGAACGGGGAGGAAAGGGAACTATCCATCAGGTCGAGGCAAACTTGCGACATTTACAGGGGGGAGAAGAAAGTCTTCCAACGCGAGCACGACCGTGTTATATATAAAAAGGAAAGTGTGGGAATGGGGAGGGGGAGGGAGGGGTTCGGAGATGATATCTTGACAGCGTGTTCCCTCATATCGAAGAAGGCAACCATCCCCACCGCTTAGTCCGAGGCCCTGAAAAGAGGAGAGAGGGAAGTAGAAGAAATAGTGTCTATGATCCGGGAACATAAACTCCTGGGCGAGACACCGAGGAATCAGAATAAGAAATGTTGGGGGAGATAGGGAGATATAGGATTATCTGTATCTAAACCAAGCGAAGGTGAACAATTGAGTGCAGCTCTAAAAAAAAAAAGCAGAAAAGAAGAAGACACAAACGGAATAACAAGTTCTGGTTTTCTCGTAATCACAAATAGTCTTAGGCGTTTCTTGACGCTGCAAGCACCGAAGGGGGACAATTCCTCAAGAGAGAGATGGCTGCAGGTCGTAGAACTTAGAGAAATCAGAAAGACACCTTAGAACCGAAAGAGAGAAGGTATCGAAAACTCCAAACTGACTCCAGGAGGCTCAATTTCTGAAGAAAAAAGGAGGTACTTCAATGAGAAAATTAGCGATGTCCATAGATCTAGGTACGGCTGCGATGAAGCTTTGCGACTAAAAACGCGTCCTCATAAAAAAAAAAAACTGGATGGAGAAAGAAGGAGCTAGGGAGATAATTAGTTTCTACTATATGGGAAATTGCGGTCATGGGAAGTCAGTGCTTTCGAAGGGACAATTTCAGTGAAAGGCATAATAGAAAAGGCGACTAAGGGAGTTTGATGGAAACTAACCAGGAGACGGCTACTTTGCTAAAAAGTATGAGAGAGCCTATGGAATAGAGCCCGACCAGAGGAGCATTTAAGTTTCTGGTCCAGGGGAGGCATTCTCTAAAAAGAGGACGCAGTCTAAAGAGAAAAAAACAGATAGAGAGCAGTGGTAAGAACTCGTGGCCCAGGCGTCTAGGGGGAAGATGAGATCACAGAGAGAAGATAAGACTAAGAGGATAAAGTTCGTCCTGCGTGGATCCAGTGAGCATGACACATGCTGGGAGTCGCGAGATGAGCGAATCAGATAAGGAATAGTTAGGCCGAAGGGTAAACGAGGTTTTAAGTTAAACCAGAGGAAGAATATCCTGCTCACTAATGTAAATATATACCTAAGAGAACTATGCAGCAGACGGAAAAGGATCGGAAATCAACGCTCTGGAGGATTTGAATGGAGGACGTGACTATAATTTGAGGAAGAAAAAAAGGTCACAGGTGGAGAGCGAAATTGCAAGGTACAAAAGGGGAGCTTTCTAAGCAGGTCGAAAAGAGGGAAAATTCAGCCCAGGCGTCCCAAGGTTGTCGGAAGATTCTGTCTAAAAAGCGACCGCGGACAGGGTGAAAAAATAAAACGGATCGTCGTTGTGCAAAATAAAATCGCAAGGATCTGAGAAGAAAGGATAGGAATCACCCGGGGGGGGGAAGCTTAAGAGTGGGAATCAATGGCCGCCAAAAAAAGCGATCCTCTCAGACGGAGGATCAATACGAAGAAAGAATTGAAGCAATACGCGGAGGTGGGGGGAGCCAGAAAAAAGAGAACTTCCGAGACGTTATCTAGCTGCCGAGAGCGAAGGGGCCCTATAAATGTGGGGCCAGGGAAAGGGGATGAATGGGAGGGTCCCAATGATGCGGGCCGAAGCGAAGATCTCGAACGGGGAACAAGGGGAAGAGTAGCCCATGTTCAAGAAGAGGGGAAAAAAGGTGTTGTCTAAGATGTCGAAAGAGCAGGATAACAAAGAAACTCGAGGGTTAAATGGAGAGGAGTTTTAGGCTATACCGGCGCGGGATTGGGGGGGACTGAATATCTGCTTTTAGAATAAAGTACCTGAAGCAGGATTGTAGAGCATGGGCCGGCCGGTGAAGTGGGAACCTCGGCGTGCGGGGAAAGACTCGAGAGGGGAGGAAGAGATCTTACATTTGAAGAAATAACAATCGGGGATGCAAAAAATAAGTGATCAATGTCGAGCGGGAGGGTCGTTAATTACATTGGTAGGCTGCAAAGGGAAGGGAATTGGTCCACAGAACCCATCCTATGGAATCGGTCTCGTCGGAGAAGTCAATTATCCTTGAAGTCACAGGAAGAGATATTGGGAAGGAGAAAGTTTAACCAATGGGGAAGATCGGGAATTTCTCTTTCTAGGCGAACCCAGGAGGAAGAGAAGAGGTCTGATCAATAGAGCATACAGGATTGGGAGACCATAATTACCGCGCAACAGAGGAGACCAGAAGCGTGTTATCATGCACGGGATCCCAGAGGACGAAAGATGAAGATAAGAAAGGGTAATAAATCCTACAGAGCTTGGAAAGGAGTAGAAAACCTTGGAAAAAGGGCTCCTGCATAGACATTTTTTCCAGAAACGAGGAGAAATTAACGATCGCTGTAGGACAATTCAGCCTCAGATAGGCGGGGGGGAGGCTTGGGAAGGAGAAAGGTAACATTGGTGGGGAAAGGAAGTTCAGAAACAGGTCAACGGAAGGATTCCGAGAGGTGATGCCTAGAAAGTCGGAAAAAATGAGACACGAGGTGGCTCTACGTGTGGAGTAGGCCGGGCGCTCGGGGGTGGTCTCAGTGGCGGGGTTGGCGTGGTCTGCAGGGGGGGTGGAGCGGGGGGGGCTGGGGGGGGGGGGGTGGGGGGTGGTGTAAAAGTCGGCAAGTGGGAGGAAGTGGTGGCGGGGGTGCGCTCCGGGGTGCGCGCTGGGCCCGAAAGATAGAATGGGTGAATGGGAGATTGGGTTGTGGGGGGGTGCATAAAGCGGCGTTATACGAGACTAGAATGCAGTTAAAGCCGAAAAAAAAAAAAGAGAGAGGCCGGAGAAGGGGGGAGCTCCATAGGAAGAGGGCCAGGAAGCATATTAGATGAAGCGGCGAAAGCCTGTGCCTCTGGAATTCACGAAGGGAGGGAAATAGATGAATCGTAAAGAAGATGATGTAAGGGGTGACAAACGAAAGGATGGGGGGAACAAACACTGGGTTTTGAACCTCAAAACGACAAAGCCGAGGGCAGAGTCCAGGCGCGAGGAGAAAAGGAGGGAAAGAAAAATTCTCTCTATCCAAAACCCTTTGACGGGAAAACAGGGATAGGGAGAAAGAGGGGTTCTCGATGCGCCGCAGACGTGAAAAAGATCAAGATGATTAGTAACTGATATTGGTGACAACTGGCTACTTGAAGGCATATCTCAGATTTCTCTTCAGCTGGAGAGAAAATAAAGGGGGGAACAGCCGTTTAAGCAAAGGCCGGAAAGGTGATCTAAGGGTTATCCACTCATCCTTCCCGAAGAGAAGCTACAACTCGGACTTACTTTTTGAAGGCCAGGGGTAAGGGAACGGGGATGGCCAGACTTTAACTGAAAGGAGTTGCACGGTTGGAGGGGGCGAAATGAATGATGGACTATAGGAAGCGGGGGAGCCTCAGACTTACTTGGAAGGAAAAGGGTGACCATGTGCAGCGGTGGGGTTTGCTCGGACAGATTCTGCTACCGGAACTGCTGCGCTTCTGAAACTAAAAGAACAGAAAAAAAAGCGACTATCCTTGGTCGGAGAAAGCTAATGGGAAAAAGGGAGAAAGTGCGGGGCTGAGACGAGAAAAGAGACTACCGCCGCCCCACAGGGAGACTGGGAGGGGGATAAAAGAGTGAACGCGCAGGAGATAGTTTCGGGAAGCGGTCGATTGGGGGTATTGGGGAAAAAAAAGCGGATGCGCTCGACAACAACCCGAGGAAAAAAAGATATATATACCTCTTGAACCGAACATAGGAGGGAGGAAAGATCGCTGGGAGCGTTCCAAGTCACCTATCAGATCACATTCTCAAATGCGGTGGTCTAGCTGTCAGGAAACTAGATCCAATTCACAATTTAGGCAAGTGGGAATC
>Ga0179591_1318480_pt1 | contig 10599 bp, 14 predicted proteins | sample CZOMad2_1_08_16f_FD_182891 | JGI IMG/M metagenome (GOLD analysis project Ga0179591, IMG submission 182891) | Vadose zone soil fungal communities from Angelo Coast Range Reserve, California, USA - CZOMad2_1_08_16fungal (PacBio error correction) | ecosystem: Environmental > Terrestrial > Soil >...
TTAAAAAAAAAAAAACCCGCGCACTATTTTGGAACAAGGAGAAAGCGGGTTTCAAACGGGACGTAATCTTGCATAAATCGTTACGGTCAGGAAACTGACCAGGTCGAAGGTCGTGAGCTTTATCTCCGGGGCCAACGATCCACCCGGAGCCGGACCTTATAGCGAACTGGGATTGGGCCTGAATCCCATTCTAAAGGCGGGACAGAAAGGCAATTCCTTTCGCAGTCCCTCCGGGTGAAAAGAAAAAAAAAGACCAAAATACGAACCTTGAACCTAACCAGGACGCATTGTCGTAAAAAACAGGGCGCTTACTTATATCTCGGGGGAGACCCAAAAGGCTCTCCAGGTTGAGAAAGGGAGAGTCAGGAAACAAGTCGTCTCGACCGAAAAAAAAGTCCGTGAGAACCAAGGAAGTGGAGATGCGCCTGAGGGAACACATGCGGACAGGGGCGAAGGGGGGGGGCTAACTTTTGGATACCTCATCTGGGTTCGAAGATAGACCGGCTGAGAGAGTCGACGGGTAAACGTCGGCTTGCCCGGCAAATTGACGCCAATTTTTCAAGGAGAGGATATGTAGGAGAATGAACCACGGCGGCACTTTGGGGGTCCTATTGTGAGGAAGTGATATCATCTAAAACCTAGGGGGGGGAGTAAAAGGAGCTTCTGAGATGATCGAAACAAAAGGGGGGGTCCCTGAATCAAAAATTCAAGGCGAACATTCAACCCTATCCAAAAACCAAAGGGGGTGCGAACCGGCGCTCACGCCCGCTAGGTGTGGAAAAAAAAAGGGGGGGGGCGCTAAAAAACGACGGGCCTGGTCAATATTCCTCGAAATCGGAAGCCCCTTCTGGAGAAAAATGATGTCGACGGTCGAGTAGCTAGACAATCTAAAACTTCAAAACAGGGAGAGGGACCCGAGCGGAAGTTGCCTATTCATTTCAAGGACGGTAAGCACGCGACAGGGGGGTTAACTGGGAAAACCGGAATTACACATTGGGGGCGGAAAGAACCACTACAGTTTAAAAATTACTGAAAAGAAACCCAAAAACCGGGAGAACAGAGGTTTCCGATGGGCGCGGCGCAGCGAGGGATTCAAAGGAACTCCCTCATGACAGGGTCAGAGGGGCTCGAGGGAAGGGGAGTCCCCTATTTCCAGATCGAGAGAGACATTTCCGAAGAAATCCTCCCAGTGAGGGGGAATCTCGGGCGGATCGGGACGCATATTAGCTTAGGAGAGAAATAGACTGCCCGCGCATATAGGCATTTATCACGCAAGAAAGCCACGTAGCGAGGTGGTGCGCGGGGGTCAGGACTGCCATTTTGTTAGAAACAAGTTGGATCCGGATGATCCCTTGGGAATCCTTAATGCCAAAAAAGCGCTGCGAACGGTGTGGAAACTAATCATCGACGTTGGCAGGAGAGCCTAAGGGAAAGGGGGTCGCGGGACCTTAGAAAAAATCATCGTAGGGACCTAATGGATGGTAAGATCAACGCAGACCCGGAACTTCAGAGACAAGGGGGGGCCAGGGTAAGAAAAAGAAGAGCCCCCTTAAAGAATTTCTCACAAAATTTTCTCGTCGTGAACACATCGCCCGCACCGTAGGTCCTTGTGGACGTTAGAATGCGATGACAGTTGGAGGTCTAAAATCGTTAGGGGCATCTAAGGGGCGCTGTCAGGGATGTCCTGCCTGTCGTCGACCGTCGACACTCGCACGTACTGCGGCTGGTAAAGGAAAAGTCGAGGCTGAAAAATCTGAAAGCTGGGCGTCCAATACTGAAATTGCGTCCGGAGAGAAAAACTGGGAAACGACCAGTACCGACAGCCCCGCGGGTCATGAGAGGATGTCAGATAAAGAGCAGGGGGGGGAGGACGTCCGGTACTGCCAGGGTGCCAACCGGAATTCAAAGGAGGGGCTAGTAAAGGGGAGGGAACTCATATAATCAACTTCAAATCTCCTAGTCTGGTAAAGGCGGCTTTTTTCCTTGATACGGGAATGCACCCCGGACGTGGGAGCAACTTGATACGCTGGTTGGCAAAGGACTCTGCACCATCCGAGGAAGAAAAAGGGGCCAACATCATCCCAGATTTTTCAAAGACGGATGAAGGGAAAAAGACTACCGGGGCAGGGCAGCGATCCTCAGGGATCTCACTGTTCAAGCTCAAAAGAGATCCCCTGGGGACAAGGAAAGAAAGGGGGTAATGGGGGCCAGGTGCAACATCGAGGGCGACTCAAGGAATCGAGGAGGTTGTCAGAAACGCGCAGCTTTGTGGACTTCTCAGTCTTAAACTCTGAGAGAACCGCGCGTAAAAACTCATCCTTGAACTACCTTGCTGATGCGCAAAAAGAACGAAAACGTAAACGGTCGAAGGCGGGAAAGTTAACCTGCAGCATGGAGCACGAGGTCAGTGTCCTGACGAAGATATTCTCAGTAAGGGGGGGGTGGAGTGCGCAGGAGGGGACGGTTAAAAATAGGGTACCTCTCTGGCCTTGAATTGGACAAACCGCGGTGGACCTAGATTTCTGCAAGGCCCATGACCTTGTAAGAAAATCAGCGAGGCTGAATGTCAAGTTCCTGGGAGGAAAGAAATAACGAGGAGCTGGAGAAGGGGGTTTATGGCGCTCGCAGGGCACCTAACCGGTGCCCGCCGCGAGGGTCCCCAGGTCGCGGGCACGTTGAGACATACCCCCATCAAGGGAGAAACCTGCGGGATGACGATACACAAAAGAATCGCTTCTCCTACAGCCAGACCGCTCGCGAACCAGCAGTGACAGAAGCAGTCCGAGCTCAGAAAAATCAAAAAGGGAACCAGTTTCAAAAATCTCATATGACGGAAGAACCAGCCGGGGAAGGTCTCAGATGAAACGGAAAAGGTCCAATAGATAAGCTAAAGACGGCTATCCTTTAAGCAGCTATGAAAGAACCATGAGCGTCAGTGCGCGAAGCGAGGAATTTTAGAAGTCATCGTAGTGGGGAAGCGGTATGCAGCCACCTCGCAAAATTAAGCCGGGCTTGAAGAAAAAAAGGGTCCTATGCCAGAAGGGGATGACAGGTCAAGAGTAGGACACAAGCAGAGGACGGTGGGATGACAGAATGTCCTGGAAGGAAGTAAGAAAATTCTTCGTGCTAGTCCTTTATACGGGGAGGCGATGGTGAAGGGGTTTACTGGGCAGCGAATCTCACGCCGGAGGCCCTGGGTAGCGAACGGGGAAGGGGAAATAGTTTTCCAGTAAAGGCATTTGTGAATGATATTGGGGGGAGGGGAAATCACGCCACATAGCTCGCAGGGGGGAGGCGACTGCTAAAAAACTCCTTTTAGGGGGGGAAGGACTACGGTTTCCGTCTGAGGAGGGGAAGAGATAGCCCCCTCCGGGGTCCAAACGTCGCTAAGCAAGGCGACCCGCCAACAAGTAACCGGATCCCTCAAAAAGGACGGAAAAACAGAAAGGTCTAAAAAAAAAAAAAAAAAATTCAAAGATCGAATTCGAACCGAGAAAGCGATGGCCTTAAGTCCGAGATACGACCTCGAAAGGAAGCTGGCCAGAGAGGACTTAGGGTCCTTCGGCAAACATGAAAAGAAGGATAGCTCTCCAACAACACAACGGCAGGGTTTTTGGTTTGGGGGGTTTGGTTGGTTTTGGTGGGGGGGGGTTTGGTGGTGGTTTTTTTTGTTGGGGGGTTTTGTTGGGGGGGTTTTTTTTGGGGGTTTCCTGTGGGAAGAAACTACCGTCAGGGCAAGGAAGAGCTTGCCAGAGGAGCTCCGAGCGCAATCCAGCCTAGCGAGGGCTCGAGACGCGGAGAGAAAGATCGTCGCGAAGGGGGACGTAGGACTATCGGGAAGTTGCCAAAAAAAAAAATTAGTGAGGCGAAAAGGGGGGACGCCTGCAGAAGCTCAAACAGCCAGAGGAGGCGCGGCAGCCGAGAAGCCCGGAACCCTAGTCATTCAACCGCCGGATTCAAGCAAGTAGCCTCAAGAAGCGGCTAGGGGGGGTCCCGCCCCTATCCATCAGACGGGAAAGGAAATGCAGATTTTTCGATACACCATCGGGGGGAAGCGCCCGGCGGCAAATTGTCTGTACCCTTACTGCATAAAAAAAGGGGGGTGGGGTGGGGGGGGGGGGGGGGTGGGAGGGGGGTGGGGGTGGGGGGGGACGGTGGGGGGTGGGTTTATTGCTAAAAGGTAAAAAGAAGAGCACCCCTCGAAGCCACGATTGGTCTGCTTACCGGGGAAGGTTAAAGGAAATCATCGACACCTGAAAACCGAACATCAGGTGGCCGTAATCTGCTACTGGGCTTCCGGTAGAAGAAGAAGCCATCAAGGAATGGGCCAGTGCGGCCGGGTCTTGCTCCTAGAGAAGAAATAAAGTGAAGAGAGCCAACCTAGGCTGCATCAAGCTGGAGGAAAATGGTTCATCTAAAAGGGAAGATCCCGAAGAAGGGGAGGAATGGGAATCGGGCGGCTAGATCTCTGATTTAATGAAAAAGGGGCATGACGTCCCTATGCGCGGACCTTGTCAGGAAGGGGGCTTGAGACGCACGCTGGAGTAGAGAGGACTGTCGGTCTAGCGGCGAAGCACGGCTTATCCTGTGGGATCGGAAACCGAAACCCATGCAGCCGGTTTCTTGGGGCCACCTTGCCGAAAGGGTGTACTCCGTGTACCAGGAGGGGAGGGGGGAAACACCCGAAGAGAAAGAAAGAGACAGGTCAGATAATTTGCCGGCGACTACGGAAAAGGAAAAATGAGAGGACGCGCTGTTAGGGAAACAGGGAGCGAGAAGCTAACCAAGGGGGGGGGGAGTCACAGGGAATGGAAAAGGAACGCGTCGGGGGGCCTATTTATAAAACTCCTGCGACTGAACAGTCTGAAAGAGCAGACGCTATACCCCCAGCTCAATTAATTGTAAGGGAGGAAGCACTGAACGGGCTACCTGGAATTTGGAGAAAGAAAGTGACAAAAGCCTCTCTGACAAAATGCTAGGGACTTCGAGGCAGCCCTCAACGGCCTCAGGTGGGGGGGGAAAAAGGCAGAAAAAGTGCAGACGGGAGGGAAAGTATGACTGAACAGAGACAAAGGAGACCGTGAGCACTTGGAGCATCTTGGCAATCCGGAGAGAGGGTAAAATGGAGTCGAGCGTCCATTCCGGACAGGGAAACAAGCCGTGGCTTATGGTCCTGTCTTCACGACAGCTACAAAGCGCATTTAACACAGAAAGAGGGAGGGGTGGGGAAGAACTGACCCAAAATGATCTTCAGAAAAGTCTGAATCCTTGACCCAAAAAAAGGAAGCTACGAAAAAAAACCTTTCAGGGGGTATAAGGGGAGTTGTCTGAAAGGGAAAGGGTTGGAAAGGAAAAAGATAGTGTCGCCGGCCTTCCTATTATAGATGCGAAAAGTAGACAGGAACGTGCTGAAGCATAGCACTTCGGATGACGGAAGTTCGAGGGCGGGTGGAGACCAGGCCGCACATCAAGTGTATGAATCCCTCCATGGTAGAGTATGGTCGAGATGCACATTCCTAAGAGCGTGGGGTGTAAGACTCTACCTAGCCACAAGAAAAAGAGAATTACTGAATTCGTACGATCTCGAGGTCATCTCCAGAGGGCTTCCCCCTAAAGGTCTTTCCATAGAGATGTGCGCTCAACGAAAAGAAACATTGTAAAGGAAGGCAACAGGGGCAGGATCAGACGGTTCGTCATGGAAAACTTAGTCTCAGGCAGGGGGGGAGGGGGAGCTGTCACATACAATGGAGGTCTCTTCCAAGAAAAAAAGAAGATGGGGAAATCGGCCCAAAAGAAAGAGGCAGCTCGGACGGCAGATATGGGAGGGCAAAGTTCGCCGATGAACCGGTCCCGGAGAATGATTAAGATTGGGTGAAGAAACCCACCGGGAGCCAAACGAGTAGATAAAACGCGAGCTAAATGAATCTTCTTAGACAACAGCCGAAAAAATAGGAAAGGTGTCTTGCTATCAAAAACGGGAGGGCGAGCTCATGAGGAGAAGGGTTGCTGCTAAGAGAAAATGGGAATGAGGCAGCAGGGCCACTAGGGAGGGGACGCATCTGGCAGCTGAAAGGGGGCGGGGTCGTGCAGTCGAGGAGGGCAACTAAACGGTCGACTCCTCGAAGAGGGGGATTAAGGGGTAAAGCTGGCGGTTCTGTCCGAGAACTGAATTAACTAGGTCAATCCTGGGCAGTGGGACAAAATGAGACACGAATCAAAGGACAAGAAAGTCCAAGGCAACTCCTTAACGAAAAGAGAAAGGCTGTTGGGGAGGAGCGATGAAATGAAATAGGGGGGAATACTCGAAAGAACGACCGTCGTACAAGAAATGGCCGGGAAAAGGGCTAAGATATGCCAGGACCAGTCGCCTAACCGAATATACTCCAGGGGGGCGATTTACAAGAGAGGTTTGAGAGAGGATTGTGAGGGATCGTTAGGGCGCGAACTGCCGTATCAATTTGATAATGAAGACGCTCATGCGAAGGAGATAAAAAACGGATACAGGAGATACATAGAAAAACGTTGAAGCCGGGGTCATCGACGCAAAGCAGAGACTCTAGAAAAGTAAACAGCTTCGAGTGCCCCGTAAATCAGGGGGGAAGGGGGTGGTCAAGTAAAATCAGGAACCCGCCTGCAGGGACTCTAACATTCTTAACCACCAAGAAGGCGAGAAAGGGGCTCGAACAGCTTCGTGAAGTGCACCTCGTTGGACCGACTCCAGGAATGGAAGAAATCCCTTACTTTGCCGTTCACGAACGGTATTAGCGAAAAAAAAACTATCGGTCTCAACCGGGTGGTAGAAATTCAGTGGGGCGATGATCAAGGTAGCGCACGGTATTCTTCACGATCCCTGGGGGGATCCCGTTTGTGTGGAAAAAAGTAGGGGGGGTTTAAAAAACCAAGAGTATCGGGAGGGCCGACAGGAATTGCTCGGGGAGGGAAAGCACCCCAAGGAGGTGGGTGGGGGGCCCAACTTACCGTTGAAACCGGGGCGGGGAATTCTCAAGGTTCTCTGGTGTGAGAAGTCCGATGCAAGAAGAAAAGGCGGGATTTAACACGCGAAAAAAACCGGAAGGGCCCAGGATGTTACTCTTGGAAAACTCTAAAAAAGGGAGAGAAGGAAAGAGAACTCACAACAACAACTAGTATGAGCCATCTAGATATGTAGTCTCTCGTGGGGGTAGAGAGAGAAACGCGGTTGCGGGCGGGTTTCCTACACATCGTGACGGGACATAAGGAAGGGGAATCAAAGAAGGAGTTGCTTGATAGGAATAAGCTGCACGTCCACCGGCCAAATGAAACGTCTTTTGGGACCATAACTGGGGCCACGTCGCGTGGAAAAAAAAGATGGGAAATTCCTTTCCTGCAGAAGAGCGGATTGATCCCAGAAGAAAAACTTAAAAAGACAAACGAACGGATGGGAATAAGCTCTTTGAGATCCGTTAGGGCGCCCAAGGGGGAAAAGGTCGATGGTGATACCCGATAGGGAGGGGGAAAAGATCCGTCGTCTCAGAGGAAGAAGGAGTCGTCAGGCGTAAAATAACGGGAGGAAGGGCGAATTCGGGCGACCTCACGACGATCTCTCAAAAAGTTAGAAGAGGGATGGGCTGCAAAGCAAAACGGACGACTCAAAGCGAAAGCCGGCGGTACTCTGAGGCTGTAGGGGAAGGTGACAGAGGTCGGACAATCATTCGATCAGGAGATGGATCTGGGTCGCAAGGCACCCCCGTCCTGTCGCGTTAGGGGCGGGGGGGGGGAAGTGTCTAAGAAGAAAGAACTGGGGGTCGAGGAGGAGGGCAGAAGAAAAGGTGAGACAGGAACCGGGTCATCAGAAAGGAAAACCGGGCTAGAACACTGCACTTTGGGGGGGCGCCGCTCCTCGCACTAGGAACAATCGCTGAGAGGCGAATACTGGGCCCTTTCAAACGAGCTCTTACACAATCCAAAGGGGAGGACATGGGGTCGCAAAGGCCGAGTCGGGGGAATTGACCACAACGCTGAAAAAAGGGGGTGAAGAAACCTTAGAGGACTAGGGCTAAGGGAAGGGCCGGATGGGAATGGGGCTGGATCAGGTCGAGAGAAAAGAAAGTTGAAAAGGGGGGGGGGACAGGGGGACGGAAGGATATAATAGATCGTGCGAAAAAAGGAAACCCGTCTGCCAGCTTTACGTCCCCTTTGGAAGAAGTCGTTGGGATAGTGAGAAAGTATGCTGAATCGTTCACGCAGAAGAGGGACGAGGAATATGGAAATGAAACCTCATAGGAGTACATTTCCTTCATAACTTCCGCGGATTGCGCGCGCCCACAGGAACTTAGATAGAGAAGAGGTCAAAGCGGAAGGTGCGAGACAGGCCCGCAAAAGGCGAGGGAGTGTACTGGGTTCTGTGGGGTTTTTAGATTCACCAGGGTGGATCATCCTCAGGGGGTCCAAAGAACGAAAGTAGTCAGGGCTAACTTACACGACCCAGTAGCTCTCCGGGATTTTCGGCCATGGGACAGGGGAACGGCTCATAGAGGAGGGAAATCATCAAGGGACTGTAGGGGAATCTCCCCGGAAACCAAGCAAAGTTGTTTCCGAGCATAAACTTCTTATCCTTAAATAGGAAGGATGGGCTCAAAAAAGGGGAGGCGGGCAGGCAACCACCGATCTCTGCGAAGTTACGCCCATTAGGGGAAGGGTCTTTCTAGGAGCGAGGCTCTAGAATAAGGGGGACGTATGTTTGGGGGAAGGGACGGCGGTCTCTGTAAATCTTAAAACGCAACTGGCGCTGGCGTCCTTTTGAAAAATCGAGAACCATAGCCAGGATTAAACCAAAAGCGACTTCGGTGAGACCCGGTACAAAAAAGAAACAGGAGACCGCCCCAACTAAAACACAGGGACGGCGTCTGTTTCGAGACGATCTAGAGAGGTCAAAAATAAAGGAGAAAAAACATCTCTTCAGCTCTGGGGACTCTGGTGGAAACTCAGAGAAGGGCCACCAGGATTTCAAAACTTTGGGGACCCTCGCTTGGTACCTTATGCCGATAACGGGTCAGGGAGGCAAAAAGCGCAGATCAGGGTTCTGACCGAGAAAAATGCTAGGAGGCTCCTGCTTACGACTCACATGAAAAGGGGGATGTTGCCTATTAAAAGAGGCGGGGGAGGACAGGTACCTGTCGTAATCAGATAGAAGTCTTCCATAGTAGAGAAACAAAGTGGAACATCACGGTCCGACTGCTTTGATATGTTGACCACAAAAGAGGGCATAAAAAAATGAAAAACGAGATGCCGGGTTCACACAAGAAGGGCATTGGAGAGCAGGGGAGGCTCGAATGCGATTCCGAGACTCCCCGAGATCATTTGGGGGATAGAAAGATCATTGGAGTCGCCAGGTGAGTGCCGCGTTCCCCCTTATCGGGGAGGCTGGCGTGCAAAAAAAATCGAATGGGGGACGAGGGGGCCGAATTTTGCAGCTGTTGAACATCGGCCGAGGGGGGGGAGGTGAAAAGGGAAGAAAGGGCCGATTGGAACCGGATCTTTTCTGGAGAAATCCATTAGTGAAGGAAAGGAAGCGAGCGGGTGGGGCATGCAAGGGCCGTTATCACGGGAGGAGTCAGCAAGAAAGAAAAAGGGGGTGTAGCGAGGTCTCTTTAGAAGGGAACCTAAAGCCAGGGGAACAGTCTTCGCCGCTAGGGTCACAGGACGCGTGACCAGGGGAAGAACGACACTCAGAAGGCCTGCTGAGGAACGAGAACAACCGGAAAGATCCTCTCCATCGGGGGATCACATGAGCCGCCAAAGAGTATCAGCCTAGAGCGCGAAGAGACCAGTCCACCTCTTCAGGGGGTAAAACCGCGAAGAGGAGAACAAAAAGGGGGGCAAAGAGTAGCATCTATTGCAGAAAAAGGCCCATAGAACTCGGGAACCAGAGCCAGGGTCGGTATCTCCTAAATCAGAGAGCTGAAGGGTTAAAAAAGCGCGGGAAGTTTGGGGGAAGGACGCTAGGAGTGGTACAAATAGAGAGAGGGCCTCCATTAAGGCGGCGCAATACATCCGTCTGGTCGTGCGATCCGGACGGAAGCCTCTTCGTCGGATTAAGCCAAAGAAGGTCAGGGGCAGAAACAGGGGGAGAGAGGGGGGAACAAAGCGGTCGAAAAAAACGAAATGCGGGTTCCGGAAAAGGTAAGAACAGGATGGGCGTGACATTTTCGAAGAAAATGGGAACGGGAGAAGCCGGATGGCAAGGGGTCCTACTGGAGGAGTCTAGGAATAGGGGTTCTGAGCAAACAGAATGACGTTGAATCGAGGGCCGGGTAACAAATCGTACTCTGGGACTTCGAAGGGCAGAAGACCTCCGTGGCTTGGGAATGAATGAAGGGTAAAAAGGCAGAGAGGAGAAGTGCCTGGGGGATACGACGTAGAAGCGTAATGCCCGCAACGCTCTACCACCAACCGGTGGCACCAAAGCGTCAAAAAGAGCACAGCCGACAAGGTAAATGCGACTTGGAATAGGTCCGCCGAAGCAGATAGTCCCTGCAGTCCGGTCAAGATAAGATAAGACTCCGAGAGTCGAAGGCCAGAATCGGAACCCTGAAAAGATTACGGCGGACACAGAAACAT
>Ga0179591_1354282_pt1 | contig 10599 bp, 11 predicted proteins | sample CZOMad2_1_08_16f_FD_182891 | JGI IMG/M metagenome (GOLD analysis project Ga0179591, IMG submission 182891) | Vadose zone soil fungal communities from Angelo Coast Range Reserve, California, USA - CZOMad2_1_08_16fungal (PacBio error correction) | ecosystem: Environmental > Terrestrial > Soil >...
AAGGAAAAAGTGGATGACGAGAAAAGAAGAGTGGGACACATTGGGCATCGGCATTGAAAGAACCCTTAAAAGAAAAGAAATGCGGCCCAAAAAGGTCCGTCTTTCGAACTGCTTAAAAAAGAAATTGGGTGACCCTGAGAAAAAGCTTCCATCGGACCAGGAGTCAGGGTGAAGAAGAGGTACCTCACTTCGACAGCAGACACAGTGTCGTACCATACTTAGGGGTCGTCGTGGGCCTAACAGGGGCCAGAGAAAGAAGCCACATAACGAAAAAGAAAAGTGTCAGGGGCAAAGCGAGAAAATAATCATTATGTGCCCATGGAAAAAAATCGGGGAAAAGGGAGCGGCGCGAAGCGTCTCAGATTCTAGGAGAGGACCCGCCTGTTGCAAGGATAATCTTTAGGTCAAAGCCCAACAAAAAAGCGCGGCCACACGCACGACCGGAAGTGGGAAAAGAGCGGGAGGAGGCTTAAGGCGACCCCTCTACAAGGCTTCCAGAAGAGGAGGCCAAAAAGGCAGCAAAAAACCCAAAATCGGGGGGGGAGTTGGCTCGTGTTTGAAGATCTCATAAACTAGAAGAAGGGGAAATTTTAGCGGCGGCCTCGCTCGCAGGGGGAACTGGGCGGTCGGGGAAGGGGAGGTTAGAAAGCTGAGAAAGGAGAAAAACTTTAAGGGGCGTACAGGTATATCAGGAAGGACTTTCGACCCGAACTTCTAGAAGCTGCTGGGGCATCAACAGAGCACAAAGCTCGCCATCCGCAAAAAGGAAAGAAAAGAACTTCGGACCTGCGACTTGGGAAGCAGGATGGAAAACCAGCTGCAAGATCAAAAAACTGAAGACAGAGAAAGCTTGCCACCAAAAAAAAGCCAGTTCTCGTCAAAAGACATCAGGGGGGGGTGAGGAAAATAACTCTGGTGGGCTTTGGGCGTGTGTTGGAACCAAAGAGATGAAAAGGGATACGTAGGATGGGTGTAAAAGCACAGGAAGAACCACCTCACCACAAGCCTAAGACAGATCAGGGGGGGTCGGCACCGTGGGGTGGGGAATGGTTGTCTTAAAGGCGGGACAAACGCTCAATTACCTCGACTCCAAAACGAACAGAAAAATCCACAAGGCTATGCGCCCGGACAAGGGCTAGATGGAGGACAAACCGTTTTCAACCGGACGCACTTTCCTGGGAAGTCATGGGTGAGAACTGCCTGAATGGGGTGCGGACGGAGATCTGGCACGGATCCGAAGGGGGGGGTTGCTTAATTGAACCTTCCGTCGCGGATCGTGGAAGGATCAAAAAATTACCAGGGGGACGCTGGAGACAATCGGGAATTCAGACAGCGCCACGAAAAAGGACAGTCACAATTTTGAGCAAACGGCCAATTTTAGTGGGGAAAAATGAAAGTGACCAACTTACTTTAGATACAAAAAGACTTGTAAGAAAGAAAAAGAGATGCGACGCCACGTTATGAAAAAAAAATGACCACAAACCGACAGGTGTGGTAATACCGACAGTCAACAGGTTTCACGTTCGGTGGAAGAGGCGACCGTGCGCCTACGTCGTTGGAAAAAACGGGGGGGAGGCTATAAACGACGGAATAACCCTTGAGGGGAATTCAAAGTCCGGCGGTGAAAACACCGTCGCTGAGCTGCATCCCGGGAAGGGGAAACGTGGAAAGGTGAAGAAAAGTGGGAAACTCCATTGGGGGGACTTTACGACAGCAGAATCAGGGGGGCGCCCAAGGGGTGAAAACGAAGCCTTCCATCCTAGAGGGGTTACTTCCCAGAACGGTATTTACCAAAAGACTGTCGGCGGGTGTCTTGGTAAAAAAAAAAATCAAGAAAGTAATTCGAGAAATTGACGCGCCCGCGCCTCATGGGTTATGCGCTAAGTTTTCCCGGCTGTGTAAGCAGCAAAGTTGATGGGCAAAAGGGAATTGTATCGTTGTGCCAACGCACGTTCGGCAAAAAGAAGTGATAAAAATGCTGACGGGGGAAGAGGTCACGCTCCTAAAGGGGGAAGCCGGGTGACGTTTAGAAGGCCGGTATGAAGAAAAAAGCAAAGGGCGGAGGCTTGGTGGGCTATCCTCAGTCGGTTTCAGCCTTAGAAGGGGGAATGGAGAGTTTAGCGACGTCGTGGCCGCACTATTACAAAAGTAAGGCAGTTATAAAGGAAAAAAGGATAGGGTGAGACGGAAAGGAAAAGGGGGAGAGCGCGCCTTCGAGCTCGGGAGGAAGTTGGGGGGGAGGGAAAACACGAAGGGGGCAAAACGGATCCTAAATGTGACTCAGTTTCAGAAGAGGGGAAAAAATACCAAATCTCAAATCCCACGGTACGCGTTGGGGGGGTCTTTTCAAGGGATAGGTGGAGGGAAACTGGGGAAAAGAGGGCAAACGAATGAGTGCAGAAAGCTTCTTGGAAAAGGGAAGGGAGGGGGTTCGTGATCGTCGTTCGTAGTCAAAAAAAAAAAAAAACAACAACATCAAAAAAAACACCAAAAAAAAACACAAAAACAATAGGGGTGTGACTGGTCATGCCACCGGAGGCATCTAGAGCAACAAAACAACTGTCTTCTGAGGAGGAAGAGAAGGCCTTGGTGGAGGAAAAAACGACAACAATAACCGACGAGTATCCCTAAACCCGAAGAACGAGACGGGTTCCAAACTCAATCGCACGATAGAGAAAACTTGGAACGTTGGGGCCAAATAGAAAAGACCCAGAACCATCACACAGTGATTGTAAAGGAGATGGGGCTCAAAGGACCAGTTCGAAAAAATCTGCCCTGAGGACACTTCGAAAGGTGGAGGGGGAAGAGGGGGTGGAACCCCTTGGAGGGGTTGAGGGAAAGGAGCCCAGGACCTCTAAGACGTCCGCTAAGAATTCAAACAGTCTCAAAGAAATATCGCCGCCCCGGATAATTTCCGGGTGGGGGCTACAAACGAAAGAAAAAACGAAATCAAACTGAGCAAAATGAAAGCTGAGGGGGGACATAAACAATCCGCCCTGGGGTGCTGAATCGTTCGTAAAAGGAGGAAAGACGGAAAAAAAAAAATCGTCCTCCATCAAGGTTGCGGGTCGAAAAGGTGAAAGGTGACGATGCATTCGAGAAAACAAGAGGCCGCTTCATTGCGGACGAGGGGAGCAGAACGGAACTGGTGGGAACAAAGAAAACCATGCAATGCTAACCCACATCAGGAAAAAGGGAAGCGACACTAAACTTAAGGCGGCCGGAGGAAGGAAAGAGCGAATTCTGAGTAAGCTGTAAAAGGGAAACAACCGCCTGAAGGACTGAGGGGAGAGAAGAAAAAACGTCCTGGTTACGACAGAGGGGATAGGTGGGGGGAAGAGTGGCGGTACACACAAGGTTTAGAGTTCGAGCAGGGGGGGGGGGGGGGTCCAGGCCAAACGTCGAAAAACACTCCTTGGGGGGGGGGGTCAGCAAAAACACTGGACAGGGCGTCAGCAAAAGAAAGGGAAAGGGGGGGGGTTGGGTCAACCAAAAAACCCCCAGGAAATCAAACAAATCCCGGGCCGAATGCGTAACGACGCGTATTAAAGCAGGGTAGAATACGCGCAACAACGACGGTGGGAAAAAAGAGGGGGGTGACAGGCAAAAGCGACCTGGCGATGCTCCGCGTGGAGAATTATGTTTGGGAATGGTCAAACGACTCGTAAGAGACCTGGCATGAGCAGACAGAAACGTTTCGCGACGGGAAAAATGTGGTAGCAAGAATTTTTAAAAACCTCCGTTATCAAAGAGGGGGGCCTGACAAAGGGCCTGTCCAAAGGGCGTAAGAAGAAGATAGGATAAACGGCCCTCGGTAATTTGGGGAAGGAAACGCGAAAGGGGAAGGAGAAGGGAGTAAAAAAGCTGAATGCAAACACAAAGCTGCGACTAAAAGGATTGAAAGGGGAAAAAACTCGAGCAGCGAGCGAACATGACAAGGAGTGAAAAACAGGAAAAGGGAGTCTCCGTCTGGCTGGAAAAAAGGTTAAGGAAAAGTACACCAGGCCGGGCTAAATGCCAGGTTCCTTAGAGATCATCTGATGTAAAACGGATGGGGAGGTTAAATGAGAGGAGTCACGCGATCCGAACCCAGCAAAACCCAGGGAAAAAGAGAGAAAGCTTGTGGTGGTTATGGGTTTCTCAATGGGGGATCCCAAAGAGAAGTAGTAATAACTAATATGAGGTTTGCACCCCCACAGAAAACCAAGAAACCCAGAACATTTTATCAGATGCAAGGGGAGTGACCGGGGACACAATATGAAGGTCGCTTGTGAGGACGAGAAATGTTCAAAGAGCGAGCTTCCTGCTTTTTTCAAAGCTTAAGAGTGGGAAAACTCCCAGTCGAAGGGAGAGAAGAAAAGTGATTCGGATCTCCACGGTTTGGGAAGAGGCTAGCGGCAGGAGATGAGAATAACTGATAGCCCCGTCGTCAAGGTCCAGGATAAAGGAGATAGACTTGTGACGCACGGGAAGAAAGGGGCGTTGGAACTTCTCAGCGGTTCAGACCGGCAGCACCTGGAGGAGAGGAAGAAGCCACATCCGAAAAAAAATTGCCGCGATAGGGTCGCGCACCATCAGGCAAGGGCCGTAAAAACGATTCACGCGTGTTGGCCGGGACGACAGGGGGGGTGGGGAAAAAAAAGAAGGAAAAAAGGATGAGAGCCGAGGTCGATTGTCGCCCCCCCATTCCAGAAGAATTCTAAAAAACGGGCTTGTGCGTCCTTCGGGGTGTGGGGGAGGGTCACGAAAGCTCAAGATAAGAGGAATCTTCGGGCGGAGGCGATACCGCACCGGTATTAACTTGCAGAGTTCAAGGGTAGGGGGCAGGGCAAATATGTATTTGATCTTGAAGTAGGTCGACAAAGTCTGACTTGATATTAGCAAGAGATAAGGGTCGGAAAGAAAGTGGATCAATCGCAAGGTAGAAAACTGAATGGGCGTGAGGGGAGTGGCAGCCCGAGTATCAGGAAACAAATGTGAAGTGTCGAAGACATTGAGTGGCTAAATCGTGGCTCAGAATTAATTGGCCGAGAAAAGTAGCCATCTCGATGAATCAAAACTTGCTTTGGGCTTAAGAGGGAGGAAATCGGAGGGGCGCGGCCGCAGAATAGAGTCTTCATTGGGGCGGCGACAAATGCCGCAGGGACCAAACAATGGAGGGGGTCAAGTGCATCCAAAGGTAAAGAAGAAATCATTGTTCAGAAAAAAAATCCGAAAGGCAAAGGGGATGTTGGCGTCTGATCAGAAGGTAGAGGGGCAAGACGCCACTCTAAAAGCAGCCGATTAAAGAGGAAGATTGGCAAAGGAGATCATTAAGGCAGATAACAATTGCGCAAGGGGGATGGGATGACAAAGGGGATCTTGAAAGGGAAGGGGCAAAAACGGCTCTGCGCCACCATTGTGGGGAAGGGAGCATTTGGAGCAGACAAAGAAGCAGCTGGCAAACGCCCGAGCCTCTTCTGCGAACGGAGGAAAAGGAACAATGCAAAGGTGGAAAAAGAAGATCCCCGAGCAACGAAGGGAAGAGGTCCCCGCTAAGCAAAAGAAAGTCCATCAAGAAGGATGGGGGGGGAGAAAGTCAAGTCTTCAAATATCTCCAGGAGCTAAAGAAAATGGGATTACAACTCCGAATAAAGCATGGTCGGACACGGAGCAGGAAGAAAGGCCGTAGAAAGAGACGGGGGGGGCTATAAGAAGATCTTGTCGACAACGCTCAACATACAGAAGCCAAGTTCCCCTCGACCAGTTGCGGGGAGAATCTTAGGAATATGAAAGGAGCTCTGACATCGGCGACGCACGAATAAAGGAGATGGATCTAAGATTGACGCCGGCAAGAACACAAAAGAACGGAACCCACGCACGAAAGGAAAAAGGAGATAGTTCAGTAGGTGAGACCACAAAAAATCGGACAGGGATCATCATCAGGTCGGGGGACACACAGCGCCCGCCACACGCCGGGCAATCTGGGTGAGGGGTGAGGAAGCAGGGGGTGAATGGGGCGCAGAAGAAGCTTACAAGTGGGGAAGGAGGGGCAACGCGCCGGGAACTTTGCAGTCGCAGGAGTTAAGAAAGGAGAAGAAGCTTACACAAGTGGAACTTAACACTAACTATCTCATGATGAAGGGGCAGGAAAAAGCTGTCCGGGCGGCAGGCAATCCATCGGGCTCTCCAGAAGATAAAACAAGAAAATTCATCAATTGCGACTGGGATCTTTAAGACAAAGGCAGAAGAAAACGCCGAAAGTGCTCTGACGAAGAAAAAAGGATAAAGCGGGGCCCTACCCCAGAGGAATGAGAAAGGGGAATCTTCGGTCAAAAAAGGAAGTGGGTGGAGTTGTAGTATTGTAAAAAAGAGAATTCTTGAGGAGAAGGATCGTAGGAAGTGGGGGGGGGAGAAAGGGAGAACCACATCAACACAATCAAAGAATCATTTTGCGGCCCACTGGGGGAGGTTGTGAGAGAAATGAGTGGTCGGGAAAACGAGAAAAAGGGCTACGATCAAAAACTCTACCCTAAAGAAGGGGCCACCAGGCTAAGACCGGCCAAGGGAACCTACTGAAAAGTCCCAAGTTTGCCGATAACGAAAGGAATTAGAAATTGTCATGGGGAATCGCGGATACGGCGAGGGTGGGCGAAGTTAATCTGCATTAATGAAAAAAGGAGGGGGGGGCCAGAACAAGCTTGCCGCTTCCGTAGACGGAAGAGCACAGTGAGGGAAAAAAAAAGAACGGAAGGCTGTGAGCAGAGCATTGAGACCTACGCCTAGAACGTGTTAGGAAGGGAGGTATCAGAAAGTAAAAAAAACGAGAGACCAACAAACATGTCGACTAAAAAAAGGGAAAGGGGGAGGAGAGGAAAATGGGCGAAAAAAAGAAATTTGCTGACAAACTAAAAAGTGGGCCGACACGATCTGGGGGTACAAGCGGATTAAAATCCTGCTGGGCCTTCGAAAGGGGCAGGGGGGAGGAAATCGTCCGGACGTGCGCGAAGACATCTTGGAATAAAAAATTTAAAGGGGCGCCTTAAGGTCGGGTGACCAAAAAAAAAGGAAACTGCGTGGCAAGCACGCCGCGGGACCGGGGAGGGGGTGGCTTCCAAAAAGTGGTAAAGAAGGCTTGGCTTGCCTCAACGGCTCTAACAAAACACAAGGGGGGGGGGTGTTGAACGAAGCCCATCGCGCGGGTAAGGCAAAAAAGGGGAGGGAGCCTCTACGACGGAGCTGGGGGTTAGTGTGTGGTGGGTGTACCCAACGAAGAACTCATTGTTAGCCTTCTCCTTCAGTGGGAGAATACGTGTAAACCTGCATGTGTTGATCAATCAAAAAAAAGGGAAGGGGGAAGCCGAGCCCTGAGGGCGTTTCAAAACAGGAAAGGTTATCGCCGCGAAGAAACTTCCTGGACTCAGAGCGACCCGGATATCTCAACTGTAAAGAAAGAAGGGGGGTGGCGTACTTGACGTTCTGGTGGTAGGAAAGGAAGGGGAATGCATAAAAAAGGGAGGAGGGCAAAAAATGGGGGCAGGAGATCATATAAAAGGAAACCTCACTAATTGGGTCTCTGGGGGAATTAGGAGGGCTGAGCCAAGTAAGCGCTTAGGTAGAGACTTAAAGGGAGAAGAAGGGGCGGGGGGCAAGGAGTATAGGATGATTAATTTGTACAGACAAACCAAAAGGGGGCAAAGATAAAAAAAACACGTCAAATCGAAGGCGATTCATAAAAATCAAGGGGGAAGAATAGACAAGCGTCAACTCCCTTTAGAGGGGTATGGGGGGGCTGGGGCAGCGTATCGGGGCTTTGTCAGTTTATCAGTCCATCGTGAGAAGTAGCAGTCCGTTTAGGGAGTTGTCGTGAAAAAAAAAGAGGAGGAGGGAGTGGATTTGTTGGGAGCTGGGAGGCCAACAAAATTAGAATCAAGCAAAAAAAAAAACCGAGGGGAAAAGAGGAGATTTCAGAGGGGTGCATTACGCATCAAAAGCAAAGCAATCCACGACGAACGACGAAACTAAAAAACAAAAAAGACCTGCAACTCAGACGCTTTAAAATCAACACTCATATCACGAGGGTAAATAAATGCAAACAAAAGAAAAGAGACCTCCAAAAAAAACCTATCCCAACTCAAAGTTCGGAAAAGATTGGGGAAAACTTATTCGATCTGCATGGGGAAAGTCAGAGGTTTGAGTGGATCTTTTCCCCCTTTTTTGGGGCCGTAGCCCTAAAAAGTGAAAAACGCCGCTTCCAAGTGAAAAAAGATATGAGAAGGAGCCCGCCGAATAGCCGCCCCGGATAAACGAGGAAACGGGTGGGGGGGAAAGAAGAGACGAAAGGAGAAGAAATCAAACTGTCTAACGAGGAAAGAAGAGATCGCGGGAATCCTCCCTTTTTTGAGGGCAATGCCCAAACTGGATCTCAAAAGAAACAGGAGAACCAAAGGCGAGAAAGAAGGGGCAGGGCGCGAATGACCTGAAGTAGATTGGCGACAGAGCCAGCTGAGGACGACGCGGCCGCAGCGTGACTGGGTTTGAAAATATCCAGCAAAACGGCGCCATTCCCTGGGGGTGACATGCTGACCAAGCATGACTGACACGAAAACTACACCAAAAAGTACTGGCAAAACGGGCGATCACTAGGAGAGGGACGCGAGTGCCGGACCCAAAAGGGACAAACAACAAAGAAAGTCGGGGAAGATTCGAACGCCGGGAGAAAAAAACTTCGTGTAAAGGCTTCGGGTCACAAAACACGTTGGGGGGAAAAGGGCAAAAGCAAGAAAAAGGGAATTGAGAAAAAAGGGGAAACCCGTCAAATCCACACGTGCACTCAGAATTGAAAGTGGGGGGGTTGAAAACCGCCCGCCGAGGAAGCGAAACGCAAAATGAGGGGGGGGGTAATGAAAAGATACTGTGTTCCGCGCACACAACTACTATGAAAAACGGAGGTCTTCCCCCATAGATGAAACATGAACATGAAAGCCGATTTCTCCCAGAGGGTACTTCCAAAAAACGGTAAGGGTGGTGTGGTGATTTCACCGAAGCTCGTCCAAGAACTTTAGGTAGACACGGCAGTTTTCGGGGGGCTATGGTTGGGGGGAAGATTGGAAAAAAAAGCTAACCTGGTACGTGAGCCACCCGAGGAAGAAAAAGTGCCTGTCCAAGTCGAGAGCCTTAATCAAGGAGTCCCCGCCGGGGAGGAAAAAGGGTGGAACGTCAAAATGCCAGGCCCGCAAGCGTGCAAGCTATAAAAACACACCATACGATGCGAGAAGGAAGCAGATGAAGGAAGGGAAGCCGAGCCCACAAAAAGAGATAAAAAAGGCAACGACGGAAAAACAACCATTGAGGTCAAAAGGGAGGAGGAACAAAGGCCGAAGGCGGCCGGGCGCATAGCCAAGGCTGGAGGGTAGGGAAGAACGGATCGTAGGATTGGGGCGTAGTCAATCGGGGGGGGAGTTCGTTTAAAAAAAAAAAAAAAACAACGAATGGAAAGAATCGGAGTTCTTGGGTGGGGATGGTTTCGCAAGGCTCAAAGACCATCCTAAAGACCGGATCTAACCCTATGAAGGTCCCTACGCACAATAAAACAGTGGAAAGGTAAATCAGTCGTGGCCGAGAACCGGGGGAGAGTCGCTTTGGGTAGGCACAGTACCGGGTGAAAAAATTCAGCGACAATCCTGGAGTTGTAAAAGAGCAAGCGAAAAAGCCTAAAAGAAAGAAAGGGGATGAGCTCCCGGTTGCGGCAGGGATATAGGAGGGGGCAACGGATCAGGGGAAACGCCCGCACGGAGCCGTGAGTGCTTAAGAAGGAGCATTAAATCCTTTAAGACCCAAATTAATTCCGTCATCTTTCTCACTCCCTGAGAAAAAGAAAGGAAAGTCAGAAAGACGAGGAAACGCCGCCGCCCAAATTGGAAGGGGTAGGTCTGCGCAAACAGAAGCAAAACGAGGCTGCCACAAAAAGGCCACGGCCAGCGAGAAAATAAAAAAATGCAGATCAAGTACGAGGGTGTCCGCCATCTCAGGAAGAGACGCGCGTTGGCACTAAACGGGGGGCGGTTGCCGGTCGAAGGGTTGGCTTGGAGCGAGGCTATCATATTAGACCAGGATTAAAAGCGATGAAGCGCCCGTGAATCCGTCAGGACGGGAGCAACGGCGTGGTCGAGTTGGAACAGGGACAAGAAAAGGGGGGTTTGGGAGGGCAGGGGGGATAACAAGTAGCGTCTTGATATTCGCCTCGATCAACTAATGTCGAGGAAGAGAAGTTTCGCAGGATGGCGCGGGGAGGAGTTTTCAGACAAAACAAAAGTCCACGTGTCAACGGAATTTGTCGAAGGGAAAAGGCTCCAATCTGATCTCGACTTCGTCGAGAGGGGGGGACAGGGAAGGTAAGAAATCTTCAGAACAGCGGAGCGCACGCAAATTGTTCGCTTTTAATCAGAGTCCGAAGGCGGCGCGCCGAAGCTCTTATCAACGGAGTTAGGGGTCGGCCGCAATGCGCATGCCCAAAAAAGAAAAGGGGGGGAGGCCACGAAGCAGATGAAAGGCAGCAATCCGACATTGCAAACAATCTCCCTGGAAAAGGGGGGTCAGGAAGTCTCATTGCTGAGGAAA
>Ga0179591_1373820_pt1 | contig 10599 bp, 22 predicted proteins | sample CZOMad2_1_08_16f_FD_182891 | JGI IMG/M metagenome (GOLD analysis project Ga0179591, IMG submission 182891) | Vadose zone soil fungal communities from Angelo Coast Range Reserve, California, USA - CZOMad2_1_08_16fungal (PacBio error correction) | ecosystem: Environmental > Terrestrial > Soil >...
GCAGGGGACACAGGGCAGCTCAACGCGATTGTGGTAGAGTGCTATAAGCCAGGCGCTTAGGCAAGGGGAAGGAAAGAACCGCGGTAAAGGGGAGAAGACACGGGCGACGTTTTGGTGGGCGCCTCCACAAATCGTGACGACGAAAGATCTGGGGGACCGGGAAAAGACCGTGGGCCGCAAAAAGGACCCGAAAACCAACTTCAGGGGTTGTTTATCCACGACCCCGTTTGAGCACGGAGTCCTCTCCGACCCAAACAACACAACAATGAAAACTATGAAACGATGCGGAAAAGGCGTCCGCGTAGGACCCGGTACCAGTACGGGGCCCTGCCGGCGGAAACATCACTCAGCTTTACACAAGATAAAAAAACCGTTTCGTCCCGAAACAGGAGGGATGAAGGAGACACGAAAAAACAGGGTCGCAAAAGGGGGGTCCTTCTACCAAAGGGAAAACTCTGGTGTTGGTTCAAAAAAACTTTGGAAGACCGGGTAACTCAGGCACGTGGCGTGAAAAGAAAAAAACAAAGAGAAAGGAAGTGGGAGACAATGATGACCCCAAAAAAAAAAAAAAACCCCCTGGGATGCTGGGGGGAAAACGGAGAGCCTGGAAATGAAGAAAAGGGAAAACGGGAAGACCATTACAGGACGACTGAAAAACGACACGCAAAAAAGAGTAGAAACTTTCTAGAAAGTTAAGGGGTGCCGAAATTCATTTCAAGGGGTTTCAACCGAGGGAAAAAAAAGGTGGGGGGGGGAAAAACCAACTTAAAAAAACAAAAAGAGTGATCGGTATCATGGGAACAAAAAATGAAGGGTCAAAAAACGAAAAGGAAAAAAAATGTTCAAGAACTGGGGGGAGGGATGTAACGAATCAAACGGAACACTTGTGTTAAGCAACACAAAAAAAGAAGGTACGGGAACATTGAAACGAGGCGTAGGGGGTACTGCACAGAGAACCGAGGGGGCCATCAGGGGCGAGGGCGGGGGAGATATAGGGGGTCAGGAACAGGGGCCAAGGGGAAGATGAGGAGTGGGAAATCAAAGGGCGAAATGCCCTCCAGATTCTCCGCTTCAAGTGGGATCCCGTGGGAGGGCCTCTGGTTTCGAAAAGGGCGGGGCCCCACTATGCGCAAATTGGGCAGGAACTGTTTTCTAACCTCGGGTAGAATTAGGCTTCAAGGGACAAACCCGGGGGAGGCGATGCAAGGAGGAGGCGAAGTTCGAATTGGGAACCCACGACCCGGGGAAAAGGGTTGACCCGGCACACGCAAGGAAGCCCCCAGGATGGGGGGGGGGGGGCTGATGTAATGAACTCCGGAGAGAAAAAGACGGATGACCGGAGCTCTTCAGAACTGTTTGATTGCAGTAAAGCAGAGCCACTGCCAATATGAAACCACGCGCGGTTGGTGCAATCGAACAGTGACTAACGCGGCGCCGGGGGGGGGGAATCCAGCCACCCGAAATGGGTGGGGAGGGGATTTATCGCATCCGGCCCACCTGGCTCTTCTCTTCCGTCCTAGTCCGATTGGAGGTCCCAGCCCGCCCCAATTTCTGAGCTAAAGCCTGGAAATTGTACGGGGTTAATCACTTTACCTACTGAGAAAAAAAAAATTAAACGAGAAGACTCCTTAACTAAATGTGCACCCTTATCACACAAAAAAAAGGAAACGGTGATTACAATCCTTCATGACCTCTGACCGTGGCGAAGAATGGCCCCCCGTCGCCACGGGTTCAAACCGGGGCCCAGGGAAGCTCTCAGTTTTGGTCGGGGACTTGACTTCTGCACGGCCCGAACGGAAAGAACCTACAAAAAGGGGGGGTTTTTTCCAACGCGTTTTGGGAGAAAGCTGTGGGGGCGGACCGGTCATCAACCAAACGGGAAAACCGGGAAGAGCAAATGTTCCAGCCGGAAGTACAAATCAGGAGCCTCGTGTTGGGGCCCCCCGCAACCCCGAGAAGGTGGAAAAAAGAAACCTCGGGCCAACCAGTCGGGAAAGAAGGTGTGTCTGCATGGTCAGGTAGGCAAAAAAACGAGGGGGCTGGGTAACACTCCCGGGGGGGTTTCAAACCGAACGGCCAAAAAAGGTGCGACTTTCTGGGGGAGGCTTGGACCCAAACGGACGCCACGCAAAAGGGCTCCAGTTTGCGGTTGGGCGAGACCGTTCACTCGGGGGGCAGAACAGAACGGGGGCCACGTTATATGAAGCAGTAGATGACAAGAGTCGTCCACACAGGTGGTCCGGGATGTGTGGGCCGGAAGGTGGGGTTTCTGAAAGACGGATTAAAAGGAGGGACGAGAAACCTTTCAAGGTGGGGGGTCAGTCAGGGTAAACTCGCACAAAGACCTCTCGGAAAAGTTCGAGGAAACCAAGACGGTATAGTAGGGAAGCTTCGGGTGAGGAACTTGGGGGTGACAGTTGGGGGAATGAGTTCCCCCAGCCTGCAAAAAGTAAAGAAGACTACGGAAGGAGATGCGCGTTGGGGGGGGGTTAAGTTTGGAAGGGGTGTTGCGTCGGAAAAACAGGGACCGCCGAATAGCCAGACCCGGCAAAGAAAACACGGTAAAAAAAAAAGAACAAGCAGGGAAGAGTCGCGTTTGTTCGCTAAACGGCCCGTCAAAAAGTTTTATGGGAAAACGGCCGACTCCTCTATAAGACCACACCCAAAACACTTACCTTCGACCCTATCGGGAATCATTTGGAAACTTTGTAAATCCTTTACTGGAAGAACGAAGATGCCGATAAAGGCTGGCGATGTCCGAAAACGGTGCCAATGCCGGTCAAAAATGGGGGCCTTACATAACTTGATGAACCGTCCAGGGAAGCCAACACAAGAAAAAAACTGTGACCAAAGATGACCGAAGAAAAAAAGGACAAAAGTGCCAATGGGGGGGTCCAGGGAATGCTGGAAGGCCAAGGACGGACCAACGTCAACACAACATAAAGAAAAAAAAGGGGGGGTTATTACTAGCAAGCAGGGGGGGGTACAGGATGAACCTTGGGCCAGTAGACGAGACTCACAGTCACGTTGTTTTTAAAGGGTCCTACCCGAGAAAGGGGGTGTGGGAATCCAAAGCAGAGCGTGAAAGTACGTCAGGTTCAGAACAAAAAAACAAAGAACAAGACTGAAAAAACTCCATGGTGAAAAGGATGTTGGGTGCGGAACGGCGGGGGGTCTGAAATGACGGAGTCGGGAAAAAGGCTCCGGATAAAAGGCACGTCCAACGATGGTAAAAGAACGAGAAAGGAAAATCACTGGTCAAGAACAGGAATGGGCCAGGGAAAACACTAACAAACAAGAACCTCGCAAAAGAGTTAGACCAAAAAAGGGTTGGGGGAACAAGGAATGAAGGTTGAGAAAAAGCCTGAAGCCGTTTCATGACAAAGAAAACAAAAAACAACTCAAGCTGGTCGTCACGTTGTTTTGTTTTGTGCTGTGTTGTTGGATGTTTACCCAGAACAAAAACGCCCGGGGGGGATGGGAAAAGGTTGGGAAGACTTCCACGGTTCAGGGGGGGACAGGGGGGGCTGGGGGGGACACACCACACAGGAGAGGAGGACGGGGGGTCCATGAAAGGTAGAAAAACAGGGGGGGGGCGTACAAAAGGGGGGACGGCCTTTTTTAAACGGACCGAAACTAAAAGAAAAAAAAACGAACGAATGTGAAGGGACTACTTAGGAAAACTGGGAAAAAAGGGGGGGGGAAGATAATCTGGCAGTGACACTCATAAAAAAAGTGAAAGTTAAAGGGAAAAAACGTGGGGTGCAGTTGCAATTTTTGTTTTAAAAAAGGGCAAGGGGTAGGGGGGGAAAAGTTGACCCAAGCGAAAGGCAGAAAAAATTAAGAGGCCCTTACACGGGTTTTGCCAAGGACCGTGCAAGGTTGGGGGGGGGGAAGGGGTGAAAGGAAGTGAAAGTAATTGAGGGACAAGGCGTTGAAGGACAGAAAAAAGAGCGGAGACGGGAACCGTTGGGAAAAAAAAAAAAGAAAGGTACATACACAACTAAAAAAAAAAAAGGGTATATCGGGGTAATAGAACTTTTGGGCATTCCAGAGTGGGCAAAGGAAGGTCAAGTCTCGAAGAAGACGTGGGGGGTAAAAAATATCGACCATGGAAAAAAAGAGTAAGGGCTAGGGGGTGTAGTATCTACCGGGGGGAGGGGGTCGTGTACTGTAATGTTAAAAAAAAATTGGTCTCCCTGTACTTAAAATTGATGGGGGAGGGGGGAGGGGACAAAAAATAAAAAGGCGTTGGGGGGGTGGTTCCAATAAGGATTCAAACCTAGAAGAAAGTCAAGCAAAAGGAAGAAAAACTTCTGGGAAGGTAAGGGCGAAAAAAAAAGGTGAGAAGCCCAGAGAGATGTGGGGAAAAGACAGGGGCAGAAACAAAAGGAAGACCAGAAATACGGCCTTGGATGGAAAACAGCTTTGACAGGGGAACCTAGGTTAGGGAACAATAACGTTAAGAGGAGAAGACACACTAAAAAACTGAACAGGGGGGGGGGGAAGAGACAAGAATCACCGTTTCAGAATGAGAAGATCAAACTAGCAGGAAGAGGGCATAAGACAAACATGGGGTGTGTTGAAACAAAGAGGACCCGTCTTTAAACCGAAACGGGGCAGGGGGAGGGTGGTCCTTGAGAAGTAGGTATGGGGTGGGGGGTGGAGAAAGTGGGGGGCCTCGTAAAAAAAACGAACTATTAAATGGGTGAAAGGAAGTTGGAACCTTACCATTGGTGGGGGTTGGGGAAAAAAGGGATACAACAAGGGTAGGGGGGACAGGACCGAAAAAAAAAAAAGTTAAAAGGCTTGGAAAGGGGAAAAGGGGAAAAAAGAGAAGGGTACAAAAAAAACCCAGACCGGAAAAATCAAAAAAAAGGAACACTCAGAGGAGGGTGGGGACTTCTAAGTAGGCGCCGGAGTCGAGAAGGGGGAGAAACAAAGTAAAGGGGTTTGGAACCATGAGAAAAGAAAGGGGGGGAGTGAAATCAGGGGGGGGAAAACAAGAGAACTTTCCACTTCTTCAGAAGAGAGGTTTGGAGAAGGTGGGGGTAGCTAGAACCCCCAGGGGAAACTCAGGTGGCAAAAGGGGAGAAAGGGGGGGGGAAGAATTTTCACAACGACAAAGAAGACCAGGAAAGGGGTCCAAATGGTTGACTGAATAGGAAGAAAAGGGCAGGTTGTGTGTTCAGGGGGGTGTCTATAACGGGAGAGGGTTAACCAGAAGATACTGTCTTCCTGGTGGACTGAAGTTTGGAGGGAACGGAAAGACACCTAGCAAGAGTGGAAGTTGAGAAAAAGAAATGGACTCTGGGAAAGAATTGACGACATTAGCCATTCCGAACAAACAAAAAAAAAAAAAGGATGATGAGGAAAAATATACTTGTCAGGTCAAAGTGACCTTCCGCGAAAAGGGAAAAGGACACCAGGGAAAAGAGAGTCCTAGAGAGGGGGAACGACACAGCTCTTCAAAACCAAGCCCCAAGAATTAAAAGGGGGGGGATTGAAAAAAGGAAGGGGAGAGAACTAGGAAAATCAAACGGGGAGGGGAACGGTACAATGGGGAGAGACGTCTGGGGGGGGTTAATTTTTAAGGAAAACACTAGAAAATAAAACTTGCCCTGGGACCGAGGCGAGAGCCCAGTCGACAAAAAGCGCAGAAGGGAAAAAAAAAAAAGGAGCATGTGACCAAGAAGGCAGAAGGGAGGAACAAAAAGGGGTGAAAGTACTGGAAAAAAGGAGATGGAGGGGGTGTCCAAGGAAGGCTCAGCAAAAAGGAGCCAAACTTCGGGACTCCAGCGGGGAAACGGGGGAGGGGTGACTGGGGGTGGGCGAGGGAAGTTCCTGCACGGTGACAGGAGATAATGGGGGGGAATGGTAAACGAGGAAAAAATACGGTTGAAACAAAAATGAAAAAAAAGGGGGGGCCAAAAGAACCAATCAAAGGGAAGAAATGCGGGGGAATCAAAGGTGAGACAATGGGGTGAAAAAAAAAAAAGAACCCAAAGAGAAATACCTCGGGAACTCCAAGGAAGTCTTCCGGGGGAAATGAAGGGGAAAAATTTGCATGAAAAAACGGTTTCAGAGACAACGAGGAAGGGGTTACTTACAGGAGGCACCGGAGGATCTTGGCAAGGGCCAGATGGGAAGCAAAGGAAAAAGAAAAAGAATGAGGCAAAACCCGAGGACCATGCACACAGATAAAATCAAAGGGGGAACCGGAGTTTTTGGATCTTTGATAGGTGAAAAAGGTAAAAGTCCTAAAAGAGAGGAGCAACCGGATAGGTTGAGGAAAGTAATCGGGTTTTGAAAAGTGAAGGGGGAGGGAGGATGCAATAATGATGGACGCATGGATGGTTGAAACACCACGAAAGGTTGAAAGAAAAAAATCGGCAGGGGAGGGGGGAAGTTGTGAAAAGGGCAAAACGAAGGTAAAGTGGGCAAGGAGGGGAGAATCCAAGGGAAGTAATTCCAGAGGGTATGGAAAAGTACGGGAAAGAGGAAAGAACTGATTTGAACTTGGAAATAGGGGTGAATCAAGGAAAGAAAACCACCCCAGTTCGTGGAAAAAGGGAGGATGAAACGGAAGGGGTAAAACGGACCAGTGGGGTTCAAAAAAAAAAAAAAAAAAAAAAAAAAAAATCTGCAACGTCAGGCCAAAAGGACAAAAAAAAAAAAGGAAATTACCAAAGCAACGTACCAAAATTGAAAAGGAAAGCTCACGGAAAAAATTGAAAAAGGGGGGTCAGTGGGGGGGGGGAACAACAGGAAATCAGGAAAGAGACTCTGACCGTGGAGAAGGCCAAAAGGTGACAAAAACCGGTGGGAAACAAAAAAATTTCAAACAGGGGGGGGGAGCACGTTGACGGAAAAACTGAGGGTGGAGGGAAGAAAAGAAAGGCCGCGAGAAAAAACACTTGGGGGGCCCATGGGTTCAAGAGGGGAGCCCCCCCATGGGGGAAAGCAGGTTTGGGGTTAGGAAACGCAACCACGGCAGTAAAAAAAAAAAAAACGTTTACTCTCCCAAAAAATGGGTTTAAACTCGAAGGGAAGGGGACACGAAGCCCAGTCCACCGAAAGGGGGGGGGGGTGAAAAAGGACGGGGAGGGGGGGAGACTAACTCTGAGGACGTGTGAAAAAAAAGGGGGGGAAAGAAAAAAGGGGAAAGGTGTTGGGGGGGCAAATGTCGAGGGGGTAACAACTGAACGGTCAGGGTAAAAGCTTTTTGAAAGTCAGGAAACAGACGGTTAACAGAGGCGAAAGGTTGCCAAAGGAAGGGGGAAGGGGGAGGGGTCAGAAGGGGGCCGTCCCCGGGATCCAGGGGGTCGTTGACAAAAAAAGGCCTTCAGAGGGAGCAATTGGTAGAGGGAGAAAAAAAGTGGGGACCCCACAGCACGGAGGGTTACCCACAAACAGGGGGTTTTCCCCAGTATTAGTGGTCGCAGGGGGGGGGGGGGGGGGGGGGTAACTTATTGGTAAACGGGGAATTTGGTACCGAAACAAAAAGGACTTGGGGGCAGGTCCCGAAAAAAAACTTACATGGGGGGCGAAAAAGGAGACAACGCAAGCATGGGGTAAGTCAAACCGTAGAAAAAAAGGAAGAGAATAGGTCCTTGTTGCCATCTACGGGGGGGGAAAAAAGGAAGGGGGTTTTCAAGTTGGGAAGGAGGTCCGGCCGAAACCCTTGGCCGGGAAAACCTGGGGAAAAAAAGAAAAAAAAAGGGGCGGGAAGAAGGGATCTTGGGAAAATTTTGTGGGCAAAGTTGGGGGGGGATTGCGGGCAAGTGCGGAGGGGTAAAAAAGACCAAGAGAAAAAAGGCCATCCAATTCTCCAGAAAAAAAGGGGACATCAAAAAGGAAGGGGGAAGATAGACTAAGCCCTGTTTTCTGAAGAGAACGTTCTCTAAAAAAAAGTTTTTGGTTAGAGCCTAGGCAAACATAAAATACTCAAAAAACAAAAAAAGGGGTTAATTATTAGTAAAGAAGGAGGAGAGTCAAAGGGGGCGGAGAACTGTAGTCCCGTGGATGAGGAACAACTCCTCAGGGAAGGAAAAAAAAAAAAAAAAAAAAAAAAAAAAAAAAAAAAGAAAAGTCCCCACATTCTGGCTCAATGGGTGGCTGAAAGGGGGCAGGGGGCCGGGGGGGGCTTTAACCCTTGTAGAAAGGAAGGAAAAACCAACTGCGCCAAAAAGCCTGGAAACGGGGTCAAAAATGAGACGCATAAGAAAGGAGAGGGGTTGATTAAGTGAGGGGGGGACCTACGGCACAACAGGAAAAAAAACAAAAAGTCAAGAAGCGAGATGAGGAAAAAAAGCACTAACATAAAAGGGTGGTGACGCGTAAAAACTGAACAAGCTGGGAGAGGGAGCTGTAAACCTGGGGGGAGGGGGGGGGGGACAACAATAAAAAAATATTTTGGCAAAAAAGGGTCAGGTGGGCCAAGCCACGTGGGGAAAAGAAAGGTCCTGGGGAAAGACAACACAAAACAAAAACATGAAATGGGAAGAACCCATAGAGGGGGAAAAAATAAGTTGGGGGGGGAACGAAGACTGGAAAAAAAAAAAAAACAAGAGCTCCTTATAAAATGCGGGGAGTAGGGGGAATAGAAAAAAAGGAAAAATACGGGGTCCCCTGGCAGAGGTGGGGGGCCAGGGGGAAAGAAAAAAAACAAAAGAACTACAAAAAAGGGGAAGTGAAATTAAGAAGGGGTTAAAAAAACCGGTTGGAGAAGTGGTTGGGAAACAGACTGAAATGCAGACAAGTTGTACAAAAGAGAAAAAACAGTTCGGGGCAAAAAATTCCTACTCCCAAAAGCGCCCACGAAACGGGGGGTGATGTGGGGGTAACGGAATTAGAGGTTGCAAAAAACGCTCTACTTCAGGCAGGGGTGGTGGAGAAGGTCAAGAGGGAAAACAGGGATAATGTACGGAACCGAAGGTGGGGGGGAAACGAAAACCAGCAAAAAAAACCTACAACGCTACAGACAATTACGCTTGGGAGGTCAAGGTGGCAACTGAAAAAAGGGGGGGGGGTTATAACCGTCGATCATAAAACTGGAGGGGGGAAACGGAAAAAGTGTGAAAGAGAACAAAAAAAAATGGTTCACTTGGGGACAGGGGAGACCGGGGGGAAAATGCTCGACTGGAAGAAAAAAAAATAAGTCTGATTGCCTGGAAAAAAAAAGGAAGTTGAAACAAAAAGACCGTTGAAGGGGGGGAGAAAGGGGGAACGCACTTTAAAGGAGAGCGGTGAGAAGAAGAGAAGACAATACCGTGCCAAAACCCACGGGGGAAACGTCCTTACATCACCGGGGATGGGACGTGAAGAACGGGGGGTGCGTTGAAGGGGGGAGGGGCAAAGAGGCACTACGGGAGATCTCCGGAAGAAAGAGGGGGCGGAAAAAGAAAAGGATATCGCACGGGAAGGGGGGAAAAAGGGAGGGTGAGGAGTAGAACTGGAGGAGGCAAACAGATTCGGGCACTTATTTAGGGGAGAGGGCACGATGTGGAAAAAAGAAATGGGATTCATCCTGAGACTCGTCAATCGAAAAAAAATAAAACTTCTTGGGGGAATGCAGGAGCTTGATCAACTCAGGGGAAGACTCTCTTTACAGAAAGCAGGAAAAGCGAAACAAGCCAGAACAAAAAAAAATGCGGACCAACGTAATTCGTCGAAGTGTGCAGGGGGGCAACACACGACCAAAGGAAAAACCAAACGTGAACCTAAAGGGCGGGAAGACGGCTGGTCTTACAGGCAGTGAGCCTCCCAAAGCGCAAAAAAGGGATCGGGGAACGGGACACAAAGGGTGTGCAAAGGGTCAAACATGAAGGATCCGAGACACACCGAGAACAGTGGGCCTCCCAAAGGGGAAACCCCCGGCTCAACGAAACGGGTCTGAGGCTGTACACGATAAAAGGGTATGGGGGGGAACAAAGGGCCCAGTGTCGCCTCCGTAGGGCGAAGAGGGGGAAAAAAGGGGTGAGAAAGGGGTGGGGGGGGAAAGAACAGGTTTCAGGGTTGGTTGGGGGACAGAAAAAAAAAGGAATAATGTTTGGACATGCCGAATACAAAAAAAGGGGGTAGGCGATTGGAAGGAATGCTTTTTCCTCCACGGGGGGAACACAGTAAAAGCGGAAACACTTCTGCCTAGCAGGGGGGGGGGGGAGGGGCGAAAGCGGTCCCCATGGGATAGAAAAAGGGAATTCAAGTCAGCGATGGGGAAACACCGGCAAAAAGGGGGGTCGCGGTGGAAAAAGCCGGGGGTAAAGACCTTTGGGCTAAAACGGTCTGAAAAAACGAGGTGGGAAAAAACTTAAAAATTCAAGCTGGGTTTGGTGGACTCCCGTCTCCCGAGGGGGCGTCGAGACCCATGGAAAAGGGGTGGGGTCCTGTTCAGAACACGGAAATGGTACAAAAAAAGCGGGGTCTAGAAATGAACCCTCTGTGGTGGGGTTGGTTCGTGTCTGAATGACACAGAGTTCAAGGGGACTACTTTAGCTTTTGAGGAGTTGGCGCGCAAAAAAAAAATAGAAAGCCTGGGGGGGAAAAAAAAATGGGGTCGGCTCGGTTAAGACCACTTGGGGAACGCAAGGAGAGGAA
>Ga0179591_1401840_pt1 | contig 10599 bp, 12 predicted proteins | sample CZOMad2_1_08_16f_FD_182891 | JGI IMG/M metagenome (GOLD analysis project Ga0179591, IMG submission 182891) | Vadose zone soil fungal communities from Angelo Coast Range Reserve, California, USA - CZOMad2_1_08_16fungal (PacBio error correction) | ecosystem: Environmental > Terrestrial > Soil >...
TCGCGAACGAAGACGGATGAGAGGACGACGGAACCAGGAAAAAGCCGTCCCGGCCGGAGGGCTACAAGGGGGAAGAAGCCGTGGGGACAGACCGAAAGAGGACGGCAGCCCCGAAAGATTGTTGGTTATCGAGGAACTCGGCCCAAGAAGGAGTCGCGGACAAAGGAGGGGAGGGAATGGAGGGCCCACGAAAGATGGGGTCGGCTTCCCCGGGGGATAGCCTTTCCATGGTGCCCCTGGTAAAGGGGGGGGGTCATACGATCCCCCCTGGTCAAAAAAGGATCAACAGTTCTATCTGTCGAAACTGGAGGGCCTAGCTTGGTCTCTAAACCGAAGGACCGTAGGTGGGGCGGGGTCCTACGGTGATCGGGCTTCCGAACCGGTTTTGGAAAAGCCTCTTGGTGGAGAGGGGAAGCTGGACGGGGTTAGTCCCCCTCCTCATCAAGAATCCCCGCTACTTGGGGCGTTCGGGTTCCTCGAACAAGGGGGCATTTCCGTGGGGAAAAGGGGAGGCCCGAAGCAAGGGGCAGGGACCGTGGAGTCGACCCAACGGGAAAAAACAAGGGTTCCCTCCAACAAGTGCATTTTAAAAAAGAGCAATTCTGGTCACCGGAAGGGGGGGGGTTTCCCTCTCAAGTACTAAGAGCTCCACCTGGGACGGGGGGGGGGGGAACCTATGTACAACAGGTTCCTTAAGAACCCCTATTTTGGAAATCAGCCCAGGGGGAAAAAAAAACAAAGAACTGAGAGAAACCGTTTTTTGGGGGAAAAAAATCCTCTGAAACACCGGTAGAAAAAACAGCGTTACCAGGGTCCGAAAAAATGCACCCCGTCCCGGAGAATGGTTTCAACAAAGAGCCACCGTCAGAAAAAAAAAAGGGTTGTCGTCATGACTCCTAAGGGGGCATACAAGGGACAAGGCTTGGCCTGAAACGACAACCAATCAGCCTTAAAAAGGGTCCCATTTGCAGGACGGGGGGGGGGGGGGGAAAAACAGGGCCAAAAAATATGGACAGCTACTTCCTAAAAGAAAAAGACGGTAGTTGAAAGGCCCTACAGGGGCGGGCGGATTCGGGGGGGGGGGCGAATGGCTTGTACAAAAAAGCTTTTGCAGGGTTCCGTGGTGGGAAAAAGGAAAAGGTACGTACGACCCTGGAGATCGGCTTCGGTGGGAAGCGAACCCAAAGGGACCACCGAAAACCGAGGGGGGGCGATTTCTCCTCCGGGGGGGAATTCTACCTTCTAAGGGATTCTCAAACTCCCTTCTTGGGGGGGGGGTTTTCGGAGGGAAAAGGGTGTCGGGGGACCAAAGAAAAATGTCCTTTCCCGGGTCAAAAGTCGGGGGGGGGGGCTTTTTCAACCGGTGTGAAGAGTCGGGGGGGGGGGGCCAAATACTTTTCTTGGAACGGGTCCGATAAATCCCGTCGGAACCTGGCTGGGCGCATAGTCTCTTCCAAGGAAGGGATTGTCTCTTTGTTCAAGTTCTCCAATCCCTTGGGGGAAGTCTTCCCCTCCCGGTCGCGGTGGGTCACAAGCAAGGGGGGACCTCTCTCACTCTGGAAAAGACCCTAACTAGTAATCCCTTGCAGAGAGGAGTCCCTACCCGGGGAGGGGGTTTGTAAATCCTCCGTGTGGAGCAACCTAGTGCAGAAGAAGAGAAAGAGGGAAAGAGAAAGTGTGGCGCCGGACGCGGTTACCAATTATTTTTCTGGGGCTTGACTTGCAGCCTCCCAAAGGAAAAAAAAAAAGGGGGGACACTGCTGGGGGGAAGGACTAACTTTCCAGCAGGGAGAATGTTCTTTTGGGACCAGAAAGGACCCTGAGGGAATCCCCAGGGGGCTGAGGTCCTGGTAAAACCAAACTCGGGTGATCACGTGGGAGAGGGGGTCTCGCTGGAAAAAAAGCCTGCAAAGAAAGGGTTTCCAGGGACCCTAATCGCGGCAGGAGCCGCGGGGAAAAAAAAGACGCGGTGCCTTGAAGGGGAAAAAAAACAGCGCGTAGTCGCCGGTGGACGGCCCTTTTAATGCCCCTACACTCCTTGGAGTGGAAATTAGTCGGCAAGACTAAGGGGGAGAAGACAATTATTCCCGGGGGGCTACAAAACTTCGTAAATCGTGGAAAGAAGGCTACTCACTGGCTTCTACTATTTGGGATCTTTTCGGCCACGGCGATAGTGAGTGGGGGAAATCTCGGGGGAACAACTTATGAGGAGTAAGCCCCACAATCGCCATGTCACCGAAACTCTAGGATCACCGGCCTCAAATAATCTTCTCCGAGCCCGGAAGAAGAGGAAGGGGGGGTCTGAAGCAAAGGCTATAAAAGGGCTTCTGAAAAGCCCTCATTGCCGAAGAAAAAAGACTGAGCGGGAAAAGCCCACCCTTCGGAAAAAGAAAACCTGTTGCAAAAAGACACCCGAGAAGGAAAGCCGTGGTAGCAAGAAAGCTTCCTCTGGAAAAAAAGGAATTCTTGCTAACCAAAGGACACTTGGACCAGTAAAAAAAAGGGGATTTTTTACCAGGCAGCTCCTAAAACTGGCCCAGCCTCAGGGAGAAGAAAAGGCCATACCAATTCGCAGCGCTGGGGGGGGGGACAAGTTCTGGAACTCTTCCAGGGGGCGTGGATCCCAAAAAAAAGGGAGAAATGATCTGTCACAGCCAAAAAGATGAGGGGGGAAAAACAGCGGCCTGCCAAATAGGTGTATGCTCTTCTTCTACAATTCAACCGGCCGGAAGAAAAAAGGAGCCAACGAGTCCGGGAATTACAGTTCTCGTTAGGTGTGCCCAGCGTGAAGGTAGTTCCTGGAAATCTAATGGTGCCCCGGAAGAAAAAGCTTTCGAAAAAAAAGGACACGCGGGAAAAAGAGGATTGCTATACCTGCAAGGGCCCAAATGCGCCAAGGAAAAAAGACGGGATCGACGTGTTGGGTGCAAAAGTCGCCTAACGACGAGAATTCCACCACCGCAAGAATCTTTGAGCGCAGAAACCACGGGCCACAGTGGCCAAAAAAACCCTGTCCCCTCCGAAAGAACGTCCGTTTGGCGAAATGAGAAAATGAATGCCCCCTGAACCGAATCACCTCCGGTCCCCGCCAAAGGGAAAAGAAAGAAAAGGATCCCGAATGATGTGGCCTAAAGACCTTCATTGTGAGCCTCCTTAGAACTCTGCCGACAAAAGGGATCTTTGTCAAAACCCCCCCAGAAAAATCTCCTCTTTACTCAAGAAAAAAAAAAGTTGGATAAGGAAAAAAGAGCTGCCCGATATGGACTTAAAAATGTCCCCTGAATTCTTAATTCCTGAAGGAGGGAACTGGTTAAGGGCCACAAAGCCAGGTTAAAAGTGGTTACATTGGGGGAATGTCATGCCCGCCCAAGAAAAAGGAAGTTGCTGGGCCACAAAAGGGGGGTGCAACACGCAGAAGAAAGACGCGGTGAAGCCCTTCGGAACCGGCCAGAAATTCCAAAAAAAAGGTCGATCGAATCGTGAAGACGCCTGGAGACAACCCATCGGAAAAGTGGGGATCTGAACCTTGCAGGACAAACGTGAGGGCTTTCGCGGCACCAAAACCCTCCTTTGAGGCTGCCAGTCGAAGTAGAAAAGCCGGCCGTGATGACCGGTCTCAGGGTAGGGAAATCCCTAACGGGACGTCCTCCGACGACAAGTGTTCGAGGAACACGAAAAAAAAAAGAGGCGTGATACGGTGTTCGACGAAGAGTCGGAGAGAACTCGCGGAGTCAAGACCCCTTTGGGAGTCTTGTTATCATCCACCAGCCTCGAAAAAGGTCGAAACCAAGAAATTCCGCCGGGAAGTTGTCGTAAGAGGGATTCGTCAAAAGGCCAGGCCCGTGTACCTGAAGATCGAGTCACAAAAACCAACTTCGTTTGTCACAAAGATCTTCTAAAAAAAAGAGGGGTCCGCGAGGGACCTGGGGGGGAAAGAGGTTTCGGCGACCACCAGGGAAACCGGGTCGACTGGCGGGTGAAAAGGCAAAGAAGGAAGGAAGGCTCGGCCGAGGGCGGCGACGGCAGGGGAAGGAAAATGCGCGGAGTAAAGACTGGGATTCGAGAAGTTCGACTATCTCCCCAAACAACAAAGGGAGAGAGTGCTGAAAAGAGGAAAAAGATCTTCTAACAGAAACTAATTTACTACCTTCACTACGGGGCCTTCTCCGGGGAAAAGGGGGGGGGGAATACACTTCCTTCCGCTAGAACTCCTCTTTTTACCTACTTTTTCTACCCCCTAGGTGGGGATCGCAGGAGGAGGGAGACCCGTATGGTGCCCCTGGAAAGAATGCCAATCACAAAAAGGGGAAAAAATGGGAGGGTCGAAAAAAAAGGAGTGGGGTCGGCGGCCGTTTTTGCGAAAGGGCATGTGAACCAACCTGTGTCACGGAGATCCCACAACGCAACGGGAGGTAACTGAAAAAACCTAAATACATGGTCGACGAGGAGAGGGTGGAGCGCGTACAAAAACTTTCGGGGGAGAACGGGTCGGCATCAAAAAAGAGTTTCTGTCCTCCAACGACTGAGGGGACCGATCTACCAGCCCTAGCCTCTCGAGGGGGGGGGTTTTTTCCTCGTACAGGTCAACGTTCAGGGTGGAGGGGGAGGGGAGGCCCTAATCAAAAAAAAAAAAAAAATAAAAAAAGAAGGGGGAAGTTTCCGGGCCCACACGGGGGGGAACCTACACGGCCCAATTAGTGTTCCTGTTGGATACTGGCATGAGGTAGAGGGAGTGCACCTATACCGGGTTTTCAGGCTCAAAGAAGAGAGGTGACCCTCCTCATCTTTCGCAGGAAAAAAAACCGGGTTCGAAAGAACAAGGAAAGTTGTGTTTATCATCTCAGAGATGAGATCACCGGGAAAAAAAAGATCTGGAATCGTACTGGAGACCCTTCGAACCCTGTCCCAGGTCATCCCCGGCCGGGGCAAAAACTGGGGTGCAACCCCGTGGTGACAATCACTGCAGGAGGGACGTCATTACAACATGCTCCAGCAACCTGGCGTGCAAACGGAACCAATAAAAACGTAAATCCCGCATTAATTCCAGGAGAATTTCCTTTCCAGGGTCAGGACATGTGGGGGGGGGGGGGAAACTATATAGGACAGCAGTAAGGGCGATGGATCCAAGGGGCGTTCCGGCGGCGTAAAAATCTGGCTATGGGAGGTCGAGGAGTTCTTTGGGGCCCTCCCGGCCATTGTCAGAGTAGGTGGTGGCCGGCGGAGTACTAGGGGACAGGGGGGGGCCATCAAAATACACTCATCAGAGGGACATTTCCCAAAGGGGGGAAACGCTAAGCAAACTCTGTTTAAAAGGGGCGCAAGTCGGGTGCATCATGCACGAGGAGAACATCGCGCGGGCGCCAACACGAAGTGAGCGTCCTTGTTTTCTTCCCCCGATGTCGGGAAAAAAAGGGAAAAATCCCGTGGTGACGGCCATCCGGGGGGGTTCTCCGGGAACATTTTTTCCAAGGGGAGGGGGGAGGTGGTGGCAATACGGTTGCAGGAAGTCGGTCGACGGGGTGTTGTCCAAGGGGGTCTATCGGCTCCCTTTCTGGGATTTGTCCAAAAAAAGGGGGAAAAAAAAAAAGAAAACGGCGGCAAGGATTCGAGCGGGCTCTTTCCTCTCAAATCTTGGGCGGGGGAAAAAAGACCCGACTAAAAAGAACAAGGCGGGGGGGGGAAAAAAAGACAACGACCAACGCCACGCCCTTTGCCAACCTCTAACAAAAGAAGAGCTTTGCACGAAAGACGTTCCCGGGCCTACCAGGTTTCCGCTAGCCTTTGCCGAAGCTGTTCTTGGCAGAAGAGCCTCACAGGGGAATAGAAGGGTGGAGCGGGCGGCGTTCCAGGGGGGGGCTTTTCCAGATGCGTGAAGAAGGTTCAGAAAAAAAAACCTCACCTGGGGAACTCCGAACTAAAAAGAAAAGAAAAAAAGAGCTGCGCTACTTAGGTCTGTGGCTGGCCTGGATTCGAAAGGTGTCGGCTGGGAGGGAAAAAGGAGCTTGAAAGGCGGTCGGGGGGGACCAAGCACATTTGAAACGGGAGACGGTCGGGGGACGAGTGGAGGCACTCAGGCCATTACACTGGGAAAATCCCTCTCCCCAGGGATCTCGTCAGAAGATGCTCTTCGGGGGGTCTGTCAGCAAAGAGGCCCTCTGCGTCTTCCTGAACTATCCTTTGGGGTTGGGGGGAAAAACTCTGTAACGAAAATCAGAAGACCTCAGATTCAATTAATTCAAAGAATAATCATTATGTGCAGATTCTTCGACCAAACGGCGTCACGGGAAAAAAAGCGACTCGAGTTTTGCCAGAATGTGTGAGAGGCGTTTGAGGCATGGGGGGGTTGTGGATGAATTCACACGGAAGGGGAAAATATAGAGATATCCCCACCAGGGGGATAATCTCCAATTGGGAAAAGCACCACACCTAAAAGGAAAAAAGGCACATCGTCGTAACTAGAAAAAGAAAACCTTTTACTCACGTATAATCAAGGAAAAGGCGCGTGGGGGGAAAAGTCCTTACGGCGCCCTCATTTGCAAGTCGTGTATTCTTTCAAAGGCCGCCCACCGGAAAATCTCCTACGACTTGAACTGCCAGCAAACTCCTCCGTAAGGGCCTTTGGGCCCCTCCTCTGAGAAAAAGAGGATCCAACGCGGCTGAAAAAATGCCTTCGGGGAAGCGCTGAAAAATACCCGGACGGGAAAAGACAAGAGGCTGGGGAAAATACAACCCCTTATTTGGCCGCATGGTGGGCGCGCGCCCAAGACAAAGTTCGACCCTGAAGTTCAGGGGGGCGTCCCGAGTAGGCCGGAAAAGTGGGCGGGGGAGCCGCACGCAGGAACAAGCCCCATGAAAAGATGCGCCGAGGGAAACCTGAGGGTGACCGTGTGGCCTCTCCAAAGGGGGGGAAACCGGCCGAGAAAAACGGGGAAAAAAACCAACGAGTTCGGCTTCTCGGTAAGGGCCGTTCGGGCGTTTGGCCGTGTCGTGAGAAACAACCGCGGGGTCCCAGGGGTGTGCAGCAGCTTGGCGAAAAAGGAGAACAGCTGCGGAAGCGGGTGCCGCGCCCAACCGGCGGAGCCCGGGAGCGGGGGAGGTGCAACACCGTCGCCGAAAAAACAAAGGATGCCACCACACGCACCAGAAAAAGGAATATCTTATCGCACCACGGCAAAAAAAAAAAAGGGGTCCCGCCACCTGCCCTCGACAACCCGAGCCTACCGAAAATTGGACGATAAGGAAGGGGCCCTGAAATGGGGAAAAAAACTTCTCACATCAGCGTTTCCTCCAGGGCTTCGGAAACGAAAAAAAAAATATTAGGGGACTCCATCTTCATTGAGGTAAACCCGAAAGTAAACTATGAAGAAAAAACCCAGCGCGGGATAGTGTCCCCGACTTCTAAACCGGGCGCCGCGGGAAAAAAAAGGGAAAAAAACGCCTACGTGGTTGGGAATTGCATGAGACCGTATCTGGAAAAAAAAAGTACTGAAGTCCTGCATGAAAAAAAAGGAGACGGGAAGGGGTCGTTCGGAAAAAAAGGCCCATCAGGTTGCAGGGGCTGCATCGATGGAAAAAGGGGGGGAATTCCCGGGGGGAAAATAAAAGTGGAGGGGGGGGCCACCAGGACACATCCTCAATCAGAAAGGTTGTTGGGAAAAGGAGACAGGAACGCGGTGGACGGACGGGGGAGTACGTAGATGAGGGACCAACGGTTTCGTCATCAGGCTGACACGGAACACAATCGGGTCTAACCCTTGGGTTTGAGGGGGAGGCGCGAAAGAGGGGGGATTGAAGACGGACCAAAAAATCTCGGTGTGCGGGTGACCGAAAAAAAGAAACCCGGTTTGGAAAGAAGCCCGTGATGACCGGTGGGTGGCTTCAAAACTCCACGAACGTAAGAGACGACCACCAACGAACGGGGGGCCTGTCGATGAACACCGAACCAAGAGGGGGACTATTCTTGGGAAAATTTGGGACTCCTTCCCGTCGGAGAGGGGGAATTAGCCGCACCAGGTCTACTACCGAGGGGGTTAGCGCAACCCAGCAAACCTCGTGACCTCAGAAGGTTCTCTGAAGCCCGGCGTGGGGACTTGAAGGGAAAAAAAAAAAAAGGTGGTCCCATGACCAGCAAGACGTAAAAAAAAAGGCCGCCTACAGACGACCTCCATCTCGAAAGAGGGCCCCGAATGAGAAAGGAAAGGGGCCGAGTTAGAAACGCACGAAGGGACTATTCACCAAAGAGAAAAAAGTCTGGTCATCCGAGGTGCAGGACCAAGGAAGGCGGCGGGAACCGCGGGCGGCAGAAAAAAAAAAATTTTCCTTCGGAAAGGGGTCCGTACTCGGGAAAATGAGGGGAGCGTTCCGCCGTAGAACAACTAACAAAACGTGAAAAAAATAAGAGATCGGCGAAAAGAGTACCCGAAAATGACAGAAAGGAGGAAAGAAACGGCCCCATCCGTGCCACCTCCGGCGGGGCCGCCCGGACGCCGCCGGGGTGGGTACTTTTCCTGATTAGAAAGAACGTCCATCAGGGGATCTCATTCGGGGAAAAAAACGAACTCAAAAGGACTGCCTACATCTGGGGGGGGGGAGAACTCCCGGAAAAAGAGATGTTATTTAAAACGAGGGGGGGGGGCGGGCCGGGTTGCAGATATCGGTGAACCACTTGACGGGACATTGTGAATAGAAGACCACGCCCGGCTGGGTAACCAACAGGAGAAAACATTCCTATCTACTGTTCCTATAGGGGGGGTTATCTCTAAAAAGAAAAACCGATCCTTCTTGGGTTCACCGCAGGGGGGGAGGTTCTGAATCAACCGAAGTGGTTTTCTCAAGGTCCTTCTCTATCCTCCCCGAACCCCGGGGGAAAAAGAAAAACTTTTTTTGACAGTTGTTGCCGCCCCAAAAGGGGAAGAAATTTGGTGCTGGGGGGGGAATCTACAAGGGGTTCTTTTTGACTGAATCCAGGGGGGGGGGGAAAAATGGAGTGCTAACCCTGAATCAACAGAAACACGAGGAGAGAAACCTTGCGACTGCAGTTAAAAACGTCAATTCGGGGGATCCTGTTTCCACCGGCGAAGGAAAAAAAAAAGGTCGCGAAAGGGACGAACCCCATATCCAAAGACCCGAATGGGACCAGCCAGGAGAAAGAGGTCGAAACGTTGTGGAAAAGCATGGAATCGAGAACCGTAAAAGGGGGTCCACAGGAAAAAGAAGTCAAACCCCTGAAAAAAACCGGGGCGAAAATGCGTCTGGGGGAACCCCAGCCGGGCAAACGCAGGGAAAACGAGGGGGAGGGGGGACCACAAAGATTCATACCATTGAGGAAACCGGAAAAAGGGCAAGCCTAACGAAAGACTGCAAAGGGAAGCCCCTTCCCGAGGGGGTCATTACCATTTTGGGATTCCTATGGAAAAAATCCGTTGCAGCTTACTTGCCCTGAGAGGGTTTTTTGTGGTAAAAGAAGTTAATTGCGCGGTAGCCCTGCTGTTGCGTTGGAAAGGGGGGGATGTCAGTTTGGTAAAATCCTGCTTGGAAGGTTCTTTTTTGCAAGTTTTAAAATTAAGGTAAAGAAGAACGAAGCTGGAGGGGAAGGCTTTGAGAAGGCCGCGAACATCAAACCTATGTTGATGGGGAGGGGCGGAATGGTCATCCAGCGTACCAAACTCAAAGGCGTCTCCGGAGAGGGCCGCCCAATCCTCTGTCGTCAGGGGGTTTCGGAGGGGGCATGGTTGGCGGGGGAAAAATCAGCTTTCCCCAAAACTCAATGGGGGGGGGAAAAAATTCCGTTTATGCGGTGGGTGGGGGTTTCGTCTGCGTCCGGTTGTGTCCAAACTCTCTATATACGTCGGGGAAAACTTTCTTGTGGGACGAAAATTCGACGGTCTCCTGAAAAAAAGTCTTCTCGGCTGGCTCGTTTCGCCTCGGAGAAAAAAAGCCAAGTCTTGGGGGGGAAAAAAAAAAGAAAAAAAAACTACGACAACCAATCGCGGTGAAACAACTTACACCGGAAAAAAAAAGCTGGGACCAAACAACCCGAAAAAACTAAGACCTATCTGGGCCGTCCTCGCAAGCTCCTCCGCCCACGCTGTTCGTTGGGGAAAAGAGGAAAATAGCCTCACGTCAACACTGAAAAGAATGAAAAGGGCGTTCCCGATGATGGAAGGGGAAAGATCCTGCCGTGGAGAACGGCGTGATCCAAACCTCAGCAACTACGAACTTGGGAAGGGTGCGCACTGGGTCCGGCTTACTACCTCGGCCCGAGGGGGGAAAGTTTCCTCCCCACTTTGTTTAGCCGCTGCACGGCGGGGAAGCCCTCGGGGGTCACCAAGGGGCCTTTCCTGGTCGTCGCAATGGGGGTGCACCCGCATTCATGGGGCCTCGTTGTAGCTGGCCTACAAGGAAGCAAAGGGGGGGGAATAGGAGAGGTGGGGGGTGCAAGGGTCAGACACATGCGAGACGAATCCGTCGGTTTTGCCTGGAAAAGTGCCTCCCCGCCGGTAGGACAATTAATGCGAAGTAAAAGAATGAGATTCCTATAAGGAGCAGTCACTGCCCCAGGAAAAAAGGAAGAGAAGAATGTTTAATTTGCTTCGAGAG
>Ga0179591_1483274_pt1 | contig 10599 bp, 15 predicted proteins | sample CZOMad2_1_08_16f_FD_182891 | JGI IMG/M metagenome (GOLD analysis project Ga0179591, IMG submission 182891) | Vadose zone soil fungal communities from Angelo Coast Range Reserve, California, USA - CZOMad2_1_08_16fungal (PacBio error correction) | ecosystem: Environmental > Terrestrial > Soil >...
CGGGCTTTGTACATTTCGAGGATCAGCGGGACCTGCTTGCCCGTGGGGCCCCTCCCCCCACTCCACCCGTGCCGTTTTACGGGATTTCCCTTGCGAAACCACGACCGCGGACATGGCGTCAGCGCGGGGGGGAGGCAATATGAGCACCGCACTGAGAACAAAATTGGCACAGGCGTCGCATCGCCCCGGAAATACCCACCCGTTTTTTCCGAGTGCGCCGTCAAAATTGAACTTGGCGCAGAACCGCTAAGTTTTTGTGCACATAGGCCCTGTGGAGTCCGGGCGGGCGTCCTGAAGGAATCCGCATAGGTTTCGGCGAAAACGCGTGCCGTGACGCGTACCGGAACGACCGTCCGCCCCTCACCCTGTCCGAGGATCGGCCAGCGCCTTTCGGAACGAGTTCCAGCCCCTCGCCGAAGGGTACGTCGGGCGCGTTACATCCCGTCCGATCACCTCGAAAGATGCCCGCCTTCCACACGGCCCCACCCCCCCCCCCCGGGGAGGATGCTGGCTTCGGCCGCGGCGAAACATAAACCTCGAGCTTCCACGGTCCGTCCGCTTCCGCGCCAGGCGCTGGCTTCGAGGGCTTCCCCGAGCCTCAGGCGTCCGCGCGCGACGAGTACAGGCGCGCCGGCCGTTGAGAGACGGCGCGCCACCGCCGAGCTCACCACTCAGCCGCTTCTTCCCGATCGAACAGAACCGAGTTCGAGACCCGCGCTCGCCGGCCCCCGAACACGCGAACATGCCGAGACGGCCCCGCCAAGGTGGACGCCGAGCGAGGTGGCCGCCGCCCGTCGGACCTGAATCTCGCGGCGCCCGAGCGCATCGTCCTCTGCGCCCGGATCAGAATGGCCTTCTTCGCCAGTACCTGCGCCACTGCTGATGCTGCTCCTGACCTTGCGCGCGCGATGTGGGGGCCCATCTCCGAGCCAGGGAGGGGGCTCGCGAAGCTCGGCAGGTGAAACCGAGAAGACCGTCATGGTCCGGGTTCTCTCCCCGGCCGCCCGCCCCCGCCTCCGTTGGATGCGCGCCCCCGAACAAGCTCGCCCGCAACCGCCTCCGCCGGCCACGATTTCGCGATTTCGCGGAAACGCCACCTGCCGAGTGGCCCAACTGCGGGACCACAAGCTCTACTACTTCGTCCAAGCAGCCCCGCCCTTCGTGCGCTCCGCACGCCATCGGCTCCTGGCTCTTCATCCCCGGCGCTTGCCTACGAGCGGTTTACGCGCCTCGACGAGTGCGGCGTATTCGGACCGCATCAAGGCGTTTTTCCGGGCTGAAGTACGGTTTGCCGGCGCAGCGGGGAAATACGCCTGCGCCCAAAGGCCTCTTCGCCGGCCCTCCGCGGGCCGCCCTCGGTCCCTCGCAGTTCGCGGCCGCTCCCGCAGCCCGCCCAGGTTTTCACCGCCCGGGGCGGCCGCGGGAGGCGACCCGTTCTTTCCCGAGCCGCGGCAACGCGTCTACGACTTGAAGAGCTACGCCGTGAAGCTCGCTCGCCAGCCGCCAAGACGAGCAGCTCGAACGGCGACTGTGAACGATCACCGCCCGCCCGCCCCACGCAGACCCTGTTTCGAGCTTTCAACCTCGACCCTGCCGCGGGTTTCACGGTGAGCAGCGTGACCGTGAACGGGTCCGTCGCGAACTCGCCCGCCAGGACATATCCTGAACGATACGCCCGCGCCCGATTGGCCCTGCGCCCAAACGCGACTTCACCGTGCGGTGGTTCTACGGCGGCCACTTGAAACACGTCCGCGACCGGACCACGCCGCCGGCCCGACGGCTGTATCCCTACCGAGGACGGCGACCTTCGTCGTACGAGCCGCCAGGCACGCCCTTCCTGGATGCCGGTGAACGACAGCCTCAAGGAACTTCGCGACGTGGGACTTCCAGGTGACCGTTCCCAAGGGCAGGAACCGTGGATGGCGAACGGCGTGCCTCAGTGGTCGAAGACCAACAGCGGCGACAAGACACACTTGGCCAACCTTGGCGCCGAGAGCTCGCCTGGATGGTTGTCCCCCTACCTCGGAACGGTCACGAACGGCTTCTTCCGACCCTCCGCACCGGCAGCCTCCCCCCCCGAAACGGCCTGCCCGCTTACGACGCGGTCGACCCGCAGACGCGCTTTCTACGGCCGAGAAAGACCGACCGCGACCTGAGACGCCTGGGCCAACCTAGCCGTCGAGCCGGAGGCCGGTCGACTTTCTGTCGAACCTCTACGCCGCGTTACGCGCCACGACAGCCGTCCCGCGGCCATCGTCGATTGGGCGCCGAACGTGGTGTTCCGCGCCTCCGAGACCCAGACGAAGCGAAAATAAAAACGAACGTGCTGCCCGGACGAGCCTCACGATCGTCCACGAGCTTGCGCACCAGTTGGTTCGGCGACCGCTCTCGTCCTCGACCAGCTGTCGGACATGTTTTGGCTGAAACGAGCCTTCGCGACCGGGAGCGAGTGGATCTGTACCGAGCGCCAACGGGCCGGCCAGACGGGACAGCAGCCGGTTCGAACCAGCCTTCTACGCGGACCCCGAGGGCCACGAAAGGCGGCCAAGGGACCTCTGGTTTTCACCGCACCCCGATGCGCCTGCCCGGCCCCGGCGGCCTTTTCGGCACGCCCGGTCTCCGACCGCGGCGCGATGGACGCTGCAGGCGGCTGCCGCCGAAGGGTGGGCGGAACCCCCACCCTTCCTCCGGGATCATGCGCGACTGGTACGCCGGAGCCACCTGGAAAACTCGAACGTGACCACGGCGCAGTTCATCGCGACCAGCGGATCGCGACAGCGGCCATGCAGCTCACCGGTTTTCTTCGACTGTGGCTTCTTCCAGGCGGGCCGCTCCCCGAGCGAGCCCGTTGGTAGCACTATCCTGAGGAGCACATGGAGACCGGCCACGTTTTTTCAAGAGTCAAGTCGGGCCTCGCCCGAGATCCGTGACGGCGGGCGTGGATCATGGATGTGGTCACGCCCGAGCAAGGGCGCGGATCGCCGGAGGAACGCGGGGCGCCGCCGCCGTGATGGCGCTCGAGCGCGTGTCCCGCCCGACATTCGCCGCGACGGCGGCCGTGCGCGCCATGACGAAACCCCCGACCATGGATCGAGGCATATCAAGGTGAGGTCTCGATCCCGGTCATGCGAAGGCGCGCATCGGCACTCGTCCGAGGCACCCCCGGTGCTCCAGGCGCTCGACGTGGACTACGTGAGACGAGTTCCGAGGTGCCTTCCACCTCCCCGCGGACGAGGCTCACCAAACATTCGACATTGGCTTCGAACGTCCGTTCCGTCCTGCGGCGCTAGCGAACCTGGGCGAGGCGCCTCCTCGCTCGCCGAGGCGCCGCGATGATCCGCTCGAAAGGGGAGGCCCGGCCACTGGGGAACGTCGTCGAGGCCGTGCGCCCACATCCGCATGATCACCGGCGAGATCCGCCGGCCTCCAGTCCGCTCTCCGACATGGAGTTGCCCGACGGCCGCCCGAAGGAGCTCCAGGCCAACCGCTCGAAAGCTCGTCAAGCCCAGGTGGCAGCGGACGGCCGGCTTTTCCGCGTCGTGCCTCTTCGTTTCTGCGCCGGCGGCCATCGCCACGCCGGCGGAACGCCGCCCGTGATGATGCCCAAGCTCGGCGCCGAGGGCAACTTTCGTCCCGGGTTCCCCGGCATCCCTTCAAGTTTCCCTCGAACCCGGACACGCGCATAGCGCGAATCGTCTAGGCCACCCACGCACGCGGGCAAACTCGCTTAGCCGTTGGCCCACCGCCCGCCCTTCGGCGCGAGCTGGGCTAACGCGATCCGGCATCGAGAATCGGCACGCCCTTTTCGGAGAAACGGCGGTCTGTGCTCCAAGCACCGCGGCTGGTTAATCTGCCGTTGGGTCGGCGTAACTCGCCTCCAGTGGGTTCGAGGCCCACGCGAAGCGGCTTTCGCGACCTTGGCGCCCGTCCGAGAGTCAGACCTCCAGAGGATCTCGACGGTCTCGACGCGCGTCGTCATTTCCCGGTGGTGAATCCACAACCATCACCCCGGAACCCGACTAGAAGCCTCACGAACCACTGCTCGATTCGTGCGTTTTCCGGAAAGGCCCGACTCTCCGGAACAATGCGCGGGAATTTATCCTGTTGGACAGGGACCGGAGACCAAATCTTAAAGTTGTAAAAATTTCTGGACATACAGGAAGTCCGGGGACGGTAGCAAACAACAGCCCGTTACATGGGTGTAAAACGTCCCAAGCTTGGCAGGTAGATACATGGCGTCAGTGGCGAGTGAAGAACGGAGATAAGTGCTGATGTATCCGAGGGTAGGCTTCGCGGCTCCACGCGTCTTCAGCCCGAGTGGAATGAAGAAGGAATAGAGGGGGGGATCCCCATGGGTGGAGAAGGCGGCCGGAGGTCGAGGTTCCTCGCGGAGGTCGACGGGCCACCCGGTGGCGGTGCGCCAGGAACAACATCCTGGCTTGTGGCGTTTCCACCCGAAGCTCACGGAACGAGCACCGGCTGCCATGAGTGCTTGTGGATAGGGTCCACCCCGCAATGACGGACTCCGCCGTTACGACGCGCCTCGGCCCCAGATCCTCCGTCCGCTACTCGACGAAGGGTGAAGAAGGGCGACCGTGTCTCCGATCGGGCCGTCCACGGCCGCGGAGCCGCTCTTGGCCCAGCTTATCCTCACCGAGCGAGGTTTCCCTGCGCGCGGGCCCGGGCCCTGCCCCGAATCATGCAGCCTCCAAGCCGAGCGGGGGCCCAGGCGGCCTTCTTCGACTCCGCGAGCGACGATCAGCTCGACTGTTTCTCGCCCACCATTGAGTGGCGGTGCAGACGCCGACGTGGCCATCTCGGTGATGCTTCGCTCAACACCGCGAAGCTTGTCCCAGATCGACCCAAGAAGCAGCCCCGCGCCCCCCAGAAGGCGGGCTGGAAGTTCGATCATATCCCTCTCCGTCAACAACACCAACAAAAAAAGGAACGAAAGCTGAGTACGGAAAGGGTATAAAAAGATTATAAGAATATGATCGATCTTCCGCGGCCTTCCTAGGGCCGGGGGCTACTGGCTTTCTTGGGTCCGATACTGGGACAGCAGGAGATCTAAGCTTTGCTGTTGACGGACGCCCATGCCGACCGAGAGATGTGCCACCGTTCCGAGGCGTTTCTGCAACCACCTGCCCGCCTCACTCCATGGGTGGGCCGAGAACCCAGTCGAACTGTGCCCTGCTATCGGTCGCCTCGCGAAGCTCGAGAAGGGCCGCCTGGGCCCCCGCTCGGCTGGAGCGCCAGATCGGCCAGGCCGCCCCTCGCGCCGACCCTCCTCGGTTAGATCGCCTTTGCACGTAAGCCGGCCCCTCCGCGGCCCGTGGGACCGCCCGCGACTCCGAGCCCAAACAAAACGTCGCCCTTTCTTTGCACTTCGTCGAGTAGCGGACGAGGATCTGGGGCGAGCGCCGTCCGACGCCGGGAGTCCGTCATGCGCCGTGGACCCCTATCCCACAAGCCACTCATGCCAGCCGGTGCTCGTCGTGTCCTCCGGTGTTGAAACGCCACCGCCATGGATGTTTGTCCCTGCGCACCGGGCCACCGGGTGGCCCGTCGCCTCCGCGAGGACCTTCGACAAGGGGTCCGCCGCGGCCCTCCTCAACCCATGAGGTGGGCTCGGATGAAGACCTCGTTGAGCGGAAGCCCGCCCCTCAAAACATCACCAGCTCCGTCTCGAAAGGACGCCAGCTGGCCGCCCGAAGGTCGTTACGGCCGGACCCACTCGAAATGGTCGAGAAACACCAGGTGTCCCCTCCAACATGATCATCCCGCGCAATTTCCGAGAGTTCGGCTTTCCGGAACGCCACAAACTCTAGCAGTGGCTCGGTGAGGCCCTTCTCGTTTTCCGAGTCCGAGGGTGATGGTTGTGGATTCACCCCCGGAATGACGAGCGCGTCGAGACCGTCGAGAAAGCCTCTTGGAAGTCCTGAACCTCTTCGGACGGCGGCGCCAAGGTCGCGAAGCGTTTTTGCGTTGCCGCCTCGAACCCCAACCCTTGGGGAGGCGAGTACGCCCCGACCAACGGCAGCTTTCATCAACCATCCGCCGGGTGCTGGAGCAAGCCCCGCCGTTCCTCTCTCCCGCTGAACGTGCCGAATCTCGAATGCCCGGCAATCGGCGGTCGCCAGCCTCTGCGCCGAGGCGGCGCCACGCGCTCCCGGGTTTGCCCGCGTGCGTTTGTGGCCCTCGAACGATCGCGCGTTGCTGCGCGGCTGTCCTCCGGGTTTTCCGAGGACTTGAAGATTGGCCCGGAATCCGACCCCGACGACGAAGTGTGCCCTCGGCGTCCCGAGCTGCATCCAATCAAAGGGGCGGGCCTCCGCCGGCGTGGTGGCATGGCCGCCCGGCGGCAGGGCACGACGGGGAAGCCCGGCCGTCCGCCTGCCACCTTGCTTGACTAGCCTCGAGCGGGGCCTGGAGGCTCCTTCGCGGCCGTCCGGCAACTCCAAAATGTCCCATGTCGGAGAGCGACTTGGAGCCGGCGGATCCCTCGCGGTGGATCATGCGGAAATGTGGCGCAAGCCTCGACGACGTTTCCCAGTGTGCCGGCCCTCAGCCAAACCCCCTTCGAGCCGGATCATCGCGGCGTTGCCTCCTTCGGCTATGCGAACGGATCGCGCTCGCCCCAATGTTCTGGTCGTCTCCGCCATAGACGAACACAGGGACCGTCCCCGGAAAGCCCCACATTGAATGTCGCTGTGGTGAGCCTCGTCCTCTGGAGTGACACCTCCCTGACTCGTCCACGTAGCCGACGTCCGAGCGCCCTGGAGAGGCCACCTGGCCTCGACGAATTGGGCCGATGCGGCCGCCTTTCGCCATTACCGGGATCGAGACCATGCTCCCTTGAAATGGTTGGCCCTCCGGATCCATGGGTCGGGTCGCTCAATGCGCGCCCCCCACCGCCCGCCGATCAGCGTTGCCGAATGCCGGCCGGGGCAAACGCCCGCGGCGAGCGCCATCACGGCCGGGGCGGCCGCGCCCCGCGTCCCCTCCCGCTAAAATCCGCCGCCCTGCTCGTGGCGTGACCACATTCCATGATCACGGATAAGGTTGAAGAGGAGGAGAGAATGCGGTAGTGGGAGATATTAGGGGGTGGTGAGGGATAAGGATCGGAGGGGCTACAGCAGCATGCTAAAAAAAGGCGGCAAGTAGTTGAGGGCGGGGAAGGAACAGAGGAACGCTGATGAGAGCAAGTGACGACAGTGGCGGGACGATCGGTCTGACAGTTAAAGATACAAGTGCCCATGAGGTGGGAGGCTAAAGGAGTACCGGTACCCTTTTGTGTTTCAAGAAAAAGCATTCTCTCATCGGCGAGGCCCGACTTGACTCTGAACGTGCCGGTCTCCATGTGGCTCCCTCAGGTAGTTGCCCCCTTACCACTGACCCGGCTCGGGGCCGGCCCGTCCTGGAAGAGCCACACTTCGAAGAACCTGTCCGAGCTGCCCTGCCGCCTGGTTCCGCGGCCTCCGCGGAGAGGGGTCGCGATGGACAACTGCGCCGTGGCACGTTTTCGAGTTTGTTCCTTGCTTCTCCGCGTACCAGTCGCGCATGATCCGGAGGAGTTGTGTCGCCCCACCTGTCCTGCGGCCGCAGCGCCTGCACGTCAATCCATCAATGCGCCGCGGTCGTAGACCGGCCGTTTGCCGAAACAGGTCCGCCTGCCGGGCAAGCCATCGGGTTGCCGGGAAACCAAGAAGGGTCCTGGCCCGCTCTTCCGGTGCCCCTTCGGGGGTCGCGGAGAGCCTGGTCCGAAAACCCGCTGTCCCGTCCTGGCCGCCCGTGGCCGCTCGGGTCCAGATCAACCTCGCCTCCAGGTCCCCGCGAGGCCCTCGTTCAGCAACCAGGGTCCGACCAGTTGGTCGAGGACGAGAGCGTCGCCCTAAACACCCCTGGTGCCGCCAGCCATTCGTGGACGGATCGTGAGCTCCGTCCGGGCGCATCACGTCGTCATTTCGGCTTCGGTCTGGGTCTCGAAGCCGAAGAACACGTTTTCGGCCCGCCCAATCGACGAATGGCCCGCCGACCTGTCCGTTGCGCGACGCGCCGTTAGAAGGTTTTTCTGACAGAAAAGTCGACCTGCCCTCCGGCCTCGACGGCTAGGTGTGGCCCCAGCGTCCTCCCCGGTCCCGCGGGGTCTTCCCCCCTCTCCTCCGCCGTAGAAGCGGCGTCCTGCGGGTCGACCGGGGTTCGTACAGCGGCAGGCCGTTTCGGAGGCTGCCCGGGTTCGGAGGTCGAAGAAGCCTTTCGTGACTCGTCGCGAAGGTAGGACAACCAATCGGCGAAAGCTCTCGCGCCAGTTGGCCAGGTGGTCTTGCGCCCTCCCCTGTTGGTCTTCGACACGAGCACGCCGTTTTCGCCATCACGGTTCCTGGCCCTTGGGGGGAAACGGTCACCTGGAAGTCCCACGTCGCGAAGTCCCTTGAAGGCTGTCGTTCCACCTGCCATTCCCCCAGCTGGGCTGCCCTGGCGCCTCGCTCCACGGGACGAGGCCCGCCGTCCCTCGGTCGGAATCCAGCCGTCGCGCGCCGTGGTCCGGGTCGCCGGGACGTTGGTTCACGTGGGCCGCCAGACCACCAACCCCGCACGGGTTGAAAGTCGCGGTTGGTCGCAGGCACTACGCGGGCGTGATCCCGTCAGCTCTGGGTCCTATTTGCAGGTCGGAAGTTTGTTCCGACGGACCCGTTCCACGTCCCGGGGCAAGGACAAGTGGTGCAGGCTGCTTCACCGTGAAAGCCCGCGGCAGGGTGTTCCGCGGCGTTATGGTGTTGAAGCTCGACAGGTGTCTGCGTTGGCGCGTGCGGTGATCTGTCACGTCGCCTGTGCCGAGCCTTGCTCGTGTCTGCCTTGGCGGGCTTGAGAGTGCGCTTGTGAGTTCGATGATAACAAGAACGGGGGCGTATAGAGGGCTTAGCTGGCGGGGGGGCTCTATGGTCAGGCTTCCAGGTAGCCCGGCCTTTTTGCCCGCGCCTCCGGGAAGAACGGGTTCGCCCTCCGCCGGCCGCCCCGGGCCGGACAACTGGGCGGCCTGCGGGAGCGCCGCGGACTGCGAATGACGAAGGGCGGCCCGCATGTCCGCTGCCGAAGAGGCATTGGCGCAGCTATTCCCCGCCTGCCCCGCAAACCGCTACTTCAGCGAAACGCCTGGATATGCGGTCCGAATAACACTACTCGGTCGAGCGCGTAAACGGCTCCGTAGGCAAAGCGCCTGATGAGCGCCAGGAGCGATGCGTTGCAGCGCAACGAAGGGGGGGCTGTTGGACTAGTAAGTACGGCTTGTGGTCCCCGCCAAAGTTGGGCCACCTCCGGACAGCGGTGGCGTCCGCGGTATCGCGAATCCTTTTGGCCGCGCGCGGTGCGCGGGCGAGCTGATCGTCGCGCACCACGGAGCGGGTGCGGGCGCCTGGCCGGAAAGAACTCCGACCATGACGGTCTTCCCCCCCCCTTCTCGTCCCACCCTGCCGAGCTTCGCGAGCCACCCCCTCCTGGCTGGCGAAGGCCACCAACACCCCTCGGGCGCAGCCAGGGTCGAGCAGCAATCAGCAGTGGGCGCAGGTAGCTTTGGGCGAAGAAGGCCCCATCTGATCCGTTCCGCAGAGGACGATGCCTCTCCGTCGCCCCGCGAGATCAGTCCCGACGGGGGCGGGGCGGCCACCCTCGTCAGAGAAAACGCGTCCCCCCCCCTTGCGGGGCCGTCTCCGGCCATGTTTCCGCGTGGTCGGCCGCCGAGCGCGGGTCTCGAACGCGTCTGGGTCGATCGGGAAGAGCGCTGATGGTTGAGCTCGGCCGGTGGCGGCGCCGTTCTCAAAACGGGCGCCGCCTGGTACTCGTCGCTCCGCGTGGAACGCCTGAAAGCTCCCGGGGAAGCCCCTCGAAGCCCCGCGCCGCCTGCGCTAAGCGGGACGACCGTTGAGCTCGAGGTTTTCCGCGCGCCGAGCCCAGCTTCCTCGGGCCTTGTGGAAGGCGGAAGGCGGCCTCCTCGAGTGATCGACGATGTACTGCGACCGTCTCTTCTGCGAGCGGCTTGAAACTCGTCCGAAGCGTGGGGGGATCTCCTCGACAGGTTGAGGGCGGCGGTCGTTTCCGGTACGCGCGTCCACGCAAACGCCGGTTTTTCCCCTTCCCCCTTCCCCGAGCCGCACCCGGCTATGTCGAGGAGATAGAGTCGCTATACCAGGACTCCCCCGCCCCCGGAGGGGGGGATAGCCGGAATACGAGAAGCCACATGGGGTCCGGCAGGAAGGATATTGTGCTCAACTTTACGGTGTGGCTGCTTGCTTGCCAGAGGTTCCTTTTTGACCGAATGGAGAGGAACGTGGGGGGGGGCGCGAGAATGTTGCGGGGAAGCGTCACTCGTGAGAAAAACGTTTGTGGTATTGTGTTCCCCCGGGCCCGACTGCGACGCCTGTGCACAATTGTTTCCTCGGTGCTCGGGGTGCTGCATATCCTTCCCCCGCGGCCTGGACGCCCCAATGTTCCGCGGTGTCGTGGTTTTCGCAAGGGGGAATCAGTACGTGCACGGGTGGGAGTGGGGCGCCCAACGGCCAAGCAAGGTCCCCGCCTGCTTCCTCCCGACCCTGTACAGCCGTC
>Ga0179591_1275340_pt1 | contig 10598 bp, 8 predicted proteins | sample CZOMad2_1_08_16f_FD_182891 | JGI IMG/M metagenome (GOLD analysis project Ga0179591, IMG submission 182891) | Vadose zone soil fungal communities from Angelo Coast Range Reserve, California, USA - CZOMad2_1_08_16fungal (PacBio error correction) | ecosystem: Environmental > Terrestrial > Soil >...
TACCTCTACCAGGGTTGGGAAACAGTTCAAAGGGGAAGAAATCCTTTAGTGTTATGTTGGAATGGAAAAATTCCAGGCCGGGTCCGAGACGCGGGAATGTCATCCATAATCAGTTTCAAATATCGGTAGTCGTTGGCCACGAGGGAGTCTGTTCCTGGAGCCCTCAAAAGAAGACAGAAACCGTATTCTTAGGGGGGACCGAGTGACAGGGATACATAACCAAAAAGACAGCTGATACATATCCACTTATGAGGGCAGAGGGGGGCTCTGCACAAAGAAAGAAGGATGCCTCATACGAATACAGGAAGAGATATATCTACGAAGTTTTGATCTAACTAGGAGGGGGGGGGATATAGTTGGGTGAGGGTGCAATGGAACAACGGGTGCTTGAGGGGTGGTCACAGCCGGGGGGAGCAATCAGATGCTCGTCGCCAGGGAGGCCGTGTCACGAGCAACGCCCTTCAGGTGCGGCGGACGTGTCCAGAGGGGCTCCAACCGCGTCCCGGGGTGCCCTCGTAAAGGGGAGGGGAAAAAGGGTTGGGGGGGGAAAGTGGGGAAAGGGGCTGGGGTTTCATGGGGGGCAGGGAAAACTGGCGGCCATCTGTGCGGGGATCAAAAATGTAAGGATGTCCTTCTGAACTCTCTCCTAGTTTAATTATTCTTTACCTACCAGCTGAGGAAAACCGGCAACTTTGCTGGCACGGAGGAAAAATGGAAGTTAGAACGGACCAAAGTGGCAGCCCCGATCTTCAGCCGGCAGGGAAGACTTGACTATGGCACCGCGATGAGTTTGAAACGCAGACTGTGGGAAGGCCGGGGGAAAAAGGAACCCCACCCTCAAACCATTTGTTCTCCCTCGATAGAGAAGTGTCACCCTAGCTCAAACGTCTCGGGACAGGCTCAACCCTCTTGTAGAGAAAGGTTCTTCTAGGGAACAAGATCAGGTAGACCTATCGAGACAAGAAAAGGTTCAGTAGCAACCGCGGGGAGATGGACTGTTCCCGGGAGAACATCTCCGGTAGGGCGCCCGAAGGAGTCAAGGGTCCTACATTGGACCGGGGGAGTCAACACAGGGTCTCGACTCACTTATTGGGGGGCGTCGGGGGGGGAAAAGGTCATAACCTCGCCTTGGTTGAGTTGAAGTGACCCTTGGAACGGGGTCGCAGGAGCGTATGAAACTCTAAGGGAAGGGACCAAGATTTACTATAACCAGTAAACTTCTTTGGGGGGGATAATCCTACGATGAGGACTGAGAAACGGGTAAGGATGAGGCGTATCTTACTATTGCGGGGGGGGGAGTCCGAAACGCGCTGTCAGCAGGCTTTGAACGAACCGGGTCTCATGCTCAACCTGACCAAAAGAGCCCCGAAACAGCGCGATTCCGGGTAACGATTGGCCAGGGAAACCCAAAAGGGCCTCGATCAATAACAAGGAAGGGAAGGGGGCCCTTAAAGGTACGTTGGAAGCCACCGGGGAGGGGGGGTGCATCTCAGTTGAGGGGGCAAAGAAATAATCGGGACTAATTCTGGTAGAAAAAGTACCAAAAAAAGTGACAGGACCTGACTTTCAGAGCGGAGGTTTTTTTAATGGCAAAAAAGCAAGGCTCGTCCTCATATAACTTAGGCAAGGAACGGTTAAGGAATCCGCGTACAGTGTGAAAAGGAGACAAAATTCAGAAAGGACGAACTTACTTCTTTGATAACTAGGGTACTTTCGTACCCAGGGAAAGGTTTACACGATGCGACATCAGAGGTTCGATCAAACACAAGAATTAAACAAAGGGGGGATTAGGAGAGGGAAAGGAAAACTGGGATCCTCATAGCGGGATCCAAGGTCTGAGAAACGCTACCAGAGTAGCAAGAAAACTTTAGAAACAGAGGGAAAAAAGTGATCTCTCCTCTGAGAAGGGGGCAGTATTAATAGATAAAAACGAAATTGGGAAAAGTCATCAGGGAGGCTGTTCTTGTTCACGTGAGGGAAAAAACCGAGTCGAGACAGGGGATCCTCATCAGTTTCGGGTGTAGACTGCTCCTTTGTGTCAAAGAAGTCCATGAAAGCTCGAAAACCTTTTTGGTTCACCATACAGGCATGAGAAAAAGCAAATCGGGGGGACGGATTTATTAATGACGGGTACACTGGACAGAGGGGCACTAACGAACTCTAAGTTGCGGCGTGCACTGAGGGCACTGGACCATTATCATCTATAAAGTGTCTGTCTGCCAGACTAGCTTAAACTAGGGGCCGAAGAACTCTAATTAGAGAGATCAGTGGAACATACAGAGAATGGCCTGGAATATATTATTCCTAGAAAACTCAATATCATCGGTCAGTATAAACTCTTTTTCTAAGCGCGAGGTCATTCGGGACTCGGGCAAATCGTTTCAAAAAACCGAAACCCCCAAAAGGGCGGGGGGGGGACCCTACCGACTTTTATCCATCCTGCATTGTTGGCCACACTTGTGGGGGGGGGGGGGGGGGGGGGGGTGGGGAGTTCCTCTTTGAAAAGGGGGGGGCCAAGGAGTTATTTTGAGGGGTTCGGAACGTACAGACTTCCCAAGGGGGACAAGAGAGCTGGGTTCCCAACAGAGAGGAGTCTCTTCATGGATGGCTCCTGGTTGGGTTTGGTTGGGTCATACTTTTGAACCAACGACCCTGGGGGACAGGAAAGGGGGAACGAAGGAGAGATAGGTCAGGGAAGCCGGAATAATGGGGAAAACAAGAAATTGGGTGGCGGTTGGCCCGGGTCAGGGGGTAAACTTGTAGGCGAAACTGCGTGGAAAAGAAGACGTGGCGGTGGGGGGGGAGGGAGAGTCCTCAGGAGGGGACGTGGGGGTTCCTGGAATGGGGCAACGAGGAAAGTGGCACTCGGACGGTTCCAGTTGAATTCCTTCTCGAGAAAACAATTCGCAGCAGGGCTCCCGGACGATGAAGTCCGGCTAGGGCAGGCAAAACGGCCGGCAGCGCGACCCCATTGATCCGGGCGGGAAAGGGTAGGGGCGACAGGACAAGGGAGCAACAGGGCCTCAATCAACAGGCTGGGTCTAGCACCGGGAGGGGAGGGCACCGGGAGCCTGGGGGCGCCCCGCCGGGAGGACCTCAACGATGGTGAGCATCAGGTATCTTGATACCGGGCTCAAACGCGAAGAACGAAAGCTAAGGCTTTTGAGCCTCCACGGGCAGACCAAAGATGAACAAGGGAAAGAGCAAAACTCGGCTCGGCCCCCCAAGTCACGGAGTGTTCATGAGCCGCGAGAGATGGACTTTCCCGGGAGGACGTAGGGGAAAAGTCAGAAAGGACGCGTTCGGGAAAGACACCTCGCCAGTAGTTGAAAGTGGGGGAGGAGGATCATGGTTCTGAGAGAAATGAGAGAAGAGGGCATCACGTTGTCTGCGGTCCGGGCTGAGGTAACTAAGAAAACAAAGGACAAGAATAGCAGCTGGCATGCCTAACAGCTATTCTTACTTTTACGGGCCTAGTTGGGGCTGGACACGATACGGATGTGTCCTGAACTTCACAGCTCACATGGTGTTTGGGGTTTTTGGTCTACGGCGAAGGGGGGGGAAAAACCCTGTTATCTTTCAAGGGAGAATTTGAAACGGCTACGTCTGGGGCACCCGCGTCACGGGACTGTCGAAAGACGTGGCCCCGTAGCCCTTAAGTGGGACGGGGGAGTTGACTTGAGAAAACTGAAACAGTAATCGGCATGATCTTTACCTCTCCACCAGTCTACAAGCGAGGCAACTTACTACAAACAAGGTGCGTAAGAGGTGGTTTAAGTTTTCGGACCTAGACAGCTCTGGTACGGTTGGCCTGAGCTACAAATCTAGACTCATCACCAAGGGTACTGCTCTGTTTGATCATTTGGCCGCTAGTCATAGGGTGACAACCTTGACGCCAACGGCTTTCGGGGCGCGGGGTGACCTGAATAATCAAGAAGATGCCTCTGCAAGTAACCAACAGAAGGGGAAAGGGAATTGACCTTCTCTGACGCGAAGTACGGAAGCCTTCAAAGGGCCGGCCGACGCACTTTCTGGGGGAGGGGACGGGGAACCTTTATAGGCACCTATCTAAATCGTTTCGGAGTGATGATGGCAGCAGACGGTGGGGCGATTCATGGCTGTGGCCAAGAAGATGAAAAGATCCCGCAATTGAAACCTAAACCCCGGAACCAAAGAAGAAAACCTTGTTGTGATTCCGGGTCGAGGACGCAAGATTGTTGGAGGAGACGCTGACTTCCCCTTGACTTTCAACTGCGGACCCGGGACCCCAGAACTTGGCGTCCGGCCGAAGGGGGAAAAAGGAGACGTCTCAGGGGGGGGACCTCGACGTCATTATCGCAGCTGAAAGGGTGGTCAAAAGGGGCCTAGAAAAAAACCCTTGATGGGGGAGGGGTGGCCAAGGACATGATCCGTGTCAGAAGATGAAAAAAGGGGGAACTTAAGCACATCAAAAGGGAAGGGAGATGCGGAGGAGCTTCCGCGCTAGGTGTCATGCGTTGGGATCAGAGAAGCCAAGTGGGCTGGTGCCTGGGAGAGATAAGGGATCGGAATCGTACCCCGATCCATCTTCTACTATCCAATTATTTAGGCTTCTCGTTTATGGGGGGGGGGATCTGGGACGAATCGTCAACTTGGACTGTCTGAAAGGACAGCCATGTGAAACGGAAAGAAGATAGCTGGCGATCGAACACCGGAAGTGTTTGGAGGGGGGCCTCTGTTGACGGCGAAAATGAACTGGTATTCGGGGGGGGGGAAACTAGAAAAAGGAAAATCCTGAGGATATAAGGTAAGAGGGTGAAATCACATAAACTGGCACCCTCAAGGGGCGGCGGACCCTGGAAAAAGTGGGACGCCCAAAACGGCGCCCGGTACTAAGGCAAAGGGGTTTTTAAGAAATGAGGCGTTCAAGTGAGTGACCCTGTGTATTGGGGCCTTGCCAGGACCCTCCTCCATCGGATAAAAGTCTTGGGGAGGGGTGTACAGTTCCTACGCGCGCTGCCCGGTCAGCTCAGGGATTGCTGCGTTCGGTAAAACCCTTCAAAGGGGGCTGCGAGCCACCTCGACTTTTGGGATAAAAAAAAAAAAGATGGAAGTAATTTCCTTGTAACGGACAGGAGCTAGGCATTGCCCCGGATCTGCCGAGAAATAGTCATAACTAATTTATACAGCATGAGGCATGGGAACCACGGCTTGTGTTCACTCTTGAGAGAAGGGCTAACCATTGTACCAATACATGTGTCTTACCCTAGATCGCTTCAAACTTACCAAAGATCTACTGCGGGAACAAACACCGTGTCACACATCAGAATGGAGTACTCGGTGGACAAGAATCGTACCACCCTCGCCCAGGCTGGACGATACGGTGATCGTTGAAGAGGTTCTTAAGTGACCAAGACCATCTTGTCGCCGGGTTAGAATCCATTATCATCAGGGTATGGGGGCAAAAGGGGAAAAAGGGGGGGACTCTTCAAGAGAGATGGAGAAAATTCTGGGAAAAAGGGACTCAAAAAAAATGGCTTGTCGGTGTGGACCCTCTTTAACATAGATCTAGAGCCTACTAACCTAGAACCATGATATCATCAAGGCCAAGCTTCGTCGGGAGGGGGCGTCGATCACCATATGATGGAAGAATCCCATAGATCGCGGAGAAAGAGGGAGCGTCGGTTGAACAGAGAGGGAAATGGGGGGGAGACTCAACTTGGCTAGATGCTTAAACAGGGCGGCAAGCGTAGCAAACGCATCAGTCGGCTCTGTCCTGAGAAAGGTGGGGACATTGTCAGTTATAAAGAAAGGAGGCCGTAACCGTCAAGAAAGTGGGGGGGAGAGGTCATCCTGACGGGCCTGGAAACGATGTCGGTCCGTCTCGTGCTGTGAAATAAGCGAACTCCTCGGAGTAAATAGGCGTAACACTAGATATACACTTATCTGGTATAGAGCGGCTTTTCAATCAAGGGGAAACCAGCGGGGTCGGCGTCAATTCGAGTGGAAGCAAGTTGTGTTAGTGAAGAAGATCGGAGGCTCGCCGATGACAGGAGGGAGTATCGAATTCAGAAGGAGATGTTTGGGAGTTGGGGGACTCCTCGTTCGAGTTCTCAACCCTTATGTGATAAACGACGGGGCGGACGCAAGCTAAAATGAGAGACTCTCTCAACACCACAAGTATTAGGAAAAAGTCTGGAGGGTGGGGCTTCCCAAGCTGGAGCCCTTATACGGGGAGAGAGGACCGAACCAGGGGGGACACTGAGTCAAGAAAACAGGGTCCGGGAGCATCTCGACCTCTGGAGAAGGGGACTCTATGTAACCACATTTCTAATCATATCTTCAAGGCACGGGGGGGGTTAGGGGGAGTACCGTTACGGAGATGGGGGAAAACCTCCTCGATAGTAAGGAAAAGGATTTTTGGGTCGCTCCGAGGGAGGCAAGGTAGAAGGGTTGTCCCTCGCGGACGCCCAGCCGGTGGGTTCCATTACCGTGTCAGGAGGAAAGTCCTCTTACAAACCAGTTATATGAGGAGTAGGGCACTTTAGTCACTGCAAGATCGTTTTCACAACGCGGAAAGCACGCCGTTCGAGAGGGGCTAGCTAATTCGGGGGTCAGAGCATAGAGCAAAGAGTTTAGTCTGACACCTCGCTGAAAACTGATCCCTCCACACTTGCTCGGCCGCAAGACCAACTAAAAACTAGGTCCGTGAGGGGGAAAGGAGGACATCATCGAGCTGAAAAGCCCATGCATCGTGCCGGGGGGATGATATTGGGGGTCGAAATCTTCTAGGAGCAGTGGAAAGAGAGGCCGAGGTTCAAGGAGGGGGGCCCCACCTGTACAACTCAAAAAGTCGATACTCACGCTTTTAGAGGGAAGGCGTGCCGGGAGGGCCCCACTTTTCAATATGTAGGACCCGGATGAAAGGTGGGGAAAGAGGTGCTACAGGACAAGAAAGGCCCGCAATCTTACAAAAAGGAATTGGGTCAGGCATGGAAATGGCGGGGGGCCGATCGGTTGACCCACGCGACGACCTGGAGGACACAGGTTAGCATTGACAAGAAGCGGTTAGGATCGTCCTTTTGGGAAGATATGATTACAAAAGTTGAGTCGGCCGGGAGTGGAAGGGTCTAAAAAGAAGTTGAGGACAAAAACCTGCCTTTGTAATTTGCCCGTTACATCCCTGAGTCTTTGCCGTGGCAGATATCGGGGTTGCCCTTCTCTTGTGTCTGGTCTTCCTTACCTTCTCGTTGTGTCTAGTTCAGGTTTCTGCTCATCTGTTGAAAAAATCTGAGAAATCGTGGGAAGGGAATGGAGGGGTCAAGAACAGGGGGCAAGAAGGGACGGGTATACCGCACCAGCTGGAGAAGTGGAGGGAAGGGGGTTACGGTAGGTACAAGGCCACGATCACGGGAACTAGATCGCCGTGAATCGGGCTTGCAAAGACCTGGATTACAACCGGGGACGAATGGTTGTTGATCCCCTCCGGGGTTTACATACCGAATCAATATGAGGGAGCCAGGTAGTGAAATGCAAGAATAGTGGGGTAATTCTGTCATCTTTGCTTGACTTTTCTGAGGGCCGCCTGGGCCCACCACGACCTGGGCAAATTAGAGGACAAACAAGAGGGCATATCCACCACGGCACTTAAAGGCGGAAAACGCTAATACTCTTCTTTCCGCTTCAATGGAGGCGGTCAGGATGTCTAAACTGCGGTTTTTTTTTCTCGCGTCAACACCCAGCAAGCTCAATCAGTATGGGACAGCTTTACATGTAGCCGATTGTAAAGAGGAGCAGCTAAGAGGCAGAAAAGGTCTACCGGGTGACTGGGTGGACAGGCTACAAAAGAGGACAAGAAAGATCCTCTTCGGAGGGGGGGGGGTGGAGGGTATAAGTGGCCAACTTCGGGGGGGGATGACAGGGAAGGGGAGGCAGGCTTACAATCAAAAGTGGAGCTAACTCGAGAAAGCGAAAATATCCAATGTTTGCAAGAAAGGATTGGTACAAGAAGGGCCGCGTTTAATTATTGACCGGGTCTACGGTGAGAGGGGGGGTGAACACCTGGAAGCTAGAAAGTTCACTTTCTTGGCCCGGCCACGACCTTAGGGTCCGGGGTCCTGGGTGATAAGGGTGTACGGGACACTTCCTCAGGACTTGAAAATCATACACAAAGAGGTAATAGAGGACGCCGCGACAAGCATCTCCCACAAGGGTTGTTCCTACTATGGGGGGGGGCTGATCGGGCGGGAGGCCTCGAGAGGTGGTACGAAATAATCGAACCGGGAGAGGAATCAAACCTCCTGACGAGCCTGGTCGCAGTTCCCGAAGGTCTAGATCACCAGAAACTCCACGAAGGGCTTTGTTCCCTGAGGGGAGAAGAAATTGGTGGAATGGCTCATCATTCGCCGGAGCCAGCTAGTAAATATCTCGAAACACAACAACTAGGATGTCGTAACTCGATATGGAACCGAGGCTGAGACTCGGGGATGATCACGGCCAACCCGCTCTCAAGGGAAACGAACCTTGGGGTTGGGTGTTCCTTGGAGTTGAGAAGGACATTGAAGCTGGAAATGAGAGAAAAAGGAGTCTTCTTCTTATGATGATGGGGGCTCATGTCGATCATGGTTTCGTCAAAAGACGGTCAGGTAAGCCCTCTCAGACCCAGAAAAGAAACACTTTTGGCTAACGGTCCTGGTAGGGACGGGGGAGGAGGTCCCGGAAAAGGACGAGGTAGGTCCCAATGAAGAAGGACCACTACGTTCCTTTAAAAAACTATCCAACTGGGACTTCGAAGAACGTACATCCCCGAAGTAGAAATATAGCAGAAAAGGTGGTGAGACTGCCGTCGACCCGTATTAGTTGTTGGCTTAAGGTTTCCAAGAACCAGGGTACTGGGGTCGTCGGGTGTCCGAGCTGTCATGGAACATTTCATCATCAGCCAGGGCCGTGATGGAGAGGAGGGGGAGGAGGCTCTTCTTTTACTGGCGATTATGAAACATAAATGAAAAATGCGATCCGTGAGGAGAGGGCCCGTTCTAGGGATCAGCGGACCATGAGAGATGCTCCAGTTCTCCAGCTGAAGTGGGTAGAGCTGTGTGGGCGAGTAAAAAAAGGAGGAGTCGCTGGGGGCCGAATCAAGAAGAGATACTCGCTAAGGAGAAACGGGACTGGGGGGCGCGAATGGGGACGAGGTTCGGGTATGGAGAGGGTTACGTTCGGGTGGAACGGGAAGGAGGGATGCTCATAAGATTCTTCTCGAAGGAAGGGGGAAGGGGTCAAAGTCATCAATAGATAAACAGGGGGTTCGTCGAAGTCACCTGCGGGGCGAAACCGAAGAAGCTGGAAGGACAGGGCTTGGAAGGCAATGTGTGGAGAGGCCATGTGCGGGTTAACAGGGGACGAAAAAACAAGGGGCACTGTCCCGGAAAAAGGTTGAACCAGAAGTGTTCTTGACCCTTCCGAGCCGTTATGCCCGCCAGTCCATTCGGATTATGGCTGAGGAGCAGGCCAGAGACTTTTCATAACCGGGGGAAAAAAGGGGCACTTACACCACCTCTCCTGAAACAGATAGAGGAATGAACGGGCAAAACGACTGGAATGAAGGACGACCCTCTCCAACATTAAACATCAGCTGCCGAAACGGACAAGAGAGGGGGGAAACAGGACTCCAGTGTTGGGTTGCGTCCTCTGGATAACCCATACGATCTCGACGTATGATCCAGGATAAACCTTTGAGGGGGATCACAGGTCTTCTCAATTGGGTCCAAGAAAAGATCTGTAAAAACTCCATCAGGGGGCCTGCCTGGGTCTTTGAAGAATTGCAAGTCCAGAGAAGGGAATTAAGAGGCGGCCAAGGCACCTCATCAAGTGGTTTACAGTTCAATGAAAGAAGTGGGGGATAAGGATCAACTCATTAGGGGCGAAAGAAGTGTATGGAATAATAATCCTTCGTTGTCAGGACAACAGAGGACCCTAGTCTCCTACAGAAAGGAGGAGGCGGAGGCGCTTAAGCTATTTGATCTCAGACAAAGTCCGAGCTGAGTGGGTAGGGACGCCTCTAAGGGACCATGGGGGTCAACCTCAGGTTCTCGTATGGGATGCAGGGGGAAGGGTTAGCCGTGAGGGTTGTAGGAAAATGCTTACATAGCTGGGGAATGCGATAAAGAGGGACCTGGACCTTTAGGAAGAGAGCCTACGAGAGCAAATAGTCTTAAACTAGGGGGATTGAAAAGATTTGAAAGTAAAGAAAAACAAGTCAAACTCCTCTCTCCCCCGAATCTGTCGGTGGGCACTTTCGAGGGAAAGGGGGGACTGGGGAAAGTTGGAGACAAAGAAGGGGCGTCTTCGAGGGCGGGGCCTAGTCGGAACTCCTTCGCTGATGGAAAAAGAGGACAAATATAAGGACCGGGGATCTCGAGAGCCAGTGGCGTTTCACCATCAATGGAGAGAGTATTCTCAAAATTTGGGGGTAATACGGAACGCAATCACGCGGAAAAGAGAAAGGCTCGAAGGGGATCACTTCATCTGGAGACCTTTACTAACGTTGCGGTGCATCGTGTACAAGACAACGACAGACTTATAAAAAGGGATAAGCTACTCGGCCGGAAGAGAAAAAGGAA
>Ga0179591_1289789_pt1 | contig 10598 bp, 6 predicted proteins | sample CZOMad2_1_08_16f_FD_182891 | JGI IMG/M metagenome (GOLD analysis project Ga0179591, IMG submission 182891) | Vadose zone soil fungal communities from Angelo Coast Range Reserve, California, USA - CZOMad2_1_08_16fungal (PacBio error correction) | ecosystem: Environmental > Terrestrial > Soil >...
ACTGGGGGGCCATATAACAATCATCTACTATATTTGGGACGGGGAGGGGGGGGTACACGAAACGATTCTTGGAAACTCCGCTGAAAGCATCGACAAGTCCGAAAAAAAAATTCATCTATCAATCATTCAGCTAAAAAAAAAAAGCGGGGAGGGTAAGTTACTTCAAAGAAAAGAAAACTTGATCGACTCACCTCGAAAAAGGAAGGGTGGACGGCACTCTTAATAAGCGTAAATTCGCCTGGGGGCGTCAACTCGTCACCCCTCAGAAGAAGGGGGGAGGTCGTACGAACATTGAGGGTTAATCAAGGAAAGTGACGCGCTTAGGTCCAGAGTAAATGGGAAGACAGGCCGGCGGGACAAAGACATATTGGAGTGACCGCGGAAGGTACCTAGGGAGAGCGCGTCAGAAAAAGGAAGGAAGAAGTAAACAATCTTAGAGAAGAGAGTAAGCATCAACCCTGAAGCGAACTCGGAAGTCAGTGGGGCGGCAGCTCGTGCGAAGGCACGAAAAACTAAAGAAGTACAATCTCCCATGGGGGTGGGGAGTGGGGCGGGAAGATACAAGAAACGCAATCTCAAAATTTGTAATTTACAAATCTATATGGGCAAAGGAACTATTTTAACAAACCGTAGAAATGGAAAAAGACAGAAACCGCAAATCTCAGGAAAGCAACGGAACAAGCCTAAACTGGGCGGGGGTGTTTGTGGAGGTTGTTGGTGGGGGGGGGGTTGGGTCCTTAGGGGACGCAGAGAGTCTCTTTGTTCGCTCATTGGAAAGAAGCCCCCTCGCAAGAACTAGAGGTTGGAACAATCATCGCCTACTAAACACATATGGGCGAGGGGGATCATTCTTACTCTTGGGGGGTGTGGGTGCGCTGCCTATCCCGGGGGATACCTCACGAAATTGGCCTGGGGAGAGGTATCTACCGGCCTGCACAACAACATCGGAGGAACGTGTTGGTCGAATCGAAAAGAGTGTGCTGAGGAAGGTCACGTCCAGATTGCTGGAGCCATGCCATTCTGTACTTACTGTGGAAGGGAGTCAGAAGAAAAAAGCGTCTTTCTAGACCCGCCAACTGAAGGGGGGAACCGAGAGCGTTCTAACGGGCATTACCGCAAGGAAAAAAGATTGGAGCCATTGGACTTTGCTCGAACGCGGGAATCGAAAAGGGGGGGGGGCTGGCCTCGAAATTAAGCTAAGAGAGGAGGAAAACGGAAGCCCCTCTGGAAAGCAGCGTAGTGGTGGGGGCACCCGGCGTGGGGTTCGAAAAAGGACTTGATCGCAGGAAATGGGCTGAACTCATAGGACCAATGCAAGTAAGAAAAACGGGCTGACAAGGCAGGAGGATTTTGTCAAAACGCTCAACTATGGGTGAGAAGAATCGAGATCAGAAAACGAGGCAGGGGGATTAAAACAGAAAGGAAACAGTTGCGGAGAGCGGAGCTCCTAAAAATGGCAAAACCCAAGAAAAGAAACTAAGGCAGGAGGGAAAATGGTATCGTGAAGGAAGGGGACCCCAAGCAAAAGGATTATTATTGTTAGAGAAAAAGGATACTAACCTCCAAGTAACGAGAAAAAACCGAAGAATGGTGGCCGGAGGATTTCAAAGGAAAGAATCGTAGGGACGGACAAGGTCAATCTTAAAAAGGGGAAGCACATGAAAAGCAAGACGAAAAAGAAAATCTTGTGGGAGGACAGAGGAATCGAGTGACCGGGGTGTGTATTAGTGGTCCAAAGCAAGTCTGGGATGTTCTCCATGATTCAGAGTTTTTAGATGCCCGAGCCCCTCCTCGGTTGGGCGGATAGGGGAGTCAAAAACACCCTCAATGCGCTGGGCAAGAAAGCAAGTTCCGGAGAAAATCGCGCGCAGACGACGAATTCTGGTCAAAAACGATTAAAGGCCTGGGATCTATCGGACAAAGCTGGGGGGGAGCGAGATAGACGAAATCGTCAACATGCTTTGCGAGGAGCAAAAGCCAAACGCGGGGCGGCCTTCGATCGACAAAGGACTTTTGTTTAAATAAGAGAGAGGGTAATGTCGCTTACTACCGAACGCCGGGAAGGAGGGCCAAGGGATGTCCGGTCCTGATTCGGGTGACGCGAAGAAACAAGCGTTGAGAGTTCTCAACTCTTATCAAAAACTACAGTTGCGAGGGGGATCGCGAGGCTGGTAAATACACTCTAGACCTCCTCGTAGACACATCACTGAGACTAAGCGGGTGGGAAGGCTACGCACGGAACAGGTCTTATCCTAAAACATCACCCCTACCGAAGAGGGGGGGGGGAGGGAAGATTTTCATTCATCGACAATCTGGCTACTTGGCTCGAAAAAAACATCGTGTTTCACTTGGGAAGGGTCTCAGGAAAAGTCGCCTCACGGATAAAAACCCAAGAGAGGGCGAGTGGGGGGAACCGGACAATGCAAAAAATTCGATTGAGGTTCAGAACTAGGGCGAGCCCGGGACGCAAGCTGCCGAGAATAGAAACGAAGGAGGGATGGACATTTGTAAGGGAAACACCGCCAATGAGCCTTCCTAAGTCGGGGGGGGCGAAGGATGTCGACGCGCAGCGGCACATTTTCATCGAAAAAACGGGCCTGGCCGAGCAGACGCAAACGACGTTGAGCGATCCGGTTGCGCCTCCGACCGAAGAAAAGCATGCGGGGGCTAGAAAACAAATGAGTGAGGAGGGGAAAGAAGATACAAAGAGAGAGAGGAAGGCCCAGTGGAGAAACAAAGTCGCACTCGGTCGTGCGAAAGAAAAAAAAGTGCCTTGGGTGACCCACGGAGGAACCATACTTGCAGCGAGGACAGAGCGAAGGAGCAACCACGCCAGTTTTAATTCTAATTTTCAGAAAAGGTACCACTGTCGAAACGGCGTGGGGTGTAAAAGACTTGAGACCAGGCTCGAACGGTCGAACACAGCAACGCCTGGGGGGAAAAGAGTCAAAACGCCTCTAAGTATATGGGTTGAAGCAGGGGGGGCGAAGAGATGCTAGGAGAAAGGGGGGGAAACGCATGTAAGAGACGGTCGGAGGAGATGGGGCGAGAGCGTTCCCCTGAGAAACCGGAAAGCAGGGCAATCGTGCCGGTTAGGTGGAGGAGAAGACGAACCGGTAGTGCGGCGCAGGCACGCGGTCGTGCTAAGGGGAGGGAAAGGGGAAGGAGGAACTATGAATTAGATCTCACTCGCAAGGGAGCGCCATTGTATAGCAGAAGGGAGAAAAATCTAAAAGTTTTAAGCGAAGCACATGGAAGGCCCATTAAGACGCGCACAGGTTCCACTTGAAACGGCTTCAGCTTTCGGGGCAGACACGAAAGTCAACGGGAGAGATCCAACCAGACTTGGAAAAAGGGGGGGAAGCTCTCTAGGCCCCGCAAATTCTGCTTTGTATTGGTAGGCGGGGAACGCAGGACTATGGCAGACGATATCGGTCCAACTGCATTGGAAAAAAGGATCTCTACCCAAGACCTGCTCAGAGGGCGAAAGAAAAAGGACACTAGACGATTGGAACGTCGTAACGGACATCATCTCTAAAGGCGCAAAGTTGAAGAAAAGGGGGGATGGGGTGCTGGCACCAGTGAAGACGAAAAGATGGTAATGGACTTCGAAGGGATGCTCAAACTCGGGTAAATTGTCGAGAAGAAGGTGCTAGAAAGCCTCAACCCCAGGTGAGGGACAAGTCAAGCGATCTCTGGGAAGGAAAATCTGTGGGGGAAGGTGTGAAAATAATTATCTGCATCTTTCGATTCCAACAGTGAAGAAGGGGGACTCACGGAACCTTAGTCCGCAACCTTTTCGAACAGCACGGGCCACAAAAGTCGGGGTTTTTCTAGAAAGGGGACCTACCCTGGCGTTATCTTCGGTGGGGGGGGGTACACGGAAAAAAGTTGGTCGTGGGGTTGGGTGTCAAGGTCACTCTCCCGCGAAATCAGAATCGGTGCGGCGCCTCTCCTGGTCTTTGTAAAGGTGGGAAAAAAGAGATCCGGATAGAAATGGGGAAAGTTGCTCTGGCCCCCTGAAGCTCTGGGGATCTCAGATCGTCGCAACTATATAGCGTGACAAAATCAGGAGCCAGAGGACGCAAATTAAGGCTTCTGTACTGTTCAGGGGGGAGGTCTGGGTGACCCACGGCGAGAAGCAAATCGAAAGAATGGGGGAAAACCCACGAGGTTCAGCGCTGAAATGGGGGGCTTAAAGAGAGACACTCCTTCACGCTCTCGGAGGGGTCCAAACTTCAGGAAATCTCATGCTACCGTAACGAACCGTCTGGGGGCAAATGATCAAAAATCTTAAAGGGAGGCAGAGGCCTGGAAAGGAACTCAGGCGTCCGTAGTCCGTTGGCGGGCCAAGGAAGATTGAAGCAAGGAGAGCGGAGGAAGCCCGAGATGGCATCGGTAAAGCATCGCCGTGGAAAGCCATCAGCAACCGGGTTCGAGGGAGGGAAAACACGGACGGATCCCGGAGGGGCAGGAAGTTCCGAAGGTCCACAGAGAAAATTGTGGCCGGGATTCTTCATGTAAGACTTTTAGAAGCGAAAATCATAAGCGAGGGTGACGAGCCCTTAGAAAAACGGGTTTCGGGAAGGCTTCCTGGGGTGCGCAAATAAATACACTTCTGCGAGGCTGGGGGGAGAAGTCACACAGAAAGGAATCCACTCCTCATGCAGAAGAAAATGACCTAGTTGGCAGCGGTTGACTGGAGCGTGCAGGTTGGCTCTGTGAAGTCAATGTCGTGGGTGAAGAGAAACAAGGTAGGGGGGTTTATGAGAAGCCGCGTCTTCAAGACGCTTGGGAGATTGCCGTTGTTAGAGTCTAAAAAAACCATTAGACGAGTTATGGTCGGCAGCTAAGGTATGACCAAAAACAAGGAACACGTACAGATTCTGCGGACACTAACTGGGGGGGATTGGGATAAGCGAGCTCTCTACAACTCGTAGGAGTTCGGGGGAACTTTTCAGAGAGGGCTTTGTTTGTAACGCGGAAAGCCAATATAAGAAAAAATGCTATCCAGGCATTCTTGCAAAAACATTTGGAACCGAGGAAGGACTACGCAAGGAACGCCAGGAAAAGCGTTCATCGTTTCCCTTGAGCCAGAAAGTTAGGGGCCACTCCAAACCAGTCTGGTGTGATATTTTGACGAACGGCTGAAGGAAGAAGTTTGAGATTCCAAAAAACACATCTGAGGTGGCAGTGGGAGAGGGTCAGGAGAACGGCTAACTATCGAAATGCCCAAGCGTTTGAAGCATGCTCAGGAAAGCTGATGGAAGGTCTCGGAAGATGGGAGGGGGGCAACAGATTACATCGGAAAGGGAACAACGACAAACAATCGCTTAAATTGGGGGGGAAGAGGCAAGTCCCAAGCAAACAAAAAAAGGGAGGAAAAATCGAGATTACTTTGTCAAGGGGAGAAACGAATCTAAAGAGATTTGGAAGTCGGGGGACAGGAAAGAAATGATGCCACTCTGCAACATCTTCCGCCGAAACACAGTAACAGAGGTCAGTAGGGAGCGAAAATCGTTATGGCTATAAATAGGGTCTGGGCATACGTGATCGCTCGCAAGAAGACGAAAGAGGTGTGGATGTCCTTTCAAACCCAGGCCACAGAGGGAGTCTGGAGCACAAAAACACACCGATGTTAGTACCTAAGGCATGGGGAAGAAAGTTCCATGAACTCGCTCTCCTGCTTGACCTTAGGTGCAAGGCGGCGGACAAATTGACCTATTGAAATGGATCTTGGGGGAGGTTCTCTATGGGGGGGCTATCGGGGGACAACTATCGATGAAGGCGGGTCTATCCGCGGTTAGGGCGAGAGTCGGGAAAGCAAGCCAGGGATGGGAAAGATTTCTATGTCAGCGGTTGGTACGATCGCAGTGCGAAAACCCAGAAAGAAGGTATTCTCCCTTTGTGGTGCGGGGGGCAGAAGCAAATCCGCCCTGAAAAGAAAAAGGCGGCAGTCTGAGACGAAATATAATAGGTTCTCTCGTTCAAAGTGTATCAAGATGGTCAAAAAATCAACAGAAAAAACCGGCACGCCTCAAAATCTGCAAAGAACCCGAACAAAGGGGAAGTCACAGGGTGCGAACGCATCGAAGGGGTTTTAGAGATATGGGAACACCCAGCTCTCAAGAAACTGGAGGGCAAAAACTAAAGAACTAATACGGAGAGTTTCAAGCAGGCCAGTAAAAGAAGAGGCTGTCGACTAGACCGTGAAAGAAGAAGAATGTGCGGCGCACTGAGAAAGGTACGCAAAAAAAGCAAAGCCGTGGTCTACCCAAAAAAAAAAAAGAACTCGAAAAGAGGGGTGCCTTGCTGGCGTCGGAGACTGCTGGCGCCAGATGAATCGCGGCGAAAAAAAGGGAAAGGATCACGCCGAGCAAAAGCGGATGATTCTATGAACCAACAACGAGGGGGGGACCGGAAAGGGATAAAAGGCAGATTCCTATCGTTGTGAAAGGGAAAAGGTGTCTCCCAGAAGCGGAAGATCAATTTGAAACTCGGGAGATTATACTTACACTTCTAGAGGCGAGAGCTGCACAAAAAGCAGGCAAGACCGCGGAACCTGGGAGTGTACAGACAAACCCTCTGGGTCGAGACCGGGCTCCCTTAAGTTCGTAACTCATACGGGAACCTGAACAAAGCGAGAAAATCCAAAAGAATAAGAGAGGATTGTGCTCTGCGTTGTACATCGCTCTTCCTGAAAAAAGAGGGCATGGTCAGAGTGTATCAAAGGTCACCCTTTGCAGGGAGAAAGGGCATCTCCCCCAACAACCGCTCAAAACAAGGGGAGGCGCCTATAGGATGGGAAGGATAATTAGGGGGAATGAAAAAACCCGACACCAGAAGGTGGATAAAGTCCCATCGTGGATATACCAACTGAGGAAAAAACGGGGCGGAAAATGGCTGCTAAAAAACAAACCGAGGGGGGGGGGGTGGGGCACTTTCGCTTTAGGGAAAGGGAAGCGGAGAAAGGAAATGGAGCAAAGCTTGTCAAAAGGGATCCAAGGCAGCAATCTAATCTCATCCCGAAAAGGGGCTTGGGCAGGGGGAAGAGATAGGGGGGGATGCTCCCCGGGAGTCCTTTCGATCCTTCGAAACTATTCTCGAAAAGGATGGGAATAGAGGTTGGGAACCTCGCACGCGTCCCTATTTTTCGGAGTGGGGGAAAAAAAGTCACAAACTCAATGCTTTTTAAGAGAATGCCGGGGAAGGGAAGACCGCGAGAACCGCCTAAGGCGTCGCAGGCGAGCAGAAAGTGTGTCTTGAAAGGAACAAGCTGTCGCGGGGCGCCGAATCTATGCTAAGATCTTTGTGGCCCCGCCGATACCCTACAAGGAGGGAAGGCAGCTATCTGGTCAAGGGAATGCTTTGGAAAGGCACCGACTCTCGGTGAGGGGAAGTAACTCGACGCCGCGTTAGGAGGAAAAATGGCCGTCTTCATGGGCGAAGGTCTTCTGCTCCACCCTCATGATGAGAGGCATAAAGGGGGGACTAGAGAAATGGACGAGCTCTCTGGGGGAAATACATAAACTCGCGCGGGCCGTCCGCGGTAAAGGGGCCAAAGTAACCGAAAGCGCGTGTAAACGGGCCCGGCAATCCTGTATGAGCAGATCCAAGAACAGCACCGGGGGGGGGGGACGTCTGGAGTGGGCGGAAAGGGGCCAGATTACTTGGGACGCGAAAGCGACTCGCGGTCGGGCATATGCGTTTCCCAATGGGGGCTTGAACGCAGACCGCTAGCCTCACGGATAAACCCGAGAGAGCGGCGGTTTACCGAAAGAAAAACACTGCGTGGCTGTTTCATTGTCACAAAAACTGGAAAAAGATTGCACGTACTAACACCAAGTCTGGGACAGTACATGTGGTCAATGGGGGCCTCCAGCCAATTGAACCTTAAAAGGGGTGGTGGGTGCAAGAAACAAATTACGCGAAGGCTGGACCAATTGAAGTCAAGGAAAAAATTCAGACCACGAAACGGGGGAAGAGGTCCTGGTGCTGCAGCCCTGCGCACGGGCGGGGAAGAGGGAGCGTTCCGATGCTAAAAAAAAAAAGGGGGGAAAGGGGAAATAGGACGCTCGAACTCGGTGCCGAGGGTCAAGGATAGCAGCACCCGAGAACCGGGAATTTCAAGGCGGTGGCGGACGGAAGGGGGGGCAAAGAATAAGGAATGATGGGGCAAAATAGCAGCTGCATGACTTCGAAAAAAGCAAGAAAACCACACAAAAAAAAAAAAAAAAAAGGTTAAAAAAAAAAAAAAGAAAAAAAAACAAAAAAAAAAAACCCACAAAAAAAAAAGCTGGGGAATGCTCCTTGTTGGGGGTCCAACAGAACTGGTCCTGACACTTCGGGGGAGGTACGCATCTTGCGCTACATTTTCTACATCTCTAAAAAAAAAAGAAGCGCCGGGTGAATACTACTAACAAACAGCGAGGATAGGGGTTGAGCAAGGGAGGAGAAATATGTCTGAAGGGAGCATGGGGTTAAAAACGCATATGCAAGACCGAAGTCGATGAGAGGGGGGGGGGGGGGAGAAACCAGTCACCTGCAAAAATCAAATCTCTCGGCTCGGGTTGCGGGGAAGGGCGAGGAGCAGACGGAACAGGGGAAAGTGCGAACATTGCTCCACAGCGAGGTGCTTTCCATGTGGAAATGGGAAGAGGCCAGGTAGATGAGAGGTTTGAGCCCAGCACTGCTAAAGTGCTCGCCATTTTCGACAACGCCGTTCGAAGGACGCATGGTGTTAAGCGAATCACAGGGGGGAAATACTTAACGCGTCCAGGGGGAAGGTACGCAAGGAAAGCGCGTCTTCGGAGCCGGAAACGCGTCTGGCGGGGAAAACACGTCAAGTCAGTGCCCTCCTGCCAAGCACCGGGGCCTTGTCTGCGTGGGTTATTGAGTGCAAACTCATGACGATGGGGGGGGGGGGGGAATCGATATAGGAATGAGAACAGCATGGGGTTCCTAGCGATCAGTCCTAACATTCCCTGCTACGCTTTGAATCTTCTGAGCGCGCGAGATTGAAAAGAAAAGGCAGGAGCGCCACGCCTTGGTGAAGAGGGGGGCTGGCCAATTATCCGAAAAAACAGTGACTCGGTGCGCGCTGATTCGCTAAAACTGATAATTAAAAATGGGAAAGATACGAAGTACTACCACACAAAAACGGGAGCTGGAGCAGAGATCATCTGAAGGGGAAAAAAAGCTTGGTATGGATGAGAAAAAGAATGAGGGAAAGGTGCAAGGGTGCCAATCTTGAATCAGCGTGGGAGGAAGCACACCTCTCCATCGACCGGGCGAAAGAAGCAGAAGGCAACAATGTAAAGGTGTGTTTTAGAGGGGTGCCGGAACTGGAGGGGTGCAGGGGTTAGAAGCACTGTATCAGAATTCCGGGGTAGGGGGGGAGTCCCTCTACAAGCGCCACAAAAGAGTTATTCGCAATAGACGGTTTCGTGGGGATGGTGAGGAAGTCCTCTAGCGCCCCTTTGGAGTGAGCTCATAGAATTACAAATAACGGGCTGGGGGGGAAAGAAAAAACGGAGCTTCGAAAAGAGAGAGGACAATCTCCAGCTGAATCTTTCCATAGCTTCGGATGGGGGGCAAATCGTGGCTGGGAATCCGGATAAGTCCGAGAAACCCCGACGCACTTAAACTAACCTATGCAAAAAGCAGCAGGAAAGGGCATCCGGGAAGAGATCCCAAGAGAAAGTTTACTTCAAGAAAAAGAAAAAAAAGAGAAGTCCACCATTCGACTAAAGAGGGAGAAGAAAACTAGAGAAAACCAATCCATGGCAAACGAAGGGAAAAGGAGTGGACCTGTCGATCGTGGAGCATCTCTGCTAAAAGGGGGCGGGGGGGGGGCATAGCAGGCATAGCTGTTTGCTAAGGGGTTGCGGCAGGGAGACCCGATGGCATACTTCGGCCACATTCAGACGCGGGAGCCGAAACATTTGGAGGGAAGGTCGCCAAAGAGCTGCTTGTTGTTGGTTAACCTTGGAGCAAAGAGGCACAGAAAAGGGAACATTGGTCGAAAGTTCAACGGTATAGTAAGCCCACAGCGACCGGAAGAGCCCTAACATTGTTTATTCGGGAGCGGGGCGGGGAAGTGACTCCCAGAATAAAATCTTCTTGGGGAAAACTTTGCCGCTTCCCATAGACACATACCCGAAGCAGCAGAGGAGGAAGGAAAATAAAATGCCAAGGTTTCTTTCTGGTCGGGCCGCGATATCGCGTGCAGGTTATTGAGGGGGCCAAGGATACGGTTGAAAAAGATACCCTAAAAAAAAAAAAAAAAAAAAAAAGAAAAATTTCGTCCGGAAAGCTCTTCGCAGGGAGATGGGGGGGGGGCGTGTGATTGAAGAGAGAAAACAGCAAAACCAAAGTGCAATACCTGAAGTTGAGTCGGCAGCTTCACGGACGAAAGAAAAAAAAAGAACTCAAAGATTAGCGCACAAAAGGGCTGGGGGAATGCCAACGGGAGCTGAGGGGGAGCAAAAAGCGAGTTTCGAGTTAAAAAAGATAGCGGACCAACTACTAAGTAAGGAAAGGCACCCCGGCATAGACCCTTCAATATTCCACTTTGGGTCAGCGGAAGGGATCTTAGG
>Ga0179591_1297242_pt1 | contig 10598 bp, 11 predicted proteins | sample CZOMad2_1_08_16f_FD_182891 | JGI IMG/M metagenome (GOLD analysis project Ga0179591, IMG submission 182891) | Vadose zone soil fungal communities from Angelo Coast Range Reserve, California, USA - CZOMad2_1_08_16fungal (PacBio error correction) | ecosystem: Environmental > Terrestrial > Soil >...
TGGATTTCGACTTCCATCGGTACTCGTCGAGTCGGACGGTGTTTAATTCCCTTTCAGAGGCGAAAACTGAAAAAAGGCTCAACTGGTCCGGCCGGGAACTAAAGCGATGATAGGAAATTGCTTCGATTCGTGTTTGTTGGAAATTGGGCGAGCAGAAGGAAAGCCGGGACTAAGGCGTGCGACGGCCGGGAGACAGGGCGACCGGTGAGTCAACAGTGCAAAGAATAGGAAAAAACGTTCTGAATACAAGGGGAACGCAGCCGGATCGACCGACAACGGGTAGGGGGACTTTCACAGATAGGAGATCCATGAAGGTTTGGGGGTCGCGGGTTATTCCGGGGCCGCGAAGAAAGGGTCAAGGGGCAAAAGACAGGGGGGAGGAAAAAAAATGCGACTCCACAGAGACCGTGATGGAAGAAGAGAAAGCGGAAGTTCTAATCCACCGCAAAAAGGGGGATCAGGGACTTGGTTCCTATGTTCAAAGAAGAACCAGTCCACCGTCCAAGGTAGCGAGGCGACGCTTTTCTTACTGGCGAGAGGAGGGAGAACTTGATCCGCTGGGGGGAAGAGGAAGGACTCGTGTCTCTGAGCTGTCCTATTTCAAAAAGGTACGGCGCCCAGACGCCGTCTATGACTTAGGACGTGAAAGAAAAAGAGCGCTAACGGGGAACTCGGCAAGACCTGAAGGGCGCAAAGAAGAAGGCCTGCTCCCTCCTAACGCTGGTGGAAAGTCAGCACACCTCTCCTCAGTCTAGCCAAAGGTGCGTGTCGGTCCAGCCAGAAGAGGATACGTCTGCGCGCCGAGAAGGGGCAACTAGGCAAAGGAAAGCGAATAGCATGGTAGAACGACGAGTGAGGAGGCGGATTTGAACCTAGGGACTGCTGAATAAAGGAGTGCTGCGAGAGTGGACCGGACACGGCGGGTGAACCATCGGGAGACATAACCGTAGGGGAATCAAGGGCGCAGGGAGGAAGGTAACGGACGTCAATCTATTGACAAGAAGTGGGCAGAACAAAGGCAGGGGGGAAGGCAAGGTACTTTAAGATAGGGCGGAAATGCGCGCTGGGTCCTGCTCAAGGAATCTTTGCAGGGGGAAGGAGGATGAGAATCAAAGACTAACAAGAAAGTAGGCTGGGGGACCGCTTTCTGCTCAAGAGAGTAAGAGCCACAGCATCGGTGACCCTGAAAAGGTGAGCAGAACGAAACGAGGAAGAGGGAGACGGACTGAGAGGGGCTGGCAACGCCTACCAATCAAACAGGGTGGTCGCCCCCATGCTGTTAGGCGGCCAGAACAGGGCGTCGATGACATAGGCAGCTTTGGAAGTCGCACATGGATGCTAAATCGAAAGAAGAGGGGAGCGGGGCGCCATTGAAAGGCGTAAAACTTCTATTAGTCGTGAGATTGTAACTTCCCAGGAAGCCCGCACGTTCATAATCCAACGCAAAATAGAGCGAGGAGGAAACGGGTCAACGAAGCGGGCAAAAAACGTTGGTTACCTTTGACGTCGTGGCAAGCCGCGGCCGAACTCAGGAAGCGAGGGGTAGAACTGCAACGTGTCGAGCTGGGCGAAAAAAGACTGATGTGGGACAAGGGAGAGGGAGCACGAAGCACCGCACGAACGCAGGAAATCACGAGAAGGAGCCCAGTTCGAAAGTGTCCTTAGGGACATGAAAACTCTCCAGTGTCAAAAAGGAAAGATTCTCAAAAGAAAGACGGGTCGTGGGAGAAGGGGGGGGAGAGAAACAACAAAACGCGCGAGAACCGATATAGTCGAAGGAGGAAGCATCAAGCGATCGACGCCGAGTCATTCATGGAACCGAGGACCGACAGCTGATGAAGAGCGGGGAGAATGTTCTGGCCGGGGGCCTAACTGGTCGACGTCCTCAGGGAAGTAAATGAGTGAATGCTTCAAGTCTAAGGAGCTCGAAATCAAAAGGTAAGATAGCTCGGCGACGAGAAGAAGACTTAAGGATTGAGGAAGGCAAGGAAGTAGTACCGCCCACAGAAAAGGACAGGGGAGAAGAAAAAAATCAAGAGATTGGACTCAAAAGGACCGCAGCCGAGTGTGAGGAGACATCAGTCGGGAGAGGGAGGTGAGTTGATCGGAGTGTCGGGTTTGAAGAATATTTGATACCGGGAAGGGGACAGGGTTGGGACCGAAAGATCTTGGGGAAAACCAGGATAAATCACCCAACCCGAAAATAAGTACGGTGGAAGGGGTTGGAATGTGATTTGTGAACGAGGGGGGGCCACAAAAACGTACTTTGGGAGGAGGTAAATACTTATATTTCCTGAATTAGGCAGGCGAATTTTTAATAGTCACCGTTTGGGTTTCATAATGAAAACCAAAGTATAGTGAGGAAAGGTGAATGACAAAAGATAGCCGAGGAAAAAAGAAAAAAAAAAAGTAGACGGGTTTCTTATTGAGAAGGGCGGAGCTTAAATGGCTAAATTAACTGAGCCGAAAGCCGAAAGAAACAGGGTCGAGAGTAAGGAGGGGGGGACCGAAGTGAAGTTTGGGAAAACAGAAAGAAAAAAACTTTTCTACCCATGTTCGATGGCGACGTATACTCGCACGGTCCATGGGGCCAGCGAACGAGAGGTTTATCTCTCAAACAACAAAAAAGGGGGAAGGGGAAGGTGAAAAAAAGGAGAGTAAGCAAATTGATACGGAAAGGCCATTCTTAGCCACCATGGCTTCCTGACGAGCGTCTGTGTCCAACAGAAAGAGGAGAACCTGCAGTGGAGGAAGAGAAGGGGCAAGTTCGCTGCGTAAGGGGGGGAAACAACATCCAGAAGCGCATCGAGAAAGCTGTCTACCAGGACGAACCGGCGTACGACTACTTATTCTTCTGGCAGACGAGGAGAAAGGCAAGCACGAAGCGGAACAGAACTCATTACCTAAGCTACGTCCCATTAAAAGACGAAGGGCTATGAACACAAAATCGGGGGGAACCTGGGTGGAAAAAAGGAGGGAAACACATCAAGAAACCCCTCAATACGAGGGGAGGTTTGAGGCAACATTCAACTTCATACGAGAGATCGGGAAAAGGAAAGGACGTGTATAACAAGATCGGAGAGGAAAAAAGGAAAAAAATAATCAGAAAAAAAAAGCTACCAATCACTACGCTATCGTAAGAGAAAAAAAGGACCGACAGAGGAAACGGGTGGTCTCGGTCCCACTGAATGGGCAATCTCTAAGGATTTGTTTTCCTTAGGTCAAAGGGAAATGGAGGGTCGTCATCCCGGGAAATTCTAATGCACGGAACGTCTAAAGGCAACTCGGCATGAAGGTCGGGAAGAATATTCTCAGTTGAAAAGAAGGGGGGATGGTCACTCCGGTCGATACAACAGCTAAATGGAGCACCGAGGACATCAGCTGTTCGACGGCGAGGTCCTGCATAAATCGCAGGAGGGAGCCGGAAGGAATCTCGAATTTCGCGAAAACCGGAGAGAGAGAGGCGTTTCGCTCTAATGTGGACTTAAAAGGAAAAATAGCGAAAAACAATACTCCGTGTTCGCTCCTTGCAGGTGACCAAGGGGGGAGAGTGTTTCAGCGCAAGTAATGGAGGACGAAGAGACGGGGAGGGAGGTATTCGTGTGCGCTTGGCCGAGCGGGCGTGGGACTAGAACGCAATTGCACATCAGCATCATCCCTCGTCAAAAAAAACATCTCACATTCGCTGGAGATTTGAACGGCGACTCATCCAAACCGGCGAGGGGTGGTAAACGTAAGAGGGGGCAAGCTTAGAGTGGCTAGAAAAGGGTGGGGCACGCCGAGAGGACAAGGGGGCTGGGGGGAAGGGAGGAAGTCGTTACGGATGTTCAGCAAAAGCAAAATTAAACAGCAGCTCCTACGCCGTGAACAACGAGCGTAAAAAAAAAAAAAAAAAACGCGAAGCCTTTCTAAAGGAGGACCCTGGAAATGGCGCAAGACGAAAGCTGCGGACGAAAACTGGGTTTAAAAAAAAACATAACAGGAAAAAACATTGTCATGGCCGCTGCGTTCGGTTTCCGCCGGTAAGGAGAACCGAGTAGTGGGGACGAGTTGCTTTCTGCGAAGGAAGATGAGGTGGTAGGGGACAGATAAAAAATGGCGCGAAAGAGTAAACCGACAAGAACCTAAGCTCTTTACCGAAAGAGAAGAAGGACTCACCAGATGATTTGGCAGGAAAAAAACACAACAACCTGCTATTAGAGTCAAGTCATTGAACTAAAAAGAGGGTCGCGATACGTTAGAGTAAAATGGCATGAGCAATCGATTGCACTCCGAGACCGGGGGGGCAAGGATCGAAGCCTTGAGTACGAAGGTTATGTCCGACGGGGTACAAAGGAAGGGGTTGGGGGGGCAACTTCACTACCGAACCGATAAAGACTTCAGGACGGAGATTTGAAGTATTCACTAGTCGGGAGGTCCATGAAGAGCTAAGAGCGGTGGTGAGAGACTGGGGCTGTCTCGGTGCGAGGTGGCGTTGTTTAGTCTCTGGGGTGCAAAGTGGAGTCAACGAGCGCGACGCTTGGGCAAATTTTTCGTAAAAAAAAAAAAAAACGTGCGGGGCGCTGGGAGAAGTGGGAGTGATTCCGGATCTCCTTGGCGGGTGCCGGGCAAGGGTCGCGTGTGCGCTGAGTGCGAAAAAAAGGACGCGGCGTGAGGCGCACTCGCGTCTCGAGGTCGAAGGCGGGGTTGCGGCATTACCTCAAAAAAACTGCTCCGAAAAATAAATCAAACGCGAAAAAAAAAACGCTGGGCGAAAAGAAGGGCGAAGAGAAAAAAACGCAGGAGCAGAGCAGAGGCTTCCGGCGCTAAAAAAGACAGGAAGGGAAACAGCGGATCTGGCCACAGGGGGCTAACAAAAAAAGGAAAACCGACCAAAACAGGCGATTTTGCCATCCCGTTTCAGCAGATTAGCAGGCGCAACGGTAGCGACCCCGGAACAAGAGGAAGCGGGAAAAAATCACCCGACCAACCGGGACCGCAAAAGGAAAAAATCTTGTTCACGGAACACGAATGCCAGACCGGACTGAAAGAAGGAAGAAGAAAATCGTTGCTCTAGACAGTAACGCCGAGTAGTAGGCCCCCTCCGGAAAAGCACGGGAGACCCGGAGAGAGAAAGAACGGTCTCGAGTGCGGTCCGAACTCCACATAGGAAAAATAAGAAAAAGAGAGAAAAGATCGTGGGCCCAGGCCGACAAGGAGAGGCCTCGGGGGAGACGCCACGAGAAACAAAGATGACGAAAACCTCGACGAGCAAACCGCGAGTAAGAGGCGAAAGAAAGAGAGAGAAAAAACAAAGGGGGAACATATAAGATTGGGTTGGGAAGTACGTAACTCGGAAAGAGAGAGGTCCGTGAGGCAAGGGGGGGGGAGGAATCAATTTGAGGCAGGGAAAAGGGGTCAGTCAAGGGGGAAAATACAATCTGTCCTTCAGGATGCGTGTGTAAATAATAGCGATGCAGGAAAGAAAGATACTACAGTAAGACAAGGAAGGGAGTCAGGGCGACCGGAAGGACGCAGGAAGGGGAGAAGATCTCGGAGTCCCCCCGACTGGTCTTAAAAGCCAAACTAAGAAGCTCCGACGAGGCCGGGGGTAGTAAAGGGCACAAGAAAGGCTAGAAAGAGGGCCGCGGGGGGACAAAGGGTGTGACAGGCGGGGGAGGGACGGCAAAAAGAAAGAGGTCTAAGGTGCTCGACTTGCAGTCGAGCAACTGCCCCTTGGAGGAAAAACGCAGCTACTGAAATCCACCCGCTGGAGGGAAAGGTGCGTACGCGGCGCTAGCAAACGGCTGGGGAGGGAAGAGTTCACTGACAAAGGGGGAAATCGCATAGGGAGAAGGAGGATAGGCGATCGTTTCTGCGTTCTCAAAAAAGCGGGGGAGAAAGAAAATGTTCACGGGGCCTCGTATGTCGGAGCAGGAGGCGAGGTCAGCGATGGGACCAAGGAGATTCCTCTAGGAACGGAACGAGCATCAGCATCGCAAGACCCCGTCAGAACGTAAAAAATCCGCAATCAACAGCCCAGAGCGCAAAAAGATGTTTGGCGCAGTAGGTATAGTCACTCAAAAGGTGAGGTCAGGGTACGAGAAACAAAGCAAAGCAAATGATGGAGATAAGTGCCACAAAAAAGGCACCAGGAGTATCTAGAGTACTGATTGGAACAAGGGAAAATTCGAGCCCCCATCATCTCGCGCCGGGCGGAAGGGAGAGGTGCGAGAGGGGGGGGGAAAAAAAAAAAAAGGCGGTGAACCAGTAGTAATAAAGGCGGATCAAGCGGTCCGATCAGGCACGGCATTACCACGCTCTTAAAATTCAATTTCTGGAACAGGGGGAGCCAAAAAAAAATTCGGCGGATCGTCCCAGGGCCGAAATTGACGACTCGAAGGAGAGGGAGAGAGGGTCACTGCTCAAATCAGGGGGTGATGTCATATTTAGATGCAAAATTCAACACGTCCAGCGGCCGCGGACGACCAGGGAGACCAGGAATACAGAGTCAAAGAAAAACGACGCCGACGGAAGGCTCATACGAAAAAGAGGAAAATATCTCCGACTCCTTCCCCATGCAGGGGAAGAACGCAGAGTTGCAAACAAAGGAAAGCAAAAAACCACAGTCTTTCGCCAGAACAGGGTGCTTCTAAAAGAAAGAGGGACAGATTTCCAGAGCCAGTGCAGGAGGAAAAATAGAAAGTGGGAGGGAGCAGTGTGGGGTCAGTCGAATCACTTCTAGTCATAACAACTGGGCGGTGACTAAAAAAAAAAAGCACTGGGAGGCAAGGCAGCCACCGCCAAAGGCTAAAGGGCTTCGTAGGACACCGTGGAGAGGCCACTCGCAAGCGTGCCCCCGCTGAATTTGGGGAAACACCGCCCAGTCAGCGTAACCTTTAAAGAGGAATTGTGCGCTTGAAGGTTCCTAGGGATTAAGGGCCCCGGGATTCGAAAAAAAAAAAAAGTGAAGAAAATCAGGCGGCCAGCGCCACAGGCATAGTCGGGAAAAAAGGATGGAAGAAGCCCAAGGAAGGGACAAGTAGGTCGAGCTATTAAACATCGACCCACTTTTCAAAATCAAAAAAAGACAAATCCGGTGTAGAAATTTTCTCCGGAGTAATAACCAAAACCACGGCGCGAACGCACCTATTCTGGGAAAGACGACTTACAAGTAGGCGTAGACGGGGGCCGAAGTACCTATCAGGTCAACATCTTAGGACCTGAGGGTGAGGAGGGCAAGTAGCATGTAGGAGCAGGAGAGGTCCCGATGGATGGAAGCCGGGGGAAAAAGAGGGGGGGCTATCTGAACTCTCCTAAAAAAACTGCCGGTCTCGAAAGTGTCTTTTCGCAAGGCTCAGGGGAGAGAAGACACCGCCATTACATAACACCTGGGGAAAAAAAAGCTCAGTTGGGCTCCATTAAGTCGGACCTCCCATTTGGGGTGTGGCGCAAAACGCTCTTCGAGGAGAAGTGAGAGTGGTAAGAATCAAGAGGAGGGGGCAAGCACCTCGATATAGGGGGGGGTAAGAATTGGACCAGGGTGGCCGGGGAAGCGGATAATCTCTGGTTAACGATGGGTCCTACATTTGAAAACCCCCAAAGAAAAGAGAAGGGGGGAAAGGGGGGTGAGTGCCTGATGGGGAAAAAGCGTGGGTCAAATCAGGGCCCCCTGACAAAAAATTTGGAAGCATCGGGATTTCCTTTTGGGGAGGGAGTATGGTAATGAAGTAGAGGGTGTTTCTGCACCCAGCAGAGGGAGGAAACGGGGGGGGAAATGAAGCTGCTGAGATAGGATAGAACAAAGATTCCGGGGGAGGTGTAACGGTATATACTTCGCGGATGTGGGAATGAGGGGGGGAAAAGGAATAAAAAAAAAAGAGCCGACCAGTAACATCGAGTGCCTAAAGAAAAAAATGGGACCATTGTAGACTATCTGTCGAGAAATGGAATGCGAGAGGAGTGGGCTTACGACGTGCACCCGGGGGGGGCAGGCTAAGTTGAAGTGGCCAAAAAAAGGGGTACAAGTCAAACGTCGACTGTCACCAAGGTTTCAACGGGAGGAGGAGACGGGGGCAGGAGAAAAGAGTCGACCATATCGTCAGGTTAAACAAAAAAAGGCGTCTGCACATCCGGGAGGAAGAATTGACGGCGCGCTTGCGTCAAGGCATAGGAAAAGAAAAATAAGAGAGCTCCAGTGTCAGAGTATAAAATACGCGAAAAGAGATAAGATGAGGATGACGACGGAACTCCTCACTAGGATTCGAAAAACAGTCAAATACGACGGAAGGTACGACGGACCGAAAGAGAAAGACGGATATGAAAAGAGCAAAAGTCCGGGTCACATGTGGAAAAAAAAAAAGAGGGAACCAAGACAAGACCAACCACGGGGGGGAAAAAGGCGGCGGGTTTGGACAACGGTCCGCAATAGGTTCACCTGATTCCTCGGGGCCATGTAGACGGCAAAAACAAGGGAAAAGGAAAAGTATCACAATAACAAATGAACCAGTAAAACAAAGGGCTAGAGACTTCTTCTCAACCCTTAAAGAGAAAAGGGTTGGCGAGTGAAGGAAGAGGGGGCGATATAGATCATATGGGGGTGGACGGCTTCATTTTGGAAGGCGCAAAAAAGGTCCAGACGGAAGCCCTTCACTTGGAGGGTCTAGAAGGCAGAGGAAGAGGCCTTTGATGACGGGGGGATAGCAGAGATCAACATTAAGCCGTTCTTGAAATCAAAACCAGAAATCCTTTACGCTAATGAAGTACAGATACTGGGGCCATAACGGACTGAAGGGGAAGGCAAAGAACTGGGAGGGGGGACGGAGAGGTCTTAATAATCAGCGTCGATCTCGCATGGCGTCATCACACCAGGAGAAGAGAAAGGGAGGGCAGCGGCGCGCATGGCTGGAGGACGGCGAAAAAGAGAAAGGAGGGACGGAAAGACGCCGGTGTAAACCCGTTGTCGGAAATGAGTCCGCGAAGGGAAATCTCATCTGGGAATGCGGACTAGGACGGGTGCGCTGGAACTTGGGGAGCTCGAAGAAACGGGCACACCTCAGCAGAAAGAAAAGGGGACCAAAAAACGGGGGAGCTAAAAGAGAGGATGAAGAAGAGTTCCCGACTCACAAGGGAAAAAGGCGGTGTGTGGTCAACAGCGATTAAAGGTGTAAAAAAGGTGAAAACAGACGCGGAGACTTTCAGGGGGCAGGGATGAGAGTGGGACGGGACGTCGGGCAACAAGAAGATTTCCCAAGATCACGCACGAGCCGAACCGTCGAACCCAAGAGCCTGGGAAAGGAAAAACTAAAAAAAAGCTCAAGAGAAACTCTGGCCTAGACGCCCTTGTTTGGCTGGGCCGAAAACCGAAGGGGGGCCCGGCCCACATGGGGGACTGGAAAGGGGCCGCTGAGGGGGGAGGGTTTTCCCGCCCGGTACGGAATGCCAGAGATGGGTGGGGGGAAGGGGGGGCAGGACTGGACAGTCCGTGGTTGTTGGAAAGGGGAAAGACTCGACGGCGCCGTCCGGAGGGGTGCAGAAATAGATTCTCAAAACCTGATTCACTCTTTATCATGAACCCAAGGAGAATTCTAACGAAGCTGAATAGTAGGCCTGGACACAAGGCCGCAGATTGGGATCGCACTCGAAATAACTTGATTTCGCGTAGTGAAAAATCAATCGGCCGAACTGCTGCACAGTTAACGCACGTGTATTGTAAGGGAAGGGTTTAACAAGCGGTTCGAAAAAAAGAACTAAAAAAAACGTCTGCGCTGCTGGGCGATCAATTTGAAGGAGGAGATTCCACTAAGAAGACAGAAAGAAGCTACTGTACTGGGACAGTACTAGTGGAAAGCGGGGGAGAAAGCATGCGGCTGGTCCTTACTCTAACAACTTGGGTGAAATCCTCGTGGGCAAACCTTCATGTGCGCAAACGGAAGGGGCGTGCTGCCGTATGAGAAGGAGATAAGTCTTGGGAGAAGGACCGGGTTGAAGGGGAGGAGTATGATCGGGGGCGGGAATTGTAAGTCAGACAACTTCCTTTTATCTAAGTACACTAAACTTGCCTACATAAAAAAAAAAACTCTGATCGGCGCCGCCTGGCAGACAGAAAGCGCAAGAAGTGGGGGCAGACGAGAGCAAGGGCTGGAGACGGGGGAGCTGGAACTGCTTTCCTAAATCTTCCAGAAAACAGAAGAGAAGCAAACCCCTTTCCCGAAATCGTTGAAGTTCAAGCTCTCTAGAGTCAAATTGCCAGCTGAGTTCGCGGGGCACAAAGGACGCGGGACAGGAGACAACCATGAGGGAAAAGGAAATAAAAGAGAAAACCTGCCCTCACTCGGCGGAATACGTAGAAATAGGGGGGGACGTACTACCCGGAATTCTGCAGACAAGAGAGAAGAAGAGTAGGACTGAAAAAGGAAAACATTCTTCTTCCCCCTGCAGACAGCACGGGAGCCAGAGAATGGGTCAGACACCGGCGTCACGAGATTTGCGGGCCGCATCCGAAGCATTGAAAAAAGAGACTAAGAAAAGAGCGAATAGCGTTCCCAGGAAGACAGTGCGCCGCCGAGTTTGCAAAAGACAAAAATCGTGACGACGACCAGTCTCGAGTAAAGAGGAGA